>SESA01000231.1_pt1 | contig 39185 bp, 30 predicted proteins | sample 3171451 | NCBI WGS metagenome assembly SESA01 (sample SAMN06051862, study PRJNA518727) | freshwater metagenome | biome: subpolar coniferous forest; feature: holomictic lake; material: water; isolation source: holomictic Lake 227, 8 m depth | place: Canada: near Kenora, Ontario | collected...
TAACTCCCGTTCGCATTATTATGGTTAACAGTATTGGAAGTATTCCGGGAATTATTGTAATTATTATAATTATTAGTATTATGAACCACTACCGTGGTATTATGACCACCATAATATGCGCCATGACAATAATAATTATTATGACGATAAATGCCAACCGCCATCACAGTAAAAGCCGCAAAATATGGTGGATAAAATCCGTAATAATAAGGTGGAACATAGGGTACATATGCGGGCGAATACACATACTGTACAACTGGTATAGTTTCAACTACTACAACCGTAGTTGATGCCGGAGCACTCGCGGGAACAGGTTCAGTACCGGTATACGCCGGATTTGGAGTAACAGATGGTTCAGGCTTGGTTTTGGGTTCAACAACATAATTCTTGCCATACAATGCCGGATCTCCTACAATTTGCAGTGTGACTTTTTTGTCTTTATCCTTTGATAGTAAAATGACGGCAACATCTTGTTTCTCCTTTTCATTGACATCGACCTGAAGAACAAATGAATAATTATCGCCATCCTTTTTTGTTATAACCTTTATGAAATCAACTTTGCCATCTAAATTCAAATCCAGGTTATTGATCCCGGTCTTTTCAAGGTTTAACGTTTTCTCAAAGTCCTCAATGGTCTTTGACTTTTGAAAAAGAGCCAGAACGGCATACAGATCCAGGTTGTCTCCCGGCAGGCCTAATGATGCAGTATCACTTTTTGACTGTGAAAAGACCGGTATGTAAAACAAGCTTGTCAGTAATACCGCAATTGCTATATAACTGTTTTTCATATTGGCGAATTGTTAATTAATCATGCTGTAAGCAATTATTTGCTAAATTACAAATAATGTTCTGCATTCTCCTCAGGGCTCGAATTTTTCTGAAATCCAATCCAACTCTCATTTAATAACATCAGACAATCTGTTTTTGTTCAAATTTATCCTAAATTTGTTGTCATATATGTGTTTAAAATCCATCATAAATTATTTAATAAAAGGATAATTATGAAAAATAAAAAATTCTTCGGAGGATTACTGGCAGCCATTTTAACCTTATCCTTTGCCTGTAATCAGAGACAAGATACGGCAAATGCAGTCTCAACGGTTGATAAAGAAAAGGTCAAATCTGAAATTCAGGCACTTGAAAATCATTTTGCATTAACTTACAATAAAAGAAATGCAGACTCCTTAACCTATTATGCAGATGATGCTGTAAGTTATTTTGTCGGACAAAAGCCTGTGGTTGGTAAAACCGCTATTCACAGTTTCATTGAAAATGAATTAATGAATTTTCCAAAAGGTGCAAAAATCTCCTTTGAAACTGTTGAAATTCGTGTTGCAAATGACGGCAAATATGTTTTTGAAATTGGGGCATACAAACAGGTGGATTCCACCGGCGTGATATTAAACAGAGGACACTACTTCAGTCTTTTTGAGAAAAGAGATGGTAAATATTATTGCATCAGGGATATGGCCAATTCTAATCCGACTGATAACTAAAACGGTTCGATATTCGTTTATCAATTTAGTGTTAAATTGACCCTGACCGTCTACAGATGTTAAAAATCATTATTCTTAAAAACGATATTTAATATAGTTCCGGTATTAACTTTTGTGACAGACAATCTGCCACAGAGGTTCAGATTCCAGGATGTGCTGGGGGATGAGAATTTTATCCGAATGATAACTCCAGAGTTTTTCAGGGTAATCTATTTTAACATACTTCCACATGGAAGTCTGGGAATACGCCCGGTAAACGAGTTCAGAACAATAAAATGATTCCTTTCTCGACCTGAATGTAAAATTATAAGGATATCCTACTATCGTTTCAACGAAATCCACTGCTTCCTTCATTACAGCCTGATCACAAAATTTTGGTTTAAGAATAATGAAATCATCAACAGTGTTGATAAATGTTTTCAGTTCTTTCTTCACCACTCCTTTGCTAATAGCCTCGATTACATATTTGTCATTAATATAAATGGCAGCATGCGTCCAATAACCCCTTATAAACCAGTTTGTAAGTTCATATTTCTTATGAGAAAGAATGACCATCCCCGGTTGTAATAAACCAATAAATGGTTCCAGTGAGCGGGGAGTGCCTTCGTATGGTCGGCCAAAACGCCAGTTGACTTTATTTGCAATCCTGATGAAAGGATTGCATAAAAGCAAAATCTGATGAAATACTGTTCTCTTTATTTTAGATGGATGAAATGAAAGACTTTTTCTTCCCATGAATAATAACACTATGTTAAATAAACATAACTACTTGTATATACGGAACAAATGTAACCCCTTTGAACGACATAATAATGAAAAAGGCAAGAAACTCAGCCATGGTTGACAAACGGGAGTATCTGACCACCTGGCTTAACTGAAAATTGACACGATACCCAGTTCTTTCGGTACTATCGACATAACCGGGATGGATGACAGGCGCACGAACTCCTGGGCGCGGGAGCCCACGAAAAATTCTATTACGCTCGATTCCTGCTGTGTCATGATCATGATAAGGTCGATGTCTCCCTGTTGCTGTGCATAATTAAGCACAGTGGGGATGAGTGCTTTTTCATTTTCCACATTCTCAAGGATTTCGACCGTGCAGATGATGCCTTCCTTCTCGAAAACCTGCCTGACCTGCCCGGCCAGGAATTTCAGCCTGCTGCGAATTTCAGGGTCGTTTTTACCCCAGATCCCCGATACGACTTTTACTCCTGCACCGTATATTTTCGCTATTTTGATACCCCAGTTTACCTTCTGCCTGCTTTCGGCAGTAAGATCAAGGGGAAGTAAAATATTCCTGCAACCGTCGAAATGATGCCGAGCATTGATCGTGATGACCGGGCATTTTGTCGAGCGCAATACTCTCGAACTGTTAGCCCCAAGCACTCCTACAGCATCACCAGGAAGTTCGGGTTCACTGTGCGTGCCCATAACGATGAACTGAGCATGTATCTTATCGGCTGTTTCAAGTATTTTTGCATAAACCTGGCCTGTTTCCAGGATCGTTGAAACCTGCAACCCGGTTTCGGACTGCACTTTGGTCGAGAGTCCGGTAAGTCTCTCTTCCAGCTTCATCAGGATCTCTTCATTAAGAGATGCACCGAACAGGGATCTGATACCTGCTGGCGGATCGTAAACATAGAGCATCACAATTTCTGCAGGCAGCAGGCGCGCCAGATTACAGGACTGTTCCAGGGCGATGAGTGACTGAGGTTCAAAATCGACAGGTACAAGGATCTTCATCATAAAAAAATCGAATAGTGTTATATTTTAAAATACTTATGTATTAAGGCTTCCAACTCATCCCTGTTAATGGGTTTTGAAATATAATCAGTACATCCTGCGGATATTGCATTTTCCCTGTCACCTGCAAGCGCATAGGCTGTTTGAGCAATGATGATAACGCCTTTATTGAACTGGCGGATTTGTCGGGTGGCTTCTATTCCACTGATATCCGGCATCCTGATATCCATCAGAACCAGGTCCAGATCGGGATTATTACGACAAACCGCTATTGTCTCAACGCTGGTTGCTGCATGTAAAAGTTTATGGCTTTTCTTATTGAGTATGCTGGTGATGAGGAAATCGGAGCTCTCATCGTCTTCGGCAATAAGTATTTTAAGGTTTTTAATTTGACCTGGTTCCTCTTTTGCGGGAAGAATATTCGGATTATTTCTTTGAACTTGTTTTTCAGTAATGTATGGAACACTGAAATAAAATGTGGAGCCTTGCCCCTCTTCACTTTCAACCCATATTTTTCCACCCAGCATTTCTACATAGGCTTTCGAAATGGATAATCCCAAACCAGTACCTTCAAACGTTCTGGTAAGCTGCTTGCCTCCTTGCCTGAACCTTTCAAAAATAATTTCCTTTTGAGACTGATTGACTCCAATCCCGGAATCTTTTACAAAAAATTCCAGAAGGCCATCTTTTTTCACATATCCCAATTCAATGAAGCCTGAATGAGTAAATTTAATGGCGTTGTTTACCAGGTTAGTGAGAATGGCATACAATTTTTCACCATCTGATTTGATAATGGATTGGGCTGATGTCAAAGGGTTTTTAAAGGAAAAATGAATTCCTTTCTGGTTTGTCAGTTGTTTGAAGAAATTATAGGTGTCCTCAATTTTTTCGTTGACATTCGTTTCAGAAATGGTTGCTCTCATCTGACCCGCTTCTATTTTCGAGATGTCAATAATGTCATTGATGATGTGAAGCAAGCGGGTTCCGCTTCTCTGGATAATGTCGATATATTTTTCCTGCTCCTCTCCCGATAATTTTGGTTCTCTGAGTAATTCGGCAAAGCCAAGAACGCCGTTCATGGGTGTGCGGATTTCATGGCTCATATTGGCAAGAAATGCTGATTTCAAGTGGTCGCTTTCCTCAGCATGTTCTTTGGCTTCAAGCAATTTTCGTTCGACCATCTTGCGCTCGGTGATATCGGTTATCACTCCAATGAGTCCGGCTATTTTTCCCTCTTTATCAATAATTGCATCTGCACGCTCATAAGCTGGAAAAATACGCCCGCTTTTTGTTACCATCTCTAACTCACCTGACCAGGGTATGCCCTTCATAATAGTATCGAACATTTCTCTGGCAACCTCCGGGTCTCTGACTACCGCAGTGCCCCCTCCTGCGGCCTCCAATTCCTCAGCAGTTGCATACCCAAATAACTCGGATGTTGCCCTGTTGTGGTATATATGGTGCCCCTGGGCATCTGAAATCCCGATTGCATCGCTCGCAGATTCAACTGCTTTTTTTACCATGAGTAATTGCGCTTCGGCCTCTTTGTAGTCAGTGATATCAACAGCAGTTATCATGCATTTCTCTTTACTGTTATCGGCTATGCCTGAAAGATGAAGATAAACCGGCCTATTAACATCCGATGAAAGGGTTATTTCACAGGTCTCTGTGGTTTTAGCGAAAAACACTTTTTGGAGAAAGATACTATAAATAGGTTTTGACTTATCTGAGATAAAAAATCCAAGCGGCCGGTTTATTAAATGCGCCCTATCTTTGCCCAGCATTTGAGATGCCTTCAGATTTAATTCAATGATTTCACCCCTTTGTGAAAGCGTAAAATAGCCAGAAGGTGAAAAATCGTATAATTCAGTATATTTATCAACCGCAAGTTCAGCCCGTTCTTTGGCCAGGGTGAGCTCTTCGTTCTGCAATTCCAGCTCTAACTGGTGAACTTCGAGCTCATGAATGAGTTTCAGAGTTTCGGTCTCTGAAAGTTGATCACTCATTTTCGAAGTCTTTTTTTTAAGCAAAGACTCTGCTTTTTGACGAAGTGTCCCGGATACTGATTTGGTTCCTTTTTTCATGACGTTAGGCAAATAGGCACTAGGCACTAGGCAATAGGCATTAGTGGATTTTTGAAATGAGTGAGGAAATCATTTTACTGATTTCTACAATTTCAGCAAGCAATTTTTCTGAATCTTGTTTTTGAAGATAATTTAAGCGAATACAAACTTCAAGCTGTGTCTCCAATTCGAACAATGATCCTCTTGCTATTAACAGAAACTGCGCATAACTACCGCTTGATTGTCTTCCATAACCTTCTGCAATATTTGAAGGTACCGAAACTGCAGCCCTTCGCATTTGTGATATTAATCCAAAATTCTCTTTCGCCGGAAAATGTTCAGTGATATGATAAATAAATTCAACCATATCCATACTCCGTTTCCATATAATCAGATCCTTATAACTTTTAACCACCATCTTAATAATCTATTAATCTATTCCCTAGTGCCTAGTGCCTAATTGCCTAATAAAACACTGAATAACCCTCATGCCAACTACCAGATACACATTGCTGATGAACTCTACATTGATCTTTTGTCCGTGGGCTGTCTCCAGCGGCAGATTTTCATAGCGGACAATTTCCTTCTGCTGCAATTCTGAGAATTTATCCTTATTCGCCACGATATCCTTAAGGAATCCTATTTCCCAGATTGCTTTTTCAAGGAATTGTTCTTTTGAGTAACCCAGCAGATCAATTAAAAACGGATTCACATCCTTGATCTTTCCGGTTTCTGCATCGAGGATAAGGATACCGTCTTTGGCTGATTCAAAAAGACGGCGGTACCGGGTTTCCGATATGGTCATTGCATGCTCAGCCTGCTTGGCTAAGGTTATATTGGAAAAGGTAATGACCACGCCGTCGATACGGTCATCCAGTGTGCGGTAAGGCATTATCCTCACATTGAACCACCTTTGGTCATGAGTTGTGATAGCTGTTTCAACAGATACAAGGGTTTTAAGCACCTGCAGGGCATGGCTGTCAATCTCGGGGTATTCCAGATCAGTGACCAGGTCGGTGAACGGCCGGCCGATATCCGCAGGACGCAATTTAATGATGTTGGTGACCTGGTCGGTAAACCTGCGGATATTCAAATCCCTGTCGAGGAACAGGGTAGCTATCTCGGTACTGTTCAACAGGTTTTTCATATCGTCGTTGGCGCGCAGATAATCGCTTACCTTGCTCTGAAGCTCCGAATTAACTGTTTGCAGCTCTTCGTTCAGACTTTGCATCTCTTCCTTCGAGGTGGTAAGCTCCTCGTTGGTTGATTGCAGCTCCTCATTGGTTGATTGCAGTTCTTCATTGGTCGACTTAAGCTCTTCCTGTGAAGTCTGCATTTCCTCGCGGGTACTTTGCAGGTCTTCATAGCTTCGCTGCAGTTCAATCTCCAGGTCCTTTTGCCGGCCTGATAACACGTGATTTCCTGTTTTAGAATCTATGTCGGCATGCTCAGCCACAACAGGAAGGTCCTTAAAAATCAGGATGACCATGCCTCTGAGCGAATCAGGTGTCTCAATACGCTGAACCGTAACATCGACAAATTGAGTTCCCCCATTGCTGCCTAAAATAACATTGCGTATAACAACGGGGTCAAAATTTTGCAGTGCTTTTCGTATTGCTACAGGCAGTACTTCGCGTAAACCTGAGCGTGCCATGGCATAAATGTTCCAGTTTGCCTTGCCTGCAACAGGTTCAAGGTATTTCCCAATACGACCGGTCATGTATAGTATGTCGCCTGTATTGTTTATCAGTACACTGGCAGGGGAAAAACGCTGCAGTAAAAGCTGATCGGTAAGGACCTGGATGTTTTCAACAGGTTTGGCCTGTGTTTTAATATTAAGAATTGCAACTTTTTTATGGTAAAAGGAGCTTGGGAAATCAATAAGTTCAGATGCCTGGTAGGTTCCCGCACGTTTAAAGATTTTTAATTTAGGATCAATATCCTGAAACCCTTCTTTAAAGTTCCCCAGTGTTTCGGCGGTACCAAGAACCATTATACCCCCCGGATTAAGACTGTAATTAAACAGTGCTATCATTTTCTTCTGTAATTCGGGCTCCATGTAAATAAGCATGTTGCGGCAAGTCAGTAAATCGAGTTTGGTGAAGGGGGGGTCTTTGATCACATTCTGATTGGCAAACACAACCATTTCTCGTATGGCGTTAGTAAGCCGGAAGCCTTCAGGTTCAACAGTGAAAAATTTACTTAACCGCTCAGGTGACACATCCGCAGTAATATTTGAAGAGAACATGCCTTTGCGTGCTTTCTCAATGGCATCGAGGTCAAGATCGGTTGCAAATATCTGCAGGCTTAAGTTTTTATAATCTTTGATTCTCTCGAGCGCTTCTTTAAATACGATAGCTAAGGAATATGCTTCTTCTCCGGTGGAGCATCCTGGCACCCAGGCCCTCAGCACATACCCATTTGGCAATTCATCAAAAATGGAAGGAAGAACATTCTTCTTGAGCATTTCCCAGATTGCAGTATCCCTGAAAAAGCTGGTTACTCCGATGAGTAACTCTTTGAACAGGATTTCGACTTCTTTGGGATTTTCCTGCAAAAAGCGGACATAGTTGTTTATCTTATCGATCTGGTGAACGCCTTTTCTCCTTTCAATACGGCGGAACAAGGTATTTTTCTTGTACAGCGAAAAGTCATGGCCTGATTGTTCGCGGAGCAGGATGATGATTTTATCGAGGTTGCTTTGGTTTTTACTGTCAATATCGGGCTCAGAGCTAAGCTGCGGAATACACTTCAGGTAAGCCATCAGTTTGGCCGGCAACTCCTCGGCAGGAGCTACAATATCAGCGATTACTGATTCAGTGGCGCTTTTCGGCATGCCGTCGAATTTGGCAGAGGTAGGATCCTGCACCAGCACGATGCCATTTTGTTCCTTGATAGCTTTGAGTCCAAGGCTTCCATCGGAGCCCATGCCCGAAAGAATAATGCCGATACTTTTTTCATGCATATCAACCGCCAGGGATCTGAGGAAAATGTCGACAGGCAGGCGCAGGCCCCGCGATTCAACCGGATCGAACAAATGCAAGGAGCCATTAAGTATCGACAGGCTCTTGTTGGGAGGTATTACGTAAACGCAGTTCGGTTTCACTTTCAGCCTGTCGCTTGACTGGTATACCTTCATGGGAGTAATCCGTTGCAACAGTTCGGGCATAATACCAACATGGTTTGGGTCAAGATGCTGAATGACCACGAAAGCCATTCCACTGTCTTTGGGCATATTTGCAAAAAACAATTCCAATGCTTCAAGTCCGCCTGCTGAGGCGCCGATGCCAACAATGAGAAATTTTGCGTGATCGGGTTCTGATAATTTTGGCTTCCTGGTATTCATGAGAAAAGAACTTTACGTAAATGGTAGTACTATGTAAAGATAACTTAAAAATCAACGGATTACAAAAAAATATTCGGCCGACCAAAAAGCAGATTAATCCGGTTCAAATAACCGGCTTGTCCATTGCGGGTATCTTGTCCTTTAATATCGCAAGGAATCCGCGGCCATCCTGGTTATTACTTCTCCTTCGAAATTGTAAAGCTTTACCCAGGTCTTTGATGATGCATCGGCATCCTGCTTAGTAATGACAACAAAGTTCATTGTCGTCAGCTTCGGATTATGATCAATCCAGGTGCCTGAATTCACATAAATTGATTTCTGCCCTTTATAATTGACCGACGAAGTGATTTTCGCAACATGGGTATGCCCGAAAACCACTATTCTCTTATTGGAATTCGTGTTCATAAAGTATTGCACAGCCGACTGCCTGTCTGTTTCTGCCGCATCTGCAACGTATTTCATCGCTTCGGCAACAGGTATCTTGACAGCAACTTTATTGATTGTTTGTCGCTGGTCCCATGCATCCTGGATTCCCTTGTAAAGCTTCACTTCAATCAAGCCTCCTTCTGTTGATTGATAAGGCAGCAGATCTTTAACTGAATATGTTTCGGTAAATCCATTCACGTTTGTCACTATGATTTTTTCATCAAACCTGTTTTTAATCCTGAACAAATTCAATGTCGCTCTCCATAATTTCCAGTATCCAAACAAAAGGGCCTGGCTTCTGTCACCTGAATTATTTTGAGTAACAAGCGGTACTGAATCAAATGGAGTATGACAATCCTGTACTACATGGAGGGCGGCTATTCTTGTGAAAAAGTACCCTGGAGGCATTATGGTGCCGGGTGCAACATCCTGGTTTGAGATCGGGTCAGGTGCACAGAAGAAGTTGTAACGGTGTCCATGCTCAATAACCACTTCCGGAATGTCGGACGGGGAATAGGAGCCTAAACCCAACTCCTTGTCCCGGGCCTGATTTATGCCCGGCAGGATACTGGCTACATTATCAGCAGATATTGTTAAATCATGGTTCCCGGGAACATAGGAAACCAGAATTTTTTTGCCCTGGATGATGCGGTTAAATGCATCTATCACGCCCTTATTAGCGATCGCAATTCGCCTGACAAAATCTGCCTGGTCTTTCCCCTTGTAGGTGTCGGTTGTAGACGGCACGAACCATTCATCCAGCAAATCTCCTGCAATGACAAGCTCCTTCACATTCGGTGATACCCTGATCTGTTCGAGAAGTTTCTCAAGTGGCTTCAGGTTTTTATTGATCTCGGCATATGCAAGGTCGGCTCCAAGATGAATGTCGCTGATCACAACAATCATATTACGTTCCTTGCTCCCATTGGAGAAAGGGTCATCAGCCGGAATTGAAAACGACGTGTTGCAAAAGGCATTTAGACATAAAACCAACATCAGCCTGACTGTCTTCAGGTTTGGTCTCATCTGTAAAGAAGCGGAAGTGAATTTTCTCATATCATGGGTTATTAGAAAATTAAAGATATACAGATTTTTTTGATTTAAATTATTAAATTCCCGGGGCTGCCTGCATATTCCTGATGCAAATATGCCTGATAAAAAGCAAATCAACGGTTGTTGCATCACTGTGACGTAAATTATATATCATATGTTCATAAGTAGATGATAAAAATTTCAAATCTGTTAATATTGATTTTTTAAACCCTGTAGCTTTACGACATCATTTAAAAAGAAAAATTATGGCAAAAACAGTAAAGACAGTTGTCAAGAAAGCAGCTCCTAAGGCAGCAGCAAAGAAAGTAGTAGCAGCTAAAAAAGCAACACCTGTGAAAGTTGCAAAGAAAGCAGCTCCCAAGGCAGCACCAAAAAAAGTGGTAGCAGCTAAAAAAGCAACACCTGTAAAAGTTGCTAAGAAAGCAGCTCCCAAGGCAGCAGCCAAAAAAACAGTAGCAGCTAAGAAAGCAACGCCTGTAAAGGTTGTCAAGAAAGCCGCTCCTAAAAAGGTTGTGAAAAAAGCTCCCGCTAAAAAATAGGATAATTAATACATGTTTTTTAATACGCTATCACTTGCCCGCCGGCAAGTGATAGTACTTTGCGGCAATCCTGCCCTTTTTTTGCGTATGTTTGCAAAGTATTCTTTCATTTGCACTTACATCTGATATCCAATTTATATGTTGAGACTGATTTCTCTTTTGCTCCTTGGTTGTTTCGCGGCATCGGTTTTGCCTGCTCAGAACTCCGCCAGTCCTAAACCTCAGGTTTCAAAATGCGTTTATTTCGATGTCTCTCCCCCTCTCAGGGACATGATCAGCACTCCTCCCACAAAGGCCGATATGTCGTGGAAAGACGGGATTGTATTAAACCACCTCGATCCTGCTGACCAGCCCAAAGACAGAACATTACCCGGGATCGATAATTCAGTTCAGAATTATCATGGCATTAACGCGACCGACAGCCTCCTGATCTCATTTGACGGAAACAGTAACATCAATGGCGTGGCTCCTCCCGACTGTGACGGGGATGTTGGCCCGAACCATTGCTTTAATGTTGTTAACAGCCATTATTCGATTTTCGACAAGGTTGGCAACCTTCTGATGGGCCCCTTTGCAAACAGCACTATGTTCAACGGGCTGCCTTTTAATGCCAACAGCGGTGACGCAGTTGTCCTGTATGACGAAGCTTCAGACCGCTGGATCTTTACACAATTTTCCCTGCCCAATTATCCTTCAGGCCCGTTTTTTGAGATGGTTGCCGTTTCCCAGACTAACGACCCCCTCGGCCAGTATTACCGTTACCAGTTCCAGTTCACATATATGCCCGATTATCCAAAGCTCGGTGTTTGGCCCGACGGAATCTATATGAGCAGTAATAACTTTGGGAACTCGGGCAGTGTGGGTACCGGAGCTGCATGTTTTGAAAAGGCTGCGATGTATGCCGGAAGCCCGACTGCACAAATGGTGTATTTTTCACTTCCCCATTCCAACGAGGCATGGGGTGTTTTACCATCCGACTGTGACGGGACTTATCCGCCTGCCGGAACCCCGAACTTTTTTTCCTGGCTGAGGAACGGGCATATACGGATCTATGGATTCCATGTTGACTGGACGACCCCGGCAAATTCGACCTACTCTGAACTGGTTACCATCCCCGTTGCTTCTTACAGCGGGAATGTCGCCCAGATTCCCCAGAAAGGGACAACGTTCACTCTGGACCCGATTTCCGGACAGCTGATGTTCCGCCTGCCGTTCAGGAATTTCGGCTCTCATTGGGCGATGGTTTGCAATGCCACTGTTGATGTGAGCGGACATGCCGGCATCCGCTGGTGGGAACTTCGCAATACAGGAGCTAATCCTGCAAGCTGGACTATTTACCAGGAAAGCACTTATTCGCCCGATAACAATGGCCGCTGGATGGGGAGTATCGCAATGGATTCACTCAATAACATAGCACTGGGCTTCTCTCTTTCAGGAGCCGGCAAATTTCCTTCGGTTTATTACACCGGCCGGCAGGGAACCGATCCTCTGAACAGTATGACTGTCGCGGAATCTGCAATAATCGAGGGAGGCGGCTCCCAGACTACCCTCATCGGTGGCAGGCCGAGGTGGGGCGATTACAGTTCCATGAGCGCTGATCCTGCAGCCCCGGGAAAATTCTGGTATACCCAGGAATATTACAAAACCTCGAACTCAAGCTGGTCATGGTTTGCAAGAGTGGGAGCCTTCTCTATCGGGAATACCCTCATGGCAACGGCATTTGCCGTGCCTTCAATGATCTATCCCTTCGACACTGTACATCTTAACGTCACAGCTACCGGGGGCAGCGGGAATTACACCTACCAATGGACATCAAATCCCGCTGGATTTACATCAAGTCTCAAAAACCCCTGGGTGCGTCCGCTTGCCGGAACTACCTATACAGTCCATGTAAACGACGGCATTCACACATTTACAAGCACTGTTCCGGTCATTGTTCAGGATCCTGCCACTGCCACTCCCACCATCATCTGCACCGGCGACAGCACCCAGCTGAACGTCAGGGGAACAGGAGGGGGCAGCTACACTTATTCCTGGACGTCTGTTCCTCCCGGGTTCACATCCGCCCTGAAGAATCCCTGGGCTCATCCTATGGCAGGCACTCTGTATAATGTTCTGATCAGCCAGGGAAGCAATTCTGCAAACGGCTCGGTCTCGGTACCCGTGCAACCCGGCCCTTCGGTCAGCGCCGGCAACGATACCACCTACTGCAATTATGTTCCGGTGTTCACAGTCCATGGAAGTGCCTCAGGCTATGACCAGAATTTATGGTCAACCTTAGGTGATGGCTCCTTTGATGATCCTTTCGCAATAGTCACCCAATACCACCCGGGAGCCCTGGATAAACAGAACGGTGTAAGACTTCTCCTCCAGATCCATCCTGTTTCTCCATGCCACGGACTGAAAGGCGATACGGTTACGATATTATTCGATCCCTGCACAGGCGTAAACAGTGGCGCAGCAGGTAACCCTGAAATCAGCATTCAGCCGAATCCTTCAAATGGCATCTTTGAACTTTCAGTTTCAAACTGTGGAAAACTCACTGCGGATGTGAGTGTCACCGACCTCCTGGGGCATATCGTTTTTCAAAGGGAATACGAAACCCGCGCTTCAGCTTTAAAACAACAACTCGACCTTTCATACCTCCCCAAAGGAAGTTATCTGTTAACTGTTAAAACTGCCAGCGGCCGGCAGGTGAAGAATATCATCATCTCAGGGAAAATCTTCTGATCCCCTTGCAACCATTTGCCGATTTAACAGGTCTATGCTGTTAAATCAGTTTTATGTATATTTGGTTATTGTTTGGTATATCATAGAACTTATAAGGGGGAAATGAGAAAGACAATAATACTATTACTGTTTGCATGTGCATTAAGCAGTGTTTATGCCCAGAAAAGACCCTGGAGAATAGGGATCAAGGGAGGTATCAATTACATTCACGTCGAAAACTACGGCAAGGGATATTATTCAGACTTTGATCCAAAGATGGGATGGACGTTCGGAGCTCTTTTTCAGTATACAAAAGGAGGCTTTTTAAATTACTCAATCGTCCCTGAAATTTTATATACACAATCAAAAACCAATGCCGATCTTCTATATATAACCGATTGTATGACAACCATACATTCGATCGATGTTCCTGTGAGCTTTAAACTGGGCCTGCAATTAAGCAAGATCTTCAGACCCTATATACTTGCAAGCATTTATGGCTCCTATGTTGTTTCGTATGATGGAGAGCTGTTTTACACAGGTGATAACGAGGAATCCATATACAAATACAATATCGGGAAAGTATACTTCGGGCTTGGTGCCGGGATGGGTTTCGATATCTGGAAATTCCAGCTTGAAGGCAGATACAGATGGAACCTGAACAGGATAAATTCCGAATACTTCTCGGCCCTGAAACAAATGGGGCTGGAATTGACATGCGCGTTTCTTTTTTAATTCTGGATTATTAATATCATCGGCAGATGAAAAAGTTATTCTTGTATTCACTGGTACTCTTTAGCTTCTATTCCTGTAAAAAAGCTCCCCTGGAAGATTTTATTTTTCTTGAAAGAGTTGATAAGGTTGAGGTGATCGACAAGTATACCCTTGCGACCAGGCTTAAGCAAAACCCGAATTCCACTCTTTATAAGGCATTGCCGAATAAGAAAATTAAGGTCGTTTCTATTGTTTACAATACTACTGACCCCAAAGGAAATTCAATACTCGCCTCAGGAGCAATTTTTTACCCTTCGGTGGATGCCGACTATGAGAGGCTTGGAACTATTCTGGGGGTTCATTATACCTTGGGAGCCAATTATGAGGTCCCGTCTCAGAAAATGGCTGTGACCGAAGGCCTTTTTTCCCTGTTTGGATACGTGGTTGTAGCTCCGGATTATATCGGGTATGGCGCTTCAAGGGATAAAGTCCATCCCTATTATGATGTCGGCAGTACAGGCCAGGTTTCTGCGGATATGCTTTTAGCCGCAAAAGAGTATTTCGCTTCGATCAGTAGAAAAGTCGCTCACAAAGTAACGGTGATGGGGTATTCACAGGGCGGACAGGCCTCGCTCGCATTTCTCAAATTTGTTGAAACTACGCCATTATACCAGGATGCTTTCATAATTGACCAGGTGTTTGCCGGCGGGGGAGCTTATGATCTGATCAAATCGTACGATACCTTTGTTGCCAAAAATTACAGCAGTCAGCCCGTGACAATTCCCCTGCTGATCCTGGGAATGAATTACGGCGACAGTCTTGATCTTGATCTCAGCCAGATGTTTGCCGAACCCCTGCTTTCCCATTACAAGGAATGGATACTGTCAAAAGAGTATACCACTGATGAGGTATCAGACATGATGAAGGAAACAAAACTGACCAAAATCATGGCCCCCCAGGCATTTGACACCAACAACCCGAATACGAAAAAATTCAGGAGGGCACTGAGGAACAACAGCCTGATCATATATGGAAAAATAACCAACTGGAGGCCTAATGCAAAGGTCACTTTGCTGCATGCGACTGATGATACGATAGTCCCGTACGAGAACACCGAAAGCGCTTACCAGGCATTTTTAATGTCGGGATGCAATGTAAAAAAAGTAGATATTTCAGGCAAGGATCATAAAGAAGCCGGTAACGATTTTTATACGTATTGCATGACGCATTTAATCATTTAGATATTCTCAGGATGAAGACCAGAATAATCATTTTAATGCTTTTACTGATCCCCGCTTCGCATGCTGCATTTGCAAAAGACTATTCCAAACACAATAAAGGATATTTCTGCGATGTCGGATTGGCTTTCGGAGGGACATTTCCAAAAAACAATGATCCGAAAGTAATTCTTGAAGCGTTCACAACGCACGGATACCAGTTTTCAAACACGTTTTCATTGGGGGCCGGTGTTGGGACTTACCTTACCGAAACGATTAACGTTTATCTGCAATTAAGGTTCAATTTGCGTGATATTACCGAAACCAGGACACATTATACATATATCTCAATCAGGGGGGGGTATTCATGGAGCACCTGGACCGGGGATGCATGGGGTGACGATAAAGGGCCGATTGTTGATCCTCGTTTCGGATGGTCTTTTTACACTAAAGAAGTGAACCTGAGATGGAGCGTTTTCGTTGCCCCGAGTTTTTACCAGTTCCATTTTATTCCGAAGATCGGGCTGGCATTTGAATTTTAAAATACTGCCTGCCTGATGCCTGTATTATTCGATTTTGAAGTGTTGAAACTCCATGACGATTATGAAGGGGAGGTCACTGCAACATTAATAAAATCAAAACACAATACCGCAGGACAATCTTCTGTCCTGTATATTCACGGTTTTTTCGATTATTTCTTTCATCCTCACCTTGCTGAACTTTTTCATCTGCAGAGGCTGAATTTTTATGCACTTGACCTCAGGAAATGCGGGCGTTCCATCTTGCCTCATCAACATGCATATTACTGCAAAGACATCGGCGAGTATTTCGAAGAAATTGATACGGCAATCGGGATCATCGGCAATGATTATAATTCAAAACTCATCCTGCTCGGTCATTCCATGGGTGGTTTGATCAGCTCGGCTTACATGAATTCCGGCAGGAAAAGAGATATGATCAGCGCCCTTGTTCTGAATTCTCCGCTTTTCGATTTTAATGAACCTTCCCTGGTAAAAGCAGTAGTTCCATGTCTCAGCAAAATAATTTCGGCTGTTTTCCCTTTTGGGCGGATAAGAGATCATTCGCTTCCCATATATGCCCGAAGCCTTCACAAAGATCATCAAGGCGAATGGAATTTTAATCCTGAATGGAAACTCCTGGATGAAGGGTACCCGGTTTACTTCTCATGGCTGAACGCAGTGAGTAAAGGGTTTTCGGGCATCAGGAAACATTCGTCCATAGCCGTGCCGGTACTTGTTCTGCATGCGTCCCATTCAGTAAAAAGCAAAGTATGGGATAAAAGCTTACTTGAAGCCGACGGAGTTTTAAACTTCAGGGATATCATAAGAATAAGTAAACGCCTGGGAAAAAATGTCACCATCATTGGCATCTCACAGGGAATGCATGATATATTCTTATCCATGGAGTCCGCCAGGATGGATGCCTTCAGTCAAATGATTGATTGGCTGGATAAAAACGAGCTTCATTGACTACCTTTGCAATATATCCTTCTCTCTCATCTCTGGCGGAGCTTATAAAAATCATGCGATTCAATTTCTGTTATCTATTACTTGTTTTCTGGGCCCTGACCTTTCCTTTAATTTCCGTTGCCGCCAAGGTTTCGGTCACTTTCAGAGTCGATATGAGCCAGCAAACCATTTCGACGAACGGAGTTCACATTGCAGGCAATTTTCAGGCTGTTGCCGGCTTCGGAGCTGACTGGGATCCCGCATCCACAGCCATGGCCGACCTTAACGGGGATAAGGTGTATGAAATTACAGTCATTATCCCTGCGGGCTTGTATGAGTACAAATATGTGAACGACAATACATGGAACGGGGCTGAAAATCCTCCATCTGCCTGCACCCTTGGAGAAAATCATAACCGCTTTGTCAACGTAGGGAACAATGACCTGGCCCTGATCCCGGTACTGTTCAATTCCTGCAATGCAGAGCTTTTATTTTCAGTTGATATGAGCTCGCAGGCGATCTCGCCCGAGGGGATTCATGTAATGGGTACTTTCCAGTCATCCGCAGGCTTCCCAAATAATTGGGATCCTGCCACGGTGGCTCTGCAGGACCTGAACCACGACGGGGTTTATGATGCAAGGATTCCTGTTTCAGCCGGGCAATACGAGTATCTGTATGTCAATGGGAAATCATCTGCTAATGCTGAAATACCGCCTGCTGAATGCTCCATCATAAACAATGAGGGGAAGGCAGTCAGAACCACGACCGTGGGCGCTGATAACGATACTCTGCCAGTATACCGCTTTGGGAGTTGCGACATAAGCAATCCGTCCATTTCAACAAATTATAAAACCTACTGGTGGAATGATGACGTATATTATGAAATATTCGTACGTAGCTTTTATGACAGCAATAATGACGGGATTGGCGATTTCAGGGGAATTATCAATAAGCTGGATTACCTTAACGACGGGGATACGGCAACAACTACAGATCTTGGTGTCACTGCCCTCTGGCTGATGCCGATGATGAAATCACCGAGTTATCACGGGTACGATGTCAGCGATTACTATTCTACGAATCCCGACTACGGAACCATGGCCGATTTCGAAGAGCTGGTTGCAAAGGCCCATGCCCGCGGCATCAAGGTGATCATTGACCTGGTGTTGAATCATACTTCCGACCAGATCCCCTGGTTCACTCAATCGGCAAACAGTCAGAATGGTTACCGTGACTGGTATATCTGGTCCCCGACCAATCCGGGGTATACCGGTCCCTGGGGACAGAGTGTTTGGAATTATAAAAACAATGCATATTATTATGCCATATTTTACAGCGGCATGCCCGATTTGAATTACAGGAATCCTGCAGTGAAAGCAGAAATGTTCAATGTTGCGAATTTCTGGCTGGGTAAAGGGATTGACGGATTTCGCCTGGATGCTATCAAATACCTTATCGAAGACAGCATAGTACAGCAGAATACACCCGAAACACTGGATCTGATAGCCCAGTTTAACACGGTTTACAAGACGGCAAATCCTGATGCTTTCACTGTTGGTGAGGTGTGGGATCCTACAGCGGTGATCATTCCATATGTACAGGAAAAACGGCTGGACGCCTGTTTTGAATTTACGCTTGCCTCTTCTATAGTAAGTGCGGTTAACAGCGGAAAACCTTCCGCAGTAAAGAACCAGATGAATACCATCCAGCAGTCCTATCCGGTTCTCCAATACTCGACCTTTCTGACAAATCACGACCAGGACAGGGCATTCACGCAGCTGGGGACCGACCAGGTGAAGATGAAGCAGGCCTCTGCGATTTACCTTACGTTGCCAGGTATTCCTTTTATCTATTACGGTGAAGAAGTAGGGATGATTGGTTCGGGTGCCGACGAGAACAAACGCCGTCCAATGCAATGGACCGCGGGCACCTATGCAGGATTCAGTAACCATGTTCCCTGGGAGGGCGTGGGGAGCAATTACCTGACCAATAATGTTGCCACAATGTCGCAGAATTCGGGATCTCTCCTGTCACATTATAAGAAACTGATCCACATTCGTAATGAACATGCGGCTTTGCGAAAGGGATATTTTCTGAATTTGAACTGCAGCGACTCCAATGACCTTACATATGCCAGGATTTTTGAGGATAATGCTGTTTTGGTAATCTCAAATTTTGGCTCAGTCCTGTCAACTCCAACGATCAGCCTTCCTGTTTCTTCTCTCCACAGCGGAACCTATTATATTAACGAATTGTACAGCGGGATTCCGATGGGCACTCTTATAATCAACGGCAACGGTGGATTTGTGAACTGGCAATCGACAGGCCACAGCCTCGCCGGCCGCGAAACCTGGATTTTGTATGTCTCGCCAAAGGACCCCGGTTCGGTTTCAGACATCTCCCGGGATAACATTGGCATGGTATTATCGCCCAATCCTGCGAAACTGCAGGTCAGGGTAAAGCTCAACCAGCCTTTGAACGGGGATGCAATGGCTGAAGTATTTTCTGTTGCCGGAAACTGTGTTTACAGTCTACCGTTTGAGGGAGACCAGGTCACTATTCCCACTTCCGCACTGGCAGCAGGAGTCTATTTTGTAAAGATTTCCTGCGGAAGAAAATCAGGAATATCGAGGCTTGCTGTTATCAAATAACACAGCCATTAAATCTGTTCAAGGGAAGCCCTGACTTTTTTCAGCTTTTCCAGTTCTTCTATGGTGAAGTCCTTACCATATTTCCAGGCCGGGTTCGACAGGTAAATGGCATTCACCGACCGCATCTGCAGGATTATCTGTTCTTCAACATATTCCTTGAACAATGCCAGATCCTGCTCCGACTGTTCGTTCCTGAGTTTTTCCAGGTTTATTTTTTTCCGGCTGATATTATCAACCCAGGTGGTAAATTCCTTAACTCTGTTTTGTTCAGACATACTATAGATATTGATTCACACCACTAGCTCTTCCCTCCCAAAGTTATATCTTTATTAATTCATAAGCCAAAATTCTGCCTGCAGATTCATTTGATGCATAAGTCCGGCATATGAAATGAGTAATTTAGCAGGAGAATCATTACAAATTCAAACCCGGCCAAAATGAACAAAACAGCATTAAAATCAATTCTTTTGTCATTCTCAATTTACTGTTGCTTTCACACAAACCTGGTGATTGCCCAGTATTCAGAACGATTCAGCAGTAATCAGTTTACCAACGGCAAAGGGGATACGCTGAACTATCGGTTGCTGACTCCTGATTATGATACCCTGAGAAAGTATCCGCTGGTCATTTTTCTTCATGGGTCAGGTGAGAGTGGAAGAGATAACAAAGCCCAACTGAAATGGGGTGTCATGAATTTTGCCTCAGACCAGGCAATGGCAATGCACCCGGCCATTATCATTGCACCCCAATGCCCTGAAAATGAAGACTGGTCAAATTTTTCTGAAAATGAAAAGACCAGGGAGCTCCGGCTTCAGCCAACTCCATCCAAAACCATGGTACTGTTAATGGAATTAGTAAAGCATATGATAAAAGCATATTCGGTTGACACAAACCGCATCTACATTACCGGGCTTTCGATGGGAGGCTTCGGAACCTTCGATGCAGTGGAAAGATATCCTCAATTATTTGCAGCAGCTGTCCCGGTTTGCGGGGGTGGCGATACCTCGATAGCAAGTTCAATTGCGAAAGTCCCCATGTGGATTTTCCACGGATCTGAGGATTCAGGGGTGAACCCTCTGTATGCTATCGACATGATAGAGGCCTTAACCAAAGCCGGCTCTTATGCCGGGCTTACTTATTATCCAGGTGTGGGACATTTTTCATGGCTGGCAGCATACAGCGATCCGCTGATGATGGAGTGGTTATTTAAACAGCACAAATAATCCATGCAAACCAGGTAAAAACCATGAAATAAACAGAATTGCCGTATGAAGGAAAATGAAAACAAACAGGGGCTTAACTGGCACGATGGATTTATTTTTAAAGACGAGAGCCTCGTCTTCGAGCTGATCAGGGTCATGTCGAAAGCCACTGAACACGGATCGGATATAGGGGAATCACTCGCTGCTGCATATCTCATAAAACAGAAAGAAGGCGACCGGCAAGCCCTTCTCAATGCATGGTACGAAGTATGGAGGAAACAGGGAGAACGAATTGAAAAAATCGGAGACGAATGTCTTGCGAAGGGACAAAAGGTAAGCGCGGGAGATTCATACCTCAGGGCTTCCGAATATTACAGGAGCGCCGATTTTTATCTGCACGACAACCCTTCGAACCCGGCAATTCCTGAATTATGGGACAGGATGTTTACCTGCTTTGAAAATGCCAGGAAACTTGCTGAACCTTCCTTTGAACTGGTTCAGATCCCATATGAAGGAACTACACTCCCTGCCTATTTCTGCCCTGCAGGCAAAGGCAGTAAGCGGGCGCCTACCATTCTTATTCACCAGGGATTCGACGGAACCATCCAGGAACTGTACCTTGGTTACGGAAAGGATGCAGTAAGGAGAGGGTACAATTGCCTGATGTTCGAAGGACCCGGACAGGGCAGTGTGATCAGGAAACAGGGACTGCCCTTCAGGCATGACTGGGAAAAGGTTGTAACGCCGGTTGTCGATTACGCATTGAAGAGAAGTGATGTGGATCCCAGGCGAATTGTGCTTCTCGGTTTAAGCATGGGCGGATACCTTGCACCAAGGGCGGCGGCCTATGAACACCGGCTCGCAGCTCTTATTGCCAATGAAGGTATCCTCGATAATTTTGCGACCACGTATCAGCGGCTCAGCATGAAGCGTGAAGAACTCATAAAGCTGATACAGGAAAAGCCTGAGGAAATCAATGCAGCATCATTCAAAGCAGCAAATGGGAACATCACATCATTCTGGGGGCTTTCAAATGGAATGTGGACTTTCGGGGCGAAAAGCCCGGCTGAGTTTGCGCTGAAACAGTCAAAGATGACGCTCGCCGATTGCGCTCATCTGATCTCCTGCCCTACCCTGGTTATAGATTCCGATGCAGAACAGTTTTTTGGCGGACAGCCGAAACAACTTTATGATACCCTGAAATGCCCTAAAGACTATATGGTCTTCAAATCAGGGGAAGGCAGCGAACTTCACTGCCAGGCAGGAGGCCAGATTCTCGCCAATCAGAAAATTTTTGACTGGATTGACGAGAAGCTTTGCCGCGATTAGAAATCACTTTATTTGCGCACCTGCACTTTCATAGTTGCCTTCAGGTCATTGCTTCCGGTTAATGCAATTATATACATGCCTTCGGGAAGACCTGAAAGATCAAGTCGGTAAACCTCTCCTGCATTCCAGTAATTGAAGGCTTCCTTTATAATGACCCCGCTGAGGTTTCTTACACTGATTGCAGCCGACAGACTAACGTAGCTGTTATTCTTCAGGTTCACAATACCATTTGTTGGATTAGGATAAGCTGATATTCCTGAATTCCCGAGCCAGGCAATGCCAAGAACATCAAATGCTTTCTTAACCGATTTCTGGGCATCGATCTTTCCCCAGCCCCAGTCATTGCTGCCCGAAGGCGGGATCGGTCCGGTGAAAGCATCGGTTCGCGCATTATCCTGAAGTATCTGTTTAACCCTTTCGGGGCCCAGTTTCGGATTTGCCTGCAGCATCAAAGCAATAATTCCGCTTGTCATTGGCGTTGCCATGGAAGTCCCTTGCTTTGCTCCAAAATACCATTTCGAACCACCCTTTTCGACCATCATAACGGTATATATGTCGTTCTCTTTAGACGAGCTATCCGATGAATTCACTGATGATACCAGCATTTCCCCCGGAGCGGTAATCTCAGGCTTTATCCTGCCGTCAACGGTAGGCCCCCTGCTTGAGAAAGAAGCAAGTTGATTTATCGGGTCGTCACTTTTCATAGTATCACCTTTCATATTCACAAAAGTGTATTTCGTGGTATACGCTCCAACAGTAATGATCTTTTTGGATGTTCCCCCGATCTCACCAACAGTGCAAATATTATCCCCGGCCTTGTATCCGGGCTGTTTTATTCCTTTTAACTTATCAAACAGGCCTGCGCCTCTGCCCAAACCGTCGTTCCAGACGTTTAGTGAAGTATTGGCGCTGGTAAGTATAAGCGTTACCACATAATCCTTCTTAAGCCGGGTAAAAGTTACAAGCAGGTTGGGTTTCTGGTTCAGTGTACTTTTACCTACACCGGTTACTGCATAAATAAGGCTGTCTCCTCCCATCATAATCACTTTCTTAAAATCAGGGTTGTCTGATGCTTTGTAAAAAGGAGTTGAAGTCTTTACCGTTCCATTGGAATCTGATATGCTGATCCCCATGGAAAAATCCGTGTTCGCTGACCCCCATTGTTCAATCTTTCCTGAATTAGACGCTGGCTTGTCATTTTCAAAAGCGACAAATGTCCTGATTGTATCACCGCTGAAATTGTACGAAAGATGCAGAAATTTGTCTCCTTCATTGCCTGCCGCGCCTGCAACTATCCTTCCCTGTCCCACGAGGTTGTCGATAGTCTGGTCCATAAGCGAAGTGCCGTCATGCGGACCAATATGCGTGCCCAGGCTGAGATTTGCCACAGCCGGTTTTCCCTGTTTAGCAGCCTGCTGAAACACATAATTGATACCGTCGGCAATGTCACTATTGGCTCCTTTATAGTCCACAAAGATCAGGTCAGCATCAGGAGCAACACCCCTGTACCGGGCTCCTGGAGTGAGATAACCCGAACCTCCGGCAATACCTGCAACATGAGACCCATGGGATTCAGAATTATCCGAACTCTTGCTGCTCAGCAATGCCTGGGTACCAATAATCTCTGTTCCGTAATCGAATCCTTCAGGCTTGGGCCCCGTGTTGTCACGCTGCTCCCAGGCCCTGAGGATCCTGAGCCTTGTTCCTGTGGTATCATAAAACATTGGATGTGTATAGTCAAATCCGTTGTCAATGATCCCAATAACCACTCCGTCGCCAAGGTATTTTTGGTTCACACCCGTTCCGGACTGAACCAGTTTAACCTTGCTCTCGGCGGTTGCATTGTCAAGCCTCTTACCTATCCGCCCGTCAACTTCAACATATTCCAGCCCTTTGATGACCTTCAGCCCTTCAAGAGAGGCCAAAGGTATTTTCACCGACCAAACTTCACCAGCTTGTGTGTTGATCATTACACCCAGGTTTTCAAGTCCTTTACGGTCAATATCCGGAAGGACTTTTATCAGTGCTCCGATGTAATTCTGTCCGCCAATGGTGGTCACCGGGTAAAACTGCGAAAGCCCTGAAGCAACGCCTGCCACGCTGCTTTTCAAAGCCGACAGCTCACTGGCCTCAAGTTGAAATGCTTTTGTGTTTGCCGAGAATTGCACGTTCTGCGCAAAAACCGGCATTGCAATTACATACATTGCAAGAAAGAAAAAAATCCTCGTCGTTTTCATAAGCCTATACTTTAGTGTAATATTGATTTATGTCTGCGGATGAGGGATTCCGGTTCCTCAATCCGGATAATTCTTAAGTTCATTGCCTGGTTTTTACGTTAAGGTCAACCTCCACCAGTACCAGTCCTTTCACCTTTTTGAGCTTCTCAAGCTTGTAAACAGGAATCCTGGCGGTCAGAATATCACCTGCAGTGGTGTTGATCTCAACTCCCAACTTCTTCAGCTTTTTCATATCGATCCCTTCATCGACCTTCAGCATGGCTCCAACCACAACCTTATCCCCGCTGACCCCGATGCCGAACTCCTTTTTCAGTTCGTTGATCTCATTTACAGAACCAGGTTTCAGTGTTTTGTAACTTTTTAAACGGAGGATGAAAAGCTGTGTAGATGCAGAGAACTGCACTTCCTGGGCCCCGGAAATCGCGGGAAATCCCATCAATAGCTGCATTAAAAAAATTCCTGCGATCCATCTCATAACTGCAAATTGATTTAAATCACACCATTATTGGAAGCTTTGTATTCAATACCTCACCGGCAAAGAATAGTTTCGCGCTGCCAGCATTGAAATCAGCATTCCCGGGTCATCGGTTATGATACCATCTACTCCCCAGTCTATCAGTTTCGATACCAGCTCAGGATTAAATACTGTTTTACTGTGCTCTGGCCAGGTCCACACAACAACCTTGAGCCCAAGGGAATGGGCTTCATCAAGTGTTGCCTTGGTAAGTTCAACATCTTCGGGTTCCCAGCATGTTCCTCCCATGTCCTTTACCATCTGCGGAATGGAATTCTTATGGTCCTTGACCAGCACACCTCCTGTCCATAACCCGGCAATGGCAGGATTGGGATCAAAGAAACTTAAAGGGCACCCTGGTTCATTGTCCCATTCGGTAAGATAGGCAGTCCTTGCCCGTGAATCCAGTTTCTGAAGTTCATACAGGCACCTCCAGTCGAACGACTGGATCTCGCTCATGCCAACAATGTTTTCCTCAACCAGGATTTTATAAAGTGCAGCAGCAAATTCAGCCGGCGTATAGGTCCAGTCGTTATGTTCCGGATCGGTCTTGAATTCGATCTGGAAACCTACTTTCCTATGGGTTTTGTTATTCACAAAACGGATCACTTCACGCAATGTGGGCATACGCACTCCATCCATTCCCAGCTGGGCAGGGAAAAATTTGCTGTAGGTGGTTGAAGTATCCATCCGCCCTACATCATATTTCTGAATTTCTTCAAGTGTTAATGTTTTGACAAGTTTTCTGTCGGTGATGAATTTCCCTTCGGCTCCTCTCACAATAGCCGGATTAAGCTTTATATCATGGGAAACAACTACCTCCCCATCTTTCGACATGACGATGTCCATATCGACCCAGTGCGTCCCAATTGAGAGACCTGCAGTGTACCCCGGGATCGTATTTTCAGGGGCATAACTTCTTGCTCCCCTGTGGGCGTAAACCTCAACCTTTTCAAGGTTGTCCGGGACTACAGGATCAATATTGCTTTTTTTACATGCCGGATTGAGAAAAACAGACATACTGAGCAGTATAAGCAGTTTAAAACGGTATCGCTTTATGATTTTCATTTAAACAAGTTCTGAGACTATTCTCAAATATACGAAATGAACAGGGTTTTTCAGTACTTTCGGCAAAAAATTTTCCGCAACTGCATGAAATCGATTTTCTCCTTCCCAAAGAATTTCTGGACATCCATTTCAATGGAGTTTTTTGAAAGGGGATCCTATTACGGCGTAATGTCGGTATTATCGGTCTACCTGGTCCTTACAAAAGCTGAAGGAGGACTCGGGTTTTCAAAGGAAAGTGTGGGTGTGATCAAAAGCGTGATCACGCCCCTGTTGTACTTCCTTCCGATTCTTTCAGGCGCAATCGGTGATCGTTTCGGCTATAAGAAGGTGCTGTATTTTGCCTCGGCTGTCATGTGTACCGGCTACTTTTTTACAGGTATCTCCGAAACCTATTTCACTGTTTTCGCAAGCCTGATACTCATGGCTGTCGGTGCAGGTTTTTTCAAACCCATGATTGCAGGTACAGTGACAAGGCTGACCGATGAAACCAATTCCTCACTCGGCTTCGGGATATACTACTGGTCGATCAACCTGGGAGCTTTCCTTTTCCCGCTTATCCTTGTACCATACCTGAAATCCATCGCATACAATTATATTTTCTTCATGGCCGCAGCAGGTACCGGATCGCTGATACTGATCAACCACTTCCTTTACCGGGAACCTACCGGGAACAGGGTTGCAAAACCAGTCTCACAAGTCTTTTCAGAGATGTTCAGTGTGTTGCGCGACTTCAGGTTCATACTCATGATCGTATTGTATTCAGGTTTCTGGATCATGTATTTCCAGGTTTACGATTCGGTTCTTTGGTACCTCAAGGAGAAAGTCGACATGACGGGATTCAACAACCTTATCAACAGCTTCCTTGGACTGTTTATGAAGAATCCCGGATGGAAATACGATGCCGAGCATGTAACGGTAATGAATGCCGGGGCGATCATACTGCTCCAGCTTCTTGTCTCTAGCCTGGTCAGGAACACTAAACCCCTTCCTACGATGATCTTTGGCATCGCAATGGGTTCAATTGGTATGGGCATGCTTGCAATTTCTCCCAGTGGATGGATATTCATCGCTTCCATGTTCATCTTTACACTCGGAGAGATGATCGCCCATCCGAAATTCATTTCGTATGTCGGGCTGATCGCTCCCGAGGATAAAAAAGCCCTTTACCAGGGTTATTCCTTCCTGTACGGCGTGATCGGAAGTGGAGTGGGGGGAATACTCGGCGCCTGGCTTTATGTGCTCTACGTCGATAAAATGAACAAGCCTTCAATGCTCTGGCTTACATTCAGCATGATCGGAGTGGTGACCATCATCGGCCTTCTGCTCTATAACCGCTTCCTGGCCCCTAAGCCAAAATGAATCTCAGGATTTTCTGTTTACCTCTGGTATGTTTTTTCAGAATGGCAGCCGGGAGTACAGCTTCCTCCCTTTTCGAGGATCCTGAACCTGATTGGCATTTCCCATTTTCCGAATGGGACCTTTTCGGCGATCAGCTTTGAATTCAAAGCACCGTGAACACTATGGCAGGTGTTGCAGTTCCTGGTCTTGCTTCCCTGGATGTGAAGGTAATGAAGATTCTGATTCCCGTTCCTGAAATGGGTGGCGGTTTCGGTGGTCTGCGCCAGAAGTAATTCGCTTTTATGGCAGTTAAAACAAATCAGGAAGGTTTCCTTATTCGGAGAAGTGAAGATCCCCTCTGCATATTCGCCTGAAAGCCTGAAACGGTTGGCCGATCCATGAGGCATATGACAGCCCGAACATCCTTTTTTACTGAGCTCTCCGTGCGTGAACGTACTGTTTTGCAGCAGCTGCTTCATATTTACCGTGGGTTTGTCGTCAAGGGTAACAGATTTATTGTGACAGCTGGTACAGGTTTTTGCTTCATCAGCAATAAGAAGCTTTTTCTCGTTCGAGGCATGCGGAGAATGGCAGTTCATGCAGGTTTTCCTTATCCTGATGGCAATATGCGGAAAGGCTGTCTCCTGAACACTGGCCTGTACGTCGTCGTGACAATCATAACACATCTGCGGAGCATTTTGCTTCAGAAGGGACAAGGTGTCGGAATTATGTCCGGAATGACAGATAAGACAGTTCTTGCTGAACGGAGGATGAACGGTTTTCGAGCCCAGCATAGCTTTCTGCTTCTCATGACAGCCAGTACAAAGTTCCGGGCTCTCACTTTTCAACTGCTTTTTGAAATTACTCTGGTGGGCATCATGGCATGCCTGGCAGTTGCCATCGGTCACTGCCTTGTGCTGTGATTTTTTTCCGCTCATGTCAATATCATGGCATTCCATGCAAAGTGTGGCCTTCGGGTATTTCAGTAAGGCTTCGTTCGCACTGCTGTGAGGATCATGACAGCTCAGGCATTTTCCCCCGGCAACCGGTGTATGCACATTCTTCAAATCATTTTTTGCATCATGGCATTGATAACAAAGGTCAGGAAGAGCCTCAACCAGGGTGAATCCTTTTACCCCTTCAACAGGGTGGGTTTTGCCGTTTGGTTTGTGACATATTTCACATTTTTTATTTGCAGGAATATGCTTATTCACGTTCTCCATCACTTTTGCGTGACAATCGAGGCATCCCTGGGGGTTATCAGCCCACACATCCGCAGACAGGAAAACAAAGCAGAACAATAAAACTTGGAAAGCAAGTATATCAGTGAAGCATTTCATTTTCTGGTCCAGTTAAAAGTTCTCACAATCTGTACGAATCCTCCCATGAAATTTGTAAGTTCATGCAGGTAATCACGGCGGTAAACGTCCACGCCGATCTTAATGAACATCTGCCTGAACACCGTGGTGAACTGCAAACGACCAGTCAGAAGGTTAAGGTCGATTTGCTGTCCAACCTGCTTACGGTATCCGAATTCCAGCGAGACATTACACTTCGCATTCATCTGGTAGCCGATGTTTCCTATGACATCGATAAACTGCTGACGCTGATTTTCGGCAGTAAGGTTGTAATTCCTCCAGTTCCCATTCAGCGAACAGTTGATCTTATTCTTGATAGTTCCCTGAAGCTGGACCCAGTAACGGATCAGCTTGTAGGGAACTATCGTACTGCTGTAATTCTCATACTCAACACCACCGCTGGCAAATTTATACTCCAGCTTGAGTCCGTAAACAGTCTGGGTAAAATAATTAAGCGTAAGATATTCCGTCGTCTGCAGGTTACCATATCCCTGGTTCGCCCATTTGAAATACACTTCGGCAAGGCGGTTTAAGATTGAAACACTTGCTGATGCAGAAATAAAATTCACATCATACCTGAACGAACCGGGTAAAGAGGCAATGTAATCCACATAAACTTTCCCTTTGTCGGGGATTTGTCCGCCCGGCATACGCTGTATTTCGACATAGTTTCCCCGGGCAATCAAGATATAATCCAGGTTCAGCTGGTAAATGATAGTCCCGGTGACATCCCTCACAATCACCGAATTTAGATTTACATATGCCTTGTTGAGAAGGGTTATCTGCCCGTCGGTAAGTACATGTTCTTCAAGTTGTACCGGCATCTCAACTGCGTTGCCATTATGCTGAAGCCTCTGCCAGTTATATACAACTCCAAGGTTCAGCCTTCCCTTTAAGGGGATCTTTTTATCGTAAGTCACGTCTATTCCGGCCTTGGGATTGGTTTCTTTATAGAAGGTCTGGTTGATGGCGATGTATTCAAGCCTGAGTCCCGAGCGGAGGCTTTCATACAACTGGTGGCGGAGCTCGACGCTCCCTGTGTTCTGGCTGATAGTTTGGAAGTTCCTGCTGTAATTATAAAAATTGTAAGCGAGGAACAGGCTGAAACGTTTCGGAAGACTCAGATTAAAGCTTTCGTCGACCTGGAATCTCCTGAATGCTTCAGAACCATATTGATCGATCCCTGAAATAGCCGAGATGAAGTTATAATTCCGCTTTTTGTCGAAAAACACGGTATTATTCATTGTGATATTATCGGAAATATTATGCGTCCTTGAAATGTTTGCATCATCCCTGGTATAATCATTATGGAAATAAAGGACCTGGTTATTGTCATAAGCCGTGAACGATTTATCTATCCTGGTCTGAAAATTCTTCTGAAGTGTTGAAAACGTGCGTCCTGTGAGGATCTCTGTTTCATACCATTTCCCCTGAAGATATGAAGCCTGAAATGGGAGAATCTTATTCGAACAGGCAAAATTTCCTCCGAAGTTGCTTGTGTTGGATTTTATATTCGAGAGGTTCTCGCGATTTGCGTAAACATCATTAAAATGATAAAAGAAACTGAAATTGACTATTCTCTGGCTGAAAAAATTCAGGGCAACATCTAATTTTCCAACAGTAACCACTTCGGCCTGGTCGGGAATCACAAGGTAGAGATCCTTCCCGATCATAGGGTTGATTTCTCCTCCAAGATTCAGGGTAACGAAATTCGGATGGAGGAAATAACTGTTGGTGTTTATCATGACTCCACCATAAAGCCTTGAACTTTTCTGATAGTTGTAGATATCGTTTGAATAGCCTTCCTGGTAGCGGTAACCGCCTCCTACCTGGAAAGCTCCGTTGACACTAATGGGAGCCCAGAACTTACGTGAAATGGAATATGTCTGGGTGTTCCCCAGGACTGGCAGAAGAAGCAGGAAGCATATAAAACGCAGGCTTTTCATCCCTTATTCCGGTTTCAGTTTAAAAAGAACTTTTTATTCCCTCCATGGGGGTTATGACAGGTGGTACATGCTGACCCGTCAATTTTTTCATGGGCAGGAACGGCAACAATGCGTTCAGATTCGTGGCAATGCAGGCATAGATCCTGTCCCTTGCGCAAGAGCAGTTTCGGGTTGTCGGATGAATGCGGATTATGGCAGGCGGTGCAGTTACCGGATGCAACAGGGCCATGTTCGAATTTTCCTTCATATGTATCATGGCATTGGTAGCATAACCCTGGCTGGGGCTCAATCAGTTTGCCTTTGCGGGATGCATCGTGACATAGTCCGCATTTCTTGTTTGAAAAAGGCGGATGATTCGAATGAGCAGAAGCTGCAGCATTGGCTGCCAGCGCCTTCGCCAGGCTGGAGTCGGCTGGTTTTGCATGTTCCCTCGCTGCAATTCTCAGTGAATCGCTTTCCTCTGGTACACCATCGAAGAACACAGTCAGAGTCTTGTGTGAACATCCCCATAAAAAGGAAATGATAACAAGAACCAGAATAACAGATGTGTTCCTCCTCGAAAATATCATTTCAGCGGTTTTTCCTTCTGCCTGATTGAAGCATAAACGTTGATCTTGTCGGGGCCAAACTGGTTTGAAACAAATACGAGGTAGTTTAGCTTGTATGCCGGATCAACATACTTTTCAAACAATTCCAGGTTATCATAGTCGATGATCACTTTGGCAGGAAGCCACATATCGCCGGGTCCCTTGTAAGGGCCTCCGAAAAACATAAGGATCTTGCCGTCTTTATTGAAAATCTGCGTGTTTTCAAAACCTGCGTCGACAACAAAAAGATTTTCTTCCTTATCCACGGCTATGCCTTTGGGCCTCACGAACTGGCCGGCATTTGTACCGTTACTGCCTACCGCGGAAATAAATTTACCGTTATGGTCGTAGATTTTAATTTTGAAATCTCCGATGTCGCTCACATATACCTTATCGGAAGTCACATAGAGGTTGGCCGGAGAATAAAGGAAATCAGGCTGGCCTTGTTCAGATTGCGGGAACGTGTAAAGCAATTGATTCGTTGCCTTGCTGTATACATGGATTTTATTATTCTTTATGTTGGCAACCCAGATCTTGTCGTCTGTCACAAAAACGTCGGTGGGCTTGTATTTTTCTGCTTCTCCAAAAGCTGAGAGATATTTCCCGTCAGCATCGAAAATAACCACCTGCATCCTTAGTCCGTCAGCAATATAAAGCTTGCCATCCTTATCCACAAAGCAATTCAGCGGGAGCTTCAGTTTTCCTTCCCCCTGTGGATCGAAATATTCAAAGGTGTTTTTCCGGAGGTCGATCACTTCAAGCAACCCCAGTCCGGAATCACAGATATATATTTTACCTGAATGTATCGCGATCCCGTAAGGCTTTTTTATCGGCCTTACAGGTGATTCCCCGAAAATGAAACGTGAGAATGCAGTCTGTTTCCCTATTGTATTCTCAGAACTGCTGAAAGCGGTAAGGAACTGGACCCTCGCAGTATCGGGAGGCGTGGGATAAATGATGGCGCTCCGGTGTGCTGTTGATCTACTCAGGTTTTTTGAACAGCCTGCAGCAATAAGGACCAGTAAACCTATGAGAACCGGCAGGGTAATATTTCTTCTTGACATGGTATAGTTCTCCCATTAACGATAAAATGGAAGGGCTGCAAGGGGCCCTTCCAATCTATCGCTGTCGAATAGTGTAAAATTGTTATTTATTGTGACAGGTCAGGCAAAGGGCACTTGCAGCGTTACTCTTCAGCAGAAGGTGGGCTACTCCTGTACTGTTATGGACGTCATGGCATGAAGCACATTCCATTTTATTGTTGAACAGCATCGTCTGGGAAATTGTTCCCGATCCGATACCTGATGGATGTGTGGTGGGATTCCACAGTCCGGGGTCGGCCGAAGCAAGGGCCGCATCATATAGGAAAGAAATCGGGTGATCATTCCGCAAATCATTGCCCAGGTTATTGACCCCCGAAATATAATGGGTGCCATTGGTTGTTGTACTGAAATTCTCAAGAGCAACTGTACCATCATGACAACTCAGGCAAAGCTTGGAACTTCCGCTGGGCTGGGTGATGGTGGCAGCTCCGTTGAAGGTCGGGCTTGTGTAAAGCTGAAATGTAGCTACGGTGAGCTGATGGTTCCAGAGGGGTGCGTCAGGAACACTGATGTTTGCATTGTGCGGTGTATGGCAGCAAATACAGATTTCACCAGTCGTATTCCACGCCTGGGTTGAAAAGTCATGGGCAGAACCGACGATGGTTTGCCCCACACCAACATTGACCAACAGGAAAAATGCCGGCACTGCAATCAGGAGTTTTTTAATTTTCATAGTTTTTGAATGTTTTGTTAGTTGTTAGGATGATGCGGTTAGAAGACACATTCGTTTGACTTACCTCTCTTATTTTCAAAAATTATGCCAAAGACAAAAACTTAAATCCATAATGATGATTTTCAATTACTTGAAAAAATTTACTGATTGTTAAAAACAGGAGAATTCTGAAGTTGGGTCAAATTACCCAGGTGGCATGGGTCAAATCACCCTAACAATTGAAGATCCTCTCGGCAAGCAGCGGGGAATGCGCTCGCGGGGATTCAAAGGGAGTACTTTTTCATTTTATACCTGAGGGTGTCCCTTGTAATCCCAAGAAGTTTTGAGGCCTGTGTTTGATTTTGGTTAACCTTGTTAAGGGCTCCAAGAATGGCTTTTTTCTCAAGATCGTACAGGGAATTGCCTTCTTCAAAGAGTGCGGATGGATCAACTCTTAAATCAGGAACAATTTCAGGTTTCACCTTGCTGAGCCTGATTATCTCGGCCGGCAGGCTTTCGACAAGGATAGTTTGCCCTGATTCAAGAATAACAGCCCGTTCGATCACATTTCTTAATTCCCTTATATTTCCGGGCCACTGGTACATTTCCAGAAGATTTTTCGCAGCAGGGTCGATCTGTTTTATATTCTTGTGGAACTGGGAGTTGAAATGGGCCAGGAAATGGTCGGCAAGCAAAGGAATATCCTCGGGATGTTCCCTGAGGGGGGGAATGGTTAACTGGAATACTGTCAGCCTGTAAAAGAGATCTTCTCTGAAGGATCTCTCCTCAATGGATCGCTTGAGGTCTTTGTTTGTAGCGGCAATAATACGTATGTCGACTGGTATATCTGATGTACCGCTGAGGCGGCGGATGACCCTGTTTTCGATCACGCCAAGCAGCTTCACCTGTGTGACTATATTTATCTCCCCTATTTCATCGAGGAACACGGTTCCCCCTTCGGCCATTTCAAACAGGCCTTTTTTGAGCTTTTTAGCATCCGTGAAAGCCCCCTGTTCATGGCCGAAAAGCTCGCTTTCAAGAAGTGTTTCAGGCAGGGAGGCACAATTGATGGTAACAAACGGTTTACTGCCCCGGCTGCTTTCATTATGGATTGCCCTTGCGAAAAGATCTTTTCCTGTTCCGCTTTCACCAAGCAGAAGCACGGTAGTTGAATTTATATTAGCAATCTTGTTTGACAGCTGAATGATCCTTCGTATTTCAGCTGATCTGCCAATGATGTGATTAAACGTAACTTTATCCGACTGCTGCCTCCTGAGAAGCTGCACCTCATTGTTTATACTGATCTTGGCCCTGATGCTGTCAATGATGGCATAGATCTCCTTGAACGAAAACGGCTTGTTTACGTATTCCTGTGCCCCGAGCTTCATCGCCTTGACAGCTGTATCAATGGAACCATAGGCTGTCATGAAAACTATGATGGTTTCATCATTGATTGCACGCATCCTTGTAATAACTTCAAGACCCTGGAGGCCGGGGAGCTTATTGTCGACAAAGGCGATGTCGGGAAACTGGGATTCGAAAAGACCAAGTCCTTCTTCCCCGCTCTCTGCAGTGAGGACGGCAAATCCCTGAGCCCTGAGCTTTTTTTCAAACGACCAGCGGATCAGCTGTTCATCGTCAATCACCAGTATTTTTAAAGGTTGCATTAATACCTGTTATGCATTATACAGTACATGTTAATTTACCGGAAGGGAAATGTTGAAGGTGCAGCCTTTTTCAGGATTATTCTCAACCAGAATTTCCCCCTGGTGCATATCAATGATTTCTTTTACGATAGCCAGTCCCAATCCTGTTCCCTGGGTCCTGGTGGTATAAAAGGGTTTGAAAATATCGGGCAGCTTATCTTCAGGGATTCCAATCCCATTATCAATAACGGAGATTTTTACCCTCTTTTCCAGTACTGACAGTGATGTGCGGTAAGTAACCAGACCACCTGTATCACAGGCCTGCATTGCATTCAGTCCAAGGTTCATCAGCACATTCTCAACCTGCTCCGGGTCAAAATAAAACTGCGGGATACCTTCTCCCAATTCAAGCCTGAAATTAATCTTTTTATCGATTGCCTGGTTCTTCAGGAAAAAAACCACAGATTTAATAATTTCGTTGATATCTCCTTCCTGGATATTAAGGTCCCTCGACCGTGAATAATTAAGCATATTTGACACCGCTTTATTCACCCGGTTTGCCTGCCTCTGGATCTCCTCAAGTATCGTTTTATTTTCAGCATCTCTTGTTTCTTCTATAATGATCTCAATGGCATTGGCAATACCTGTAATCGGGTTGCGGATCTCATGTGCCAGCCTGGCCGACATTTCCCCGATAGTTGCCAGTTTCTGGGAATTTCTGATCTCTTTCTGATGATACTTCTGCAATTCATTCTGGGTCTGCTGGAAATTTCCAACCATTTCGTTAAAACTCTTTCCAAGCTTGCCAAGTTCGGTCGATTTTGGGATGCTAATGCGAGCTCCGAGATTACCCTGGTTAATGTCGTTGATAGCAGCCTGGAAACGGGAAAGGGACTTCCTGACGATTTTATAATGCATAACCAGAACGAAACCAAATATTAAAAGGAGCATAATGCCAGTAAAAATAAAACTGAATTTCCTGGTAAAAGCCAGGGTGTCTTCAGGAGAATGAAGGGAAAATTTTACTGCTATGTAACCCAGTATGGGTTTCTCCGATCCATGACAACTATAACAGGTTGGAAGGTTGTTCAACCTGATGAGCGCTTTTGAATAAGGAACCGGATCATCCTGGTATGTGCTGAGCATTATGTCGTGGGGCATGGCAGCCATTCGTTTGACATTCATGGTGTCGAGGATCTTTTGATCGAAATTTGGAGGGTAAAGTATCTTCCCTTCGGAATTGATCAGGTAGGAATGTAACACATTTGCATGCTTATCAAGCTGCCGGAGGGTGGGTTTGATGATACGGCCGTCATGAACAGCCACAATCTGGTCCTTCATGAAGTAAAGCATCGACAGAATGTCTTCCTCGGCATTCCTGTAGATCTTCCTGGTGAGGTAATAGTTATAAGTATAGAAAGACGCAAAAGACATCAGGGTGATCACGACTACAAGGGTCGCAATGATCTTGAACCTGAAAGAGGAAAAGTTGATTTCTATTTTCATTAAATTTCATTGTTAGCAGGATGTATCAAGAGTCAGTATGATAAATTATTATGATTCTCGCCATGGCAGACCAGTTTACAAGTGCCGTGCCTGAGTCCGGTATCTGTAAACTGAATAATCCCTCCCGATGGGGAAACAATTGAAGTATTAAAATTAATCAGGTTTGAGTTATTTGTTATTGTCCCCGGACTTCCTATGCCATGGGCGTCATGGCATGTAGTGCAGGGGGCGCGCTCATCCACAATATGCAGTCTGTGGCGGGGGAAGGAATTGACATTGTTGATAATGTTGTTCCTGTTGTGGCAGGAATAGCACAAGGCGTAAGCTGCAGCAGACTCGGTGGTGTTATCCGCAGTAAGATACTGTAGTTTAAGTATATGAGGATAAATAGAGCCATGCGGACCCGCCGACCCGCTGCCGTCACTTGCATGACATGCAGTACAATAGAGTATTGTTGAAGCTGTATTCGGAGGGAGCAGGTTCCCTGTGATTTCTGTGTTGTTCCTAGCGCCAACCACCGGGTGAAACGAAGGATTCGATGTTGCGAATTCAAGGCTTACATTTGTCTGCACAATTTTTCGCGGTGCAGCAGGTGGTGGCATGCCTGGTGTGTTTGTGTGACAGCGGTAACAAATCTGATACTCATAAACTGCCGGATTTAAGAGATTTCCATTCTGGTCTATCCCTTTTACGCCCAGCAGAAAACCGTTCACATTCGGAGCGACCGCGGCTGTGCTGTTTGCCTGGTGAGGATTATGGCAATCGACACACTCAACATGGTTGGTTCCCACCAGGGCATTCTCAACCGGATCATGAATCCCGGAGTAATTGTATACATTATGCCTGTATGTTTTTGCTTCCTCGGCCTGTATGTTTTTTGCAGCCACATTACCATTGTGGCAGTCAAGACAATTATTTTCTTCCGGAAGGAAATCCATCAGCCTCAGTTTACCACCCGCTGAATGAGGATTATGGCAATTTTCGCAGCCATTCTGGGCAACCGTAGTATAAGTCGTATGAAACCAGGGGTTCGGGGCAATCCCGTTCCATGTTTTAGTTGATGAATAATGAACTGAACTCGTCCAGTTCGAGGGAGTATGACACTGAACGCAAAGATTCGAGTTCTGAGTGCTTGCAACAAGAAATTTCGTAAATACATTTTTATGCGGATCATGACAGGAAGTGCACTGAAGCTTCCCGTTTTCAAGTTTAACCGGACCGGTAAGACCCGCAGGATCGAGCAACTGTCCGTCGGCAGCAGCAAGCGCAGCATTATATAAAAAAGAAACAGGATGGTCATTCGAAATATCCTTTGTAAGATTATTTACTCCGGATGGCATGGTTGTAACTCCCCCTGCCATGGTAATTGGGGTAACACGGCTTATAACACTTCCAAGCGCAATGGTCCCGTCATGACATGAAAGGCAAAGTATGGAAGCCCCGTCGGGTTGCCCTATTGTTGCCTGGGTGGTTGAACTGCCATACAAAGTGTAGGTAAGACCCGGGTCTGTCCTGTTCCACAAAGGCTTGTCGGGCCTTGCATTATGCGGGGCATGGCAGAATATGCAAATCTCCGATTCGGAACTGGCTTTTATTGTGCCGGTACCACTGACCGAAAGATTATGCTTTGTTGTAACAATAGTCTGGGGTGCTGCAAAAATCGGAATCCAGAGCAGCAGTACCAGGATTATATTAACATCTTTAATCATTACTTTCCTCCATTCATAAGCTGAAATACCTGTACCCTGGAATTATAACTGTCGGCAACAAAAATCCTGTCCTTCTCATCGATGAACAATCCTGAAGGCATCCAGAACTCTCCCTTCCCCTGCCCTTTCGTACCAAATGTATAAAGAAGCTGTCCTTCACGGTTGAATATCTGCACTGCACAGAAAAGAGCATCAGCAATGTAAATGTTCCCGTATGAATCCACTGCTATTCCTTTGGGTCTGGCAAAGCTGCCACTGCCATCCCCAGGTTTGCCGAACTGCGATATATATACACCCTCAGATGAAAAAATCTGTACCCTGAAATTCATCGCGTCAACAATATAGACTCTTCCATCCTTGTCGGCACACACCGAAGTTGGGTAGTTGAACTCCCCCGGACCAAGCCCCCTCTTCCCGAAGCATTTCAACAGGTTTCCGTTTTCATCAAGGACCGACACCCTGTGGGCATTGGTTTCAACAACCCAGATCTGTTTTTCGGCCGGAAGCCATGCAATGCCTGCAGGCCGGTCAAACGAGGAATCGGAAAGCAGGGTGAGTGACTTTTTTCCGGGTTCAAACAAGAAGATTTTATTATAATACGTATCGGTGAATAGAATTTTGTTTTCCTTGTAAGCAGTCATACCAACCAGTGAGGGGAAAATTTTATACTGTTTATTCTTAAAGTGGGTGATTTCACCCACCTTATCCTTTACATGGAATATCACCCCGTTTTCCTGGTCAATAACATAAAATGAAAGGGAGTCTTTTGAGAGAACAGCAACCGGACGAGTAAGTTCAAATGCATTTTTTCTTCCAAGAATAAAGTCTGCAACACGGGTTCCGAAGCTTTTTTTAGGCTTCTCATTAGATGCGGGAGGATATTGCGAAAGGCAGGTAATATAAGGCAAACCATCATTACCTGGAGCAGTTCCCTGAACTAAAAGAGGGATGAAACAGGAGATTGCAACAACGAAGGTTAACAACAAATTTCTGCAATAATTCATATGGTTCTGGCTGAAGCTAAATTCTAATTTATACTTCCTGATGACGGACTGATTTGATTAAACTTCCCCAGTTGGTACCTATTACTCAAATTTAGTGCCAAACGATAATTTTATATGAAGAAATATTTTCAGGCCCGGCTGCTTTTGGTTATATTAAAAAGACGAGGCCGTCCTAAAAGGACGGCCTCGTCTTGTAATATGTGCTAATTGATAATTGTTATTTGTTGACGACCACCTTGCGGACGACCTTAAACTCAGAGTTGAGGAATACCACGGAATAGATTCCGGCGGGTATTGGCCTGAGGTCAATGAGTTTCTGGTACTTTCCATTGGTTGTTCTAACATCCTTCAGCTCGAAAATCTGAGCGCCAAGCTGGTTGAAAATATAGATATTGAATGTTGTCTCAACCGGGTACTGTATTGAAGCGGTGAATATTCCGCTATTGGGTACAGGATAGATGGTGAAGGAAGCATCGATTGGCAGTTCTTCAGTACCAACAACTTCAATATACACTTTGTTGGAGATATCAGAGGAACAACCGTTGAGGGTAACCACT
>SESA01000232.1_pt1 | contig 39107 bp, 89 predicted proteins | sample 3171451 | NCBI WGS metagenome assembly SESA01 (sample SAMN06051862, study PRJNA518727) | freshwater metagenome | biome: subpolar coniferous forest; feature: holomictic lake; material: water; isolation source: holomictic Lake 227, 8 m depth | place: Canada: near Kenora, Ontario | collected...
ATGGACATTCCCGGATTCTCTCCCGAGTCACTGTCAGAAGTGACTGCGATGTTAAACTTTTCTGATCCAGACTGGCAGAAACAGTTCAAGACTGGTAAGGGGGGTCCTGTCAACAAACAAAATTACGAGACGGATCCCTGGTTCAAGCGTAGCACCAATTTGAACGCGGATATTGACTCTCGGCTTGGGAAACAGCCTGGCGATCAAGGAAAATTGAAGCAGAACCTTGACAGTGAGATGTTGTCACCAACGTCGTATCCGAAGGGTCCGGGTAATCCGCAGGGTGGTTCTTCGAAAGATGTGTCAGGTATGAGGATGTTGGGATGAATATTCCGGGTTTTTCACAAGACGCTCTGAATGCAGTTGCCGCAATGCTTTACGCGGAGCCGGGGCAGCCTGCAGCGGAGCCTTGCCCCCCGAAGCAACCACCGCAGCCGAAACCGCCACCTCAACCCCCACAGCCTCCGCAACCCCAGGTGGTGCAGGCTTCGCAACCGGACCCGCAACTTCAGCAACAGCAGCAAGCGTTGAAGAAACCGAAATGTATCCCCCAGGCTAAACCTGGTCCCACAGTATGAAAAAACGGTGTAATCGAGGAAAGTCGTGCGGATCCGCTTGCATCGCTCGCAATCGCAGTTGCAAAATTGATTTGGCAAGGGGGCAGACGAGTAATTTAACTCGGGCGAAAGAGCTTATCGATCGAATGTCGACGGCTTATGACAAGAATCGAGGAAAGTTCGAAAATTCCTCGATAAAAGAGGACTACTCCACCTGGAAACCTCTTGCGAAAGGAAACTACGGGGAGGTTAAAATTAACCCCCAAGGGACTCGCGTCGTCAAAACTTTGCTGACTCATAATGGTAAGAAGGGGGAATTCGGCGAGCACGAAATTGAGATCGCGAAAAAGATGGGGGAACTCGGGCATTCTCCTCGAATTCATTCGTACAGTTCCGACCACATTGAGATGGATGTGGCCAAAGGAAAAACACTCTGGAAAGATTATCGAAGAGGCGACGACGAGCCTCAGATGAATGCACAGCAAGCGACCAAAGCTGCTGCTGCGATTCGCGACCTGCATAAGATGGGCTTTGCCCACGGCGACCTTCATTCGCTCCAGTTTCTTGTAAATGGTAACGATGTGAAATTGGTGGATTTCGGCTTGAGCGTTCCCACAAGTCGTCAACCGGGGCGAGTAATGCAGGACATCGCTAAAATCGGAAACCTCGTAAATTGGCGAAATTCGGAGTTGGCTGGGAACCCGTACGTGCAACTCGTTACAAAACACCTGGATCGCTATAATGAGGTCAAAGGCGACAGTAAAGCCGCCAAAAACAAACGCATTCAAATTGCTGAGGACTACCTGAAAGAGTTGAAATTACTATGACGGAAATGAGCACAAATCTAAAGGCAATGATTAAGCGCAAAGATTTGTTGCGCAAAGGCACTCCCCAGGCAGAAGCGATGGCTGACAAAATTCTTGACGCAGTTGAGAAAGCTGGCGGTTTAACTTGGGAAGAAGTTTTAACTCTGCAAATTCACTAACGAAAAGTCATGTACACACCTAAGAAAAAGCCTCAAGATTTTGGTTTCAAAGCGGGCGACTCGCACATCGTAATCAACGGAAAAACTAACACCGCCACTGCGTACGCTTTCGGCGGAACCAAATTGTGGACACTCCCTTGTTTGCCCGAGGGTCAGTTCTCGAACTGGAGAATTAACCAAGGCGACACCCCCCCAGGACTTTACAAAGTTGGGGCGGTCTACAACGATTACGCTAACAATCCCAATCCTGGTTACGACCGTACTCTCATGGCTTTCGGTTGGATTTCGTTTGACCTTGTGGAACTTGAGAACCAGGAAGCAGGAAACGGTCGTGCGGGAATTATGATGCATGGCGGCGGTTCCGGTAATGGTTGGCCTGGGGCTTGGGCTCCTCTTCAACCACTGCTCACAACTCATGGTTGTGTGCGTTTTCACAACCGGGATCTGCGCGACCATCTTCTCCCGCTGACGAAAAAAGGAACTGTGTTTGTTTCTGTATACCAGGAAGGGTAAAACTTGATTGTAAAGTTTACATTTCAAAATGAAAAAGCGGCTTCGGGTCCCCAGGGCTACGAAACCACGAGAGAAGAAAATACTGGCTGACAGATTTGTGAGTATTGTCGGAAGTTGGAATTTTATCGTTTGTCAAGCGATCTTAATGGTGTTATGGTGCGTCATTAACACTGTAACTCCCGCTAAACCCGACCCCTACCCCTATATTTTGCTTAATCTTCTGCTCTCGACTCAAGCGGCATTGCTCGGGCCAATCATTTTAATGTCAAACAATCAACAAGGCGCGCTTGACCGCAAACGCGACGAAGATCACTATATGATCGATGTTCGTGAGTCAGAAGTTATTGATAACATGGCAACCGAACTGGAGCGTATCGCAAAACGTATCGAAGGTAATGACGAGGAGCACTGGTGAGCAATCGTGAATGGAATACTCCGAGGCGTGAACCTTGGAACCCTGTAATCAAATCCTGCCTCAACGCCATCGATGAACACATGCGGTTGTACCTGAAAACGGGAAATCGCTTTCATCTGGGGCAATCACAAACTTTACGAGAGTACGTGAAAGCACTCAAAGACTGGATTATTGACGAAGAGCAGGTTGTGTGATTTCTGGAAATCCGGGGTAAAACCCAGTAGATAAGATTTTCGTTATGCAAGGATCGTTCTCAGAAGAGGCTTTGAGTCAGTTTGCTTCGATGGCTGCACAAACTCAAGCTGCGGATTTCTCCGAAGGGGAAACCTACGACTTCACCCGTTGCGTAAGACCGAACGGCACCGCGTATGGAACTCGGGGAACTTGCCGAAAGGGGTCTCAGCAAGAGAAGCAAGCAGCTCCCACTGGTTCAGCAAAACCTGCCAACAAGACGGCAGCTGCAGGAGCCCCCGTTAACGGGTTAAAATTATCTCAAGATAAAGTAACAAAGCACGAAGAGAAAATAGCGAACCTTCGTTCTAAGGGAAAATCGGTTCCCCGTAAATTGAGTGCCGACCTTAAGCTAGCAAAGAGAACAGTAGAGCACGAGGCCTGGAAGGCTGGGGTAAACAGAGAATCTACCAAAAAATACTACGATCAACTCGAAAAGCATACAAATGAGCACAAGACTGCGAAAAAAGAACACGCTGCTTCAGAGAGGGCGCTGGCGGCGCACAAAGGTCGCGACAAACAATCACAAATTAAGAGGCAACTTCTGAGGGCTCAGCACGATCAGAATACGGATAAATTAGCGGCTGCTCTGGATCGACTTGTTCGAACAAAAGCGGCGAAAAATAAAACTGAGGGAAAGTGATGGGGGAAACGGCAACCCCAAAGCGGATTCGTAAACGAAAAGTTTACGTTTCCAAACTTAAGGTATAATGCTTGTGTAGGTGGCGCGTTTTCGTTTCGAAAACTCCCAGCCACCGAGTCATACTCGCAAACGTACTTACTATGATTAATGACTTCGACTATTCTTTCGCGCCCTAGTAATGATATTTGGGGCCAATTTTGCAACTGGGTAACTTCTACGAATAACCGGCTTTATGTTGGGTGGTTCGGAGTTCTCATGATTCCGACATTGCTTGCTGCAACTGTTTGTTTCATTATTGCGTTCGTTGGTGCCCCTCCCGTCGACATTGACGGAATTCGTGAGCCAGTTGCTGGCTCCCTTATGTACGGAAACAACATCATCTCTGGTGCTGTTGTACCTTCTTCTAACGCTATCGGTCTGCATTTTTATCCCGTCTGGGAAGCAGCTTCCATGGAAGAATGGCTATATAACGGAGGACCATACCAACTCGTGGTTTTCCACTTCCTGATCGGCATCTTTGCCTACATGGGACGTGAGTGGGAACTCTCATTTAGGCTGGGTATGCGCCCCTGGATTTGCGTTGCGTACAGCGCACCTGTTGCCGCTGCGACTGCCGTTTTCCTCGTGTACCCTTTCGGACAAGGAAGTTTCAGTGATGGCATGCCTCTTGGAATCAGCGGAACTTTCAACTACATGCTCGTCTTCCAAGCAGAACATAACATTCTTATGCATCCGTTCCACCAAATCGCTGTGGCTGGAGTGTTCGGTGGGTCGCTATTTTCTGCGATGCACGGCTCGCTTGTGACTAGCTCATTGGTTCGTGAGACCACTGAGATCGAGAGTCAGAATTACGGCTACAAATTCGGACAAGAGGAAGAGACTTACAACATTGTTGCAGCCCACGGGTATTTCGGAAGGTTGATCTTCCAATACGCTAGCTTCAATAACTCACGTTCACTTCACTTCTTCCTGGCTGCTTGGCCTGTAGTTGGTATCTGGTTTGCTGCTATGGGAGTTTCCACAATGGCATTTAACCTAAATGGGTTTAATTTCAACCAATCCCTAATGGACAACCAGGGCCATGTAATCAAAACTTGGGCCGACATCCTCAATGGAGCTGGACTCGGGATGGAAGTTATGCATGAAAGAAATGCCCACAACTTCCCCTTGGACCTCGCAGCTGCAACCACTACTCAAGTGGCTCTGACAGCTCCTTCAATCGGCTGATTTAGTTTACCTTTTGACCTCTACGGTACACTAACCGTGGAGGTCTTTTTGTATGTTCACTTACATAGCAACTAACACAACGAACGGCAAGTTTTATGTGGGTAGCACCAAGAATTTCTTCAAAAGGAAACAAGGTCACTTGAAGTCTCGATGTAACTACCCTTTTCAAAATGCTCTGCGTCAGAATCCAGAATCATTTGAGTGGGAAGTTTGGGAAGATGACTCAGAGAATTCAATTCTTGAACAAGCCATATTAGACATGTGGTTTGGAAAAGGGCAATGTTATAATCTAAACCCGTCCGCGTCTCACCCACCCTCTTGCGAAGGCAGAGAGGTTAGCTTAGAAACTCGCGAGAAGATCAGCCAAAAAATGATTGGAAGAGAAATAAACGAAACTACGCGAATTGCCGTGTCCACCTCAAATAAAACCAGGGTACTAAGCGATGAAACTTTGAAGAAAAAATCCAACTCAGCCTCAGGGGAAAAGAATCCCTTCCACGGGAAAGAGCACTCACCCCAACAAAAAGAAGAGTGGTCTCAAACCCGAAAGGGGTGTGTCTGGTGGATTAACTCCGATACGGGTGAAACCAAAATGTCTCGCATGTGTCCGGGTGAGGGGTGGACAAGGGGCCGTTCCCTGAAGTAGGGTAAAACTTACCAAAAGAGTGCTGAGCCCGCTGGTTAATGGCATACAATTTTCCTCAGACTCCTTCACTGCCACCCCTTACACTCTTTCAATCGCAATCGCAGGCGCCGCTAACGGCGTCTCTTGTTACGCTTCCCTGGACTGGGAAGAAATCAGCCGGTAATCCCTTGGAAAAGATTCGAGTTATTGCACAGGATATCAAATTGTACGACATCAAACCTCAGAACTTAACGTCTGATTGTCACGTTGTTATTCGCAAAGACGGCATCGTAGACGTGATTCGGGCTCACAAGATGGTTGATATCTTCGATCATTACCACGACCTCGGAATCCGCATTCAGAAGATTGAGCTGAGTGGTGGAACTCGCAATCCCCGCCTCCAGAGTTCTGAGGTGTAGTTTACATCGAATCAAAAAAGGGTAAAATAGTCAAGAAGTAGTCTTGGACCCATGGCTCACGATCGTAACCCTAAGTTTGGTAGAGACCTGGCTTTCTCTCAAACCGCAAGAAAAGTAACTGACCTATTGTGGGAAACAGTGGGAAGTGACTTCTCAGAATTTCCCCGGTCTTACCTGGAAACTCTTCGCCATGAGTATTCCGACGGCCGAATCTCGATGCTGGAGCTGATTGACCGGGTTGACCTGGGACCAGAAGCAACTTACGAGGAATACTGCGAAGTTATCGATACGCTGATGAGCGTGAATCCTGCCGAGTGGCCCGAGCCAGACAGCGTTCTTCAACTTCAGACCGATCGCCTGGATTTTGAAATTCAGCCAGAGTTCGTAGAGTTTGACGAGTTTGATTTCGCGGAGAGCGGGGACATCGGTACCAAGATCGAACTTTTCCTAAAAAAAGTGATCGCGAGCGTATACCTGGACGGTGTAACCGATATCACCGACAAGGACGGCAATCCCCCCAACCAGGCCAATCGTTACCTCCTCTCCGAGGACGGAAAATCTTTTAGCGGAACTTTTTACGATGCTGCCCCTGGCGAAAAACCCAAGCAGTTTTCGTTCACGATTTCCGAAAAGTCCGACGGAAACTGGCAGATCTCCTACTGAATTATGGGCAATTCAAACTCAAATTACGACGAGACAACTCCTTGTGAGGGTTCGACTGAGTTAAATGGCGAGGGCGCATCCTATCGCAATGCAAAGATGGTAAGTGATCCCGGCACCATTCTCAAAAGACGGATTCGGGGTGCGCTCGTCCCAATGGGGAAAAGAAATGAAGCATTTAAACCGTAGTTTTCAACAACATGTTGGAATACGTGGGTGTCACTTTTACGACTCTGAAGCCTGCAACTTTCTAGCTTGGCAAGAAGTTTTCCACTTTATGGCGAGTCTTCCCGCCGACAAAACAGCAGACGATTTTACCGAAGTGTTGACCGCGACTCTAGCAAATTACGACCCCGATTGCGAATTCCTTGCTGTTCATCAGGTTGGAACTTCGGTGTCCGTGCAGCTCTTTCAAACACCACCCAGGGTAAAAGTTGATAAACCCGCGTAGTTTCAATGAACGAAGAATTCACAGTCTTTGCCAATAAAACCGTCAAATACCTGAACGACGCAACGATTGTGTCTAGGTTGTCGCACTGGAACGTAAGAGGGCCAAATTTTTACGAGTCGCACCTTTTGTTTGAAAGAATCTACAACGATCTTGGCGAACTCATGGATGGCCTCGTCGAAACCTTAAGAGCTTGCGGGTTTGATCCGGATTTTAACTTGTTCTCAGGGCCGGGAATTTCGATGGAGTTTTTCAATTGTATGGCCCTGGTTGAGCTCAACCTTGATTATTTGATGGCTCTGAATGGTGCCGTAGGACTTTTTTACAACTTCTGCGAAGAGAACAGCCAAGATCCCCGCCTTGTTGGCATCGGAAACCACCTTCAGGGGATGGCCGAGGCAATTCTGAACGATCTGTATTTGCTGCAAGCCTTCGCCGGGCACTGAGTTTACCGCCACTTTCGCCAGCTATGCTGAGCTCAGTGTTCGCTTTTCCTCATGTTCCTAGTTGTCAACGCTTCTGGAAAATACTGGGATGGAAATGGCTGGTCGGAACGGGGAATCACCTTTTGCACACCCGCTCGTGCCGTACGATCTCTCCATGAAAACGGCGAAGATCTTGAAGTTGACGTAGTCCTGTTCACGGAGAGTAACATTGATAACACCCCCGCGCTCGTTTCCTGATGGTGTTCTTCAAATGATTGAAGTTGACCCAGAAGGTGCGAAAACGATTTTAGAGGAGTTACCCACCACATCTAAAAATCGCCAAAGACTACACACCATGCGAAACGACATTCTCATGGTTCACCCAACAAAAAACATCGTGATTTCTGAGAATAATGCCTGGACCTGAAGAGAACCCTAACTCGTTCGTAATTGCACTTGAAGAAGATGACGATGGTAACCTCATTGTACCGTTTCCTGACGAACTCCTGGACTGCGTTGGTTGGAAAGAAGGAGACGAACTTGAAATCTACACCGTGCACAAACAAATTGTGTTCCGAAAAGTTGCAAGCAGAACTGAAGCTAGTTGAAGCCTACTGGGATCGCTGCGACGACAACTAAGAGAGGGTGAGGGCGGTTTCCCGTACCTCGAAGGGCGGTTTGCCCCCTTTTCTTTTCGGTCAGAGTGAGCTATGATTAAGTCATGGAAATCAAAACCCTCACAACCGAATATTACGTTGGTGACCTGTGCTACGTAATGCACGACGCCTGGTCCGAAGTCTGCGACCTCACCCCGTTCGACAATTCTGCTCATCAGTTCAACCTGAGCGACGGTCGAACTTTCTTCCTTCTGAACACCAAGTACGGAGACGGAACTTACCGCGATCAACTCGATCGCATGTATAGCGTGGACTCCGGAACTCTCGGCGCGATCAAAGTCCGCGACATTCGCGACCCTGAAGCCACACCCGCGATGATGCGACGCCTCGGCCAAATCGTCTCGATGCCGGAACTTCAAGAACACGATTGTTACGCCGATGAAGGCACCCTTGTGTTCGGAACCGTGGTTATTGAAACTGGGGATGTGGAAGAGGACGAAGACTGGGATTTCGCTGAAGAAGAAGACGAAGAAACCGATTTCAACTGATTATCACAAACATGGAAACTTACAACTTCACGGGTGACGCTGTCACCTACCTCGGCTTCATCGGTGTTATCTCCACCGCGATTATCGTGAACACGGCATTCCGTCGTTTCTGGAATAGTCCTTTTCGTCGTTGACGAAACTGTTGGGGTTGCCAAGGAACGGTAACTTAAACGAAGAGTCCCGTAGGCCACATCGTAGAAAAACGGCTTGCCGTTTTCGTAAGTGGATACTCTCGCCCCAAAATCAAACAACTAACCACTGTTTGATTATTATGTGTTGAGTGGTTCTCAAATAGGGAAAAGCGTCTATGTGTTTACGACTTTATCCCGAAGCACAAAATAACACTAAGGTTCCCGATACCTGAATGACCAAATCGGGTGGATGTGAGGCTGAAATACGCAAGTTGCCGCTCACACTATAATATGGAATCACGATTGTACTACAAAGACTATCGTGATTCTAGGCAACCATTCTCAATCGTTGTGCTTCATGTATTGAGAGGGAACAAAAGTAAGCACCTTCACAATCTAATCAATCGTGATGTTATGTTACGACAGATGATTACTGTCTAGGAGATAAAAAGTAGCGTACACCGTTCTATTTGAGCAGGAACGCTACTCTCTCTGAAACCTGACGACGCCATGCCGACTAGCATTGGCACTAACTACCGTTCAGGAATACACTTTGAGGCGAAGGCTGACTACCTGAGACCACAACTTGTAGGAACGAATAGTGAACTCGTCATTCACGAAATGGTAGGATAGTAGGTTCAATTCCTACAGTCGGCACGATACTGACCGCAACAGGGGAGGTAGCGGCACCCCATCAATGGCTTGTAGTTCAGCGGTAGAACGCTTGACATCTTAATCAAGATGTCGCAGGTTCGATCCCTGCCGGGCCAGTGTTCCCTTGCGGGAACTAAAACTAGCCTCCACCTCTGGCCGGTCTTGAGCCGTGTTCTAACGTGTTAAATGAGGCGTTCCGGGACTTAGTTCAGCGGTAGAATGCTTGCTTTGGGAGCAAGAAGTCGCAGGTTCGATCCCTGCAGTCCCGATTGCTTTCGAGCAAGTAACAGAGGGAAAGTGTCCGAGTGGTTAAAGGAAGGGGTCTGTAAAACCTCTGGCTCTGCCTACACTGGTTCAAATCCAGTCTTTCCCATTGGCATGCTCAAACCTGGCCCATTGGCGGGCCTAAGCCTCTGCCAACCCTGGAAACATAGCTCAGTTGGTTAGAGCATTCGACTGATAATCGAAAGGTCGCAAGTTCGAGTCTTGCTGTTTCCATTCGCCGGGAGCTTAGCAATCTGGTGAATGCAGCGAACTCATAATTCGCATAAGGACGGTTCGATCCCGTCAGTTCTCATTGCCCCTGGGGCAAATTTCTTGCAAGAAAGTATGAATTACACTGAGTTATTTTCCCGATTCAGGGCAAGAGGGGGGTCCACGGTTGAACCCTCGACTCAAAGTTTTGGGTGGCTTAAAGATCAGCCCGACAGTCGAGATTACACCGTCCAAACAGTAAGCGAAACGCTTGCTAAAATCGCTCCTTTACAAACTGGGGGCCGAACTTCTTTTCCGCCTCAAATTGATCTGAGGCAGTGGTGCTCTCCGATTTCGGATCAAGGTCGCCTCGGTTCCTGTACCGCCCAGGCCGCTGCGGGTTTAGTGGAGTATTTTGAGAACAGAGCGTATTCGAAATACACTCCCGTTTCCCGTTTGTTTATCTACAAGGCGACACGAAATCTACTGAAATTGAGAGGAGACACGGGTGCGAGCCTCCGCGCTTCAATGGGAGCCCTGACACTTTGTGGCGCACCGCCCGAAACTTATTGGCCCTACGTAATCAACCAATTCGACGTTGAGCCTTCGGCGTTTGTATATGCTTTGGCGGAAAATTATCAATCAACCGTGTATTACAGAATTGACCCCCTAGGAGTCACGGGGGCGAATTTAGTTGACCAGATCAAAAGTCAGTTAAGAAGCAATCTTCCGATGATTTTTGGCTTCACTGTTTTCAGATCTTATTCCCAAACCAACTCAAATGGAGGAGCTTTTCCTTACCCAACTCGAAATGACTCGGTATTGGGTGGACACGCGGTCGTCGCAGTTGGATACGATGACGCAAAAGTGATCAACAACACAAATTCCGGAGGGTTTCCAACAACGGGGGCGTTCTTGATTCGAAACTCCTGGGGAACTTCCTGGGGAGATCGAGGATACGGTTGGTTGCCTTATCAGTACGCCGCTGACGGTTTGGCCTCGGACTGGTGGTCATTGATCAACCAGGAGTGGGTGGATTCGTCTCAATTCTTGTAAGGGCGGTTTCCCTTACCTTAAAGGGGCGGTTTACCCCCTTTCCCTTTATACCGAAAGGGGCTATGATTAAATCGTTCAAATCACTCAAAAGAAAACAAAACAATGTCCTCCATCAACGTTAAAGCCGACACCATTACCGTCAATGGTGTTCAGTATGTCCCAGCCGATTCTGTAGTTCCCGCACCCAGTGGCAGTCGTGCTGTTGTTGTGGTTGACCGTGGCTGGATTTTTGCTGGCAATGTCACCCGTGAGAATGGTCGAATTTTGCTGACCAACGCCGTGTGGGTTTTCAAATGGGACTCCTGCGGATTTGCAAAGGTGATCGAAGACCCTAAAAAAGCTGACATTCGTCCCATCGCTAACGTGGAATTGCCAGAAGGCGCAGAAATCTTCAGTGTTCCAGTTTCTGATAACTGGGGCCTTTGATGGAACTTTCTACGTTTAGACCAATCGGCTTCGGCTACGGCTTCGGCTACGGCTACGGCTACGGCGACGGCTCCGGCGACGGCGACGGCGACGGCTACGGCGACGGCTACGGCTACGGCTTCGGCGACGGCTACGGCTACGGCTTCGGCTTCGGCGACGGCGACGGCTCCGGCTTCGGCGACGGCGACGGCGACGGCTCCGGCTTCGGCAACGGCGACGGCTACGGCGACGGCTACGGCTACGGCTTCGGCTACGGCTACGGCTACGGCACTGTTAGTGCCAGTCGAAAGCGTCGTTTGCGGTGAGCAAATTTCTGGGGGCGGTTTCCCGTACCTCGGGGGGCGGTTTACCCCCTTTACTTTTCGGTCAAAGTGAGCTATGATTAAGTCATGGAAAATTACATCACCGAATACATTCAAGAAAAGGGTTACACCGTACCGGAGTGCCGCAAAGCTGCCCCCAAGAAGGAGTTTCCTTGCACTATTGGCTCGCGTTACTTCGAGACCGAAGAAGCCTACCGCGAGGCTCTTCACGATTTCCTCAACGGTTACTGAAACAAATGTCACGATCTTCTAACGCGTCTTATTCTTCCGGCGGAATTGGTTTTCCCGGACTTCTGACCGTCCTTTTTATCGGTCTGAAGTTGGGTGGAATTATTCACTGGAGTTGGTTGTGGGTTCTTTCCCCTCTCTGGATTAGCGCCCTGACTGCTCTTACTTTCATAGCTCTTTTGCTCATTGGCGTTGTTCTTTTGGACAAAAAATGAGAGTCAAACCTTTGTCGTCAAAAGCTAAAAATCGTTTTGCGAACATCATGAACGGGAACTCCACCGTGTTTGTAGAACAACGCCTTGGCGATAAAGTTTTCTTTGTCTCTGAGAATGGTCGTTACTGCGCATGGGCGAAACTTGGCGGCGATGCTGATTGGGATTTTATCCTAGATTTAAGCACCTAAATGAAAGTCCTTCCAAATGACTTAAAACTGGGACTAATCTCGTTCGGACACGGGTTCGATTCCCGTATGCTCCATTTGCTGACCGTACCTGTACCCTGAGGGGTGGTCCCGAACCGTGTTAGCATTAACGGGGCATCACCGGTTTTTCGACGGGCGAGAGGGTTACGTTTGCAATCGCGAACAACATCGTACGTTTCGAACGCATTGCTGTCGCCGCTTGAGCGACCAATCCGTGACGATTCCCGTGAGCTTTGCTCACTTTTCTGGGGATTTAGCTCAGTTGGTAGAGCGCCTGCTTTGCAAGCAGGATGTCAGCGGTTCGAGTCCGCTAATTTCCATAGGGTTTACAAAACAAACCCTTAGCTAAACTAAATGTGTCTTTATCATAAAATGTGTCACCGTTATGAGAGGTGCCTAGAACTAATCTAGGAAAGACTCGGAACCTGATATTGGTTCTTAAATCCATTGTGCCGAGGGATTTGCCCTCTGAAAAGAGGGAACTTCTCCTTATCCTATTCGGATGTTGAATTCTACCTAATTTAATGCTTGTTTCTAACCTCAAGTCCATTCTCGTCGCTACTATTCTTCTTTCCACCACCACTCCTGCTCTGGCCTCCGGACCTCGTTGTTCCAACGCCAGTTACTACGGAGTCGGTGATGGTTATGGTTACCAAACCGCTGCCAACGGTGAACGCTTCAACCCTTACGGATTGACTGCCGCTCACAAGAGCTTGCCTTTCGGAACTATCGTAAAAGTAACGAACCAGTCAAACGGAAAGACTGTTTCCGTGCGAATCAACGATCGCGGACCATTCGTGGCTGGGCGAGATTTGGACCTGTCCTACGGAGCGTTTGCGGCAATTGCCAGCCCTTCTCAGGGAGTTGCTCGCGTTTGTTACACGCTTTGAAACCAGTTTACGCGAGGTGAGTCTCGCTATATTTGGGGGTGATGAAAATCACCCTTTTTTGCCCTGTTAGCACAGCGATAGTGCAGCTGTTTTGTAAACAGCAGGTCATCCGTTTGAATCGGATACAGGGCTCCAGCGGAATTAGTTCAGCGGTAGAACGCTCGCCTTCCAAGCAAGATGTCACCAGTTCGATCCTGGTATTCCGCTTTCCCAGCCACTCTAGCTGGGTTCTGTACAGAAAAAACTTCTCATCTCCGTATGAAAATCAAATCTTTCGTTGCCGCGATTGCGCTCGCCACTTCGCTGGCTGCACCCGCAATGGCTGCGACACCCACGGGTCAATTCCCTGATGTTCAACCCACAAACTGGGCCTACCAAGCGATTCTGAACCTCCGCGACAGGTACGGTGTGGTAGCCGGTTTCCCCGATGGCTCTTTCCGTCCCGGTCAACCCGCCACTCGGGAGCAACTTGCCGCTCTGGTGAATGCCTCTTTGGACCGTATTACCGAATTTCAGAGTGCCGCTGACGCCCAACTTGCTGCCGCTCTGAAGGCCCAAGCCGCTGAGTGGTCCGGGCTGAACGCTCGTGTGGCCAAACTCGAAGTTGCTTCAGCCAACAAGGCGAACGGTGTGGGCAACTATCTGGGTGCTGGCGTACTGCTCAACCAGCAAGGTATCAAAGGTAATACTTTCTCCTCCACTCGCACTGTGGCTGCTGCCGCTATTCAAGGACGCTACATTGTTGCGAAGGCTTTCAGCGGTGAATTCTCCGCTCGCCCCTACGTGAACTTTGCGGCTGGGCCGAATAGCCAAATCGGTTCCGCTGGTGGCCTGCTTGCTACGTATGACTACTCTTTTGCCAAGCGTAGCGGTGTTTCTGCTGCCAATGTTTACGGCGGTGTAGGCTACCAAATTCCCTTCACTCAGTACACTGGCGCTAATTTCCAGTCTGCCATTGGAAGCAAAGGTCAAGTCGTTCTTGCCCTCGGTGTTGAAGGTCGTCTGTCCGATTCCATTGTTGGCTACAGCCAACTGACCTTCCCGACTACCAACGCTTCTAACAGCTACGGTCGGACCGGTGGTTCTTACAGTCCCGTGTGGACAACTGGACTTGGCGTAAAGTTCTGATCGCAAATCGCCCCTAACAAGGGGCAAAAATCCCCTTCCGTGTGACCTCCTAGCCCCCGTAAAAGGGGGCTTTATTCTTTAAGAAAAGACCACTAGCTCCTATAACTCAGTCGGTAGAGTTCCTGGCTTACATTCAGGCTGTCGGCGGTTCGAGTCCGTCTGGGAGCATGACCGGTTAACCGTACCTAAGAGGGCGGTTTGCCCCCTTTCGCCGGAGGCGAAAATGAGCTATGCTTAAGGCATGGAAATGAACCTGCGACACAACCTGATCGACTGGCTAAATGCCAATGGCCTGGAGCCCCTGGCTGACCTGGGAATCCGTGTGTCCACCGACGCGCGGTTTCCTGGCCTGTTTAACCTGAAGTACGGCTCGATCGGTGTCGAAAAGGCTGACCCGATCGTGCGTGCGTGCCGTGGTGCCGTGGTTGAAGAAGTCCTGAACGACGGAGATCACTCGCCATACTTCCGCCTGGTTGCTTACGCTTTCGACCGTTTCTTCAACCTGGGCGAAGCTGAGGCTGACGAAATCGACTGGTCTTCCGCGAACGTTTACGAGAAGTATGATGGCTCGCTGATTAAGCTGTTCTGGAACGGTGTGCAGTGGGTTGTTTCCACCTCTGGTTCTGTCGGCGGTGCCAGCAACGTCGGCGATTCTGGTAAGTCGTTTGAAGAGTTGTTCTGGGATACCTTCCGGTACATGCGCTACAACGCTTTCGAACTGAACCCGGACTACTGCTACGTGTTTGAGCTGTGCGCTCCTGAGAACCGCATCGTTGTGAAGTACGACGAGCCGATGTTGCGCCTGCTGGCAGTGCGCGACCGGGCGAACGATTTCGTTGAGCTGCCTTTGGGTGATTTCTCTCGTGTGTTCTGGGTGGCTGAAACTTTCGACTATGGTTCACTTCAGTTGCTGCAAGCTGTGAACGCTCGCGGTGCCGACCACGAAGGTTTCATCGTCTGTGACGCTTATGGTCGCCGCATCAAAGTTAAGTCTGACGTTTATGTTCAGCTGCACCGTATTCGCGGTAACGGCGAGCCGAACTTCTCCGAGCTTTTCCTGAACGACGACCTGGACGAGTTCCTTCTGCATTTTCCTGACTATCGCGAGAAGTTTGATGCCCTGCGTCAAAACTTGGACTTCATCGGTTGGGCGGTCGAAAACTTCGTTCGCGAGTACTCCCAGTACTCCCAGAAGGAGTTTGCGGGAATTGTTCTGGAGAACCACCCGCAAGTTTCTGGTGCGATGTTCGGCATCCGCTCGGGCAAGTTTGCCAATTTCGCAGAATACGTGGCGCAGATGAAGCCCAAGCAGCTGGACGTCCTGCTGGGTCTGTGAGGGCGGTTAACCGTACCTCGGAGGGCGGTTTGCCCCCCTTTGCAAAACAACCAAAACGCGCTATGATTAATTCATGAAAAACACTAGCTCCCGCAAACTTGCCAGCATTGCTGAAATCACTTACATCAAACCCATTGATGGTGCTGATGCTATTGAATGTGCCGTTGTGAATGGTGGTTGGCCCGTAGTGGTCAAGAAAGGTGAATATAAGGTTGGTGATGTTGCGATCTATCTTGAGATCGATAGTTGGGTGCCTCACGAACTTGCTCCCTTCCTGAGTAAAGGTCAAGAACCTCGTGAATACAATGGGGTGAAGGGTGAACGCCTTCGTACAATTCGTTTGAGGGGGCAAGTGAGTCAGGGACTACTTATCAAATTGTTCGATGTTCCTATGCATGTTTATGCAGTAGTGAATGATGATACGGGTGAACCCTACTCCATGGGTGAAGTTGTATGGGAAGTTGGCGAAGATCTAACTCTTGAACTGGGCGTTCAGAAGTGGGAGCCTCCTATTCCTGCTCAACTTCAAGGGGCAATGAAGGGTAACTTCCCCAACTTCCTTCCCAAGACTGACCAAGAACGCTGTCAGAACCTCCGCAAGGAAATCTTCGAAACCTTCCTAGATGAAATCTACGAGGTGACTACCAAACTTGACGGCAGCAGTATGACTGTGTATGTCAAGGACGGCGAAGTTGGTGTGTGCTCTCGTAATATTGATCTGATTGAAACTGAAGGTAATAGCTTCTGGAAAGCAGCACGAGAGCAGAATATTGTCGAAGCTCTCCTTGAAGTCAGCGCCTCCAAGGGCGAAGAGTATTCCATTCAAGGCGAACTGATTGGCGAAGGTATTCAAGGTAATCCCGAGAAACTGACCGGTCAACGATTCTACCTGTTTGATATCTACAGCATCACCGAAGATCGTTATCTGAGCCCCAGCGAACGTTACAGTATCCTTGACAAATTGAATATGAGTGGCGCCAGTATTGAGCACGTTCCTATCGTCAACGGGGTGATGAACGTCACGGGACACTTCGGCACGATTGATGAACTTCTGGAGTTTGCTGAGGGTCAGTCCCTGAACCCCCAAACCAAGCGTGAGGGTGTGGTGTTCAAGTCGCATGGTAGTGATTTCACTTTCAAGGCAATTGCCAACTCCTACTTGCTGAAGCACAAGGACCGGTGAGGGCGGTTAACCGTACCTCGGAGGGCGGTTTGCCCCCTTTCGTTTTGGGCGAAAATGAGCTATGATTATATCATGGAAAATCAAACGACTCAAACCGAACGCGAAATTCAAGATGCTTTTATGTCGGAATTTCAAGAAATGATGACTCGCTATAATGCTGAGTTTGAAGTTCAAGATGTGGCGCCGCATTGGAGTTCCTACCATGTCCCCGTGATCTATTTTCGCGCAATCCACGATAACGAAGGAAATGTGATCCGGCAAGAAAGCGAGTTTACCATGCCTCGCTACATCGGTTGAACTATGCTGAATTTACGACACGATCTTACCAATCAAATGAACATCACCGACCTTACCTATTTCTGCAAAAGCTGGGGCGACCTTTCGCTGCCCTTCCACTTCAATAACTTCGTCTACGCGACTGACGGCAGTCTCGCCGTTCGTATCCCTGTAGAAAACTTTGAAGGACCTTTACCCGAGAATGGAACTCGCGACATTGCGAATTATGCGGGAAAATTAGCTAGTTACTTTGAGGCCGACCTCAGCGGCCAAGAGTCCCATATCCTGAGCGACTTTGACTTTGACCTGGGAACCGAGATTTGCACCCATTGCGAAGGCGACGGAGTATTATACTCCTGTGTCGAGTGCGATGGATCGGGGGAAATTTCCTGCAGCACTGAATACAACGATTACGAAAATGAGTGCGAGTCTTGCGATGGCAAAGGTTACTTCAGCAAGTCCCAGTGGGAAGACGAGTTCCGACGTAGTGACATAACCTGTGCTGACACTGAAAATTGCGAAGATTGCGACGGAACTGGCGTTCTCTGCGGTAATCCCGACATTTACATCGGCAAGCTGCACTTTCAAGGAAAACTCCTGAAGAAGTTCATGCAGTTTGAAGGAGCAGTTATATTCACCCTTGACGACATAAGTCATATTCCTGGGTACACTAATTTGAAACCTGCTCGCATTAAGTGGGGCAAAGGTGAAGGAATTCTCATGCCGATGTCCCACTGAGCGTAAATTACGACAAGGTACGGGAAACCGCCCTAAACGGGGCGGTCTGCCCCCTTTCGAAAACCGGCAAAACGCGCTATAGTAAATACATGATGAAATTCACCGATACCGTTTCCCCCGAAGCTGTCGCCCTGACGGCAGCCTGCCAGCTTCACGCTGAAATGCTGAACGACGATGGCTTTGCGGGTTACGATGGCACTAAAGAGCAATTTGATTTCCTTTACCAGGAACTGTTTGTTATTGCTCGCGATGAAGTTAGCCTGGAAATTGAACCCCTTCAGCAAGTAATCGACACTTTCTTCGATTACCAAGTGGAAATTTCCGAAGGCGTTCGTTACTTCGACTGGTTTCACTGAGCACTCGAATGTCTTACGCACTAATTGGGGACCTGCACTCGCAGGTTGCGCCTCTCAAGCAAGCTCTTGACTACTGTGTTGCGAATAACCTTCGCCCTGTCTTTTTGGGCGATGTGTTTGATTCGCGTTGCGAACGGAGCAACTCGGTTGAGGTGTATAACATCTTGCGCGAAGCGCAACGGAGTCTGAACGCTGTTATTCTGCGCAGCAACCACCAAGATAAACTCGAACGACTGGTTCGTGGTAATAATGTCTTCCGCTCGCCAGAATTGCTTCGCACGATTGAAGATTTTGAAAAAGCGAACATTCTGCTGACTGATGTGGCCCGTTGGCTAGAGACGATGCCCTACGGCTTCTGTTTCAAGGAAAATGGACGGGAATACAGATGTGCCCATGCGTACTTCCCATCTTGGCAAGAAGTTCCGGAATATTTCGATAATCTGTCGATCTTTGACATCACTCGCAAAGCCAAACAGCTGATGATGTACGGACCGAACAGTAAAGAGGGGAAAGGTCGTGTATTCTGGTGGGAAAAGCCCAGCGAACGGTCCTGGGTGCGCGTCGCCGGCCACTATCATGTGGTTCATTCAAACGAGACTTCCTTGGTGCTGGATGCCGGCTGCGGTGGGGTCAAGCGGTCGTGGTTCTGCGAAGAGTCGCCTGCCCTGGTCCTCTGGGACTGCCACCGGAAGGAACTCGTTGAAATTCGAGCTTGATTACAATTCCACTTGTTGTTTATGAACCCCACAAAATGAAAACAAAAATCGAAGTTCGTTACTGCTGGAAGCTTCTCTCTAGGGAAGGTCATCTGTCGGACCCCGAAACCAGTTGGGGTGATTACGTCTTCAACCAATACGGTTATCCGACTCGCGAAGAAGCGATTGCGGCCCTTGAGGGTGGCGCCCGTTGCCCTTGGGGGCAAGACCTTGTACTCCTCGAAACCTACACCAAAGTTACTGACTGGGAAAACAATGACTGACCTTCCTTCCTACAAACTGGTGCAACGCTTAATGCACGAAACCGGTTTTCCTGTCGCAGATCCAAACGATGAAATGGTCTTTCCTGAGGCCAAGTTTATGAAACTAGCAAGCCGCCTCATTCAGTACGGTGCCGACCAAGAACTGGAGGCGTGTTGTGAGTGGACGAAAGAGACTCTTGAATTGCCAGGCTGTGCCAATCAACTCCGCACCGCTCGCCGCCCCAAGCCGCTGAGCTTGAAGGAGCAGGCGTTGGACGAATTAGTAGCAGCCGAGCGTCTTTATCCAGCTGACTGGAGCACCATCCGCGCCGCCTTGGAGGCCCTGCCAAATGACTGACGCTACCTATTGTCTGAAATCCGACCTGAAAGAGTTCTACGCAAAAGCGTACGAGGCCGGAGCGAGAGACTTCGAGGACCTCGTTTTCCGTCACGCTACTCACTTGGCAGACTCTCTGCACAGTAAAGCTCAGCAAGAAGCCATCCGCGCCTTTCGGGACGCTATGAGAGAGATTTTTGAGAGCCGCTGGATCGAGGCTCATAGACAAGCCCTTACCAAAACCTGAAAATTACAAAACAATGACTGAACAAAAACGCCTAACTATCACCGATACTCTTCTAATTGACCTGGATTACGTATCGCTTGAGCAGGCCATCGAAAGACTAACTATCGCGATGAAAGAAGGTTTCACGAAAGTCGAGCTTGAAGTTGAAAGAGGTTACTATGATAGCCACAGCGCAATCTTCACGGTTACGAAAACCAGGGAGGAAAACGACCAAGAGTATGACAGACGAATGCAGAGAGAAAAGTCCTACCGGGACCATCGTCGCCTAGAATATGAGCGTATGAAAAAAGAGTTCGGAGACGCCTGAGGGCGGTTTCCCGTACCTCGAAGGGCGGTTTGCCCCCTTTTCGCTGGGGCGAAAATGAGCTATGATTAAAACATGAAAACGAACGAAACCATGACTGACTTCCGTGCACTGTGCGCTGAGCTGGCCAACTATCTGCAAGGTCGGAAAGATCTTGAATGCGGCTGGGGGGAAGAAGATCCAGAGCAAGACCTGCTAGACCGCACCCGCGCCGCCCTGGCCCAGCCCGAGCCGCAGGGGCCTATGCCAACAGATGAAGAGCTAATGAGCTTGTACGGAGTGGAAACATCCTGTTACCATGGTTTCCTTGCCGAAGAGTTCAGACAAGAGTTGGACTTTGCCCGAGCCGTGCTCGCCCGCTGGGGCCGCCCCGCTTCAAAATCCGAGTAGGTACGGTTTCCCGTACCTCGAAGGGCGGTTTGCCCCCTTTACCTTTCGACCGAAAGGGGCTATGATTATATCATGAACAAAATCAACGGATACGAAATCAAACCGGGTGCCAATCTTAAGGGTGCCAATCTTAGGTATGCCAATCTTTATCGTGCCAATCTTGAGGGTGCCAATCTTGTGGGTGCCGATCTTGAGGGTGCCAATCTTGAGGGTGCCTATCTTAAGCGTGCCAATCTTAAGGGTGCCTATCTTAAGGGTGCCTATCTTAAGGGTGCCGATCTTGTGCGTGCCAATCTTGAGGGTGCCAATCTTGAGGGTGCCGATCTTAGGGATGCCAATCTTTATTGTGCCGATCTTCAGGGTGCCGATCTTGAGGGTGTCAATCTTGCGGGTGCCAATCTTGAGGGTGCCAATCTTGAGGGTGTCAATCTTGAGGATGCCTGTCTTGAGGGTGCCAATCTTGTGGGTGCCGATCTTGAGGGTGCCACTCTTGATGGTGCCTATCTTTATCGTGCCAATCTTGTGGGTGCCAATCTAAAAGGTACAATTCTGGAGAAGAAGGAAGAAACTCCACAAGATATTACTTCACTTTCTCAAAAAGTTAAGGAACTTGAGGAAGAACTCGAGAAATACAAGGCATTCTACCAGAAAGTAACCAACGTAAAACTCTGAGCAAACATGAACAATTTTCTAACTGACTCTGAATTTGAGGACTTGACCGGAATCGACATTGAGTCCCTTGTGGCTTCTCGCCTTGAAGACTTAGCCGAACGCTACGAGTATTTTGTTGCCACCAAAAACACCCCTCTCGCTAAACTCATTAAAGAAGAAGGGTTGATGCTAGCGGAAAGTTTCGATCGCGACGATGTTTTCCTAATCACGAAAGATTCCCACTCCCAACTATGAAATACGTTCTTTTTTGCCTTTCTTGCACCCTGTTTTCCCAGGCAGTTTCTGCCACCGTTCGAGCAACTCTGACCGGGTCAACTCCGGCGGAGATTCAGAAACGTGCCTACCAGGGCGATTGGAAGTATCCCGTTACGGAAATGCGATGCAACCAACGTTGCTGGCAGGACTGGGAGAAATGAGGGCGGTTTCCCGTACCTTCCAGGGCGGTTTGCCCGCTTTACTTTTGGCCTAAAACCCGCTATACTTAATTCAGTTCAATCAAAAACAAACAAAACCATGCCTGCTTTCGCAATCTCTGACAACCTCAACTGGACCGTTTCCCATCGCCCCCTGGCTTATGCCGGTAACGACGGCACCCTTGTCCGCTGGGACGAGCGTGTTGCCGTTGTCCGCGATGACAACGGTCGCTGCCTCGGCTCCGTGAGCCCGACTTACGAAACCGTTCAGAACACCGACCTTCTTTCCCTGATTCAACCGATGGTGGACGAAAGCGTTCTCACGATTGAGAACGTCGGTTTTCTCGCCCATGGTGCCAAGGTCTTTGCCCAAGCAAAGATCAACAAGGAATTCCGTGTGATCGGTGAAGATTACAACGCATACGTTACTCTGCTGAACGGTCACGTTGGCAATGCTTCCGTTGCGATCGGCCCGACCGCCACTCGTGTGATTTGCGGCAATACGTTTGCCATGGCTTACGCTGACCTGAGTGAGCGTTACCGCCACGCCGAGGGTGTCAACCAACGAGTGTTGGAATCCAAGGCTGTTCTCAACTACGTTGAAAACTCCATGAAAACCTACTCGGAGAAGGTGGAAACTCTTGCGACCACGACTTGCACCAGTGTGCAGTTTCGTAACGCCGTCGAAAAGATCTACCAGAAAGAAGCCGGTAAGATGCGCCACATCGAAGTTCTGAACAACCTGTTCTACAACGGTGCTGGTAACGAAGGTCGGAGTTTCTACGATGCCTTCAACGCTGTTACCGACTACGCCTCGAACCAGTCGCGTCGGACTGAAGCTGGTCGCTTCAACTACGCTAACTTCGGTCAAGGTTCCCGCATCAACCAACGTGCGATGCGCGTTCTGACCGAACTGGCTGCTGTGTGACTCCCGCTGGGGGGGATAAATCTCCCCCTTTGTTCCTCTATAACAAAAAGATGAAATTTGAAATCGGTGACCTCGTCACCAAGAGCAACGGCAAAAAACCCGCAGAAGTAATTTGGCGTGACGGACACGGTTCGCTGGGTTACTATAAGTGCGTCTACCTACATTCCGGCCAAGCCTTTCACAACTACGGCACCGAGCTAAAACCCTACGAACAAGAATCTGAAATGACTGACACCAAGACCCTGTACTCCTTCACCGTCGACGGCAAGACCGCATACGGCACTCATATCGGCACCAACAGTCAGAACAAGTATCTGATTGAGGAAAAGACCACCGGTTCCATTCACGTTCTAGATAAGGACCAACTGGAAGAAGTTGTGCCTTACACCTTCAGCGCCTCCGTCAATGGCAAGGAAACCCATTACATCGGCAGTCCCGGTGTTCTGAACAAAGGTGATATTCTGCTTCATACCGGTTCTAACACTCCTCAAGTTGCCGTGGTGACTGGCGTTGACACCAAGAACAAAAACGCTCGCTCCAAGTTCAAGGGTGCCAAGATCGTGACCAAGGTTATCTGACCGAACTGACTGCGGTCTGAGTTTCCCTTAGATGGGGGGGGCAACCCCCTCCTCTTTTCCAACCACAATGCCCAATATCCGCCCCTTCCACTACAACAACCCATGCCGATACAATTTGACGGCCATGTCGCCAAAACTCGCGAGGTGGAATTCACTGAAGACGACTGGGACGAACTTTTCTCAATCGCGCGAGACAACCTCTTGCTGCACATTATCTACTTCGACTTCAAGGACGATACCTTCTCCTCCCCCTCGACGAAAAAAATTGCTGCGTTTGCGGCTAAGCACGGGGTTGATGTCACTCATAAAAAAGACCGCGTCGCATTTTTCACAGCGGCTCTGAACCAATCTCAACCACTTGGGTGGGTGTAAGTATGATTTCAATTTTCATTCGCGACGCTATAAAGTAGATCCTCATGATTGACCTAGTTCATTTTCAAACCAGAGAAGATTTTGGAAAGTCTTACGTTTTCACCATCTTGAAAGGGCCAAAGTACTCGTTTTTTCAACTCGGTGTGGGGAATGACGACTACCCGGGAAGCTCCTTTTGGCCCTATTTGCAAATTTCTTTTGGGAACATCTCTTTAATGGGGGCATTCTGCTACTGGGGTCGATTTTCTTTCGCGTTTGCTATTCTTGGCAGGACTTGGGGAAATGACTAACGAACTGCAAATCACTCACCTGCGTTGGGACGCTTATACTGGCGAAAAGTCGCACATTCCGTATATCGTTGTCAACTGCACGTTCAAAGTAACTCCGGACACTTATACGGAACACCTTGCGAAATTCCAAAGTGAGGAGTTTCAAAGAGTTTATGCTATCGACGATCCGAAACTCTACGAAGAGTGGCTTCATAAAGATCAAAATTGGCTGAAACAGTACGATGGTAGTTCCTGGGCGTGGATACCAAAAGACGCCGATTGGACCTATCTGAGCAAATTCGACACATACTGGTTTCGCCAGTGGATTGCAGACTGTGGTCCTACTCGCACAATACTGCGTGAACTAGAGTACTACCAGAAAACGGGTAAAACCGAGTGGGTTTACCGCTCCACAAGTGAATCTATAATGCTTAAGCATCTAACCACTTTGGGGACGTATTGGGACTGAGATGGAGTTTCTGTACAAACTGATCCTCAAGAACGGGATTGTCTACGTCTACGATGATCTTGACGCCTCTCAGGTGTACGACTTGATGAAGTGTTACGAGTGGGAAATGGTACACATTACGGGCACTGTTGAAGATGACAGAGAATGAGAACCCAGAGTGTTGTCGCCGGAGTTTCGCCACCTCGTTGAAAGACACGGCGAAACGGCTACTCGACAACCCCAAATTAGCACCTCGCAAAATTGCCAGGCAGCGGCTCGAGATCTGTGAAAGTTGCGATCGGTACAGCAAAGAAACGATGCAATGCGAAATTTGTCAGTGCATTATGCCAATCAAAACAACGTTCGCGAACATGAAATGTCCAATCGATAAATGGGAGGAAGTGACTTGAAGGTCGAACTTCTGAGTTTTCAGGTGAGTCCCTCAGAATTTGTCAAAGACTTTCTAGTCGCAGACAGTCAAGTGTGGTTGCCTTGGTTGCAAAGGCAAAGGGGTTTCCTTCACAAAACCTCCGAGATTTATCCCGGTGGCCGAGTTGAATTGAGGCTCTTCTGGAAAACGAAAGAGGATCAAGATCGTGCTGCTGCGTCCCCTGAGTTGCAAACGATTGAGCTAATGTTTCGTAATCGAATCGGCCCGATTTACAGGCAGTTATACGGCAACTAAAGTTATACGTGTGCCCTGTTAGCTCAGTGGAAGAGCAATTGCCTTCTAAGCGATCGGTCGCTGGTTCGAATCCAGCACAGGGTGTTTGGGAGCGTGGTGGAATCGGTAGACACAACGGACTTAAAATCCGTCGGGATAATATCCTGTGGGGGTTCAAGTCCCCCTGCTCCTACTTGGAAAGAGTCCGGTTGGTCGAGGACACCGCCTTGAAAGCGGCTGGGTTAAAAACTTCGCAGGTTCGATTCCTGTTCTTTCCGTTTACTTTTCGTCAAGAAAAGTATAATTCATTTAGCGAACCGGTTGACGTTCGCACAATTTTGATCACAACTATGACACTTACAGAAGAAAAAAGAGGGCAAATCGTAAATTCCCTCATATCTCGTGTTACCGAAAACGCTCCACTTCGTGAACTCGTCCGCGTGTATAACGAGGCAGTTCAAGCTGCCGTCGCCCAGCTCGACGATGATAACTTGCTTCGCGCCGTTGTTACCGCTGGTTATCCGGACATCCTGGAAGCCTTCGGCCTGGAGGCTCCCCCTGCCCCCGAGGAGCCGACCGAAGTCCCTCTCGTGGAGGCTGTGCCCGTCTAGAGTTGGCAGACGTTGCAGAGCCCCCTGGGCTCCGCTGAGCGTGGGGCGGTTTCCCCTACCTGGAGGGGGCGGTTTGCCCCCTTTCTTTTTCGTCCGAAAGGGGCTATGATTAAGTCATGGAAAAAATCGCTAACTGGAGGCACAACTCCGGAAAACCTAAACAAACCAAAGGTTTGTGCAAGGGCCAAGTGCGTGCCCGCAAAGAGGCGCTGCGCGCTCTGAAAAAACAACTTGCTATCATCAAATGACTGCCACTAAACAACTACACCAAGATTTTCTGCCAATGTTTAGTCAAGAACAAATCGCACTGGTTCTGAGTAAAATTGAACAGACTGCAGAACTCAAGCATCTTCAAGATGATGATGATTTTGAGAATGATGAGTTCTATAATCCTGCAGACAATGGAAACTTTGACGACGCATTTGAAGATGGTGAAAATTGTGGTCGTATTGATTTCGCCCGCGAACTTATGGTTCTTTTGACTTCGGACACCTGAGGAACTGAAATGATTGAAATCCAAAAGAACTACAAACTCACACTCACAGAAACACAAGCACAAGAACTCTACCAACTTCTACGAACTGAAAAAGATAGTGGATGTTTAACACCTGATAAAGAACTAGTGCTTGTCTATCACGAACTCAAGAAAATCTTTGATAGTGGGATACGATGAAAAAGTATCGTATCAAAAAAGAAACTTATGGAGATAGAACAAAATATTATCCACAAGAGAGATGGTTCTTTCAGTGGTTTAATATCTTTGCTTTTGATGTGTATTTTGATGGTGGATATGACACTCTTGAAGAAGCACAGAAAAAATTGTGTAACTACTGTAGGGGAACCATGGTAGAATATCTTGACTTTGATTGTGAGGGGGATTGTAAATGACTGTTGCTGAATGGATTGAGAAACTCAAAGAGTTTCCACAAGACAAAGAAGTAAAAATCACTGATGGGTTTAAGTCTCACTTTTACGAAGGTGATTTTAACTTCCAACTCTTTGAGGATGTAGATGTTCTTTTGCTTTATTGAAATGACTAAATGCACTTTTGACCCAACAGCAGACATCTATAAAGATGCTCCTATCGGTATGTTTCACTGCCCTGAATGTGGTGAAATGGTGCTTGCTGGTATGCCTCACCCTGATTGGGATGAGTTTTATAATGAGGATGAAGAATGACTAACGAACAAATCCTTGAACTTGCTGAATTGTCTGGGTTAAATAGTTTCACGGGTGAAAAAGATGACGGAACGGACTCCGAGTATTGGGAAGGTTGGGAAGACCAACTCTTGAAGTTTGCCCTTGCGGTTCACGGAGAAGGATACAATAAGGGTTATTATAGAGCAAGTCATGATGCCGAACTTGGCTTTGTAGACTGGTTCAATTACCTCTTCAGTCCCTATACTCTCCGCTCTGAATGGTTTGAGGGGGATTGCGAGACAAAGGATCTTAACCAGCGCAAGGAGATCCTTAGACGCTGGGTACACGCTGCATTTGTTGCCGGTTACGAACTTGGAAAAGGGGGGCAAAAGTGATGAACATCTCTCTTGGCCCGGAAGAACTTCGCAAAATCATTAGAGGTGTAACCCAATTTCGTAAGTGCCCTGATTGTCAGGGAGAAGGAAACCAGTGGACACTTCATTATGTTCTGGCAGATGACCCAGACCAAGACAATGAGCAATTTAAAGATGTTAGTGAAGTATTTGCTACAAACTTTGTAGTTGATGATTACCCAGAGTATTCTTTCGGGGAATGCTTACTTTATGATTGCGAAACCTGTGGGAGTGTTGGTTACATTCCCGTTGATTTCCTGTAGGGCGGTTTCCCGTACCTCGGGGGGCGGTTTGCCCCCTTTGCTTCTGGGCCAAACCGCGCTATAGTAAATACATAGATAAGAGGAACCCCCCAATGACCATGACTGTTCGCCAAATGATTGAATGGATGTCTACCTTCGAAGACCAGGATGCCATCGTTCAAGTAGTTGTTCATGACTCTGATGGTGGTTATTACGCTCAGGGTGGAACTGCCAAGGTTGCTGAGTTTGACCCGGAGCAACATGTAGAGTACACCGACTTCCGAGGAAATCGGTTTGTTCGTGAGCATGAACCTCACTACAATCGCAGGCAGGTTGTGTTCGGTGTGTGGGGCGGTTAACCGTACCTCGGAGGGCGGTTTGCCCCCTTTCTTTTTCGAGAGAAACAGGCTATGATTATATCATGAAAAACGTTCTCTGCCACCTGGGCGATCCGCGCAGCGCCAAGCCAACCACTCTTCAAGAGTACGGCAAATTGCGGGAAAAAATTATTCAGCGTGAGTGGGTTTCACTTCCTGAATACGCTTTTGTGCACCTAGTTACTGAGCGTGGTTGCCCTTTCTATGGGGGACTGCTCAATGGTCGCGACTTGCAAGAGCTGCGGTTTGAAAAACTTTGCTGGCGGACACAGTCCCTTGTTGGCCTTGATTTCGATGTCTGCACGGTTTCAGAAGCCGAGATGTCGTTGATGTTTGATAACCTCGGTATTCGTCCGTGGCTGTCTTACTTCACGTTCTCCAGTGGTTCTGTCCCCGGAACTCAGTCCTATCGTCTGCTGTGGAGAGTAGACATCGACCTGAATCTCACGTATGACGAGTGTGCTCGTGCGTTGAAGAAAATGCGCCTGCTGAGCGGAAAGCTCTCCGATAAACACGCTTCGAATCCCACTCGTATGTGGCAAGGTTCGAATTCAGGTTTCTGCCGGTACGACGCTGGAGCTCCTCGCCTTAACCTCAAGAAACTCGCGAGCAATTCATGATAGTGAACGTTGCCGTTTGCCAAGTTGTGCAATACGCCGTTTCGGTGGAGTTGCTTTGTGGCATCCCTTCTCCTCCAGTATCGGCTCCTCGCTTGCCGGACTTGGAACATTGCGAGCGCAGGACGCCGAACTGCGCCAAGTACGGAAAGCCGTACCTCGATGGGCGGTTTACCCCCTTTACTCTTGAGGGGAAGTGAGCTATAATAAAAGTATGAAAGAAAAAATCAACCTGTGACCTACAACGCAAACGTCAAATTCTGCTACGAGAATGATTCAGATTTCGCGCACCGATCCGGCTTTTCGGAGATTGTAGACAAGCAAACTATCACAATCGAGGCGCCTGCTCACGAACTGAACATTTATCAATACTTCGACCTTTTCAAAAGTTTCGTTCGCGCTGTTGGATTCTCGGATTACAACATCATGGAAGGTGCCTGTGCAATCGCATTCAACGAAATGAACGACAAGGATCATATGCGGAGGGTTGCGACCGAGTACGATCTTGTTCTTTCCGAGGATCATGCGAAAAAACTCGAAGAGTATGATTCTCAACAAGACGAAGATCTGAAGAAATTGGAAGCAGAAGTTCGCGACTTGAAGGAGAAACTTTCTTGGTACGTGGTTTCCGACTGGAGTCAGCCTGCGGAGAAAGAAGTAACCTCAGAACTTCTCGACTCGAAGGCAAAACTATCCCGTCTGAAGAACCCTGCGAACCCCAACTACACTGAGGAAGAACTGGACGCAATGCTGACAGAAAGATCGGCACGTGGGCTGTGATCATGAAAAGTTTCAACAAAATCTTCACCTACTGGAAAGAGTGGATGAGTGTAAGAAATGAAATTAACGAGATGATCGAAAATGCCGGAGCCGAAGGTCTTGTTTACGTAGACGGATTTGCAGGCACTTTCTGGTACATTTTGAACCACGAGTGGTATCGCATGAACGATAAGTTTCAGGCGAAAACCATCTCGCAGAATATTTCCGGGATCGGTGTGATTAACCACTACGTCGAACTTGGGGAGTGAGTTGTTATGGGCAATGAGCAATTTCTCAAGGTGGCGGCAACGAACGCAGCAAACTTTCTTCGGATGCCTTTGGGAGAGATTAACCCTTTGCAGCTTCTGCGTATGTACATTCCGCTCTTTCACCTTTTGGGTGGTGATCGTGAGTTGATGGTTCATTTCCTCAACACTCATAACAAACATCTGGACTTTTGCCCAGCTGCTTTTCTCACAAGTGAGCACCACATGAAAAAAATCACTATCTATCTGAAATCTCACGCCTACCTTTGAGGTTAAAATGAGTTGGTTCGATTACATTTTCACACACCTTATTCCCACGTGGTTCCGGTCTTTCAACGACAATTTCGTTATGTGGAGAGACCTCGTAACTGAGGACTATGACAAGTACACTCTAATTCATACGGGTGACCCGTTTGAGGAGTGTTACGGTTGGTTTTGGTCGAGCATCAATCTTGACGAAACTTACCCCAAGGAGTTTCTCGAGTCTTTGCAGCAACTGGTGGCGGATGTTGAATCAGGGAAAGTGACAACAGTTCCGTGGACTCAAGAAATGGACGACGAACTCGATGAGCTTTACGGGGATGATTAACCCCGACGAAATTGTTCTTAAAGACGTAAGCATGGTTCATTACGAAGTGATGGAGCCAGGCAAATTTGTATGGTTAGGAATTTACCTCAATAACGGGAAAATATATCATTTAAGTATTGGCGGCGATAATCTTTGGGCTAACTTATCTGATGAGCCGGATTAGGCACGAAACGGATGGGTGAAAAGACGGTTAACCGTACCTAACAGGGCGGTTTACCCCCTTTCGCTTTGGGCGAAAATGAGCTATGATTATATCATGAAAAACGAACTGGATCAACTGCTACAAAACACGAGCGACGCGCTGAATCGCACAGAAAAAGAACTCCGGAATCTTCGTAAAGCTGGTGAGGACACTAAAGAGCTAGAGAATGTTCGCCGTCGGCTCTACGATGTGCTGGATCTGTTGGTGGATTGAGCCCTGCTATAACCCACAACGCAGCGATTGTGAAGAAAACCGTAAGTGAAGGTACGGGAAACCGTACCTCGCAGGGCGGTTTGCCCCCTTTCGTCTGCGGCGAAAAGGCGCTATAGTTAAAGTATGAAATTCAGACTCCCCTCGCGTCGGCTCAGTTCCCGGCTCACCTCCCTGTTCTTCGGAATGTTTTTGGGCGCCCTGTTTACGGGTCAAACTGTCCTCATGGTGATCGGTTTCGTCGGAATGCTTGTTTTTTACGTCATCTTCTGCAACAACATCAATGAAAACTGAGCCTATCCGTTACGAGCACGCTGTTACTTTCGGCCGTTTCAACATCGCCCACAGCGGTCACGTTCAGCTGATCGCAATGATGTTGGAGCACGGCGATGAAGCCCACGTTCACGTGTCTTGCGGAGAAGCGAACAATGACTGGGACACTCGTGTGTTTCTTCTGGCGCACCTGTGCCGCGAGGCGAAACTCGACATGACTAGGGTAAAGTTTCTTAAGACGAAAAGTCCGTTCGAAGCTGTTGCAACCAGTTTGGAATCTTCGCGTTGGAAAGAAGCTGTGATCGTTCTCGGCTCTGACCAAATTGACATGGCTTACAAATTGAGCGATGTTTATGACTGCGCGACTATCATCAACAGCCGGACCAACTCCTCCACTCAAATGCGTTTCTTTCTCGATGTCGAAGATTTTCGAGAGGATCTGACCCATTTGTACAAGGGGGACGAGTACGCGACAGTGTTAGCCATGATCCTTCGCCAAGAGGAACTCTCCCGTGAAAAGTCTCAAATCGCTACAGGCGCGACTGCGTAATTTGTTGTTGGGAGCACCCAACTACAACATTTTCCCCCAAGAACCGTGGGATGACGCGGATATGGAAGAAATTGCCCGAATCGTAGAGAATTTTGTCAATCACGATTCTGGCGTTATTGACGATCACAATCCGTGGAAGGATTGGCTTGACCGCTGGAAGTTTTACTGCGCCTCAAGGGGCGGTTAACCGTACCTCGGAGGGCGGTCTGCCCCCTTTCGCCGATGGCGAAAATGAGCTATGATTATATCATGGAAAACGACCTCAAGAAAAAAATCCTCGTCATCGTCGAGTCAGCCCGTCTGGCCAAAGAGGGGGCCCTGAAACCCGGTGGCCCCGACTATGCCTACGTCGCTGGCTATGCCTCCACTTCTCTGGAGTTGATCTACAAACTCGTGAAGGACGCCTGATGCGTGCTTATGTAATGGTCGGTGCCCCTGGTTCCGGGAAATCCACTCACGCACACAAACTCGCTCAAATTGAAAATGCTGTTGTTATCTCCGGTGACGACATTCGCGCTGAACTCTACGGTTCCGCTGACATCCAGGGCAACTGGGCAGAAATTCACGACCGGATTGAAGAACTGGTTGCTCAAGCTGGCGGTAAACCTGTTATTCTGGACGGCACTCATTATCGAGCGTCTTACCGGAAAGAAGCTATTGCGCTACTGAAATCGTACGGTTACAATAAAATCGAAGCTGTTGTGCTAGAAACTTCTTTGGCAAATTGCCTGGCTCGCAATTCTCGACGCGAGCGCAATGTTCCTGAGCATATTATTCAAACTATGCACCAAAAGCTGCAAGCTTCTTTGAAAACGATCGATCAGGAAAATTGGGACCATATTACTTATGTTTATTAGGCCATGTTATTCAACTCACAAATCAGCCCAGGCGACGTAATCGCCGTTGGCGACATTCACGGAAGGTTCGACCTTTTCACAGACTTTCTGAATCGCGTGCGCGACAGCGAAGCCACCGTGGTTCTTCTCGGCGATATGATTGACCGAGGCCCCCAAGACGTCGAAGTTCTTTGTAGAGTAAAAGAACTTCTCGACGATCCGGAGTCCTGGGGTTTGCAGTCTTTCTACGCACTTATGGGCAACCACGAGCTCATGATGCTGAACGCTTCATACGACCCCAATGGACATAGCATCTACGAATGGAATCGTAACGGGGGGAATTTGGGCAGATGCCAAGAAATCTTCGCTCATGCAGAGTGGGTGAAAGAACTCCCGCTTTACATGACGATTGACGACACTATGCTGATTCACGCCGGTTTCTATCCCGGTCACGACCCTGCGAAAGCTGTAAAAGAGAGAAAAATTGAAGAACTTCTCTGGATTCGTAAACCGTTTCTCACTCTGGGTCCAGAGTTTGAAAAATGGTCGCCCACTTTGAAAAGAGTTGTGTTTGGTCATACGCCGAAAGGCCCTCTTCCTTACACAATTCCCGGTGGAGGAATTTGCATCGATACTGGTGCTTATTCGACAGGCATTCTTACTTCTTACAACTTAAACAAAAACACTTTTTGGTCTTACGCGAGTGACACTCATGCTTAACCGACTTCTTCTGATAGATTGCTCCGCGTTGTTTCACCGGTCTCGATCAGCGTTGATGCGGAGTTGTGGAGAGTTGACAACTTCTGCGGGAATGCCTGTAACGGGAACAATGTCGTTCCTAAATGCTTTGTTTGCCATTCTCGGTAAGACGGAGTATGATAGCGTAATTCCTTGCGCAGAGGGCGGAAACAACTGGCGCAAGAAAGAGTCGTCCTCATACAAAGCAAATCGAGATTCTAACGATATCGCCCACTATGCCGACCAAAGTCTGCTGTTGGAAGAAGTTCTTCCTACGCTTGGTATGACTGTAGCAAAGGCACCCGGATTTGAAGCCGATGACGTAATCGCGCATATCGCACGGCATTCTCCAGCATTTCAGGAGATCCACATTCTGACTTGTGACAAAGACCTTCTCCAGTGCGTATCAAACAAAATCAAAGTGTTGCTGTTCTCCTCGACGAAGAAGATGGAGCTTGTCGACATTGATGGCGTCGTTCGTCACTTCGGCGTGTTTCCTTCGGAAGTTCGCTACTTCAAGGCTCTTGCCGGTGACAGCAGTGATAACGTGGCGGGGATCAAAGGAATCGGCCCGAAGACAGCGGTGAAAATTATCGAGGAAAGCAGGCCGACTGAAATCAATCCGGAATTCACCGGTGCTGATCGTATTGTGTTTCATCCGAAAGTTCGAGAGAATGGTGCGACTTTCCTCGCAAACTTGAGACTGGTTTCCCTTGACATGGCGATTCCGGATTTTCGCTGGTTTACCAATTCTCCGCCGTCTGCCCAACAAGTTGAAACTTTGTTCGAAGCACTTGAGTTTAAGGCGCTTCTGAAGCGAAAGCAAAAAATCTTTGATGTTTTGCGCTGTCCCACAACAACTAAGCTGGAGAATTGAGATGATTGAACTTCGTGTTGTCGATAATGGGCTAGGTTCTTACCCGGACTTTCAGTATCGGTTTATGCTTTTTACTGCCGATGCTTCTGGTGCTTTGTGCCCACCTAACTCCAATGATGTGTGGAGTAGATGGAAAACCGCAGATTGGGTGAAAGCGGAGGATATTAAAGATGCTTGACACAGAAAAAATCAAATACGAACAACTCATAGAAAATCTCAAAACAATTGCCAGTATGAGACACTGTTATGAAGAGAACGACTACTATGACTACCCCCCCCCCACACTTGGGCAATCTTTGAAGACGGAGAAATGTATGGTACGATTACCACTGCCCGGTCTGCTTTAAAGTTTATTGGTGAGGAGTTTGAGGGTCAGGGCGGTTAACCGTGCCTCGCAGGGCGGTTTGCCCCCTTTCCTTTTCGACCGAAAAAGGCTATGATTATATCATGAAAACAAAAACTTCCCCGACACGCCTCCCATGAAAACCTGGCACTACGGATTCATCGACGATCAGCACCCAGCCTTCGCCGTCTTCCCGGAAGGCGGTATCGTGTTCTCCGTCATCGAAGACGAAGACGGAATCATTTTGGATGGCACGTCCGCCGAGTTCGCCGCCTTCGCCAACATCGACGATGCCCAGTTCTACGTCGATATCCTCAACACCTTTTGGGATCGCTGACGCCATAGACATGAACTCAATGACTTACACACTTACCGTTACAGAAGAGCAGGCGAAGGTTATTTCAACCGCTTGCGAACTTCTGGCTCGTATTCAAGGTGGGCAAATCAAAGAAGCATTTGTTCACCTTCCGCTTGACAAGAATCTTGATTGGGACGTCTATCACGAAATTCAAGATAATCTCACTGAGCGGATGCCCGAAATTCTGAAAGGTGGGATTGACGGATGGTGTTCTTCCTTTGGTGTAGGAAGTTCAGAACTCCCCAAATCTCACGACATCGCCTGGGATCTGTATCAAGTTGTCAGGCACAGACTTTCGTGGGAACGAGCAGTAGAAGATGGTGTTGTAGAGAGCGTCGACTCTCCCCGCAAATTTCCGGAAATGATGTTTGTTTCTTTTGATGAACCCATGCAGTATGGAACAGAACCCCTTGCTAAGATTGAGGTGAACAAATGACTGAACTGTCCCCCACCGAACAAAAACCACCTAGAGTAATCAAGGTAGCCGACTGTTACTTTTTCCAGTCTTTTGTGATCGAGTTAGTCGATGAGTTAAAAAGAAAAGCGTTTCTGGTAAAAACAGGTCTCGACACCGTTTCCAAGTCAGATCAATTTACTTACAGCGTCTTGGAGCGACTTGGTTATTTTGAGATTGAAAACTTAGATCCGTATTCCCAAACCGCTGAACTTGAAGGAGCAAACGCCGGAGGCCCTTCCCAATGACTGACTATCAAGCAACACTTCTCTTTGCTGTTGCGCTTTTTGCCATCGTCGCACGAGCCACACGATGACTATACGAGCACAAAAGATTATTGAAGCCACTCTTCCTTACACTCTTCGCCCGAGAGGTGGTATGAGAGAGAAGGTGGTTGCCGCTGTTCTTCGCGAAGCAGCAGATAGGCTTTGCACTGATTGGGCGGAGTTGAAGCATCCCGCCGATGTTCTTCGAGAAATTGCCGATGAGGTGGAGAGTGAAATTTGGTGGTGAAAGTTCGCACTTTAGCCCAAGCTAAAGCCGACCCTCGCGTTGCCAGTTGGAGCGATGAGCGTGGTGGAGGTTGTAACGACGGAATCTGGCTTTACTTGAAGTTTCCGTGGTTCTGCCCCGATAGTGACCTGCCGGTCGTGCATGAGTGGAACGTTCGCGAGCTATGCGATAGTTTGAATCGTTGTTACGAGGCGCCCGACCGCTGGGAAGAGCCCGTTTGCCCGGAGTCGGGCGTGAGGGCGGTTAACCGTACCTCGGAGGGCGGTTTACCCCCTTTCGCCGGAGGCGAAAATGAGCTATGATTAACTCATGAATCAAAACGACCCGACGACCCCGGCCACCCTCTCACCCGCCGCACAGGCGGTGCTGGATGCTTTCCTTCATGCGATGTGCAACAACAAGTTTTCCCCTGCCGCCGTCCTTCGCGCCGCTGCGGATCAGGTGGTGCCAGAGCCGCCCCACCCTGGATTTGCGCAGAATGACTACGTCGAAGGCGCCGAGGATAAGCAGTGGGTGATCCGGTTCTCCCTCCTCGCCATTGCCGACGAACTGGAGGGTTTCAACTGATGGCAGATCACGGACTTCGCACAACTGGCGTTCACACTGGCAATTTCGGAAAACCGAAAGTGCAGGGCAAACCTGGCGATCTTGACCTGACGAAAGAAATCCTCTCGAGGGAAAACCTTCGCATTCCTGATCGCGACGAAGCCTTTACGAAGCTGGTTCTTGCCTATAATACAACCACTGACGCTCGCCTGAAAGCCGGACTCTGGGAAATCCTGCGCAAGCGTAAAGCCACTCTTCAACCTATCGTTGTCAAACATGAACGTCCAGTGTCTGAATTCTGGGAGATGGTCCGTGCAGTACGGTAATCCTTTAGTGTATCAATCTTCTCTTCGAGCCGTTGAGGAATCACCGACCAAGGTCACTTACTTGGACGGATTAACTGGAAAGACCGCAGGAAGAGTGGAAAAGTTAGGGTCGGAAAAGAAATGGTATGTCAGCTCACCCTTCTTCCCCCATGGGCGAATGATGTACCCTGTCAAATCCAAGTACGAAGGCTTCCTCTTCCTTCTTTCGTTTCTTTTCGAAGCCAATGCTTAATTCCGCCCTTCTCACCTGGTTAATTATCGGGGGAATTTTAACGTATATTGTGGCAATTGACGCCAATGTCTTGATTTGGCTTGTTCTACAATCCAAACTAACAAATCTTTGGTTTCGCAAACAATGGTTTCTTATTCGGTATAATCCGGATAGTCCGTGGGTTCGATACGAGATTAAACGGAACGCTGATCGTCAAGCCACCGAGATGCTCAAACACTTTGAAAACAAGGTAAAATAAATGGATGCCGATCTCACCATCTTTCTTGAAGAGTCCGAGGAAATCACTCGATCAGTCACTCTTACAAACGACCAGTGGCTGATTCTTTCGCAGTGCGTTGAATCGTTCACAAGTACGTATCGCAACCAACATTCTCAAACTATCGCCACCTACGTCACTCGTGGCCAACTAGCTGAGGCTCAAGCCGAAGCCGTCAAAATGAACGATCTTCTTCAGACCCTGGACAAACTGCAAGCAAAACTCGTTTAGTTTACTGATATTTGAACCGGCTATGTTTAATGCGGGAGTAAGTAAGTTGCTGGCGCTCTTACCAATGCTCCCACAAAAGCGCCAAAAGTATTATGAACACGAACGACTTTGTAGAAAGCTGCTCGGTGAAATACCGCCTAGAACAAAAACCTGGCGAAGAAAAGATCGAGTATGCTCATCACCCCAAACCAAAATGTCTGGGTGGAACTGAAACTGTACCGCTGTGGAAAAGTGATCATGCAATACACAATGTATTACAGTCTTTGGAGTTTAATCATCCTTGCGTTTACGGGTGGGAAAAACAATACCTAGTTGGAGATTGGGAATGGCTACTCCCGATTTTTGATCACTTTTTTCGTCAACGAGGGGTAATCGGTGGGAGTATCTCAAGAACTTCTCACCAAAACTACTCTTCTGCCGGTAGAAAAAGAGGATTACTAATCGGCGCCTCCAACCGCGATCTCAAACGAGGTATCTGCAATCCCCATGTTCAAAGCAAAGCCGGTAAAATCGGTAGTAGTGTCACAAACTCTCAACGTTGGGAAGATCCAGACCATCCGGAGCTTGGTCAACATTCGGCAGGCACACTCGTTCGAATGCAAATGCGAAGAAATCTACCTCACTCTGAATTAAACAGGCGTAAAGTAAAATGAGCAAACCAGTCGTAATGGATGTGGACGGAACTTTGACCTCCGAACGGTATGATGAGAACAACCTTTTATCCATACAAGAGAACCCTATAATGATACTTTTAGCCTTATCTTTGCAGGATAAACACCCCCTACTTATTTCTACCGCAAGACCGGAATATCTTCGTCCACAGACTGAAGCTTGGTTGGCCAAACATGGTTTAATTCCAGAAAAAATTTACATGCGTCCAAACGATAAAGAGGGAGTGCCCGACCCAGAAATCAAACTGGCTCATCTTAGGGATATCCGAAATGAGTACGCGAATCCCCAGGTGTGGTGCGACGATAATGATGCCAACGTCAAAATGTTGCAGGATCAAAACGTTCCCGTAATCCACGTGAAACAATGAAGCGCACTCTATTCATTTGCCCCTGCGGAAGCATTGAGCATAGTTTCGTAGTTTCGGCGGATGAAAATGATGCCTTCCTTGAAATTCACCTCTCACCGCTACCTCTCTGGAACCGCCTTCGTAACGCAGTCGGTTATTTGCTCGGTCGGCGCTCACAATGGGGCGACTTCGAGGAGATTCTTCTCACCCCTGAGATGGCTCTTGAGTTGGGCGACAGACTGATTGAATGGGCACAAAGAGAGAATGCTGTCTTCCAACCTAACGATGTTTTTTGATTTGAGGTGAACCGTGGAACAAGAAGAGTGGAAAGATCTGACCGAGCTTCTTCGAGAGTTGAACGGCAATATGATGGCGTACGATTCCGAGGCTCAGGGGAAGTTCACGGAGCTGCTTGTAAAGTCTCTGGAAGGCAAAGGCGACGGTCCCATCCGAGGGGCGGTTTCCCCTACCTGATGGGGCGGTTTGCCCCCTTTGCTTTTGGGGCAAAAGGCGCTATAGTTAATTCATGGAAAACGAAACCGCTGTGACCACTCTCTCCCCCGCCGCGCAGGCGGTGCTGGATGCCTACATAGATGAAGACCGTGCAGGCCGTCTAGCCATCGCCGCCGTCCTTCGTGCTGCTGCGGATCAGCTACCTCTATCAAGAGGATGGGACACCGGAGTCTACTGGTCGGTTCGTCAACTACTCGCCATCGCCGCCGAGCTGGAGGGTGCTAACTGATGGAACCTTTGTACACCGTCACCCTCTGCCGCGCCGATTGGGAGCGTGTGATCCAAGCCCTCCGCAACGAGGCGCACAATCTGACCCACGAGTGCAATCGTGCCTGCGAGAAGGGTTCCCGCGACTACGGCACTCTGCTGTGGGAAGAGACCGCGATTCTCAACGCAATCGCCTCCGACATTGACTTTATTTTGCCCGAATGACTTCTCAAGCTCTTGCAGTTTACACTGCCTTCAACCGAATTGGCCTTCACAATGAGCCTTCGTGGAAAACCGATCGCAAAGCTCTTGCCGCCGCACTGCGTGCCCTTGACGAGCAACTTGGTTACGACGTTCTTGGTGTCCGCGCTGTAGATTCCTCCCAGATCCGCCTGATCGCCGAGGAGCTGGAGGGTGGCAATGATTGACCTCTCCCCTGCCGCGCATGCGGTGCTTGCAGCAGCTATACGCAAGGAATACGACCTTAATCCTTGCGACGTTTCCAATGAAGCAGCGCGGATGGCATCCACTATCGCCGCTTCACTGCGAGCTGTTGCAAACGATTGGCGGGTAGACACTGAGTTCATAGGTGGCGTTGAGTACATCCGCGCAAGCACCCTGGAGCGCATCGCCGCCGAGCTGGAGGGTGGAGAATGACGAGAACAGAAGAAGAATTAATGTTTGCCGGATTTATGACATGCCTTGGCGTCCTTGTGGTTTCGGGAGTGTTAATGACTATCGGCACAGCTCTGTCAGTGAAAGGTAACATCGAACGTGGCAGAAACGCCGGAATCATCTACTGCACCGAGCGGCCCAAACAATGCGCCAAGGAGTATAATTACCTGAAGCTTAAGGAGGCGAAGAAATGACCGAACCCAATTTCCGTGCGCTGCACAA
>SESA01000236.1_pt1 | contig 38894 bp, 28 predicted proteins | sample 3171451 | NCBI WGS metagenome assembly SESA01 (sample SAMN06051862, study PRJNA518727) | freshwater metagenome | biome: subpolar coniferous forest; feature: holomictic lake; material: water; isolation source: holomictic Lake 227, 8 m depth | place: Canada: near Kenora, Ontario | collected...
TATTGAATGTTGAATAACCAATCCCTAACCCCTAACCCCTAATCCCTAATCCCCAATCCCTAATCCCTAATCCCCAATCCCCAATCCCTAATCCCCAATCCCCAATCCCCAATCCCCAATCCCCAATAACCAAAACCAATTTACAAATTTAGTATCTTGCCTAATATTATGCTGAATAAATTTCTCAACGATCTTCGCAAGAAGGACCATAAACCCGGTTTTGGCGGACTGGATATACTGCGGTATATAGGCCCCGGACTGCTTGTAACGGTTGGTTTTATTGATCCGGGCAACTGGGCATCGAACATTGCCGCGGGTTCTGAGTATGGGTATACTCTGTTATGGATGGTCAGCCTCTCAACTTTTATGCTGATCGTGCTTCAGCATAATGTAGCCCATCTGGGGATTGCAACCGGACTTTGCCTTTCTGAAGCCTCTACAAAATACCTCAAACCCTGGGTCTCAAAATCGGTCCTCTGGACTGCGATGGGGGCGTCGGTTTCGACATCACTGGCTGAAATTCTTGGCGCCGCCATTGCCCTGAACATGCTGTTCAGCATACCAATACCCGCAGGGGCCGTTCTTGCCCTGGCTTTTGTGATGATCATGCTGTTTACCAATTCCTACCGGAAGATCGAAAAAGTCATTATTGCATTTGTTTCGGTTATAGGACTCTCTTTCCTGTATGAGCTTACCCTGGTGAATATCGATTGGGCAGGGGCAGGCATTGGCTGGGTCACACCTTCAATCCCGCAGGGATCCATGTTGATCATCATGAGTGTGCTTGGGGCGGTTGTGATGCCACACAACCTGTTTTTACACTCCGAGATCATTCAAAGCCGGCAGTGGAATCTCGAAAACGAATCAGTCATCCGCAGACAATTGAAATTTGAATTTTTTGATACTTTATTATCCATGTTCGTAGGCTGGGCCATCAATTCTGCCATCATTATGCTGGCTGCAGCAACGTTTTTTACATCCAAAACCCATGTCAGCGAGCTTCAGCAGGCGGGGAGTATTCTCAGTCCGCTGTTGGGAAACCATGCAGGCATTGTGTTTGCAATAGCCCTTTTGTTTTCGGGGCTTGCATCGACAATAACTTCCGGCATGGCAGGCGGGTCGATACTTGCAGGCATCTGGGGGGAACCCTATGATATTAATGACAGCCATTCAAGACTTGGGGTGATCATTTCGCTGGTGCTGGCTGTCCTGATCATTTTTGTTATCAGAAATCCTTTCATGGGCCTGATCATCTCACAGATGATACTCAGCATACAGCTGCCATTTACCATTTTCACACAAATCAGTCTGACCTCTTCGGCCAAGGTCATGGGTGTTCACGCGAATAAAAAACGAACTACTTTCCTTTTGCTGGGCATAGGGGCTGTTGTTACGTTCCTTAATATACGCCTTCTCATCAGTTTGTTTTAACTTTGCAGCATGAAGAAGATCGCAGGAAGGGTATTCCGCTGGCTCGTTTATTTTATTTTATTGATCCTGGGCTTTGAGGCGGCCCTGTATTTCTGGGCGCCGGTATACGACTTTCCTGAACCTCAGCCTTTTTCGGGGGATAAATTTTTTAATCCGTATGCCGGTACCGACAGCAGCGGCTGGAGAAAAAGCAATTTTCATTTTCATGTGAGGGAATGGTGGGGACTTACCGCCGGCCGTAATAATACGCCCCGGGAGTTGTATACTGTGTATAAGCGTATGGGGTACGATGCGCCTCAGATTTCGAACTACCAAAGTATTTCACAGGCATTCCTCGATTCGGCCTTTTATATCCCGGTGTATGAACATGGATATGGAATAAGAAAAAAGCACCAGATGCTGATTGGGGCGAGGGAGGTGCTGTGGATGGATTATTCACTGGTTCAGAATCTGAGCCATAAACAGCATATCCTGAATTTGCTGAGGCCACAGTCTGATATCGTTGCCATTGCCCATCCTGACTGGGAAGGCGGTTATTCGCTTAACGACATGAAGTACCTTTCAAATTATGATATGCTGGAAGTACTTGATAACAACTGGAGGTCGATACCCCAGTGGGATGCGGCTCTTTCATCAGGGCATGTGGCCTGGATCCTGGCCGATGACGATGCTCATAATATCGAAGACCCATACCAGATCCAGCGTTGCGCAACATACATTCATTCCCCGGTCCTGAACGGGGATTCTATGATTCATTCCCTGAAAACAGGCAAGGCATACGGGGTTGAGATCTATATGGGAAATCACTGGACGTTTGAACAAAAAGAAGGATGGGCCCGGCAGGTTCCTCATTTGCAGAAAGTATGGATGGCGGGGGATACGCTCAAAGTCTCGGTATCGGGGAAGATCTTCAAGATCATGTTCATCGGACAGGATGGAAGGATCAGGAAATCGGTTTACGGCGATACAGGGAGCTGGTATAAGTTTACTGCCAGTGATACCTATATCCGTACCGAAATAACGTTTTTTGCACGCCATGCTCATCCAACGATCGGTCCTGGGGATATTTTTTACCTGAACCCGGTCTTCCGCTATAACGGAGAGTTTCCTTCAAATGATCTGAAAGCTGAGATCAACTGGATCAGGACATGGATCTTTCGCATCATGGCCTGCGGATCACTCATTGCTATCCTCTGGGCTGTATTCCGTTTGAGAAGAAACCGAAAAACAAATCCGCAGTAACATGCCATCGAACAAAAGAATTTACTGGGCATTAGGTATACTGCTGGTTTTGTCGGCCGCGTTACGGGCATTGATTGCCGGGGCGATTGAACTGGGCAATGACGAGGTATATTACTGGACTTATGCCAGTTTTCCCGACATGAGCCATTTCGACCACCCTCCGATGGTAGGCTGGTTGATACAGCTTTTTACTCTTAACCTCAGGTTTGACAATGAGATCTTTTTGAGACTTGGCTCGGTTGTGCTGGGCACTGCCTCAACATGGCTGATATTCCTGATCGGGAAAAAGATAAAGAACCCGGCAGCCGGACTTTATGCAGCCTTTCTTTTCACGGCTTCCTTTTATGGGTTCATTCTTGTTGGCACCTTTATACTTCCCGATACACCCCAGGTGTTTTTCTGGCTGGTGACTGTTTATCTGCTGGCATGTTCACTTCCCGATGAATCCCTTTCAAAACAGAGCAGGGCTTATCTTTTTTTCGCCGGACTGACCATAGGCCTGGCCCTGCTTTCAAAGTATCATTCGGTCTTCCTGATTTTCGGTGCGGGAATGTTTATTCTTTTCAGCAACCGCAAATGGCTGATGGCCAAGGAAACGTGGATTGCCCTGCTGATGGCTGTTCTCCTGTTCATGCCGGTTGTTTTCTGGAACGCCAATAACAACTACATCAGCTTTACATTCCATGAAAGCCGTGTGGGGTTCACTGAATCGGGTATACAGCTGCAGTATTTCCTGACTGAAATCGTAGGACAGGTGTTTTATAATAATCCTGTCAACATAATCCTTATCATCCTGGCCTTCATAGCCATGCTGAAAGGCAGGGATATTCTTGAAAAACCTTACCGCCGGCTGATCCTGTGGATGAGTGTTCCCCTGTGGCTTGTATTTGTTTCGTTTTCCCTGTTTCGTTCGACTCTTCCTCATTGGACAGGCCCGGCATATATCGGTTTTATCCTCATTGCTGCAAGCTGGCTGGCGACGCCTTCTTCAGAAAACAAAAGGCTGAAGATACTGCCCTGGCCCGTTGCGGTTGCCCTGTTTTTCATCCTGGCAGTGATCGGTCTTGCAGTCACTCAGATCAGGTATGGTTGGGTTCCGTTAAAAAAATGGAAGGTTGAGGATGTTTCAACAGATTTGTACGGCTGGAGGCAGCTTGGCGAAAAATTCGCACCGGTTGCTGCATGGGATGAGGAACATTTTCTCATCGACAAAGGCTCTCCCATATTCACATTCCGATGGTTCCCTGCAGCAAACTTCGACTATTATGTTGCGAAACCTTCGGGCCGCAAGGTGTATGCGTTGGGCAGCCTTGAAAGGATTCATAAATACCAATGGATCAATCGTATCAGGGGTGACATGAAGAAGGATGCCGACGCCTGGTATATTGCTTTGAGCGATGATTACGAGGACCCGGTCGCTCTTTACGGCAATCTGTTTGAACTTGTTCTGCCCTCCGATACAATCCCGATTATCAGGGGCCATGATACAATCCGCAAGGCGATCATATATAAATTAATAAATCTTAAGCAGGACCTGAATTTTTCACCAAGGGATACGACAAAACGGGCTCTCCTGGCCGATACCGTAGCTTATTTCATCGGCCAGATCAGGAATAATCCTGATTGGATGCAGATACTCGAGAAAAGGGCCAGGGACAAGCGGATTCCTTTGGATGATATGATCAGGCAGGAAGCAGTGAAAATGAAGGAAGATCATGCCGAGCTCATGGATGTTCTTCCCGGGAACAAAAAGGATTCCCTGAAGGAGATCAGGATATTAAAGGATAATGGAAAATAACACACAGCCAATTCCAAATGTCGAGATATGAAAGCCATTACCGGTATTGTTTTAGCACTGTTCCTCGTTTCATGCACCGAGAAGTATATGATAGTTAAAAGTCCGCCGGCCATGCCGCCGGCCAGAAAAATCGATACTCATTTAAGGGTCGCTCTGGCACTCGGAGGCGGCGCTTTTCACGGCGCGGCCCATGTTGGAGTGTTGAAAGCTTTTGCTGAGAATAAAATCCCTATTGATTTTATTGCCGGAGCCAGCGCCGGAAGCCTGGTCGGAGCTCTGTATTGCGACAATCCCGATGTGGATAAGCTCATTCCTCTGGTCATTGAGACGAAGTCATCGACCGTTTTCGATTTTTCTCTGGTCAGGTCGAAAGTGGGATTTGTCTCGGGAAAAAAGCTTCAGAAGTATGTTTCCGAACACTGTTCGGTTCAGAATATAGAGGATCTGAAGATCCCTTTTGTTGCGATGACCACCGACCTGCTGGAGGGGAAGAGTGTGGTGCTTGCTTCCGGACCGGTTGCAGCTTCGGTGAATGCCTCCTGTGCCATTCCACTGATCTTTGAACCCGTGAAGATGTATGGTAAAACATTTGTCGACGGTGGTATCCTCGACAATATCCCGGCTGATGTATGCCGTGCATATAAGGCGGATGTTGTGATTGCAGTGGATATCATGGCCAATACGAACCAGGACGAAAGCATCGACAATTTCCTTAAAGTAGCATACAAATCACTTCTCCTGGCCTTCGGAGCTACGAAAAAGGAAAAACTTTCTTTTGCAGATGTGGTGATCACTCCCGATTTAAGGGATATGCCCATGCTTAGCGGAAAAGAGAACCAGCAGATCTTCGACTCAGGTTATATAGCAGCAAAACGCATGATGCCGGAGATAAAAAAGCTCCTCAAGGCGAAAGGGATAATTACGGAATAGCTAGTGAAGTGATATTTACGATTTACGATGTACGAATATCGAATGTCGAATGTCGAATGTCGAATAACCAGTAACTAATCCCAAAACCCCAATCCCTAACCCCTAACCCCTAATCCCCAACCTCATTTCGGCCCGGTCATCTTTTTCGGATCAACGATCTTTGTGAAATCCTCATCGCTCAACAGGCCCAGCTCAAGAGTAGCCTCGCGAAGGGTCTTATTTTCCTTATGGGCTTTTTTCGCAATTTTAGCCGAGTTGTCATACCCGATATGCGGATTGAGGGCCGTCACGAGCATAAGTGAATTTTCGAGGTTCCTGTTAATGGCGGCCAGGTTGGGTTCTATGCCCACGGCGCAGTTATCGTTGAATGAAACGCAGGCGTCACCGATAAGACGGGCGCTCATAAGCAGGTTTGAAATGATAAGTGGTTTGAAAACGTTCAGCTGGAAATGTCCGCTGATGCCGCCGATATTTACCGCCACATCGTTACCCAGGACCTGGGCGCAAACCATGGTCATCGCTTCAGGCTGAGTAGGGTTGACCTTGCCCGGCATGATGCTGGAGCCCGGTTCGTTTTCGGGAAGCATGAGTTCGCAGATCCCGCAGCGCGGACCGGAAGCGGAAAGGCGGATGTTACTGGCTATATGCATCAGGCTTACGGCAAGGGTTTTAAGAGCGCCTGAGGTTTCGACACATGCGTCGTGGGCCGATAAGGCTTCGAATTTGTTCGGTGCAGTCACAAAGGGCAGACCGGTAAGTTCAGCTATCTTATTGGCAACAAGTACATCATACCCTTTGGGCGCATTCAGACCGGTACCAACGGCAGTTCCGCCAAGCGCAAGTTCAGCCAGATGGGGAAGAGTGTTCTGTACAGCTTTTATTCCATGATCGATCTGCGAAACGTAACCCGAGAACTCCTGTCCTAAGGTAAGAGGAGTTGCATCCATAAGATGGGTTCGGCCGGTCTTTACGAGATCACTGAATTCTGCGGATTTCTTTGCCAGGGTATTCCTGAGCAGTTCGGCCCCGGGAATCGTTGTTTTAACAACCATTTCATACCCGGCGATGCTCATTGCAGCAGGGAAGGTGTCATTCGACGACTGGGATTTATTTACGTCATCATTGGGGTGGATGATCGTTTTTCCTTCGCCCAGCGTACCTCCGCTGAGAACATGGGCACGGTTCGCGATCACTTCGTTCAGGTTCATATTGGTCTGTGTTCCCGAACCGGTTTGCCAGATCACCAGCGGGAACTGGTCGTCGAGCTTGCCTTCGATGATCTCGTCGCATACTGTGACTATCAGGTTCATCTTATCCTCCGCAAGGACTTTCAAGTCGCAGTTGACCATGGCCGCCGCTTTTTTGAGTATGGCCATGGCCCTGATCATCTGCTTGGGCATTGACGCAGGCTCGCCTATTTTAAAGTTTGTCATCGATCTTTGAGTCTGGGCTCCCCAGTATTTGTCCATGTCGACCTCGATCGGGCCCATGGTGTCTTTTTCAATTCGTGTTTTCATTTTCCGGAGGGTGTTGGTTGTTGGTTGCTTGGTTGGTGGTTCTTGGTAATTGGTAATTGGTAATTGGTTTTTGGTTACTGGGTTACTGGATGCAGGATGTAGGATACAGGATGCAGGATTTAGATAACAAGATTTAAACTACATTCGACATTCAATATTCAATATTCAATATTCGATATTCAATTCTTAACAATAACATCAATCCTCTCCACCGGCTCTCCCCACACCGCCTTATACTGTCCTTCGACGATAGGCCGTTTCAGCAGTTTAGGGTTTTCCAGGATGATCTTTATCCATTCGTGTTCGTTGAACTTCTTCCCCTTCAGGTTTTTCTTATAATACTCTTCCTGGGTGCGAACCATCTCAACAGCCTTTACATTCAGCTTCATCAGCAGCTTTTCCAGTTGGGCCTCAGTCAACGACTCCTTCATGTATTCAACGATTCCGAACTCAACACCCTTTGTCTTCAGGTATTCAAGCCCGGCACGGGACTTTTTGCATTGGGAGTTGTGGTAGATCCTTATCATATAATTACGAATTACGATTTACGAATTACGATTTACGAATTACGAATGACGAATTTGGATATTCTGTACGAATCTGGCTTTTCAAATAACTCGTAACTCGTAACTCGTACTTGGTAATTATTTTATGAATTTCCATATTCCATCAAATATGCCTTTATAAACTCCGCCAGGTCCCCGTCAAGCACATCCTGCGTATTCGAAGTCTCGTAAGACGTCCGCAGGTCCTTCACCATTTTATAAGGATGAAGCACATACGAACGGATCTGGGATCCCCATTCTATCCTCTTTTTCCCGCTTTCGATCACAGCGATTTTCTCTCTCTGCTTACGCAGTTCAATTTCATATAACTGCGACTTCAGCATCTTCAGCGCTTTTTCACGATTCTGGCCCTGGGAGCGGGTTTCCTGGCATTCAATGATAATTCCCGTAGGTTCGTGCTTCAGACGAACCGCCGTTTCGACCTTGTTCACATTTTGTCCGCCCGGACCGCTGCTCCGGAACGTATCCCATGAAATTTCCGCCGGATTGATCTCGATCACGATATCGTCGTCGATGATGGGATATGCATAAACCGAAGCAAACGAAGTATGCCTCTTATGATTCGAATCGAAAGGGGAGAGGCGAACCAGCCTGTGCACCCCGTTTTCTCCTTTCAGGTATCCGTATGCATAATCTCCTTCAATTTCGAGGGTGACCTGCTTGATCCCCGCCACATCACCTTCCTGGAAATCCAGTTCCTTTACCTTGTATTTGTTACGCTCGGCATAACGTATATACATTCGCATCAGCATCTGGGCCCAGTCCTGGCTCTCGGTTCCGCCGGCGCCCGAATTGATCTGGACGATGGCGCTGAGCCGGTCTTCCTCACCGCTGAGCATATTGCGGAATTCAAGGTTTTCGACCAGGGTCAGGGTTTCCTTGTAATTCTTCTCAAGGTCTTCCTCGCTTCCTTCCCCCTGGATATAAAAATCCCAGAGGATCATCAGTTCCTCAAAACTTGCCTGGCCGTTCTTATAGGCTTCGGTCCAGATTTTTTTATCGCGGATTGATTTTAACACCTTCTCGCCGGCTTTCGGGGTATTCCAGAAATCGGGAGCTTGGGTAAGCTGTTCCTCTTCTTCGATCAGTTTCAGTTTCTTATCGACGTCAAAGATACCTCCTCAAGGCATCGAGCCTTGTCTGAAGATCTTTTATTTGTTCAAGCTGGATCATATCAGATTTTTAGTTCATCAAGTATTTGGCGGATGAGGTCATGTTCATAACCTTTCCCTAATGCAAAGTTGAATAATTTATCCCTCGTTTTCAACTTTTTAACGGAAATATTTTCTTCTTTTTTTTGTCTGCGGATATCATTCACCTTTTTCTCTATCATTTCCCCGAGTTGCGCAAGGTAAGCATCCTCATCAATCTCAGACATGGCCTTGGCTATCATTTTCTCAGGTATCTTCCTTGCCCTCAGCTCAAATGCGATCTTAATCCGCCCCCAATGGTTCACCCTGAATTTACCCCTCACAAAAGCCCTGGCATACCGCTCGTCACTGAGAAATCCCTCTTCCTTCATCAGCTCGATGATACTTTTGATTTTCCCGGGAGGTGCCTGCAAAGCCCTGAGTTTAAGCTCAGCTTCCTTCTCGCTTCGTTCCCTGTAGCTGCAGAAGTAGCGGATCTTCTCAAGAGTCAGGGAATGATCGTATTCCGAAGGGTCTTTCCCTTTCATTGCTGTTTAACGGGTTATTTGGTTATCTGCTGCAATTTCTCCACATCAAGTTTGTCCTGTGTCCGGTCATTGGATATTTTCGATACGATCAAATGTTTCCTGGAAATAAAGGGAATACATACATCACCTAAAGTTATTTCAATTTTATCTTTTACAGCATCAGAAAACAGAACTCCATTTATCAACGTAAGAAAATCTACTCTGTAAGGCTCCTGCCCAAGATGGAAAGCTGTAAAACTTCTGAAATCTTTTAATTCAACCTTTTTTCTGGCTTGCTCAGAGATGCCTAAGGATTGGATCGCCTGCAGGAACAGAATCTTATTTTCTTCTGTAGGTTCCAGCCATAGATCAATATCTCCTGTGGGCCTGACAAAACCATGAAAATTTACTGCATAACCTCCGATGACAAGAAAGCGCACATGGTGTGAATTCAACACCCTGATTACCTTTTCGTGCTGAGCAAAAAGTTTTACCATTTTAATCTAAAATCAGATCGTTGACGGATTCGCTGTTTTTTAATAAGTTAATCTGACTGGCAAAGAATAATTCATTGTAAATCAGGAGCAATTCCAGCCGTTGCAGGTTCGAAAGGGAGTTGTAAAAGAGTATTCTTTTGTTGTCGAGCTCACTTATGTCAGATATCTCAAGATTCATAAATGACGACAAGTACCTGTCAGAATTGATAAACACAGCCATAGGTTCATTTACCTCTGGTAAAATAATCGGATTTTTCTCCTGATAACTCGTCATGGGCATATGCTGAAGCTTAAACAAAGATACAAAATAGATAAGTCAGAAGCGTCGTTTTAGCATGAATAAATCATTGCAAAAAATGCAAACAGAATTCGGATGTGTGAAAAATTCCCGATCATTTCCTTGCTTTTTATATCTAAAATCATTATATTTGCTTTGCCACAAAGGCATAGCATATGGAAACCCTGACCGACATCGTATTCGAAAAGAGAAACAAGGCCTACGGGGCTTATGTTCTCAGAAGGGAGTACAGGAATGTAATGATCATTTCGGTACTCTTAGCGATCTTCCTCCTTGCTTCGGCATTTGCGTATCCAATCCTGGCGAGTTATGAGTCCAGGGTACTTCCCGGTCATGAAAAAACCGAGGTTACGGTAACCATCGACAACACCATCAAGCCTGAACTGCCTGTTCCACCCCAGGCTGAACCAGCTTTGCCTGAAGTGAAACTTAAATTTATCACACCGAAGGTGGTTGATGAAGAGGTTGAATCAGGACTGATGACGCAAGGTGAGCTTGAAAACACTAAATCCTCCGAAATGCCATCCGCAGTCAGTGGAGATGAAGCTGTTCCAGTGACTGAACCGGTTAAAGTGATCCCGACTCCGGTCATCGACGAACCTCAGGTTGCCGTTCAGGAAATGCCTAAATTTCCAAGTGGTGATGCAGAACTTTACAAATTCCTGGGATCGAACCTGAAATACCCCGTTGAAGCCCGGGAACTGGGTGTGAGCGGAAAGGTCTACGTTGAATTCATTATTGAAAAGGACGGATCGGTTTCGAATGTTCATATCAAGCGAGGGATCGGAGCCGGCTGCGACGAAGAAGCCTGCCGGGTCGTCGCCTCCATGCCGGGCTGGAGCCCGGGAAAGCAGAACGGCCAGGCTGTTCGGGTTCTCCTGGTCCTGCCTGTGAATTTCATTCTCAATTAAAACTGCATGAAAGGAAAAACTCCGGACCAGCCCTCCGGAGTTTTTTATTTATGTATCTGATATCATTTTACCTTTGTATGTCGTTTTGTTTATAATGAATGATTCAACTTAAATATTATACGTGTATGTCAAGATCAGAAGAAGCAGAAAAATATTTTTCCGATACATTTAACTGCAGCCAGGCAGTATTCGCCCCGTTCGGAAAGGAGATGGGACTGGATGAAGATCAGTGCCTGAGAATTGCGACACCTTTCGGTGGAGGTATGGGCAGACAGCAGCTTACCTGCGGTGCTATAAGCGGTGCGCTGATGGTGCTGGGTCTTATCGGGGGAAGAGGGAAATCGGATGATATTAAAAAGAAAGATGAAGTTTACCATAAGACTGTTCAGTTCTTTGACGAGTTCAGAAAGCTTCATGGTTCGGTAAGTTGTCGTGAACTTCTCCACAACCTCGATATGAACGACCCAAACGACATGAAAGAAATCGACCGGCTCGAACTCTTTAAGAACAGCTGTCCGCGCTATGTCAAAGATGCCGTCGCAATCATTGAGCGCCTCGAAAAATTGGATTGAACTTCAGGTTTTCTGAAAAGGGATTTGAAATATTCAATCACTCACGCTCAATTCCGCGCCTATGTGGGATGGATTCTGGGTCCAGGACTTGCCTTGGGGTTTATCCCTTTTGATTGGTTGAAGATTATTTTTTGAGAAACCTGCCTTTCCAGATGATGTTTCCTGAATTATCACTCAGGAAGAGAAAGTAAATACCGGACTTCCTAGAGGATACATCGATTGGTGAACTGCCTTTGCCGACTGAGAGTAGTTCCTGGCCTGAAATATCTTTGATGCAAATTCTGCAATCCCAGCCATCAGGAATTCCACTGATATAAAGCTTGTCAGTGCATGGATTGGGATAAATGCCCGGCTTTTTCCCTGACACAATATTCTTTACACCAGCCAGGATAAAGTCATCGGGATAAACAGTTCTGACTGTATCACCGTTTTTAATATATCCGATCAATGCGTTCTCCTCCTCGCTTTCGAAAATGAACGCATGATAGTAATCGTTGCCAAGGCCGGTTGTAAATGAATTCACGAAGAGAAAAATAGTATAAATGGGGGAAAGGAGTTCATATGACTGCGGAGGTATCAGCAGGTTCCCATGATGGTATAGCGGAGGATCATCGCCGAACATGTAGCTTCCGCAATATTTACTGTAAAGTCCCGCGGTGCCGGTTGAAACGCATTGATACGAAGTGTTAGGACCAATCATTACTTCGGGAAGCGCATATTCAATGATCTGGTTTGGATAATAGTTTGCCGGATGAAGCAGTGAATCCTGGAAACTCAGGGTTGTAAGTTCGTATGAGTGTGAGGTGTCTCCATTCGGACCCATCGGCTGAAAAGTCCACCAGCATGAAAGTTTTTTTATACCATAGGAATAATACCCCTGGGAGGAATCTTTTGACAGGATTGTAGTTTTTGTAAGACTTTCAGTGCCATAGCCTAATCCGGAATTATAACCCATGGCTGAATATTGGAACACATCACCTACATTGAAATTGTATATTTCTGCGAATTTGGGCACCTTTTCACCCAGGTTGTGGCCTTCAATCCCGAGAAGCGAATATACCTGGGTTACTGGTGTAAGAGTGAACTGGAGAAGTCCGTGGGTCTTTGAAAGTTTTAATATTCCCCCGTTCGAAAGATGGATCTCCTTTACCGAATCAGCTGTCCCGAAAACCTGCTGTAATGAAACTGAAAATACGGTTGCTGTGATGGAATTTGCAGTATCGTAAAGCCAGCTCTCACCGCTGTTCGCAAAGGTTTTGATCAAAAACGAACCTGGATACCTGAATTCGTATTTTCCGACGCTGCGCTTGTACATGTTCTTTCTCAGGAAATCAGGCTGGTTGCAGAGCCTGTAAGTGGCCGGACAAGTATCACAATACGTGACAATCCTGTTAAGATAAAACACCGAATCGGAACCGATTGCCCTTGCCGAATCAATCCAAATAGTATTGGTGATATAATTAAACCCGGTCTTGCTGTAGTTCATCTTCTCGTACCGATTGATGGGAGACCAGTTTTGGGCGGTCAAAGCACTCGTGAGGAAGAACAAGATAATAAAGATGAAGGATGCAGGATGCAAGATGCAGGATGCAGGATGCAAGATGCGGGATGCAGGATGCAAGATGCAGGATGAAGGATGCAAGATGCGGGATGCAGGATGCGTGTTAAAGGATGTACGATTTACGATGTACGATTTACGATTCATTATTAGAAAGCCCGATTTACGATTTGCGACTTGAAGAATAATACCCGATTACTAAAAACCAACCCCTAACAACCAATCACCAACAACCAACAACCAATCACCAACAACCAATCACCAACAACCAACAACCAATCTTCCTTACATTTGTAAAGATAATCCAAAACGAGACCCGAATCAAGACATATATGAAAAAATACATTGTTTTCCTCTGTTTCCAGATGGCTTTTGCCCAGGCAAATGCTCAAGCTCCACAACTAAACTTAGCAGGCAAACAGTGTAAACTTGAAAGTTTCAGGATAGTTACCCCCGTAAACCCATCAGCAGTTGAAGAAAAAGCAGCAAAGGAGCTTCAGAAATACCTGGAAAAGATCGGCGGGGTGAAACTTGACATTTCGAATGATCCTTCAAAGCAGGTTCCCTGCGAGTTTGTTATCTGGAAGACCGAAAAACTTCCAACCGGCAAAGAGCTGAGGAAACTCGAACCTGATGGCTTTGTCATAAAGAACTTCGGAACCCGGATCATCCTTGGCGGCGGCTCTCACAAAGGAACTCTCTATGCTGTTTATGCCTTCCTTGAGAAATACCTGGGTTGCAGATTTTACGCTCCCGACGCCGAACTTATACCGGCCCGGAAAAATATCAATCTGCCGGCTTTGGATTATTCAGGCCATCCGGCGTTTGCTGACAGGGAAGTTTATTATACCGTAATGGAAGACCCTGATTTCCTTGATAAAAGCCGTTGCGACCTCATGGCCTGGGGCAACAGCCGAAACTGGGGCCTTTGGGTACATACCATGTTCAGGCTTGTTCCGCCTGAGAAATATTTCAAGACCCATCCCGAATACTACGCCATGTTCGGAGGCGAAAGAAGGACATCCCAACTCTGCCTGAGTAATCCGGAGGTTCTTAAAATCACCATCGACACTCTCAGGAAGTTGATGCAGGATAATAAGGATGCGAGATACTGGTCTGTTTCCCAGATGGATACCTACGGGAATTGCGAATGTCCCGAATGTTCAGCGATTGATAAACAGGAAGGATCGGCTTCGGGCTCTTACCTGGAATTTGTAAACAAGGTGGCGGCTGCGTTTCCCGACAAGGTGATTTCCACTCTCGCTTACCAGTTCACCCGCAAGCCACCTCTCCATGTGAAACCTGCTGCCAACGTGAACATCATGCTTTGCACCATCGAATGCGACCGCAGGCTTCCGATCGAAAAGGACACTTCGGCCGGCTCTTTCATCAAAGATATTCAAGGCTGGTCAAAGATTGCGCCCGACATCCTCATCTGGGATTATGTGATACAGTTTACCAACATGATCGCACCTTTCCCGAACTTCCCGGTTCTCAAGCCCAACCTGCAAATGTTCAGGCAATATGGGGCGAAACGAATCTTCGAACAGGGTTGCCATGGGACTTATTCTGATCTCCAGGAAGTACGGGCTTATCTTCTCTCAAGACTCGAATGGAACCCCGGCTGCAATGTCGATTCGTTGATCCTGGATTTCACAAACGGATACTATGGCAAGGCGGGACCTTTTATCCGCAGTTATATAAAAGACATGGAGGAGGCCGTGAATGCTTCTTCACAGGCATTATGGATCTATTCCTCGCCCCAGCAGGAGACTTCAAGCTTTCTGAGTCCGCAGCTGATCAGCAAATACAATATGTATTTCGAAAAGGCGGAGGAGGCGGTGAAAGGGGATTCAACCCTTAAGGCAAGAGTCAGGAAAGCCTGGCTGCCGCTGCGCTACTCAATAATTGAGATCTCTAAAAAGAATATCCTGGGGACGGATGGGTTCCTGTCTGAGGAAAACGGGAAATTCATTGTCAGGCCCGACCGGCTTGAACAGCTGAACACCTTTGCTGAACATGCAAAATTATATGGAGTAAGGTCAGTAACTGAAAGCGGACTGAGTGTCGACGATTACGCGGCCGAAGTGAGGCGGTTTTACCGTGTTGCTTATACCACCCATCTCGCGCTGGGTAAGCCCTACACAACATCAGCTCCCCCTGCTGCAAAATACAGCGCCGACGGGCCCGCTTCGCTCACCGACGGCAAACGAGGATCAACCAATTATTATGTGCTCTGGCAGGGCTGGGAAGGACAGGATCTCGAAGCTGTGGTTGACCTGGGAAAGATCACAGACTTCAATTATGTAAGCGCCGAATTCCTCCAGGACCTGAACTCGTGGATATTTTATCCCGAAAAAGTTGTGATTTCTGTGTCTGCGGATGGCAAAGTGTTTACTGAAGCTGCCGTTTTCGAACAATCGGTCGACCCGGCGAAAAAACAATGCATCGCTGAATCCGGAAAGCTGATCGGCAATACCAGCGCCAGGTATGTGAAATTTTATGCAAAGTCGATCAAAACCTGCCCCGAATGGCATAACGGGCATGGGGGGAAAGCGTGGATTTTTGTGGATGAACTGATTGTGGATAAGAGGTGAAGGATGCGGGATGAAGGATACAGGATGCAGGATACAGGATGCAGGATAAAAGGATAAATGGATTATGAAGACAATCGTAGTTCTAACCGGTGCGGGGATCAGTGCTGAGAGCGGGATATCGACTTTCCGTGACAATAACGGGCTATGGCGGCAATACCGGTTTGAGGAAGTGGCCAGTCCGGATGCCTGGGCCAGGGATCCCCAGCTGGTCATGGATTTCTATAATATGCGCCGGAAGCAGCTGTATGAAGTGGAACCCAATGCGGCTCATTTTGCCCTGGCTGAACTGGAGAAAAATTACAAGGTAAGGATCATCACCCAGAATGTGGATGACCTGCACGAAAGGGCTGGTTCGACTGATATTCTGCATCTTCACGGGGAACTTAAAAAATCCCGCAGCACGCTTGACCAATCCCTTGTTTACGACATCAAAGGCTGGGAACTGAAACTCGGCGACCTCTGCGAAAAAGGATCCCAGCTGAGGCCTCATATCGTCTGGTTCGGGGAACCAGTCCCTGGTATCATGACAGCAACAACCATCATCCGCAAGGCTGATATTGTCATGGTCATAGGAACGTCCCTGAAAGTGTATCCGGCAGCAGGATTACTTCAATACGCTCCCTCATCCGCAGTCAAATACCTTATCGATCCCGCCGCCGAACCTGAATATTATGTACGAAACCTAACTGTTATTAAAGAAAAAGCAAGCGTTGGGGTGCCCAAACTTATTTCTGCCTTTCAAACACATCGATCTCCCTGAAATAATACGGCCCGTGTCCGCAGTCTTCGGTGACCCACATCAGGTAACGCCATGGCTTGCCTTTGTTGGGAAGAATGGTGTACAGGGCCTTGGAATTTCCCCAGATTTCGCAAGGAGGAATGGCCATCATGTAAGTCCATCCCGCCCGCTTCGGATCGCCCTTGGCATCGGGAGGGGTGGGGGAATTTGATCCCCAGAGTGAGAGGAACTCGGCTCCGCGGCGGGTGTTCAGGTTCGCAAAAACATGTATGCTGTCAATCTCGATTTCCTTCTGAAGGTCCATCCAGATGCGGCTTTCACCATCCTCAAACCATACGTCGTTCACCGAGTCGTTGGGAAGAAGGTCATACATCCCATCGACCAGGGTCGAGAGGTTCAGGCCCTGGGCAGGCTTGTTTTTCACCACGGTGTCAGTGGTCGAATAATAATACTTTACAGTCACCCCGTTGGGCTGATGAAGGTCGGCATAGTCTCTCATGGTCACCTTGCCGGGCAAGTCATTCAAATTGCGTTCACTGCTGATTGTGCAAGTTGCCAGGAATGGAGCATTCTCATCCACGAAGGTTTTAGGCAGGTTCAGGGCCAGGGGATTGCTCCAGGAATATTCATAATACAGCGGGATGGTGGGGGTGATCTGATCAGATGGATCATCAGCAACCGTCATCGCAAAGATCTTGATCGCAGTGTTCTGCGGAAGCTGCACATACCCTGAAGCCGGGCTTACCGGGATGCTGTATTTGAACATATACGCATACTGGTAGGGAATGTTCGCAGTGTCTTTGTGAACATGGGTGGCAAACCATGCAACTTCGTCTCTTTTCATGAAACCCCTGTCAAGACCTTTAAGCCGGCCGAGCTTGTCAAATACCCTGTTGTCGTATTGCCCGATCTTGCCGGTATACGCCTGAACATGCAGGCCTGATTTCAGATTTCCGATTCTGAATACTCCGTTTGTATCGGTGTTTGCAGCCGCCAGGATGAACAACCTGTTATAATTCCCGGTTTTTGGCAGCATTATTTTTTGTCCGTCACAGCTGATGGCGTTGTTCCTGCCATCGGATTTCTGCCCGAGAATAAACTCTATACCATCCGCAGTAAGGGTCGAGGGAAATAGTTCAGCGGGAATGCTCACTCCGCCCTCATCAAATACCCCGTTCCTCTTGTTGTTGTCACCGCTTACGACATCCTGTTCAAAGGCCAGGGGAAGTGGAATGCTGGTCGGATTGAGTAATTTTTCTGCAGGTTTCTCCAGCTGAATCCTGAAACTTCGGATCGCAAATTTATCCATGCTGATACTCAGTTTCCCGTTTACAGGCTGAATGGGACCCAGGGTCCGCTCCTGTCCGTCAACCTCCGAAGCAGAAAGAACCTTCGAAAAGAAACTGATTTCAACGTTCTGGGCTTCTTTACCTAGAAGTTCCTGCACCCTGATAATGATGTCGTTATTGTTTTCGGCCTTTTTCACGGCTCTGACATCAAGCTGCGGGCTTGAGACCTTCAGGAACGAGAAGGTTTTCCCGAAGGAACCAGCATGCTGTGGCACAATGAAAACCCTGGCAGGCTGGTTCAGCATCCTTCCCTGCCATTCGGTGAGCCCGGTCCTCCAATCGCCTTTATGCGGATAAATGGCATAGGTGAAATCATGGTTGCCGAAATCCTGGGTTGACTGTTCAATGAACGCATTAGCATGAGGAGTGTACAACAGGGTAAGCCGCAATGTTTTATCATTGGGTTTATCGGAACCGAACTTGGAATCCTCGAGTATGCTCACCCCGAAGTTCCCCGATTTATCGGTAAGGTCGAACCATTCCCTTGAAGGGACTTCGTATTTTTTCTCATTGTTTGTCGAACGTTCGATAGTCCCCAGACCTAGATTATACGTGGCATTTACATTTGAAGCAACAAGCGGGAAAGAGGCTTTCAGGCTGACACCTTTCGATTGCCAGGCAACTTCATTGCGAACAGTCACGAATTCCTGTCCGGCCCCCAGCTGCACATATTGCACGAAATTCGAATTCCTCCCCTGGCGTTCAATCTTTATCTCGTTTGCCACTCTGCCGTTATAGGTCCTGGTTATCTTCGCAGGGCCCTTCAGGTAATCGATGGGTGGATTTTTACGGTCGCGCCAATCCATGTTCCATGCCGGCCAGTACTCGGGGTATTCATAAAGGAACTCAAGCCTGGCAGGAGCCGAGAGCATCTCTTTATTTTGTCGCTTGTCGAGGATACTGCTGATGTCACCGTTCTGGTTGATAGTCACTTTCAGGAATTCATTTTCAAGCGTATTTGCGGTTGAACTAAGTGCTGTTTTAACCTCCGATGCTTTTTCTGATGCCTGGATGTCGAATACCGAGATTCCCATCGAAGGGAGGGATGCAAGGAATACAAGCCTCACTGTGTTCTTTGTTCGGTATGGTATCTGCACCGGGAGTTCCTTGCCTTCCGGATCAAAGGCTTTAACAAACTCAGGGGCTCCCTCCGGGTAAAGAAGTTCAACATCGACAATAGCTTTGCGGGGGATTGCAAGCGGGTTATAAACGGCCACTGCCTGTCCGTTCCCTCTTGTATCCATTCCCCGGATTATACTTGCAGCCGAGGATTGAAGTGCATCAGAGAAAAGGTTCAGGGCCAGAACCTCATCATTCCAGGCATATTCATAGGCCTTGGGGATGCAGGTACCCGGCAGGATGTCGTGCATCTGGCTTCCAAGAACAAGCCACCATGCACTGTTTAATTGTGACTGCGGATATTTTGGTCCGCCGGCCAGGTCAGTGAATGCGGCAAGGGGCTCTGCCGCCTGGGCCAGCAATTCATTTTTGCGGTTCCAGCGTTTCATATAGGACTGGGAGGTCAGTGAACCTGCTGAATGCTGTGTGAGCAGCAGATCACCCGAGTATGTAGGCAGTTTGGCTGCCTGGGCCTCAGTAAGATCCCTGAACAGCTGGTCAGATGAACAGAGGTAAAGTTTTATCCTGCTGTCGGGATTGTTGAGAGATCCAATCGCATTTTTAACAGCCTCAGGCCTGGGAGAACCTCCAATGTCACCAGTTCCGTAATACCTGTAATCGGCATACACACCGTATTTATTTCCATTGTCCATGACCCTGTTGACCCAAACCTTAGCCGTATCACATCGGGGCTGAACATCGCCATTGTAATTGCTGGCGTTGAGAGCTGCAACCAGCCCTTTGCCGTCGGGGCCTTTCCAGTTGCCGATATTGAAGGGAATGCCCACGGCCGATCCCCATCCAAGCTTCTGGGTGGAGAAACCTTTTACGCCTGCGTGGGCAAGGGCTGATGGAAGGTGTGCCTGGAAGCCGAAGCAGTCGGGTAAAAGGAAATCAACGCTTTCTTTTCCGAATTCAGAACGAAAATAATTGTTGCCGTATAATACATGACGGATAATTGATTCGGGCGAAGGTATGTTTGCGTCACATTCATCCACAGAGGAACCTCCAACAAACCACCTTCCCTGGCTGATATACTTTTTGACTTTTTCGTACTTCTCAGGGTAATATTCTTTCATCATCTTGTACCGCCTGGCTCCGGAAAAAGTGAAAACATAAGGCTTGTATTTTTCAAACAACACGAAATTGTCGTCCATCGTCGCTTTGATGAATTTGTTGATGGTCTCAACGTAGTCCCACCTCCATTCTGTGTCAAGATGGGTATAGGCAACGGTGTATAGTACCGGGTCAGAATTAAGATTATATTTCGGAACTGATTTCTGGGCTTCGGGCTGGGACATCAGTTCTCCGCTGAACATCAACAGGAACAGGAAAATCAGGGCTGTATATCTCATAAATAATTGATTGCGAACAGGAAACTGAATTTTGCTGTCAGAAAGGCTGATCTTTGCCTGTAATGGCGATGCCGCGACAACGGGAAACTCAAATCCACCGGTAAAAATAGAAAATTTTTATTGAGGAAATCCCTACCTTTGCAAACAAATTAATAAGGAGGTTGTTTCATGAGAAAGTTTGCATTACTCCTGCTCATCGGAGCCATCCTGGCATCCTGTGCAGGGAAAAAGGACAGCTACACGATCAGTGGCAAGATCATAGGTATCGACAGTGGGTTGGTCTACCTGCAGAAATTCAATGTTTCGGACTGGGTGAAAATCGATTCAGCGAAACTTGAGAAAGGCTTATTCACGTTCAAGGGCAAGACCGAAATGCCCGAAATGTGGTTCGTAACTGTTAAAGACAAGCAGGTGTTTCTTCCTGTGTTCGTCGAAAATTCGAATATCTCGGTTGAAGTCTATGCCGATAGTATCGACAAGGCCAATATCACAGGGTCTCTCACGCATGACTTATATAAGAAGTACCAGAAACAGAGCGACAGCCTGAATAAGCTGATGGAGGCTGTATATAAACGCTATAAAGAAGCTAAGGATCAGAACGATACGATCGGGATGAAGAAGGCCGATTCGATTTCTGAATCTCTTGATAAAGCGGTAAAATTCAATGTTATTCAATTTGCAAAAGCAAATTCCAAATCGGTAGTGGGTCCTTACCTGATCATGCGTTCGGCCTGGCAGTTTGACCTTCCCGACCTGGAAGATGTTGCAGCATCGTTTGACACCAGTCTCAATCATTCTTCCTATGTTGAAACAATTAAAAAGCGTATCGATATTCTCAAGGCTGTGCAGATTGGACAGGTTGCTCCTGATTTTACCATGAACGACAGCACCGGAAAAGCAGTATCTCTTTCTTCCCTCAAGGGAAAGATTCTTCTTGTTGATTTTTGGGCTTCATGGTGCGGCCCATGCAGGGCTGAGAACCCCAATGTGGTCAAAGCTTACCAGGCCTATAGTAAAAAGGGCTTCGATGTACTCGGGGTTTCGTTTGATCGGGACCATAACAAATGGGTTAATGCCACCAAAGCCGACGGACTCACCTGGAATCATGTTTCTGACCTCCAGGGATGGGGCAATGCAGCCGGTAAGATTTACGGTATCATGTCGATCCCGGCAAACGTTCTGCTTGACAAGGACCAGAAGATCATTGCCCGGAATCTGCGAGGCGAAGACCTCACCAAAAAGCTTGAAGAGTTGCTTGGACCGGCAACACCGGTTAAAAAGCCCGCTTCAAAAGGAAAGAAATAAGTTACACTGAATGAAATGCCGCCGCCGGGATAAGTATATCCCGGCGGTGTTTTTATAGAACGTATTAACAAATAATACATCCTCAGATGATCAGAAAGTTTCTGCTTTTTGTTTTCCTGTTTCCGTTTGTTTCGTCATTTTCACAGAATTCGCTTGACGGAAAAATCAACAACCTGGGAAAGACCAGGATTTACCTGATGAGTATTTACGGTGAACGTACCAGGGCGGTTGATTCCACACTTTCAGATTCAGTCGGAAGGATTCATTTTGCGATCCCTTCAACATTGCTCCCCGGGATGTACCGTCTTGGGTGGAGCAAACAAGGCTCTATCAACCTGATCCTGAATAAAGAGGATGTGAAATTTGAGTCACTGGCTTCAGCCCCTGATGACTCTCTCAGGATACTTCAATCCAAGGAAAACCAGATTCTTAGGTCTTTCGCCTCCATGCTCAGAAAAAACCAGACTAAACTGGAACTCCTGATGCCCGTGGTTGATTTTTACCCGGTTAAGGACCAGTTTTACCATACCGTTGTGACCGAATTCGAAACTGTTCAAAAGACCCAGCTTTCGTCCCTCGATTCGCTTGTTCTCCTCTACCCCCGTTCATATGCCGTGAGGATGCAGCAGGTAATGCAAACTCCCTATATTTCAGGCTCCCTCACATCAGCTGCAAGGATCGAGTTCCTTAAACAGCATTACTGGGACAAGGTCGATTTCAATGACACCTCCCTGCTGAGAAGCAATGTCTTCGCCGATAAGTTGATCTCCTACCTTGCGATTTACCAGAACAACCGTCTCAGCCAGAAACAGCTTGAGACTGAATTTATCAAGGCCGTGACGGTTGCCCTTGGGGCCGCTTCGGTGAATAAAGAGACCTATAAATTTATGCTTGATTACCTTGTTGGCGGATTTGATAAGTACCATTTCGACGATGTGATCACTTATATTGCCGATAATTTCCAGGATCCCTATTTCTGTGAGGATGCTGAACGTAAATCGGCCCTGCAGAAGAAGCTTGATAATTTTAAAAAGCTGGCTGTTGGAAAGACAGCCCCTGATATCGTAGTCCCCGACAGCAAGGGAGTGAAGGTAGATCTGCTCGGAATAAAGACAGGGTTTACCCTGTTGATCTTCTGGTCAAGCAACTGTCCGCATTGTACCGAAATGATGCCGAAACTGAAAGCCTGGTATGACAAACACACGCCTAAGAACCTTGAAGTCATGGCCGTTTCACTTGATACCAGTAAAACTGAATGGCTTTCATTTGTTAAAAAAGAAAAACTGAACTGGATCAATGTTTCTGAGCTAAAAGGCTACTCAGGAAAGGCCGAAGATGAGTACAATGTATATGCCACACCTACTATGTACCTCATCGACAGGGAGAAGAAGATCATTGCCAAACCCATAACCTGGAGGGAACTCGAGCAGGAACTGAACCAGTTCACAGGATCCGGGATGCAGGATGCAAGATAAAATGACATCCTGTATCCTGTATCCTGTATCCTGCATCTTGAATCCCGCATCCCAAAAAATTGTACTTTTGCCCCCCGAAACACATCCCGAAAATCATGTATGAATATTTAAAAGGCCGGCTGGTTGAGAAAAACGCTGCGTATGCGGTGATCGACTGCAATGGGGTTGGATATTACCTCAATATTTCGGTATACACATACTCCAGGCTTGACGACAAGGAAGCCTGTTTATTATACACCCACCTGGTTGTAAGGGAGGATGCTCATATGCTGTTCGGGTTCATCGACACAGGTGAAAGAGAGCTTTTCAGGCAGCTGATCAGTGTTTCCGGCGTAGGGGTTAACACAGCGAGGATCATCCTTTCATCCCTGAACCCCTCGGAGGTGGCTCAGGCTATAGTTGAAGGAAATGCACCAATGCTTCAGAGAATAAAAGGAATCGGGAGCAAAACAGCAGAGCGGATTATTATTGACCTTAAAAACAAACTTTCAAAGACCCTGATCCCTTCCGAAAAATCAGGTGTTTTACACAATACTAATCGGGAAGAAGCGTTATCAGCATTAAGTATTTTGGGATTTCCCAAGGTGCTGGCGGAGAAAGTTTTAAACAAGATTATCGAATCAGAAGGCTCCGGCTTGTCGGTCGAACAGCTTATCAAACAGGCGCTGAGGTTGTTATAGCGCTTGTTATTATTGTTTTACCACGCTTTGCTAACGGAACAAAACGGAATTGGTGAATAACATTAAAATTACTCTCAGATACTGTCTTGTATTACTTGTTCTCCAAGGGCTGATGATGCCGACCGTTTCCGGCCGGCAGAGGCAGAGCCTTGGGCTAATCCGTGATTTACTCTCCGCCTCCGATACAAATGCAACTGATTCAACCCTCAAGTTCCCTTTCTCATACGATGCAACCCTTCCGGGACAGGGAAAATCCAGTCCGCTCTATCTTAAAAATCCAACCAACATCAAAACGGTGGTCGAATATGATCCGGCCACAAATCAATATTACAACCTGTATAAAGTGGGGAATGAAACATACCGCATCCCTACTACCATGTCGTTCAATGAATACCAGGACCAGGACATGCAGAACATCCTTCAGAGCTATTGGAAGGAGAGGTCCGATGCCGCCCAGATCGATAACGCCAAAGGTATGATCCCCAAGATCCGCATCCCGGGAAAATTCTTCGAAACCATTTTTGGCAACAATACTGTAGATATCCGCCCCCAGGGATCTGCCCAGATCAATTTCGGAATTGTATCAAACCGCAGGGATGACCCCATGCTGAATACCCGTCAGAGAAGGCAGACTAATTTTGATTTTGAAGAAAAGATACAGATGAATGTCATCGCCAAGATCGGCGATAAGATCGAGTTCAAGATCAACTATAACACCCAGGCAACCTTTGACTTTGAAAATACACTGAAGCTTAAGTATGAGGGAAAGGAAGACGATATAATCCAGCTCATCGAGGGTGGTAATGTGAACCTGCCTTTGAACACCACCCTGATCAGGGGTACGGAGAGCCTGTTCGGTATCAAGACCAAGCTCAGGTTTGGCCGCCTCACTGTAACCGCTTTGTATTCTCAGCAGAAGAGTGAGACCAAGAGCATCATTGTGCAGGGAAATGCCCAGACCCAGAAATTCAGGCTGAGGGCCGATGAGTATGAAGAGAACCGTCATTTCTTCGTTGCTCAGGGTTTCAGAAAGGATTACCAGGCTGCTCTGAAATCACTGCCGGTCGTTAAAACCTCTCTGAATATTCTTAAAATCGAAGTCTGGGTAACAAACATCGGCGCTGCAGTCACTGAAAACAGGAACATCGTTGCATTCCAGGATCTCGGGGAGTATTATGCCTACAATCCGCAATTCAGGCCGAATCCTCCTAATGTTCGCCCTGCAAATAACTCAAACGAATTGTTTCCCTTGCTGATGAAGAATGCCGCTGATTCGGCAAAGGTGAGGAACATCAATACAGTTACGGATTATCTTAAAGGCTATCCATTTTTTCTGGTATCCGGTACGGATTTCGAGAAAGTCGAAAGCGCAAGGAAATTGCTGCCTACCGAATATACTTTCAATGCGAAGTTGGGGTTCATCTCCCTGAACACCAACCTTAATTCAGACCAGACCCTCGCGGTGGCTTACCAGTATCAGATTGTTGGCGATCCAAAGATATACCAGGTAGGAGAATTTTCAGACCAGGGGATAAACACACCGAATTGCCTCGTTGTGAAGCTTTTAAAGAGCACTTCCCTGAATACACGCATCCCGATGTGGAACCTGATGATGAAGAATGTTTATTCTCTTGGCGCCTACCAGGTTCAGCCCACCGATTTCACGATGAACATTTTGTACAACGGAAACTCAAACGGGGTGCCAACAGCCTACATCAGTGAAAGCCGCATCAAGGGAGTTCCTTTGCTCAGGGTCCTGAACTTCGACAACCTTAACATGCAGATGAACCCACCACCCGACGGCATGTTTGACTTCCTCGACCAGGCGGCAACCATGGGGGGTACGATTCAGTCATCAAACGGGCGGGTGTTTTTTACCGTTCTTGAGCCTTTCGGAAATTCCTTGCGTGATTCGATCTATGATCCGGCCGACCCAAGCGGTTCTCTTGCCCTTGCAAACAAGTACTGTTTTGACTCGCTTTATACCACTACGAAATCCCAGGCAAGGCAGTATCCCGACAAGAACAAGTTCGTGATCGACGGATTTTATAAGTCTACCACCGGGTCTGAAATATCCCTGAATGCCCTGAACGTGCCTCAGGGGTCGGTAAAGGTTACTGCGGGTGGTGTTCAGCTAACCGAAAACGTTGATTATACGGTCGATTATACCCTGGGCCGGGTAAGGATCATCAATGAAGGGCTTTTAAATTCGGGTACCCCTATCAATATCTCGATGGAAAGCAACCAAATGTTCAATATCCAGACGAAAAGGCTTATCGGAGCTCATCTTGATTATAAGCTGAGTAAAGACTTTATGATAGGGGGTACGGTTCTGAATCTCAACGAGAGGCCCCTCACCCAGAAAGTGAGTTATGGGGATGAACCCATGTCGAACACAATCTGGGGGGTTAATTTGTCATACCGGACCCAGTCGCGCCTGATCACGCGCCTGATCGATGCGTTACCATTCATCGCCACAAAAGCCCCATCGAATATCGCCATTGATGCTGAGTTTGCCCAGTTCATACCAGGTCATTCGAAAGCCATCGGAAAAACGGGGACAACCTATATCGACGATTTTGAAGGCGCCCAGTCGACCATCGACCTCAAGAATATAGGAACATGGTTTTTAGCATCCACACCACAGTCTCAGACGGAGCTCGGAATGTTCCCTGAAGCTGCCGCAGGCACGGGCCTTAAATACGGTTTTAACAGGGCGAAGCTGGCCTGGTACATCATCGACCCCCTGTTTTATGATAAGAACACCAGCCTGGTTCCGCCAAATGTAACTGTGCAGGAGCTCTCTACAAATAACGTAAGGCAGGTATGGGAAACTGAAGTATTCCCGAACAAACAGCCCCTGAACGGAGTGCCCGTAAACCTTGCTGTGTTGAATCTTGCTTATTACCCCTGGGATAAGGGAGCCTATAATTTTGACGTTCAGCCGACCGTGTTTTCTCAAGGTCTGAACCAGGACGGGACTCTTGCGGCCCCTGAAAGCCGCTGGGGCGGGATAATGCGGAGGATTGAAACAACAGACTTTGATGCCGCCAATGTGCAGTATATTGAATTCTGGATGATGGACCCCTTCTCCACTGACTCGACCAATGGAGGCGAACTGTATTTTAACCTGGGAGATGTTTCTGAAGATATTTTAAGGGACGGGCGGAAGAGTTATGAGAACGGTTTGCCAACGTCCCAGGCCGTGATCAATGTTGATACGACTATATGGGGACGGGTCCCCAGTCTCCAGGCTCTCGTTGATGCCTTCGACAACGATCCTGCTTCAAGGCCTTACCAGGATGTAGGGTATGACGGGCTTATGGATGCCGATGAGCGTACTTTCTTTAATACAGATTATATCAGCAAGGTCCAGGCTGCTTTTGGTCCGGCTTCACAGGCATATAAAAATGCATTTGCCGACCCATCCGCCGACGATTATCATTATTTCAGGGGCACCGATTATGATAACGATCCTCTTTATGCAAGCGTGCTGCAGAGATATAAGAAATTTAATGGCCCTGATGGAAACTCACCAACACAATCCCAATCGCCCGAAAGCTATCCAACAATGGCTACTACCATTCCCAATATCGAGGATATCAATAAGGACAACACTCTCAGTGAATCTGAACGTTACTACCAGTACGTGGTCCACCTTCGCCGCGATCAGATGAGGGCCGGGATAAATTACATTAATAACGTATATCTTGCGACCGGCATTCCCCTGGCCGACGGGCAGAGAGGGTCGGTAAAATGGTACCAGTTCAAAATTCCCATCAGGACCCCTGATAAAACAATCGGCAGTATTTCTGATTTTACATCCATCAGGTTCATGCGACTGTTTTTCAAGAATTTTCAAAGACCCATTGTTTGCCGCTTTGCCACTCTCGAACTCACCCGCGGGGAATGGAGAAGATATACAAACTCATTGCTTGGCCCGGGTGAATACATCCCCGATAACCAGCAAAGCCAGACTACATTTGATATTGCCACTGTAAGCATTGAACAGAATGGCAGCAAACAACCAATTCCTTATGTAATGCCTCCGGGAATCCAGAGGGAAACCAACTGGGGATCGACCAACCAGCAGAAACTGAATGAGCAGTCGATGTCGTTCAAAGTCTGCAACCTGGTCGACGGAGATGCTCGGGGTGCTTATAAAACCTGTGAATTCGACTTCAGGCAGTTTAAAAACCTGAATATGTTCGTTCATGCTGAGAAATCGATCGAAAGCCAGGATATGAAAACAGGCGACCTTACTGTATTCATCCGCATAGGCTCCGACTTTACTGAAAACTATTACGAATACGAGATCCCGCTACAATTCACGCCCTGGGGAACAGGGATCAATAATCCCGATGCAATATGGCCCGATGCCAATGCTTTTAATATCGACCTTGAAAGACTGGTCCAGGTGAAATATGACCGTTATGTGGTGATGGCTGCACACGGAGCCAATGTTAGCCTTTCATATCCTTATTCCGAGATGGACGGGGCAAACAGGATAACAGTAGTCGGTTCTCCCACCATCAGCGATGTTAAAGCAATTATGATCGGGGTCAGGAACCCGAAGAAAGGAGGGCAGAACAAGGATGACGACGGGCAGGCAAAATGTGCTGAGGTCTGGGTGGACGAACTCAGGCTTACCGGTTTCAATAAACAAGGCGGATGGGCTGCCACTGCGAGACTTTCGATGGACCTTGCCGACCTCGGCCGGATTCAGCTGACTGGTAGTTATGCCAGCGCAGGCTTCGGTACTCTTGAGCAGAAACAGACCCAGAGACCAATGGAGGCGGTCACCACGTTCGGTTTTGATACTGACCTGGAACTGGGCAAATTCTTCCCGGCAAAAACAGGTATCAGGATACCCATGCATTTCGATTATTCAATGCAGAAAAACACTCCCAAGTACGATCCCCTTAATCCTGACCTCTACCTGAAAGATGTATTGAATATATACGATACCAAGTCGCAAAAAGATTCCATCAGGCAGCTCACCGAAGGATATACATACCGTAAAAATTTCAACCTCATGAACGTGAGGAAGGAAAGAGTCAATATCGAACGCAAACCCAGGGTTCTCGATATCGAAAATTTCAATGTGAGTTATGCCTATTCAGAAATGTTCCACAGAGATGTCGATATCGAATATGATCTGAAAAAGAGGTATACAGGGGCACTCGGCTACAACTACAGTGCAATGCCTAAGCTTGTCACCCCACTGAGCAGTGTAAAGTTCCTGAGCTCGAAATACCTGGCACTGATCAGGGACTTTAACTTCTATTACCTTCCCAAATCATTCTCGTTCAGGACCGATATGAACCGTGAGTTCGATACCAGGAAATTCAGGAACAAGACCCAGGCTATCGTACCTATGGAAACTTTCTATATCAAGCGCTGGGACTGGAGCAGGATATACGATCTTAAATGGGATCTTGCAAAATCATTGAAAGTGAGCCTGGTTGCCAATGCCCAGGCCTTCATCAATGAGCCTCCCGGGGTCATTGACAAGTCGAACAGGTCACAGGTATGGGACCAGATCTTCTCGTTCGGGACCATGAATAATTACAACCAGGCTTTCAGTATTACTTGGGATGTTCCATTTTCGAAGATCCCTGTACTTGATTGGATTGCCGTTACCATGGGATACCAGGGCTCTTATCGCTGGACCGCCAGCGCCCTTTCGGTTCAGGCAACTTACGGGAACGTGGCTGAAAACAACAGCGCCAAAGCCATCAATGGCTCGTTCAACTTTGTAAATCTCTATAATAAAATAGCTTACCTTAAGAAGATCAATACCGGAGCGAATAAAAACCAGAAAAACGACCGGGGACTTCCTAAGCCCCCCGACAAGAATGCAAAAATTGCCAGCGCCGATTCACTTAAAAAGCAAAAGCCCCAGAACAATGTCGGGAAAATGATCCTTGATGGTGCATTACGGGTTCTGATGTCAGTAAGGACTGCCAAATTCATGTACAACCAGGCCAGCGGCATCCAGCTTCCAGGGTTTTATCCCCGCCCGGAGGCGCTGGGGAATAACTGGTCCCAGAATGCTCCCGGACTCGGCTTTGTTTTCGGTGATCAGAAAGATATCAGGCAAAAAGCCGGCGACCGGGGATGGATCACGAAGGATACAATGCTGAACACGGCATACATCAATAAATTTACTGAGAACTTCACCGCGAGTGTGTCGGTGGAACCATTCAAGGATTTCAGGATTGAAATCAACGCAGTCAGAAACTTTTCAACCACTAAACAGGAATATTATAAATGGTCTCCCGGCCAGGATGCATTCGCTGCATTCTCTCCTATGGAATATGGAACTTTCACCATGTCGACCATAACTATTGCCACTGCATTCGACAAACAGGATAAATTCGGTGTTTCAGCAGCTTTCCAGAAACTCAAGGAGATGCGCCTTGAGATCGCTCAACGTTACGCGGCCCAGAATCCCAACTCCAAGGGTATCGTCGATTCGACGGGTTTCCCTGTAGGATATGGCCCCGTTGACCAGGATGTGCTAACCACTGCCTTCCTTGCTGCATATAAAGGACAGAATCCGGAGAAGATCAGGCTGACTGCTTTTCCCTCAATACCTCTTCCAAACTGGAGGCTTACTTATGACGGCTTCGCCAAATTACCCTGGATAAAGACCTTCCTCAGAACCCTCACTATTACACATGCGTACATTTGCACTTATACCGTAAGCAATTTTGTTACCAACATAAAATACGGGGAAGCCAATGGCTATCCGAATGTCCTTGACGATGCCGGTAATTTCATCCCGGGGAGACAGATCGGAGTCATGACCATCAATGAGCAGTTCAGTCCTCTTATCAGGATAGACCTGGGGTTCATCAACAGCCTCCTGGCGAACTTCGAGATGAGAAGATCACGGGCACTAAGCTTCAGTTTTGTCAACAACCAGCTTACCGAAGTTGCCACCAGTGAGTTTATCATCGGGGTGGGCTACCGGGTCAAAGGGATCAAGCTAAACTTCTCAGGTGTTCTCGGGGGAGGAAAGAAGGCAAAGACGAAGAGCGACCTGAACCTGAAGCTCGATTTCAGCATCCGCAAGAACCGGACTACACTGAGAAGAGTGGATCAGGATATCAACCAGATCAGCATCGGCCAGCAGGTGTTAAATATTAATTTCACTGCAGATTACAACCTCAGCCAGAAGTTCAACATCCAGTTCTATTTCAAGAAAGACATCAACACACCCTATGTCTCAAATCAATACCGGACTTCGAACACCCAGGGCGGACTGGCGCTGAGGTTTACGCTTTCGCAATAAGAGATGCGGGATGCAGGATGCAAGATGCAAGATGCAAGATGCAAGATGTCATATATCATTTATCCCTAATCCCTAATCCCTGATCCCTGATCCCGCATCCTGGTTAAACAATTAACAATAATTTCTCTCCGGGCTGATAACAGATGCAAGAAAAATTGTAACTTTGAAAAAACTTAAAATCTGATTACTATGAACGTTCCTGCTAATTTGAAGTACACTAAGGACCATGAATGGCTGAAAATTGATGGAGAACATGCATATGTCGGGATTACCGATTTTGCACAGCATGAACTTGGGGACATTGTTTTTATCGAAGTTGAAACCGTTGGCGAAATTCTTGAAAAGCATGAGGCTTTCGGTACCATTGAGGCTGTGAAAACCGTATCGGATATGTACATGCCTGTTGGAGGTGAAATTCTTGAGTTCAATGAAGTTCTTACAACAACTCCCGAAACTATCAACAAGGATCCTTATGAGCAGGGCTGGGTAGTGAAGATCAAGATCACCAATAATTCAGAAGTAGCTGAGCTCCTGAGCCCCGAACAATACACTGCTCAGATCCAGGGATAATACATACCCGTTTTTTGTGGGGACCTTCCTTAAAAATAACCGCTGGAGCATTCTCTGGGGTTTATTCATTTTTCTTCTGACAATGATGCCAGGCCAGGCCTTTCCACGCATCCCAACGTGGATCGATCAGTTTCACCCCGATAAAATTGTACACCTGTTTATTTTTGCTGTTTTTACCTTCCTGCTCACATCAGGGTTCTCTAAGGAAGGGAATCCCGGCTTTGTGAGGTCATATGCCATCCTGATCACCCTTGTCATTAGCCTCAGTATCGGCGGGGCCACAGAACTACTCCAGGGATGGCTGATACCCGGCCGCACCGCCGACTGGAAAGATTTTCTTGCTGATACCGTGGGAACTACAGCAGTAATTATCGCACTGCTGTCACACCGGTTTCTGAGCAGCGGGGAAGTGAGTTCATAAAGATGCAGGATGCGAGATGCGGGATGCAAGATGCAAGATGCAGGATGCAGGATGACTGGGCTGCTGGGGTGCTTCGATGCACCTTGCCGGGGCTGCCTCAGGGCTAAGTGAGCGAACATAGATTTGGGTCACAATTAAAGGTAGAAAAATGGTGAGCTCATTTAGACCGTAGCAGCACCGGTAAGGGTGCAGCGAAGCAATCACGGCTTACTTCCCTGAAAATGCTCCCACACAATCTTCCCTTTCGCATTACCGATCGTCTCCTGCAACTCTGCAAGGGATGCTGCCCGTATGTTTTTAACCGATTTGAATTTCCACAGCAGTTTCTGATTCAGGCTGTAGCCGATGCCGTCAATACCTATCAGCTGGGGTGAGAGAGAGGCTTTTTCCCTGAGGCGGCGGTGGTGGGTGATGCCGAAACGGTGGGCTTCATCCCGCATCTGCTGTATGATCCTCAGGGTCTCAGATTTTTTGTCAAGATACATAGGAAGGGGATCATTGGGATAATAGATCTCTTCCAGTTTCTTCGCAATGCCGATAATCGTGATCTTTCCTTTCAGATTAAGTTTTTCGAGGCTGCCCAGGGCCGAACTCAACTGCCCTTTCCCCCCGTCGACCACGATCAGCTGCGGAAGGGGTTTCTCTTCTTCCAGAAGCCGCTTGTACCTGCGGTAGATGATCTCTTCCATGGAAGCAAAATCGTCGGGCCCTTCAACAGTTCTTATGTTAAAATGACGGTACTCACTTTTATCAGGTTTCGCATTGATAAAACAAACCATGGCAGCAACAGGCTGACTTCCGCCTGTATTGGAATTATCGAAACACTCTATATGCGATGGCAGCTCCTTCATCCGCAGGTCCTTCATCATGGTATCGAGAATCCTGGTAATCTTATGTTCCGGATCTACAAGGTCTTTCTGTTTCTCTTTTTCGAGCTGGTAATACCTGACATTTCGTTCGGAAAGGTCAAGAAGTTTGCGCTTGTCGCCGATCTTCGGGATCACATAACTAACCCCCGGCATTTCAAAATCGGGCATGAAGGGGAGGATGATCTCGGGCGAATTGCTTTCAAACCTTTGCCTGATATCGGTTATTGCGATCGAAAGCAGTTCTTCGGGTGATTCATCAAGCTTTTTCTGCAGTTCAATAGTGTGAACCTGGATAATCGCGCCGTTCATCACTTTCAGGTAATTTACATAGGCGGTAATGCCATCCGCAATAATCGAAAAAACATCCACATCATTGATGGAAGGATTCACCACCGTCGACTTGCTCTGGTATTTGTCGAGGAGATCAAGTTTTTCCTTGACAATATGGGCCTTCTCGAATTCCAGCACATCGGCATACTTCATCATCAGTTCCCGAAGTTGTTTTGCGACAGACGAAATATTGCCCTTGATGATATCCTTGATGGCTGCAATGCTCTGGTTATAATCATCGGCTGACTGCATGCCCTCACAAGGGCCTTTGCAATTCCCAATATGGTATTCGAGGCATACCCTGAATTTCCCTGCCGTAATGTTCTTTTCGGTGAGTTTAAGGTTGCAATTCCTGATCGGGTAAAGCTGTCGGGCCAGGTCGAGAAGGGTGTGCATCAGCCTCACATTGGCATACGGACCGAAATATTGTGAGCCATCGCGGATCACGTGGCGGGTATGGAAAATCCTTGGAAAAGGTTCCTCTTTAATACAGATCCAGGGGAAGGTTTTATCGTCTTTGAGGCTGACATTATAATGCGGACGATATTTCTTGATAAGATTGTTCTCAAGCAGCAGGGCATCCTGCTCCGTAGCGACAACGATATACCTGATGTCGGCGATTTTTCTCACCAGCATCTGCACTTTTCCGCTTATCGAGGTAATCTTTACAAAGTAAGAACTGACCCGTTTCTTCAGATTCTTCGCCTTGCCGACATAGATGATACGGTTTTTGTCGTCGAAATACTGGTAAACCCCGGGTTTGTCGGGCAGGGACCTGATGATTGGCTCAAGGTGGGAAAAGTATTTGTTCAGTGCGCTCACTTTATTTCAGACGGTACATTCGTACTATCATGTAAATCGTAAAGATCAGAATAACTATGGCATTTACCGGGACGAACCAGATGCCGATGCCTGGCGACTGTCCTTTTGCTACTGCAATGGATTGCCAGGTCAGGTAAAGGAACATGATAACAAGCAAGAGGTTCAGAATCCTCATGCTCCTGCAGGCGTGGCGATAAAGCCTTTCGGCATTCTCTTCTGTAATGTTGACAGGGAAGTTGAAAATATAGGGAAAGCGGTTCAGCTGAACCAGTCCGGCAAACATGATCACCGCAATCCCCGGCAGAATCCAGATCATTCCTTTACTGCTGTAATCATTCGGCAGTCCGGAGGCATTAAAATGCGTTGGTACCTGGTCGGGAAGTCCATGAAAATTGACAGCTGTGATAACCACCATAGCTACAACCCCGAGCAGGGAAGCGACTTCGAGGATCATATCAAGGGGCTCTTTCTCAGGCCTTATCCTGGGCCTGTTTCCTTCCTTCTGAATACCGTATGATTTTTTCTGATACATAGAAGAACAAACTAAGGATTATCCCCAGACATTCAGGTTATTTCCGCTTCTCGACACACTGTAACGCTTGATCGCATAGGGTGGCGGACCGGCCGTTACATTCCCGTTGAGGTCGTAAATGCCGCCATGGCACGGACAGGGGAAAGCCTGTGCGCCCCGGCTGTATGTGAGAGTGCATCCCTCGTGGGTGCAGGTTTGTGCAACGGCAATAAAGCCATCATTGAAATCATTAATACGGGCAATTATAACCCCCTGGTTGTAAGCAAAACCGCCCTGGGAAGCCAGGTTGGCATATTTGGAATCATTCAGATCGATGGTAAAATTGACATCCGGACCCTGTGGGCCTTTCGTGCTTTTTTTGCAGCTTTCGAGGACACTTCCGCCCGCTGCAATACCGGCAACTGCAAGAGCCGTGGTTTTCAGAAATTGTTTTCTGTTCATTGATTCAGGTTTAAATTCTCAATCATCAGTCATCATCCGTGATCCGTGATCCATGATCCATGATCCATGATCCATGATCCATGATCCATCAGTCACCAAAATTAATCATTTCCGGTGCACTTCGTCAAATTTTGGTATAGGGATCAGCCGGCAGGTTCAAATTTCTTCTTCAGATTCAGGAAATACGATTCGAGGGTGTGGTAGGAAACAGCTGAGAGAAGAAGGGTAATTGACAGTGAAAGAGCATATAAAATAATATTCCAGGGAAGGTAATTTATTTTGATGTATGCGGATAGGGTGGTGGCAATGAACATAATGACTACCCAATGATACATGTAGATACCGTATGAGATCTTCCCGAGGTAATTGAGGATCTTGTTGTTGAAGACCAGGTAATGGTTCACGGTTACGTTGGCCAGCATCATGGTGAACAGCAGGCCAAGGATCACATCGGCAAACAGTGGGGGATGCCATCCGCTGAACCATAAAGCGAAAGGGAGGATAATGAGGACGAGTGAGAACCGGCTTTTGTAAAACCATTTCAGGAAAGTAAAATTCTTATGCTGGCACCAGGCAAGGAGCCCGCCCATGGCCAGCAGATTGAATTTTGTCCCGTAAAAAAACACGTCAATGAACCGCAGGTTTAAGGGGTTTGCCCATCCGCAGACATCAAGCAAAAACCGTAATGCGTGTGGCAAGGCGGTATACCCTATGATGATCACTGCCAAAACAATGCCGATGAAGGGCCTGAGGTATTTCACAAGAGACGGCCAGAAAAGGTAAAACTGTTCTTCGGCCCCGATTGACCAGATCTGCGGACTAACGAGCCAGCCCTGTCCAAGTGCGTGTGCTACGTTTGCAAGGATAGTGAAACACAGAATGCCCGTGGTAAGTGAGGGAGTGTAACTGTAAACCAGCATAGTGGAAAGAAGCAGGAAGAAATACAACGGCCATATCCTGAGTATTCTGCGCATATAAAACCTGCGGATGTTGATGTTTCCGGTGTTCAGTTTTTCTTTGAGGAGGAGGCGGGTGATGATATACCCGCTGATGACAAAGAACAGGAGTACACCATTGTGGCCCGCAAGATCGAAGAACGGGATTGCCGAAACATTCTTGAGGCCCAGTTCTGATTTGATGAGTTCAACATGTCCGGTAAGGACGGTGAGGGCGGCGATCCCCCGCAGGGAATCTAAGCTGTAAACCCGTCCCATCCCTGGGCTGTAAGTACAACCTGTTTGCCATCGGGAGTGATCATGGCTTTGCCTTCTGAAGCATCGGTCATATGCCCTATAACGCTGATCCCTTCAGCATCTTTGATTTTCTCGTAATCGCTTTGGGCAATGGTAAACAGGATCTCGTAATCCTCCCCACCCGAAAGCGCGGCTACCGAAGGAATGAGCTTGAATTCCATAGCCAGTTCCTTTGTCTGCGGATTGATGGGGATCTTTGCTTCATACAGCCTGCATCCTGTGCCCGATTGCTTACAGAGGTGAAGGGATTCAGACGCCAGTCCGTCTGAAATATCGATCATTGAAGTGGGCTTGATACCCAGTTTTAAAAGGGTTTCCCTGAGGTCTGTGCGGGCTTCAGGCTTTAGCTGGCGGCCAACCTGGTAGTCAAAACCATCGAGTTCCGGCTGCATGTTCGGGTTCGCCCTGAACACGGTTTTCTCACGTTCGAGAAGCAGCAGGCCCATGTATGCGCTGCCAAGGTCGCCTGTCACGCATATCAGGTCATTGGATCCGGCCCCGCTGCGGTAAACAACCTCGTCCTTTTGGGCTTCTCCAATGATGGTCACCGAAATGAACAGGCCTTTGTTGCTGGATGATGTGTCGCCTCCGACAAGATCAACCTTATAGCGTTCGCAGGCAAGCCTGATGCCGGAATACAGCTCCTCAAGGGCTTCGACAGGGAACTTGCTGGATACTGCCAGTGAAACCGTCATCTGCTTTGGAATTCCGTTCATAGCGGCAATGTCTGAGATATTGACCACTGCAGCCTTATAACCTAGATGCTTCAGGGGGGTGTACACCATATCGAAATGAATACCTTCGACCAGGAGGTCGGTCGAGACCAGCATCAGCTTGTCGCCGGCATCGATTACCGCGGCGTCGTCACCAACACCTTTGACAGTCTCTTTATGGTAAAGTTCGATTCCTGAAGTGAGGTGGTCGATCAGGCCGAATTCGCCCAGGGCTGAGAGCGGAGTAAGGTTCGTGGGAGAATCGTTTTGTGTTGGGTCGGACATAGGGGTTTGGGATTGAAGGATTGAAGGATTGAAGGATTGAAGGATTGAAGGATTGAATGTTGAATGTCGAATTTTGAATATTGAATATTGAATATTGAATATTTAATGTAGAATGTCGAGTTTTTTCACCCGGTGATCCAGTGATCCAGTAACCCAGTAACCCAGTTATCCTGCATCCCGCATCCTGCATCCTGCATCCTGCATCCCGCATCCCGCATCCCGCATCCCGCATCCCGCATCTTGCATCTTGCATCCAGATATCCGCACAAAATTATGAAAAAAATATCATTCTCCGTGACCAAACAGGTACTTGAATACCGAAATCGTTTATATTTGCATAGCAATTTGCTGTCATGGAATCCGATCCGAATAACATCATAGATGAAGTCACTCAAAGTGATTACAAGTATGGCTTCGTAACCGACATTGAAACCGAGTACGCTCCTAAGGGATTGAGTGAAGATACGGTTCGTTTTATTTCCCTGAGGAAAAACGAACCTGCATTCATGCTTGAATACCGTTTGAAGGCGTTCAGGCATTGGCTCACGATGAAGCTGCCAACCTGGGCACATCTTGAAATCCCACCCATCGATCTCCAGTCCATTTATTTTTATGCAGCCCCCAAGAAAAAGCAGGAATACGAAAGCCTTGACCAGGTTGATCCTGAGCTGCTTGCAACGTTCAACAAGCTGGGTATTTCGCTTGAAGAGCAGAAAAAACTTGCAGGCGTTGCTGTAGATGCTGTCATCGACAGTGTTTCAGTAAAGACTACTTTCTCGGAGACTCTGGCAAAGCATGGGATTATTTTTTGTTCGATGAGCGATGCAGTCCAGAACCATCCCGACCTGGTCAGGCAATACCTTGGTTCGGTGGTGCCTTATACCGACAATTACTATGCTTCCCTGAATTCGGCGGTCTTTAGCGACGGATCGTTTTGCTACATACCAAAAGGAGTGCGCTGTCCGGTTGAATTATCAACCTACTTCAGGATCAATGCCGCCAATACCGGCCAGTTTGAAAGAACCCTGATCGTTGCCGATGAAGGCGCATATGTGAGTTATATGGAAGGATGCACAGCTCCCCAGCGGGACGAGAACCAGCTGCACGCTGCTGTTGTAGAGATCGTTGCCATGAAAGATGCCAGTGTGAAATATTCCACTGTGCAGAACTGGTACCCTGGCGATAAAAGCGGGAAAGGCGGGATCTACAATTTCGTTACCAAGCGGGGTATCTGCAAGGGAAACAACTCCAAGATATCCTGGACACAGGTCGAAACCGGTTCGGCAGTAACCTGGAAATATCCATCATGCATACTTATGGGCGATAACAGCGTGGGAGAGTTTTATTCGGTTGCCGTTACCAACAACCATCAGCAGGCCGATACAGGCACCAAGATGATGCATCTCGGGAAGAATACGAAAAGTACGATCATCTCCAAAGGGATATCCGCAGGCAGGAGCAATAATTCTTACCGCGGATTGGTCCGCATATCAAAGAATGCAGCAAATTCAAGAAATTACAGTCAATGTGACTCCCTCTTGCTAGGGGCTTCCTGCGGGGCGCATACCTGGCCTTACATACAGGTTGAGAACAAATCGAGCATAGTCGAGCATGAGGCGACGACTTCGAAGATCAGCGAGGACCAGTTGTTTTACTGTCAACAAAGAGGGATGAATGCCGAAAGCGCCATCGGGCTCATCGTGAACGGCTATGCAAAGGAAGTGCTGAAACAGCTTCCCATGGAGTTTGCCGTCGAAGCGCA
>SESA01000238.1_pt1 | contig 38674 bp, 25 predicted proteins | sample 3171451 | NCBI WGS metagenome assembly SESA01 (sample SAMN06051862, study PRJNA518727) | freshwater metagenome | biome: subpolar coniferous forest; feature: holomictic lake; material: water; isolation source: holomictic Lake 227, 8 m depth | place: Canada: near Kenora, Ontario | collected...
CTCGATTTTTTCGAGTGATGGCTTTGATGAAGCATCCTTTTTTGAATCACTTTCGCTTGCTTTCATCAATCTCGGGGTAAACCAGGTACCGCCTTCGGCTACCATTAAAATTGCAGATTTTACATCAGCACGGCTGGCTTCCTTGATAAGATACCCCTTTACTCCTGCAGCAATCATTTTTTCGAACCAAACCCTTGTGTCTTCAGAGGTATAGATGATGATTGGTATTTGCGGATATCGATTCCCAAGGACCTTAACATTCTCCATTGTTTTTTCAAACGGAATCCACAGGTCAAGTAAAATTACATTGACAGTTTTCAGTTTAGGATCTTCCAGGGCTTTTTTAACATTGACCGATGATCCTGAACATTCTATTTTGTCTCTTCCTGGTCTGAACCAGTTAAGAAAGCCTGAGACTATGATATGTTCATGGTCATCAATGATATAAATTTTTATTTTTTCCATTTTCTACTATCATGTTTGCTGAAAGGTACTACGAACATCCACTTTGTTCCTTCACCCGGTGCGGTAATAAGTTCTGCTTTTCCCTTTATAAATTCCATCCGGTTGAAAATATGCCTTATACCAATGCCCTTTAATTCTTCGTTTTCAGAGTTAAAGCCCTGTCCGTCATCCTCATAAAATAAATAAACATTACCCAGTTTATGTTCGAGGGTCAACGTGATCTGGCCCGCCTTGGAGTGTTTCTCTGCATTTGTAAGCAATTCATGCAAAATAAAGTATAAATTTTCTTTTGAGATTACATCCAGCCTGATTTCTTCTTCTGTCATGTCAATAACCATCCTGATAGGCGATGTTGCTTCGAAATCTTCTTTAAGACTTCTGATCAGTTCCTTTATTGATTGCTGTTCGCGGAAAGCCGGGTTCATAAGATGTGAAATTCTTCTTAATCCTGAAGCTAACAAATCTACCTGATCCATCACCAGAGATTTACCAGCCTGATCAGGAAAATTTATTTCTTCAAGCTGTTTGATCAAAACGGTTTTCAGAGGCCTCGCGGCCGAATTCAGTTTCATCGATAAGCGTTCATTTTCCTGTTGCTCCATGAATGCAAGCTTTGATGTGGTCTCTATTTCAATAGTTTTGAATCTCAGATTTTTTCGCTGGATCTTCCAGGTCAGAATGAGAACTACGGCGACCATGAGGAGCAGAATAACAGTTATTTCAATGGTTTTGATTAGCAGATCCCGATTCTTGGCCTGTATTATTTCTGATTGATTTTTTATCGTTAATTCCCTGTTTGCGGCATCAAGCATGGCCGACAGAAGTCGTAACTGATCTTTGGCATTTTTTCTGTCAGCTTCGGCTTTAATGATCATCGCTTGTTTTTGGAAGTACTGGGATTTCCTGAAATCGCCTTTTCGTTTGAGAACATCTGCATAACTGTCATAAAGAGTTGGAAGCCAATTAAGATTATGTTTCATTTCGGCCAGGGGAATACCCTTATCTCTCAGGCAAACTTCAGCATTTCTGATGTCGTTGAGATCAAGATAACTATAGGCCATATTATTAAATGCCGAAAGCAGTATCTCATAGTCTCCTGTTTGTTTTGCAATAGAAACAGCCTTATTGTAATACATGATCGCGCTATCAGGTATCGTAAACATATTTCCGATATTGATAAATACATAGGCGATATCCTCAAAGGCGCCATTTTCTTTTATCAGGTACGAAATGGCCTTACGTTGAATTTCCATTGCCTTGCTCACATCAGGTTCCATGAGTGCAAGACTGCCGTATGCGACACCGATCTGCCTGTTCAGGTTGTGTTCTTCGGCAACTTTTAACGATTCTCTGAACAATTCATTTGCTTTTTCCCTGTGATCCATCTCTGTTTCGAAATTGCCGAGAGTGTTACAGGAGTTGGCAACACTGACAAAATCGTTAATGGTTTTGGCGATTTCCAATGACCGTTTCATTTCGAATAAGGCTTCCTTATAACTTCCGGCCAATTTGTAAAGCATGGCAAGGTTGTAATGTATTTTTGGCTGAAGCTGCATGAATTTCAGCGAATCGGAAATTTTTAATGCCTGCTTGTAAAAAACAAAAGCCGTGTCAGCTTTTTTACTGTTAAAGGCTTTTCCGGCAGCAAAAAAAGCTCTTACACTGTCATACGCGTTGCCGGAACTTTCTGCAAGTCGAACTGCTTTTATTGCCGAAGACATTGCAATTTGGGGATCAATAATTCTGAAAACGTTCACCAGCGAATCAAGTATAGTAATTGAATCTGAAATCCCGGTTTCTGGGCCTGAATTATCGACTTTTTTATCCTTCCTGTTGTAATTGCATGAAACAAGAGTTAACAACATTACAAAAACCAAAACACATCCGCGATAATAATAGATACGTTCAATGATATCTTTCGATTTCTGCATGATCAGAATATTTTATCCTCAGGGAATTTCTGAAACAAGCTGTTTCAGATTTGAATAAACCCTGAATCGCTTCATTTATTTAACCTGCACCCTTATCCCCTCGCTGTGAGCCGAAAATTCGGGGGCGTAAAGGCACTGAATGGTGGTGATTCCGTTTGAATAATCCCCGGCTGCATTGACTACAAGCGGGTATTCGAAAACATAGGTTCCTTTCGGAATGTAGTAGAAGAAGAAATCGGTTGAAACGTCGGTTGTGCTCTGGTAATAGCCAAGTCCATCCTGGTAATGATACCCTGATAAAGTGGCCCCTGCTCCGGGTTCGAAGGCCGATGCCCTCTGGTCGCCCATATGAACGAATTCGAGGTTCCTGTCGGTCGTCAGTACGATCCTGACCTTCAGCTTATCGCCTGGTTTCAGGCTGCTGTTATCGCTTACCGGCTGCAATACCGGGCCTGAGGGGGTGTTTGTCTCGAGGAACAGCTTCTTCTCAAGTTTCAGCGAGGTCGAGGCTTTCGTGATCTTGTCCATATTCTCGAAATACTGCCAGTACAAAGCTCCCCATGCAACTCCGTCGCTGCCTTTGGTCACTTTCACTTTTCCCATATCGGGTGTGATCTCGCTTCCGCTCCAGCTCATGGTGAAATACCCGGTGCCTGCTTCCTGAGTAACATCGGGAAGTTTCGTGGGATCGACCTTGATCTTGCCAAGCGAGATCTTGATTTTCGGGTCCTCGGTAAGCAGACTGGTTCCTCTCAGCAGCAATGCGTAACAGGCTTCCACCGTGGCCCTGGTGCTGGTCCACGACTGGGTCTGCTTTTGTTTCAGCAGCCAGATCTTCATCTCTTCCACTGCTTTTTTATCCTTGCCTACTTCGTCGAAGGCTTCTATGAGGGCGGACTGCGTTTCAACCGGGGCCTGCTGCCAGTACCATCCCTGTTCCTGGGCCCAGTACATCCCCATTTCGGGGCTATGCAGGGCACGTTCGGTAAGGGATTTGATGATCAATGCCGAAACGTCTTTCTTCCCGAAGCGTTCGAGCGCGAGTGACAGCATGGCCTGTGACGAAAGCCCTTCTTTCATCCAGTACTGCGATGCCTGGGAAATCCAGTAATTCAGGGCTTCGGTCGTATTTGCGGGCATTGGCTGATCCTGCAAAAAATACGAACGGGTGTACAAATACTGGATTTCGAGAATGTTCAGGTTATCGTCTTTCATCCCCGTGGGGTACCGTCTTTTCAGTTCTTCATAATTGAGCCTGAAGGCTTCATCCATATATTTCAGGCCTTTCGTGATCATTTGTGAGAGCTGCTGATCGCCCGCCGAAACCGATACTCCGAGGTGTTTCAGATGAGCTAATCCGCCGATAATATCCTGGCTGATAAACCTGCTTTCGGGCATGCCGTCGAACCAGGTAAATCCGCCCCCGGGAGTCTGCAGCTTCTGCAGGCGGTTCAGGTTTTTCTGAAGGTTCATCCTGAGGTTGTCGGGATCGAAATACATCCCCAGCCTGCTGCGGTTATCGCTTTCGTTCTTTGCTTCCATCACCCATGGGGTCTGCTGAAGCAGCACCGACTTCAGCTGCTGGTTTTTTTCGAGATTCGAAAGCAGGGCATCGGGAGTGAGTTTCTTCCAGCTCTCGAAAACGGTTTTGATCTTCGGATCGGAATTCATGATGTGTGAAGCGATGCTATTCGAATAAAAAGCCCCGAAAGTCGAATAGGCGTCATCGTAGGTTTTATCATTCAGGGCAGGCAGAGCCTGTATCGCGTACCATGCGGGATTCGAAGCAAACTCAAGGGTAAGCCTGAAATTTTTAAGTGTTCTTTCTGCGGATGAGGACAGGAGTTTATCAAAGCTGAAGTCGAAAGTTCCTTTATCCCTCACAGGCAGCGGAAGGCTTTCGGTCACCATCATGCGGTTTGGCAGAACGGGAATGATCTTCTCTTCCCCGTCGCTGAACGCCCCGGAAACTGCGATGATCCTGTATTGCAGCAGTGAGAGCATGGGATCCACCGGGATCTGGATCGTCCAGCTGACCTGGACGCTTCCTCCTTTGGGAACCGAAACTTCCTGGCTCACCTGGTTTGTAACCAGGCTGTCGAGGGACTTCATGCTGAGTGCGTTGGTAAGCTCGATATGAACCGTGGCTTTGAGATCCTGTTCCGAAAGGTTCACCACTTTTGTGCTGAACACCAGCTTATCGCCCTGCCTTACAAAACGCGGGGTATTGGGCATCACCATCAGGTCTTTGCGGGTGACAAGTTCTTTTTCGACTAGCTTGTAATCCAGGTTCGCTGTATAGGCAAAACCCTGGAATTTCCATTTCGTCAGTGCATCCGGGGCGGTAAAGCTCAGTGAAAGGTTCCCTGCCGAATCGGTTACCAGGTCCGGATAAAAGAAAGCGGTTTCACGGAAGTCCCGGCGGATCTGCAATACGGGCTGTTCGCTTAAAGGTTTCGGTTTTTCCTCTTCGCTGGCCTGAACGCCTGCCACTTTATTCTCTTCTGGTGGAGGAGGCGCATCGGCCGTCACATTCTGTGAAACCATCATCTCTGCTTTCGAGTCCTGCATCCCGGCCATCCCGCTACGTCCCGACTTCAGCATCATGGGATACTGTCTTCCGCCGAAATAATTAAGCCCAAACCAGTTCAGAGCGGGATACTGGTGTTCTGTATAACTTCCCGATGAAGATGCTCCTGAAGCCGAGGCGCTGCGTGTATTATAGCTGCTTCCGAGGTCCCAGGGGTAGTTACCGAAGAACTTCCCGGAGAGGCTGAACGACCAGGTACTGGTCCTGAAGGCATCCAGTGAGGCATCGTACATGGAAGCGAGGAATTCAGCGCTTGCCGGCTGTTTATCGGGTTTGCTGATATGGATCTTCCACTGCTCCTTTTCACCCGGGAGGATTTTGCTGCGGAAGGTTTCGAATACGATGTTCAGTTTGTTGTCAGCATAGGGAACTGCGACCAGCTGACTGTTCTGGTAAACGCGGTTGAATTTTGAGAAGATGAAATTCACCGAGAAGTTACCGCGGTAAGTTTCCAGCACTGGCACATCGATCTGCATCTGGAATCCGCTTATGCTGAACCATTTTCTTGACAGCAGACTGTCACCGGCGAAGATCTCGTACATCACGTTTACGTTAGTTTCTTTGGAACCGATAAGGAAACCCGCTGTTTCTCCCGGTTTCGCCGTGGTTTTCAGGGGGACGAACCAGTTCACCGGACTTCCCGGAAGTGTTGCCAATCCAGGGTCGTACACTGCAACATAGCGGTTCAGCCTTACTTTTTCACCGAAAGGGTCATCCGCAGTCAATTCAACTTTATAAACACCCGGTTCCATTGCAAATGGTTTCCCGTTCTCACTTACCATATTCCTGGTGCTGAGCATTGAATCGCTTGCAAGGTTCATGGTTTTGACAAACGGGGGAGTGGTGCTCATCCAGTTTGTTGTATCGTTTTCGTTGCCGTAACTGTACTCAGGGAAAATTTCGTGGAAAGTTTGTTCGGGAATCAGCATGGTATCGGGCTTTTCCCAGTTCCGTCTGATAAACGCCCTGTCGGGAACGTCGAGTCTTGAAATGGTTACCGTCATTTTCACCGGGGTGGATTTCCCGTTGAGGTTCGAGGCCTTGAATCGGATCAGGCTGTCGTTCAGGAGGTTCAGCTTTGCGCCCTGGTTCATCGAAAGGAGCAGGGACTTGTAGCCCACTGTCACGTTCTGCTCATCGGACTGGGTTTCGCCGTTGATATCCGTTACTGCCACCGAAATTTGAAAATCAAACACCGGGTTTGTCGAACGAGCGAGTGAAAAATCGGGAATCGCTGTGAAGCTGATGCTGAATGTGCCGTCATCCGAGGTTTTCAGGACTCCGTTGGTGATTTCCGTTTCGGGGGATGAGGGAAAGGGGTAATACCAGCGTTCCCACCAGGGGAAGCGGGTGTTTCGCACGACCCTGTAGCTGACACTGGCCTGGGTGATGGCATTCCCGGCATAGGCCATGGCTTTGCCTTTAAGGGTAAGTGTTTCGTTCAGCCTGTAATTTCCTTCGAGGGGTTCGAAGCTGATGCTAAACGTCGGACGCTTGTATTGCTCAACCGAAAAAGAAACACTTCCCGATTCGTTCGAAATGAACATTTGTCCGGGAAGTACATCGGCCGGAGCGACAAATGAACCATTGAAAGAGCCGAAATCATTGGTGGTCAGAACCTGTTCTGAGATCCTGCGCCCGTTCACATCGGTGAACCCCACTTTGGTCTGTTCATTTGTTAAAAGCTTTGTCTGATAACCTTTTTTCTCCATCAGAATCCCTTTGAAATACACCGTTTGTCCGGGCCGGTAAATGGCCCTGTCGGTGAAAAAGCTGGTTTGTTTATAGGGTTTTTCCATAGCGGGAACCACGGGATACTGGTAAAAGGTACTGGTAAACAGCACATCGTCGGCATAGATCAGCTTGCAGTAGAGGTTGTTGTATTTTGACGAACGTTCGATGGGAGGGAGCGTTGCAAAACCAAGGTGATCGGTTTTCAGGTCATGAACTTTCCTCGTTTCCCAGGCCTTGCTCTGGTAGTTGTAATTCTTTACCCAGGCTTCAACGGTGATCCCTGGTGAAGGCATACCGGTATTCCGGTTGAAAACGAAGAGGCTGATGCTCCCGTTCTTGTTGCGCCTGTTGATATAATTGAATGAAGTGACCGAATAATCCGAATATGCGATCAGTTTTGCGGATGGCGAAAACGAGGAATCGGCCGAGACCAGGAGAACATAGAATCCCGCCATGGTTTCGGGGAGTATGGTTTCAATGCTGTGGCTCCTGAAATCCCCGAAATCGGGAAGCGGCTGTTCCCATGATTTGGTTTCAGGCTGGGTCAGCAGGAAAGTGATCATTTCATCTTTCTTCAGTTTTTCCTTTTTTGGATCCCAGGCGCTTTGCTCTACCTTGAACAGTCTCAGGTAAACTGTTTTCAGGTTCTTGTAATTGATGAGGGCCAGGGAAGCAGTTCCAGGGAAGACCACCGCTTCATGCTTTATTTCCATGTCTTTACTGCGGATGGTTTCGGCGAGGATTCGGCAGTCTTTTGCACCTTCCGAATCGGGGAATCGTTTGAGTACCGAGATGCAGATGTCGAGGGCGGTTTTAAGGTCGTATCTATGGGCCGGGTCGTTTTCTTTGCGGCTTCCCTGTTCGTTGTAGAACTTTGCGATGGTAAAGGATACTCCTGCCGACCAGGGCGAGTCTTTGTAACGGGATTCCAGTTTTTTCAGGGCCTGAAGGTATAAACTGTCGTTATTTGAGGTAACGGCTTTTTCCTTTACATACGAAAGCCTTGCGAGATCGGCATCGATGAGAGCGGCCGGATTGGCATCATCGAGGTGGAATGAAACCAAGGACTGATAAATCCTGATCGCCTGCAGTTCCTGTGAAAGCGAATCCGACGCGGGGATTTGCATACGTGCAAACTCAGGAGCTGCAGAGAAATACGAAGGATTGTTGAGCGTGAACCCATACGCTGATTTTGACTTCGGCCCGTTCGAGGAAGTGAAGAAATCCAGGGCCCTGTTAGCCAGGAAATCATAAAGGGTAGGGCGGAAAATGATTGCTTTTTCAAGATCGGTCTTGTTCGTTTTGCGGTTATATCCCGATGGAGGGATCTCGATAACAGCTTTGTAATCGAGAACCGGGATTGATTTCAGCAGCTGTTCATTCTGCAGCGACAAGAGGTAATTGCTGTACACGGACTTCATCAGGGTATTCAGGTCCCAGGTCTGGATGCTGTCGGGTTTCACATTCGCCACCCGGCTTCGGTCGTTGAAGCGGTACTGGTTGTTTTCGTAATATTTTGAGATCACCTCGGCCAGGATCGACTGCAGTATCTGTTTAGAAGGATCCTGGGCCTGTTTCACTTCCTGTTCGAGGTCGCGGATGGTTCCGATGAGGAAATCTTCCCTGAAGTAGGAATTCAGCTTGATTTTGTAAATAACCGCTTTAATGAACTGCGGAAGGTCTTTTCCCGATTTCGATGCCAGGTATATCCTGTCGACGATCTCCATAGCCGATTTCGGAAGGCCGGTATCAGAAAGCGAATCCACCTGTTTCCATTCCTTTTCCCAACCCGGGCTAGCGGCAGCAGGTTTTACAATCTTTTGCCCCATCGCAAGCGATGACATCAGCCCCAGGCATAAAGCTATTCCAAATACAAAAACGCGAATATTCATAATCCAGATTTTATCCAATAATACAAAAACGGAGAGAAGGTACAAAGATTATGCCGGATTTTCATCCTTCACCAAAAATCCCCGGCAGGATTCAACGGCTTCCTGCCGTCTCTTTACCGTTTGAAACCGCGTCAAAAAAATTGGCCCGAAGGGTATCACTTTTTACATCAAGGCGGATTAAGTAAACTGATAGTTGATGAGCTAAACAAGTTCACATTATGTGAACTTCGGATAAATTGTGTTACATTTGTATGCGTATTCACTTAATTAAAGAGCTTTCAATAAACAATTTTTGTGAAGAACATCAGGATCGTGGTGTTTCTTTCGGAAAATGGCTGACAAAAATTAAGTATGTTGATTGGGAAAGACCTTCAGATATCAAGCTTACATTCAACACGGCTTATATTTTAGGTAGAGGAAGCTCCCGGGTGGTCTTTAATATTGGGGGAGGGAACTACAGAATGATTTGTAAATATTATTTCGGATTAAAAAACATCCACTTGTATGTATGCTGGATTGGAACTCATGCAGAATACTCTGTCGTTTGCAACAAGGGACTTCAATTCACAATTAATATCTATTAAACGGAATTATGCATTCACTTCAATTCAAGATTATAAAGTCCATGGATCAATATAATTCATACTGTTCCATCCTGGAAAATTTATTGGAATTAAACTCAGCGGATGAGGCAGTAATTGACGAAATTGAACTCCTTGACATGTTGATTTCTAAATATGATGACGAACATCGTACTCTTATGTTCGCCAATCCAGTCGAACTACTGAAATCTCTGATGAATGATCATAAAATGAAGTCAAAAGATCTTGTGAACATTCTGGGAGTTAGCAAAGGACTCGTTTCAGATATTCTGAATTATAATAAAGGATTTTCAAAAGAGATAGTTAGAAAACTATCGGCATACTTTAAAGTATCGCAGGAAGCGTTTAATCGACCATATAAACTAAATCTCAGACCGGCTCACTGAAGATTTTAAATTCCGGCTGAAAGGAATAGCAGCAGGAGGTAGGTAACAGAATATATTTTCACGGGGGCGTGATATTATCTGGCAAAGATAATGATTTATTGTATATGGCAGATTCAGCCAGGATAAGTTGATCGAATGATCGTGAAGGAGACCATTAATAGATAAACCACTAAAATTCAAGCTAATGCAAAATTGAAATATTTTTCACATCAATTTCCCTGAGAGTTAATTGCGAGAAATATTCTGGTAAAGTACTTTAACATACTGTTTTTATTTTTATATTTGATTCACATACCAACTTCGAAAAGCACAACAATGATTCTTTTTGCTCACAATATGACAACACGACACAAATAACCTCAGGCATTGCAGATGATTAAAATCAAAATTCTTTTCATATTGATTGTTCTCAACTGCACTTCCTGCCTAATCTACGGACAGACTTTACTCGGGATCAAAGGTGGACTGAATTTTTCAACTATTTTTCAGCCATTCAACGCAAATTCCAGTAATAATCATCGGTTTACAAGTTATCCTTCATTTTGTTTTGAATTTAATTTAAAAGGCAGAAAACCAACTCATTTTCATGCCGGTCTTGCGATTTCATATTCACAGGATTCTTTTAAAGATCAGTTTGAAAGTGAAGGCCACTTCCCTATCGGGAAAAATATCACGTATAATGTACAATGTGTTCGGATCACGATATTTCCGGAATTAACCGTCGGAAAACGATGTCAGTTCTTTTTCAATTTAAGTCCGTATCTGAACATAGTCATCAATTCTTCGAAAAGCGGATCCACCTGGAGTTATGAATACATCGGTAGTTATTACGAATTGGTTTACAAAAACGTAAATGGGTCTGCAAATGATGATTTTTGTAAAACAGTGATAGGATTTCAGGAAAGTGTCGGCTTTTGCTACCAGATCAATTCATGGTTTGGAATAACATTTGAAGAGAACGGGAGTATCTCCTGCATTAATCTGGACCCAAAGACAAAATCTTCCCTTGGGAACACTATCGGATTGAAATTGTTATTGGGCGTGGCGTTCACAATACCTTCGAAAACAAAAGACAAAATTTTGTTATAAAAATGTTTACTCATGAAAAACTACTTGCTGATCTCTACCCTGCTGTGCTTTATTGTAATTAAGCTGGACGCACAGGAGAATTTCATTAAAGGGGGCATCCTCACGCTCCATAACGACAGTATGTCTGGAATGATCGACTATCGCGACCGCGAATTGAACCCTTCAACAATTACCTTTCAGAATGCCTCGGGGGAAAGAAAAACCTATAAAGCCGACGAGATAAACGCTTTCTGGGCAGGTAAGGATGCGGTGTTTCTTTCAAAGCACCTCTCGATGGATATTTCGAATTTCCGTCTGCAGGATCTGCTGGTCAATGACTCTGCCATGATTGTTAAGGACACAGCGGTTTTCGTGCGACTGCTTGTAGGGGGGCCTCTGAACCTTTACTATCTCAAGGATGAAAATGAGAAAGAGCATTTCTGGTTCCAGAAAGGGAATGATTCAATTTTCGAAATGAGGATAGTCAGGAAAATGGTCAAAACCCAGGGAGCATCACTCAGCAGTGAACGCTCACTTGCAACTCTCAATCTTTACCAGCTGATCTTACCGGGAATTGTAGAAGGATGTCCTGATCTGCAAACCCAGGCTAAAACCATCAGCTTCTCAAAACCTGCATTCACAAAGTTCGCAATCCAGTATCATGATTGCATCGGGAAGGACAAACCTGTGTTTGTTGCTAAACAGAAACAGGTAAAGGTGACTTTCGGACTGGTGGCTGGCGCTTCAGTGATCAGCCTGAAATTTCACACCTATGATGACATGCCTATTACAAAAGCCAGCTTCCCCTCTGTTTGGACCTATACCGGCGGCGTGGCTTTAAAGATCATCCTCCCTTACCTTAACGGCTCATGGATCATTTATAATGACCTGGTTTTCCGTCCGTACCATGTGACCGGTAGCTACGACGAATCCGACCCGACTTTCCCGGCCATTTCCAATCATTATACCTATGATTTCAACATGGCTTATATCAAGCTGAATACCATGCTGAGGTACCAGTTCCCGAAATGGCAGGTCAAGCCATTTGTAAACATCGGGATGTCAAATTCGTTTGCAGTGCAGAATACCAATTCCTATACGTTTTCTTCCAATACCAAGCCAAAACCCACTTACGAAGAAGGCGCAGCTGTACCCGAAACCAAAACCTACGAAGCAGGATTCATAGGCGGTATCGGCGTAGTGTTTAAAGGCCTGGGCCTTGAAGCCAGGTATGAATGGGCAAATGGTATGAGTTCGTACATGACATTGACCTGTTCCGAAACCTCGGTCACTTTTCTTCTCTCCTATACTTTCGGACAGAAATAGAAGACTGCATCACAAATCATCTTTTTGGGCTTCAGAATAATTTGTAAATTTATATTTCTGAATTACAATCAGGTGATTATGAAAGCACTCCTGTTTTTCATCCTGGCAGGCTTTGCTGTCTGTCCAGCTTCAGCCCAGGATTACCGCAACATTTGCTCCCCGGGAACCACGTTTTTCAAAGACAGCCAGGGGCATCTTAAGGCGTTCAGAAGGGATTCGGTATATCCCCAGCCAATACAGGATACCCTGTTTATTTCGTACAGGGCCATCCGTCCGCAGTATTATATTAACTATTGCTTTGATACTTCCGGCGGCTCGGTTCTGGGACGCAGGATTTATGAAAAATCTGACGGCAGCTTCTGTTTCTTCAATTTTAACCTGGATACGGTGATGATCAAAAGCCAGGCTTCCCTGAACCAGTCGTGGAAGTTCCTGAGCCTTCCGGGTAACCGCAGGATTGAGGCTACTGTGATTTCCCTGGGCGCGGATAGCATTTTCGGGACTACCGATCCGGTGAAGGTGATTTCTCTTCAGGCAAAGAATTCAGCAGGTGTGAATATTCCTTATTACCTTAACCAGGTGACCATAAGGCTGAGCCAGCATTACGGACTGCTGAAGATGATCGATGTTTGCAGCGTCGGCGATACCTTGAGCAATGATACAACTTCCTTGTATCTTGCCGGGAAATCATCGCCTGCACTGGGGATACAGCCTTTCGGCTGGGCTGACGTATACAATTTCGATGTGGGGGATATCTTCCATTACCAGGGGTATCAGCGATATAACAACATGGGCCCTCAATGGAACGAGATCAAAAGGATTATCGGGAAAACCATATCCGCGAACAATGATACTTTAAAATACCAGGTTGAATATTGCAGGATCAAATGGTTTCCGAACCCTCCTCCGAATACCGAAACCTTGTTCGATACGATCATCGAAACCTATGTGCTTTCAGTGCTGAATCTTGATGATACCAGCCTGAGCAGGCTGCCTTCTGAATTCCACAGTTCTGATCTCTGGGGTATGAAACGGGCTTCGTCATACCAAAGGGCGTTGAACTATAATGGCCGCCCTGAGCAGGAGATCTGCAATACTGAATTCGTGAATTACGATACCTGCTGGGCATACCAGTTCGAGGGTTCGTATCCTTATGTGTATTTTGCGCCCGGACTCGGGCAGTCGAATTTTTTATATTACGGGTATGATATTGGTGTTTATTCCAATGCAGAAACCCTGGTGTATTTCAAAAAAGGCAATGAAACCTGGGGGACTCCGGTTTCGACCGACTGCCATACCCTGGTCGGAGTGGAACCCGCTCCCTCATCCGCAGAAAGGAAAATAAGGATCGTTCCCAATCCGTTCAGCAACAGAACAGAAATTGAGATTCCCTGGCTGCAAGGCGGCGAAGATGCTGATCTGACTGTATATAATGATATGGGGCGGAAGATTTTTCATCAGAAAATCACTTCATCGCCCTATGTCTTTATGAGAACCAATCTGCCTTCGGGAGTTTACCTGCTTGTTGTTTCCTCACAAAACGGACGTATAATTCAAACTGTGAAACTCCTGGCGGAGTAATTACTCTATAGCGACTTTGCCGGGTTTTCTCACATAAGTACTTTCTTGCTCCCTGAGTTGCCAGTCTTCCTGAAGCTGCACTGCCTTTTGTTTCTGAAATAGTTTCAGCCAGGTCACAGCAGGAATAATGTTTCCTGAATGAAGTTCCAGTCTTACGAATATCTTTTCGCTGGGATCTTCACGGTTATTAAGCAAGCGGCTAAGTTTAGTCACATGCAACCCAATCTCACTCGAAAAATCAACCTGCCTGAGATTGAGATCCCTGATATATTCTTCCAGAAAATCGCCAAACGTCAGTTTTACATTACCGGAATCATCGCTGATGCAATCTTCCATCCTGAACCGAAGCTGCAACAACCGGGCCTGAATCCTATCCTTTTCGCTGATCAAAGAAAGTTGTTTCCGGCGGAAATCTGAAAATTCAAGGTCTGATTTTTTCCTCTCTTCCTTATTGATTTCGGCAGGAATCACATGGGCTTCAGCAATCTCGCGTGCGGTATATGTTTTTAATTTTTTCATTCCAGGTAGGCATTTATAAGTTTGAGAGAATTCTGAACATCCGAATACAGGTATAAGCCTGCTGGCTTAAATCCGTACTTTTCATGGTAATAAATCTTCAATACGGTTTTAGGCCTTAGTGCGACAAATCCGTTATATCCCCTTGAAAAGGCCAGCCTGCATGCATGAGCGATAAGACATCCGCCTATATTCTGGAATTCTTTTCGCGAGCCAACATTCTCATCCGATGATTCGAGGAGATCAATTTCGAGCCATAATTCCTCAGGATGATCCGTAACAGACATTAAACCAATGATCATACCTGAAGAACGAAGCTGAAGCTTATACACTTCCTTATGACCCTCCTTCTTCCAATCAAACAAGGAAAACCGCTTGTCCTTTGAAATTTCTGCTAATTCCTGCCGGGAAATCAATGCAATGGATGCAGAAACTAAATTTCCGGTTTTTCGTTCAAACAGATTCACACACAAAGATAACTAAATTTATGCTTCGTGTCAATTTAATTTATGAAAACCGTAAATTATTTATTCGAAATGCAACTTGGTCAACGGGCAATAAAATCCTGAAAACTTTATTTTTTAAGGAATTTCCCCGACATGACCTGGTCCTGGTTAAGCACGCGCAAATAATACATTCCGGCTTGTAGTGAACCGACATTGAGTTCGATATCGCCTGCTGAAAATTGCTTTTCGAGAAGGCATTTACCCGAAATATCAAAAACGGTAAGTGTTCCGCTGCGAAATTCACGACCGGGACTAATTGTGATTTTATCAGTTGCAGGGTTCGGACTGATCTTAAGACTGGAGGTTTTTGTGTGGTTTTCAACACCCACTCCACCTCCATCGGTAGTCTTCAGGATGGTTCCGAAAAGCCCGCCGGTAAAACCATAATTGGCATCAAGGAAACTGAGGCTGCGCAGGTCGTAATATGTGTTTGATCGCTCTTCGGTCCAGTTATAACCGCCATCCAAAGTCTTCAAAATGTGACCTGATGCACATGCAATATACCCGTTCATTTGGTCGGGAAACGTAACTGTATACATTGGATAATACGTTTCAAAAACCTTCACCCAGTCAACCCCTCCGTTCCTGGTTACAAACAATGCCCCACCTGAACTGAAAAAACGTCCGCCCGTTATATACCCGGTATGTTCATCGGTAAAGGTAACCGACATCAGCTCATAGACTTCCGGAAAAGCCTGGATCGTCCAGGTGTTTCCTCCATCGGTTGTTTTCAACACCATCCCGTTCGATCCCGTGGCCCATCCTGTTGAATAATTCAGGAAATAAAGGGAGTAAAGCAGTTCGTTTGTTCCTGTAACCTCTGTTGTCCAGTTAGCCCCACCATCAATGGTCTTTATTATTTTACCCATATCCCCCGAAGCCCAGCCTGTATTCTGGTCGAGGAAAAAAATGGAATACAGTGATGGGATGAAACCTGCACCGATACTGATCCAATTCGCCCCGGCATCACCTGATTTGATCACAGTTCCGTTGGCCCCTGCTGCATAGAGAGTACTGCTGCCTATATGGGTGATCGCGTTCATTTCTTTGGTCGTCCCTGTTGAAAGTGGAACCCAGTTTGTTCCTGCGTTGCCCGTCTTCATGATCATCCCTCCATACCCTGCAGCATACCCTGTGTTCATATCGGTGAAACACATGGCATAAACATCCTGGCTGAAGCCTGAGTTGAGGGGAGTCCATGATGATCCGGAAGTCGTGGTTTTCAGAATAGTCCCGTTTCCGCCAACGACAAAGCCTGTTCCATTCCCTCCCGGACCCATGCTGATCGAATTAAAGAACTGGTTGATCCCGGGGCTGATGGTCGTCCAGGTTAATCCGCCATTACTGGTGGTAAGTATTTTTGAAGATTGAGTGATCAGGCTGCCGTTGTTCACACTGGAAAAAGACAAATCACTGAAGTTGTCATTCGCACCAGACAACAGCACCGACCAGCTTGAACCTCCGTCAACAGTCTTTAATACAGTGCTGTAAGCCCCGCAGGCATAACCGGTGAGAGCTGAAGGGAAGCAGACTTTGTTAAGATCATTTGTGGTATTGGATGCCTGCTGGACCCAGGTAATCCCGGCATCCAAAGTTTTATAGATCAAACCTCCGGAACCCACTGCAATGCCATGGTTTGCATCAGTGAAGCAGATTCCGTTCAAAGGATTGGGATTCCCGGTACTGTATTCGGTCCAGGTGGTACCACCGTCGGTGGTTTTATAAATGACGCCAACACTGAAAAAGCCGTTATACCCGGCAATATACCCGTTGTTCATATCGATGAAAAACATGGAATTTACGTTATCAGGGGTATTTTCCCAGGAAACAGCAACCCCATCGGTTATCCTGAACATAAAACTGTTGCTGCAGATATAACCATTCCCGGCATCGAGGAAAAACGAATTGGTCAGGGTAAGGCTGTTATAATCCCAGGGAAGATCAACACAGGACCAGCTGCTGCCACCATCATTCGTTCTGAGAACGGTAGAGATTTCCCCTGCCGCATACCCGTTTAGCGCGTCGGTGAAAAAAACGGTATTCAAGGTGTTTCCGGTTGGAACAGGATTCATCCATTTCCAGGACTGGGCAACTGCCAGGTTACATGCAAGGGCAGCAAAGATGAGAGCAATGAACTTTTTCATGGTAAAAGCTTATTACAATCAAAATTAAAATAAATAGATAATGCTTAGTGGCGAAGCTTAATCTTTCTTAATGAATTTCCTGCAGAAACTCTGTCCGGATGCCTGGACCTGCATGCAGTAAATGCCCGAAGGAAGGTCACTTACATTAAGATGGCACTCATTTTCATTGACGATTAGACTGCGGATGATTTTTCCCCCGGAATCAAGGATTTGAAGGTTTGCACTCTGTATCCCGGCTCTGCTGAAACGTACATCCAGGATGTTAGTAACAGGGTTTGGATAAAGCGATAAAGATGTTCCGGAAGTCTCAGCAATACCTACATATCCTGCAAATTCCATGACTGTTGTCCTGTTGCCGTTAGCTGCATCGGAAAATGCAATATAAAGCTTGCCGTTTGGTGCTGAAACAAGACTTACCCAGGTTACCTCACCTGAAGAAAATCCTGCCATGCCAACATTGACCCATTGTGCGCCTTCAAATGCCATCACCGTGGCTTTGTTCCCGTTCCCGGCATCCTGGTAGCCCACAACAGGGTTCCCCTGGGAGTTGAACACAATGCTGGTCCAGCCTGCTGCTCCGGCCGAAAACCCTGCCTGGCCAACGTTCACCCACTGGTTTCCGTCGAGTTTCATCACTGTGGCTTTCCATGAATTTGCCCCGTCGGAAAAAGCAACATAGGGTGTACCTGAGGTGTCAAATGCAAGGCTTATTGAATCCATGATGCCAGCTGAAAATCCTGCATTTCCGGCATACACCCAGCTCAGTCCCTCATATTTCATGACCGAGGCTTTCATTGAATTTGCCCCGTCGCCAAAAGCAACATATGCTACACCTGAAGGGCTGAATGCAATCACGGGGTTTCTGCTGAAACCGGGGGAAAATGCCGCAGTTCCAACATATTGCCAGGAATTTGGATTATAGGTCATCACACTCAGTTTATTCTGGTTTGCCGCATCCTGGTAAGCTACATAGGGCTGGTGATCGTTCCCGATGGCTATCGATGTATGATAGGTGTCGCCTGCCGAAAAATACTGATTACCCGTGTACACGAAATCAACCCCGTTGTATGCAAGGGCTGAGGCTTGATTGACCATGGGCAGATGGTACTGGGTCATTGCAACCTGTGGATTCCCGAGAAGATCAACAGCCATTGTTACATCAAGTCCGACTGCAAATCCGGCCTGCCCGACCTGGATCCAGCTAGCATTTGTGTAAGTAAGCACATTGACTGCAGCTGGCCAGGGGGTGTCGGCGTAACAAATGTAAGGCTGACTCTGGCCGTCGGTGGCTACAGTTATAAAGAATGCAGAGTTTGCAGAAAAACCGGGAGATCCTGTCGGCTGCCAGGAAAAAGAAGACGCGGGAAGAGATGAATTCTTACCTTGCTGAGCGTCAGCAGGGATCATACTTACCAGGCTTGCAAACCCGGTTAAAACCATGGAAAGGAAAAACTTTTTCATATATTTGAATTTTGGGATCTTTCAAGGGGGAGAAATATTTCGAACCGGATATACTATCCGGAGGGTTTTTCCTTTATTATATAAGAGACAATTCGATATGCAAGGGGTTGCCCGTAACTCACTGATAAAACCTCTGCTCCACCTGGTCCTGGTTTTTCTTCTTACCGGCTGCCAGGCCCTGAAGATTGACAAGCCAGCCGAAAAGTATGATGCGCTTACCTACCAGCCTCAGTATTCTTCTCTGAACATTCCCATTGAGGTGAATGCACAACACCTGAAAAAACTTGTAAATAAAAAGCTGAACGGACAACTTTACGCTGACACCAGCTTCGACGACAATGGGAAAGATGACCTCACACTGTATGCTTCGAAACGCGACAGCATCGATATAGGGTTCGATAACAATTTTTTAACCTACCGTGTTCCCTTGAAAATATTCATCCGGAAACGTATATCGATCGGTGCTTTCGGATTTCACCTCAACGATATCAAATCTGCCGAATGCGAAGTTGCCCTGAAATTTAAAACCAAACTGAGCCTGAACAAAGACTGGAGCCTGTCAACCCTCACTCTCCCCGATGGGTATGAATGGATAAGAAACCCGAGTGTGTCTTTTGCAGGACTGAACCTCCCTCTCCCTGTTCTGTCTGATATCCTGCTGAAATCCAAACTCAGCGACATTGCAAAGGAAATTGATAAGGCCATCAAGGCTTCAGTCAATCTTCACCGCATCATCAGCGATGCCTGGACTATAATGCAAAAACCCATGCTAGTCTCCCCCGAATACTCTTTGTGGCTGAAGCTTAATCCGGCCGAAATCAGTTCAGTCCCGATCAGGGGAGGGAACGGGATCTTCAATCATGCCATAGGCTTGAAAGCCCTGGTGGAACTGTATTTCGGACAAAAGCCCGACTCATCGGTGAAGCCGGACCTGCCTCCGCTAAAAATAACCAGCGCCATCCCCGATAATTTTAATGTCAACTTTTCCCTGGATATTCCGTTCTCTTATATCAACGACCTGGCAAAGAAAGCAATGCTGGGTTATACCATGCAGTATAAGAAATACCATATCACCGTAAAGGATATTTCGGTGTACGGACAAGGTCAGTTTCTGATTGTTTCCATGCTTGTGGATGGCAGTGTGAAAGGAACCATCTACCTGGCTGGTATTCCTTCATTCAACAAGGATTCCCTGACCATAGGCATGGAAAACCTGGACTTTTCGATTTCCACAAAAAATGTTGTAGTCAAAACGGCTTCCTGGCTCTTCCATTCGGGATTCATCCAGAAGATGAAGTCGAGCCTCGTTTTCCCCGCAGGTGAACAATTGCGTTCAGCTAAGGAGGAAGTCTCGGCCTATATCCGCGACAACCGCTCCCTGGGGTATTTCAGGATCAGCGGGAAAGTAGACCACCTCGATCCCGACAAGATCCTGATCACACAGCAATCGGTAAAAGCATATTTCCTCCTGGGAGGGAACCTTAAAGTAAGCCTGAACCCTGACTAAAAATTTTCAATATGAAACTATTTTACAAATTCAGTTTTTTCCTGCTCTTCCTTTTATTGGGAATCTGCCAGGCGAGATCCCAGGATAAATGGGATACCATCATCGGCTATGATACCGTTGAAGCAATCAAACGCCAAACCAGGACGTTCGATGCACATGGCAATGTACTGAATCGTCTCGATGAAGTGACTCAGTATGGCTTCTGGTACAATTCGACGAATGTCACATCAACCTATGATGCCAATGGTAACAAGCTTTCCGAAACCTCTGAGTATTGGATAGGAAGTACCGGCTGGAACAAACAGCAAAGAATAACATATACTTACGACACTGAGAACAATCTCATCCATCGTTTGGATGAACTGGGAATAAGCAATGAATGGGTTAATTTTAGACAATTCTCATTCACAATTGACTCACTTGGAAATTCCACAGGAATGTTATGTCTGGAATGGAAAAACGCTGAATGGGTCAATCTGCAAAAGCTTACCTATACTTACGATTCAAATCACCAAATACTTACCCGGGTAAATGAAAGCTGGCTGAACAATACCTGGGAAAATGTGGGGCGGATGACAAACACCTATAACTCAATGGGGGAAAGACTGACCCAGCTTCAGGAACAATGGGCAGGAGTCGACTGGGTAAACTATAACCTTTCAACTTATACATATGATACGGCAGGAAACATGCTGATTTATATGAACCAGTCGTGGCAGTCGGGAGCCTGGGAAAATTCGTCACGAGCTTCATACACCAATGATACCTTGGGGAATCCGGTAACAATCCTCTACCAGGATTGGAGCAATGGAAAATGGTTAAATAAACAGAGGATTACCAGCATTTACAATGAATATTCGAATAAAATTTTCGAAACCTTCGAGACTGCTGTTGACTCGTTGCTGGTAAATTCCTACCGTCACAGATATTATTATGACCAGAGGGGGAATTCGGAAATCGGCGAAAATGACGTTTGGCTGAATGAAAGCTGGAAGCCCGGGATGATTTACTCCCTGACGATTTTCGGGAATAACAAACCCCAGGATTATATCAGTTCGGTATACAGGTACAGCGCCACATTCAGGCCCTCGAACCTTGGGATCGACGATGGCTCACAGTTTGCTTATTCCTTCAAAGTCTACCCAAATCCTGCCACGAATACTGTTACGATATCCGGAACCATTGAAAATTACGGCAGTACGGTACTTTCAGTATATTCTGTACAAGGACAACTGCTACTTCAGCGAAAGATCAGCCAGGATAAAACCCTTGTCGATATCAGCAGTTTTTCACCAGGGATCTACCTCTTTAAGCTCGGTAAAGGAAAAAATTCCAGCGTAAAACAGGTTATAAAGGAGTAAACAATATGACAAGGAAAGGTTTACTTTCTTTAATCATTTTGCTGGTTTCAGTTCCGTTTTCGATTCATGGACAGGTTGTAACTTTAGGAATTAAAGGCGGAACAGGCACATCTTTCTATTCCTATTATGAGTCAGGAAAATATCAGAAAACGCCAGATTTGTACCCTTTAACTTCCTTTAATGGCGGACTGTTTCTGAATCTGAAAATTTCTGATCATTGGTGTTACCATTCAGAAATAATATTTGAGGATAAAGGGAATAGGTCAAAATACTTCTATGATAGTATTCCGGTTAGAAAACTATACAATGTAACCGAGAAAGACTGGAGGCATAATTATTACATCCAATTCCCTCAAACAATTCGTTATATAATAGGAATTTCTAAGAAAAGAGGAATTTCAATATATTTTGAAGCGGGCGGATATTTTGCTTACTATATTTCGTCAAAGGATGTAACCTTCTTATTATATGATGACACATTAGAAAAATCAGTTAATACTTATAATAATGTTGACAATAATGATAAAGGCATTGACACATGGCGTTTTGATTGGGGAGCAACTATAGGTACTGGAATTCTTTTTCCAATATGGAGGGGATTATTGGATGTTAATTTTAAATATGATCATATGATCCAGCCATTCATCAGAATTCCCGAATTATCAATAAAGGCATACTACAGCGTGATTGGCATAACAATCGGTTACTCATTACCCGTGATGAAAAAATATTATGATTAGAAAATCAATTTACAATTAATTTTCCGTCAAACCTTCTATCGCCGCAGGCAATGTTCACTAGGTACATCCCTTTTGCAAGGCCCAGGTCAAGGCAGGTTTTGGAATTATCGGCGAGGGAAAGTTCTTTTACGAGAGTACCGCTACTGTTGTAAATGCGCATAACTGAAGTGCTGTTAAGTCCGTTCAGTTCGATGTTGAAAAGCCTGCCATACGTTGGATTGGGATAAATGCGGATGTTGTTGTTAATGTTTAGCTCATTTTCTCCGAGAGGATTCACCAGGAAAGCATTCAGCGCCCTGGTAGGTTTGCCGTCGGAGCCCCAGCAGCTGAGCTGGTAGCCGCTCCATGATATAGCACCTTCGGGTTCCCAGTAAATCACGCCAAGTCCTTTATTATTGGGAACAGCCCTTACTTTGCCAATGACTGCAACAAGCATGTCGTAGGTATTCTGCACCTTGGCGTAATCACCCCCAACTTCCACTACCATCACTTCTTTGTTGTACCTGCTCACCATATCGTTGAGGTTGTTCCCAAGATCGTTGATGGTTGCTGTATAGTCTGAGTTGAGCCAGTAAGGATAATATGAAGCGCCTATGATATCATACCTTACACCCTGGGTTGTGCAGTTGTCGAAAAACCACCTGAACTTTGCGTTGTCGTTGCCCTGGTCGATATGGATGATCACCTTGATGGAGTTGTCGACAGCCTTTGTCGCATCATATCCTTTATTCAGAAGTTGGGCCAGCTGGGGAAAATTCGAACTGCTTCCGTCGGGACAGAGAATGCCCCCGGGGATCTCGTTACCTATCTGTGCCCATTCGGGCGTGGCTCCAATAGATTTGAGGGTATCGAGTACTTCGTAAGTATGATTGTAAAGATCGGTAAGCAGCTGGCTGAATGTGTGACCGACCCAGGCTGCAGGCTTGGTTTGCTTCGAAGGATCAGCCCAGGAATCGCTGTAATGAAAATCGATCATCACCCTCATCCCCATGTTTTTCGCACGCAGGGCCATTCCGGCCACTTCCTTCTTGCTGCAATGCCCGTTGATCTTGTCGTCCGACGGATTGACCCACACCCTCAAACGAATGCTGTTGATGCCATGATCTTTTAAAATCTGCATGCAGTCTTTTTGCACTCCCGTGCTGTCGTAAAACTTATACCCCGTGGCTTCCATCTGCTGCAGCCAGCCGATATCTGCACCTTTTACGAACTGGGCCCTTACCTCATCCGCAGTCAGGAAAAAGATGAAGGAAAATATAACGCATGAGATTAACAGGGCAGGCGATCGAAATGATTTTTTCATAGGGTTATGATTATGGAGATCAAAAATACGCAAAAATGAGGCTGAATGCAACTTCCCCGGGCCTCAGATAGAATTGTTTTATGTATATTGCGGATGATTTCAGCTGTTCCCCCCAGGTAAGAGGATCAAATCAGCGTAAAATCCATCCGATGAAATTTCGTCTTTTTTTTACTCTGTTTCTCGCAATCTATTCTTTTGCAGCCTTTGCCCAGGATGAGCCAAAACCGGAGAAACCGAAGTTTGCCCTGGGTGTAAATTTTTCACCTGGCTATGCATACCGTTTCATCTGGCTTTCAAAGGATGCTTCTTCCTTTACCCATAAGGTCAAGGAGTTGTTCGACGATACCGAGGAGGGAAAATTCGGATACACCACCGGGCTGAACTTTTCATGGTTTGCGGCGAAAAGACTCACGATTGAAACGGGCATCTGGTATTCAAACAAGGGGTTCGACCTGAAATGGGTAGACCTCTCGACTGCAACGGGGGAACCTGATCCCATTGGGAAAGCCAAGGTGCGTTATTCCATTGCTTATCTTTCGGTACCAGTGAAAGTGAATTTCAATATCCTCACTTCACCCCTGACTTTGTTTATTTCTGCAGGAATTACGGCCGACTACCTGCTGTATTCGAAGAGCAAACAATTTCTGGTTTATACCGACGGCCATACCGATTCACATACCAGTGACAGCAGAGAAGGCCTGAAAGATATAACTATGTCGGCTATCGGTTCTGTAGGACTGGAATATACGTTTCTTAAAAATTTCAGGGTCAGATTCGAGCCAACCTATATGATGAACATAATAAAGATCGGTTCGGGAGATGCGGGCACATACCTCTGGTCGGTCGGCGGGAATGTAGGAATGTATTACGTGTTTTATTAGAACGGCCTGATCATTCTTTCCCGTTCACCGGGTTTTTCAGTCCCTTGTATTTTACCAGCTCCATCTTTACCGAACCAACGATCACAGCCGATTTTGCGAGGATGGGGATATGGTTTTTATCATCCGAGATCCACAGGTCCATGGGATACGGCTGGCTGAAGACAGTGCCTGTAACAACCATTGGTTTGAAGTGAAGGCAGCGGAAAGTCCCGAGTTCAGTGGTGACTTCTTCCCTCCCTATGAATTTGATCACCGAAGAATACAGAGAATCGTCGAGAATGAAATTGATAGGGTAAATATCCCCGGCCTTCATGTTGGTAAAATCAAAATTGCGGGCATGGAAGTAGGCTGAAATAATATCATGAGTTCCCACCGGCATTTTTTTATTGGCCCTGCTGCTGGAATAGGACCCCGAGAACTGGTTGAACTTTACCTCATCCTTGTAGATATAACCCCCTTCATGGGTATCTCTCTTGAATTTCCAGGGTACCAGGTATTCCTCGTCAACCCAGCTTTCGAAGCGGTCGTTGACCTTGAAGAACAGGTTGAATGCACCTTTGGATTTTCCTTCGCCAATGATATGGTAGGTTTTCCGTCCTGATACGTCCACCGGCTCGGAATGAACCTCCAGGCTGCCCATTCCCGCAGTTACTTTCCCGGTGAGATAGGAGTCATAATATACTGTGAACGTCAGTTTTTCGCCGTAAGTGAAAGATTCGTTGGTAACCGGTTTCAGATCCTGGGCGGAACACGTGACATGTGACACGTGGAACGTGAGCAGCAAGAGGATTAAAAGGATGCGAGATGCGGGATGCACGATGGCTTCTTGGTTGCCTGGCTTCTTGGTTGCCTGGTTGCTAGATATCTTGCATCCTGCATCCTGCATCCCGCATCCTGCATCTTGCATCCTGCATCCTGCATCCTGCATCCTGTATCCCATTTCCCCTGCTTTACACTACAACATTCACAATTTTCCTGTTCACAACAATGATCTTCTTCGGCGTCTTGCCTTCCAGCCATTTAGCCGATTCTTCAGCGGCAAGTACAGCTTTTTCTATGTCTGCGGATGGCATATCGGCGGGGAATTCCATGGTGAATCTCATCTTGCCGTTGAACGAAACCGGGTATTTGAAGGTGTTCTCAACAAGATAATTTTCATTGAATGCCGGAAATGCTGCGCCTGTGATACTCTCATGATGCCCGCATTGCTGCCAGAGTTCTTCGGCAAGATGTGGGGCATAGGGGGCGATCAGGATCAGCAGGTCTTCGAGTATGGCCCTTTTATTGCATTTCAGCTCACCCAGCTCGTTTACGCAGATCATAAAGGTGCTTACCGCGGTGTTGAACGACAACCGTTCAATGTCTTCCTGTATCTTTTTAATGGTCTTGTGCAGACTTCGGAGTTCCGCTGCAGAAGGCGCTTCCTCGCTCAGCCTGAAGTTGTTCTCATGGTCATGGTAAAGCCTCCAGAACTTGCGGATGAACCTGAACACTCCTTCAATCCCGTTGGTGTCCCATGGTTTCGATTGCTCGAGCGGACCGAGGAACATCTCGTATAAGCGAAAAGTGTCGGCACCGTAACGCTCGATCAGGTCGTCGGGATTGACTACATTGTAGAGGGATTTGGACATCTTCTCAACGGCTTGTCCGCATACATAAACCCCCTCTTCAAGGATGAATCCTGCATCTGCGAGGTCGGGCCTCCATTTGCGGAATTCCTGCACATCGAGAATGTCGTTCTCAACCAGGCTGATATCAACATGCATTACCGTATGCTCGTACTCATCTTTCAATCCATGGGAAACAAAGGTGTTCGAGCCTTTCAACCTGTATACAAGACTTGACCGTCCTTGTATCTTTCCCTGGTTCACGAGCTTTTTGAATGGTTCCTCGCAAACAGCCAGGCCTATATCAAACAGGAATTTGTTCCAGAACCTGGAATAGATGAGATGCCCCGTTGCATGTTCGTCGCCTCCAATATAGAGATCCACGTTTTGCCAGTAATTCACAGCTTCCTTCGAGAAGTATTCCTGCTGATTGCGTGGATCCATATAGCGGAGATAATACCCGCTGGAGCCTGCGAATCCGGGCATGGTGTTGGTCTCGAGCGGATAGCCTTCCTTGGTTTTCCAGTTTTTAGCCCTGGCCAGTGGTGGTTCCCCGCTTTCGGTAGGGAGATATGCATCTACCGGGGGAAGCTCAAGCGGCAGTTCATTATCATCAAGAACATAGGGAATGCCTTCCTTGAAATACACAGGGAATGGCTCACCCCAGTAGCGCTGCCTGCTGAAGATCGCGTCGCGCAGCCTGAAATTCACCATGCCTTTGCCTATGCCCAGTTCATCAACTTTCCTGATCGCAGTCTTTATCGCTTCCTTTACGTTCAAGCCGTCGAGGAAGTCCGAATTCACCATGATCCCGTCCTTGGCATCGTAAGAGCTTTCCGAAATATCTCCACCCGAAACTACTTCGGTGATGGGAAGACCGAAATGTTTTGCGAAATCATAATCCCGGCTGTCATGAGCGGGAACCGCCATGATAGCTCCGGTTCCGTAACCTGCCAGCACATAATCGGCAACCCAGATGGGGATGGGCTTGTTGTTGAAAGGGTTCAGGCAGTAAGCCCCGGTGAACACCCCGCTGATCTTTTTCACTTCGGCCATGCGCTCCCGTTCCGATCTGTTTGCGACCTCCTTAACGTATTTCCTTACGTTTTCCAGCTGATCAGAAGGCGTTATCTTTTCAATGAATTCATGCTCGGGTGAGAGCACCATAAAGGTTGAACCGAAAATGGTATCGGGCCTGGTGGTGAAAATATTCAGCTTCAGCTCCGAACCCTGTATCGGGAACAGTATCTCGGCTCCTTCACTCCGGCCTATCCAGTATTTCTGCTGGTCTTTCAGGGATTCAGACCACTCAATGTTATCAAGTCCGTCGAGCAGCCTCTGTGCATAGGCAGAGATCCTGAGGAACCACTGCCTCATCATTTTCCTTTCAACAGGATGATTCCCTCTTACCGAATAACCGTTGACGACCTCATCGTTTGCGAGTACAGTCCCGAGCTCGGGGCACCAGTTCACCATAGCTTCTGAAAGATAGGCGAGCCTGTAATTCATCAGGATCTCCTGCTGGTGTTTTTCGGAAAACCCGGCCCAGTCCGCAGCCGAAAACACTCCTTTCCAGTTATGCGGGAGAGAACTGTCTTTTTTCGCCATAGCGGCAGACCAGTTGGGTGTAACGGCAGCCCGTATATCCGCATTCCCTGAAACTTTAAAGGTGTTAATGAGTTCATTGATCAAAGCGGCTTTGCCCGTTTTCAGGTCATACCAGTGATTGTAAAGGCGGATGAACGTCCACTGGGTCCATTTGTAATACTCCGGATCGCAGGTCTTCACTTCCCTGTCCCAGTCGAACGAAAACCCGATCTTATCCATCTGTTCCCGGTACCTGGCCACGTTCTTTGCAGTGGTCACCGCGGGATGTGTGCCTGTTTGAATTGCATACTGCTCTGCCGGAAGTCCGTAAGCGTCGTATCCCATGGGATGCAACACATTGAATCCCTTCAGTCTTTTGTACCTCGAATAGATGTCTGATGCGATATACCCCAGGGGGTGGCCAACATGCAGTCCGGCCCCCGAAGGATAAGGAAACATGTCAAGTACGTAAAATTTGGGCTTCGAAAAATCAATTTCGGTGTGGAAGGTTTTATGATCCACCCAGTACTTCTGCCACTTCTTTTCTATCTCCTGAAAATTATATTCCATAAAAAACCATTAACAAGCTACTTTTCGCCATTTCGCTTTTCGCCATTTCGCTTTTATTTTAAGGCATCAAAGGTAGGAAAATAGGATATAATGCCGGAAATTTCTATTTTTGGAAATGATACCACACCCTGCTGATGACCGAAGAAGAAAGCAAACCTAAAAAGCACCGTCTGCTGAAAATACTGATACGCCTTGTTTCGGGATTGATCATCCTGATCGCTTTGCTCATCCTCGCAGTCTACATCAGCTTCAATTTTTTCGGGACGAAGATCTTGCGCGAAATGATGCAGAGAAAGATCTATGCAAGCAGCCAGGGTCTTTATTCTATCGATTTTTCGGATATAAAGATCAATATTTTTACCAGGGATATTTCAATCCTTGATTTCAGCCTGATTCCCGATACTGCGCAATACAGGAAAATGAAGTTGCAGGGGACGGCCAAAAAGAATTTGTACAAGATCACATACCAGAGATTACATCTGCATAAGTTGAATTTCAGGGAATTGTATGCCAACCGAGCCATCCATCTCAGGCAGATGTCTATCGCAAGACCTGAGATTTTGCTCATGGGATTTCCCGACACCCTGACGTCAAAAAAAGGAAGTTTTAAAAATGTTTATGAGGATGTATACCCTTTAGCTTCACAGATTTTTAAGGAAATCCAGATCGATTCGATCTATGTTGAACGTGCGAGGATCAGTTCCGCAAAGGAGGGGAAACCAGGAAAACAGTCTTTAGGACAATATGAATTTTCGGCCATTCTGCGCGATGTTTCAATAAACCCTTTCAGTTATCATAACAAACAAAGGGTGTTTTATTCAAGGGACATCGATTTCATTATACATAATGTTAAATACAGCCTTTCAGACAGCCTGTATTTTTTACAGGCTGAAGATATTGGCTTCAACCTCGTTAAATCGAGGATATGGGGGAAGAACATCGAGCTTCGTCCGAATTTCAATTCAAAAAGAGTAAGTCATTCCCGCCAGGGGACATTCATTCAGCTTGACCTCCCCGAATTTTCGATACAAGGGATAAACCTTTACCAGGCGCTTACAGAACAGAAAGTCCATTTAAAAAAAATAGCCCTCGATCTCGCACGGCTTAAGATCTTCCACAATACTTCCGAGGAAGCTATGGCTGCAAGGCTGGACCCCGAGAGGCGAAAGAAGCGAAAACCTATAAACAAGGCCGACCTCTACACGGTGATTGCAGGTCAGCTGAAATCGGTCCAGATCGATACCCTCCTGATCAACAATGCTTCACTTGATTTCTTTAAAACACTGGATGCAGGGAACCCTGAGCTCAGGGTAGCCGATATGGATATCGCTGTTGCGCATTTCAAGCTCGATTCAATATCGGGCAAGCAACGAAACAGGATCTTCTATGCCAAAGATCTCGAACTTAACCTGCATGATATCATACTGAAGCTCAGGGACCAGATTCATGTGATCAATGCCTGGCATGTTTACATCTCCACCAGAAAGAAAATGGTCGACATAGAAGATGCCATGCTGTATTCCGATGAGGCCAAAAATCTTGCGAATGAAGACAGCAGGAAGAATACTATTTCGGTGATGCTGCCCGACCTTCAGTTCAACAACATTGACCTGTTGAAGGTGTTTCATAAACAGGACCTGGAATTCAGTAACCTTATTGTGGAGTCGCCTGATGTTCATTTCACCAAATATAAAAAGGCGGTGAAAAAGGAAGGCAGGTTCAGGAACCCCCAGGACTTTTTCGCTGAATCGAATAATGATGTGATCTATGACCTGCTGAAGAAATATGTCAATTCCATAGATGGGGACTCGATTATTGTGAAAAACGGATATCTCGATTTTCACCAGAATATCGATAGTGTTGATCAGAAAATAAGTTCAGGGTCCTTTGACCTTAAGATGTTCGATTTCGTTATCGATTCAACTCACGGAATGAACCAGCAGGGCTACTTTTACAGCAGGGATTTTGATCTTGATGTGAAGTCATTTACTTTTTGTTCACCTGACAACCTGAAACATATCAAGGTTAGCCGGGCTCATATAGCTACGAAAGACTCTTTGATCGAGGCCGACAGTATATCATTTATAAGGACCCTGGAGCCCGAGGCTCATGAAGGATTTAAAAAATCAAATACCTCGGTGACTTTTACAGTCGACAATGTCTTTTTGCAGGGGCTGAATCATAAAAAGCTTTTCCTTGAAAAAGTACTCCAGGCAAACCTCCTGATGTTAATGAACCCCCGGATATCACTTAAAGCCGGCGACCCGGTAAAAATTACGCCTGTGCCGGAAGATGAAGGGCTTGCAGCTTCTCAGGAACTTGTGAAATTTCTTAAAATAAGCAAACTATATATCCTGAAGGGCGACATATCCTTCGACGCCTTGGAACGAACCAAATCGAGTTACTTTAAGCTAAAAGACATAGATTTTTCGGTTCAAAACTTGTTCATGAAGCTTCCCGACCGGGGGAAAAAGAATGCTGCCATGCGCTTCGATTCCATCAAACTCTCAGTGAAACCACTCAGGATGATCGTGATGGATAGTACTTATGAAATCCTTTGCGACAATATCAGTTTGAATAACTATCCTCTCGATATAGAAGCAGAAGGGATACATATCTTACCCTTATCGGCTGGCAGTAAGCGTTCCAAAGGAAAATCATCTGTAACCGCAACCATCCCGAAACTGAAGATCAATGATTTTTATTTCGACAAAGCCCTGTTTGAAAGCAATTGGATTGTCGGAAGCATCATAGTCTCAAATCCTGAAGCTGAAGTTTCGATCATCAGCCGGAAAGGGAAACAGCAGGGAACTGCGAAGATTCCGCTAGCCTTTCCGTACAAATCTTCAACCGGCTCTTTCAGGATCGACAGCATCCTGATCAAAAATGCGAGAACAAAACTTCACCTGGGGAATGAAAACGGGGTCAAGGATTATCTGCTCGACGATCTGCAGGTCTCTGTGCTCGGCTTTCTGCTCGATTCGCTGAACCAGGAAGGAAAGCCGGGGGTCCCGCTCTTTAATGCAGCGGATATCTCAATATCTGCCAAAGGCATGGATTTCATCCTCAACGACAGTCTGTACACTGCCGGATTCAAGAGAGTAAGCCTCAGTACAGGAAAGAAGAACCTCAGGGTTGATTCAATCTCGCTCAAACCCAATTTCAGCAGGGAAGAGTTTTATAAAGTGCTTGGATATCAAATGGATATATTTACTCTTTCGATGAACAGGATTGAGCTGTACAACCTGGATTTTCAGAAGCTTGTTTCACAAAAATCCATCTATGCGAGGTCTGTTGCAATTTCAAATCCGGTTACTGAAGTATACCGCGACAAAAGGGTTCCGGGCAGGAAACTGAACAAGAAATATTTGTTTCCTACACTGATCCGCAATATCCCGATAACACTGACCATTGATACTATTAAATTCAACAATGGCCGTGCGAGGTACGAAGAACAAACAGGCGATGAACCCGGACATGTATTTTTCAGCCGGATGAATGTGGTGGTAAATAACCTCACCAATGATTCGGCTGCCTTAAAGAAGAACAGGATCATGAGTGTTGACGGCAATTCGCGGCTCATGGATAAAGGCCATGCTCAGGCTCATTTCCGTTTTGATCTTGTGAATCCCAGGGATTCGATGTGGTGGTTTGCCACAATCGATTCGGTGGACCTCAGGGAGATCAATCCCATGTTAACGAAGCTGCTGCCGGTGAGGATCTCCCACGGATTTCTGAACAAAGCAAAAATTACCATGGTGAATGCAAATGATGCAACAGCCGTTGGGAATATCCAGGTGAATTACCGCAACCTCTACATCCAGCTGGATCTGTTCGCGAAGGGCTCATTCAAAAAAATCAAGAACGAATTACTCACCGATGTTGCCAATGCCTTTCTGCCCGATGACAATCCTGATTACAATGGAAGGTTCAGAGACGGGATCATTTATTTCAAAAGAGATACCACAAAAGCCTTTTTCAATTATATCTGGAAAAGCACACTCAGCGGGTTGAAATCAACGGTCGGATTCAATTCACCTGAACAGAAGGAAATAAAAAAGAACCTCAGAAGAAAGGCCAGATAAATTTTCTGTAATTTCGCGATGCTTTAAAATCAGGGCTGGTAAAGGGAAACATTATATGGTCATGCTGCCACAGGAAGAACGGTATTTTCAGAGAAGGATAGCCACTTCCTATGTAACCACCATGATCAGCACCACCCTGGTTTTATTCCTGATCGGGCTGATCGGGCTGATCTTTCTTCATGCAAGCAAACTTTCTGATTATGTGAAGGAAAACATAGGTTTTTCTATCATGATCAAGGATGGTGTAAGGGAAGCCGGTATACTTGAACTGAAAAAAAGACTGGACCTGGAACCCTATGTAAAATCGTCGGAATATATTCCGAAAGAAAGGGCCGCAGACCAGCTGCAGGAAGAACTGGGTGAAGACTTTATCGGTTTCCTGGGCTATAATCCTTTGCTTCACAGCATCGATCTCAGGCTCAAAGCCTCCTATGCCAATGCCGACAGCATAAGCAAAATAGAAAAGAAACTGCTCGACAGACCGGAAGTCAAAGAGGTCTTTTACCAGAAATCCCTCATCGATCTTATCAACACCAACCTGAACAAGGTAAGCCTGGTGCTCCTGGGTTTTTCGGCCATCATGTTTTTCATTGCCCTTGTGCTGATAAACAATACGATACGCCTGGCTATTTATTCCAAACGTTTCCTGATACGCAGCATGCAGCTGGTAGGCGCAACGGAGAGTTTCATCCGCCTTCCCTTCCTTGAAAAAGCAATTGCAAATGGCGTGTTGAGTTCCCTGCTTGCAATAGGAATGCTGGTGCTTATACTTTATTTCAGCATTGAACAGATCCCAGAGTTGCTCGCCCTGCAGGATCCCATCCGTCTTGCGATCCTGGTCGTACTTATTGTCGGCATCGGAGTTGGCATCTCCTGGGGGTCAACCTATATGAGTGTGAGAAAATACCTCAGAATTAAAACGGACCTGCTGTATACCTGAGTTTCAGAAAATTTCATACTTTTGCTTTCCCAAATAGAATTCCATGGATAAGAATAAAAAGCCGGCTGCAGTAAAAAAATCTGTTGAGCCTGCTAAACCTGCTCCAACCGTGAAGCTCGGAGAATTTGCCTTCGGAAAAGAGAATTATCGCCTGATGCTGATCGGCCTGTTTTTCATAACCCTTGGCTTTTTGCTTATGATCGGCGGGGGGTCCGATGATCCCAAAGTATTCAGTTACGATCTTTTCAGCTTCCGCAGGATCACCCTTTCACCTATCCTCATCCTTTCAGGCTATGTGATCGAGATCTTTGCAATCATGAAAAAACCCAAGGATTAATGTCTGTTTTGCAGGCCATTATCATGGCTGTTGTGGAAGGGATCACCGAGTTCCTTCCTATTTCAAGCACTGGCCATATGGCTTTAACCGGAGCTTTGCTGGGAATTGAAAAACAGGATTTCACCAAACTCTTCATTGAAACTGTTCAGTTCGGAGCCATCATCTCAGTCCTTGTTCTGTATTGGCGCAAATTCCTGAATTTCAAAAGTTTCGATTTTTATCTTAAACTCTTTATAGCTTTTATTCCCGCTGCCATTGTTGGAGTGCTTCTGAAAAAGCGAATCGAAGCTGTGCTCGAAAACCCTTTGTTTATCACAATCATCATGTTCCTGGGCGGCTTCATCCTGCTGTTCGTCGACAACTGGTTTAACAAGCCGACAATTCACGAAGACGAAAAGATCTCATATAAGAACTCCTTGTTCATAGGGTTGTTCCAGTTACTGGCGGTTGTATTCCCCGGTTTCAGCCGCTCTGCAGCGACCATTATGGGCGGTATGCAGCAGAAACTGGACCGCACGGTTGCTGCGGAATTTTCATTTTTCCTCGCCGTCCCCACCCTTGCAGGCGCCTGCGCCAAAGGATTATGGGATGCTTACAGGCATAACCCTGAACTGCTGAACCATCAAAATATCAACCTGATCATCATCGGGAATATCGTGGCTTTCATCGTAGCTATTATCGCCATAAAAGGTTTCATCTCCTTTTTGATCAAGCATGGCTTCAGGGCCTTTGGCTGGTACCGCATCATCGTCGGCGTGATCCTGCTTGTGTTCCTTCTCACAGGACATAGCTTAAGCCTTTAACTATGGCCCTCCAGTTTGAACAGGGCGAGATCCTCATGATCAATAAGCCTTTCCAGTGGACATCCTTTGATGTGGTTGGCAAACTACGCTCCCTCATCCGCCAGAACCTCCAGATAAAAAAGATAAAAATTGGCCATGCGGGTACCCTTGATCCCCTGGCTACCGGGCTGCTGATCATATGTACCGGGAAATTCACTAAAAGGATTGACGAATTCCAGGGCCTTGAAAAAGAATATACCGGGACTTTCCGCATCGGATCAACAACACCTTCATTTGACCTCGAGACAGAGGTCGTAAATGAACTTCCATTTGAGCAGATTACAATGGAGCAGATCATGGAGGCCGTTTCAAAGCTCACTGGAACATATGACCAGATGCCTCCTGCCTTCTCAGCCAAGAAAGTAGGAGGGAGACGGGCTTATAAATTTGCCCGCCAGGATATCCCGGTCGAATTCAAACCGCATCATATTTCGGTGAACGGTTTTGAAATAACCCGGGTCGATTTGCCGTATATTTGTTTCAGGATCAGCTGCAGCAAGGGAACCTACATCCGGTCCATAGCCAGGGACCTCGGGGTTCTGCTTGGCTGCGGGGCTCATCTCACGGAACTTTGCCGTACCCGTATTGGCTCCTACCATCTCAGGGATGCCTGGGAAATGGAAACAATAAACCGGCAGTTATTTGATGATAAACCTGCGGAGGTATGAAAAAATCAATCATTGTAGTCCTGCTGTTTTCTTTATTTGCCTGCGGATGCTGGTATTTCGGCAAACCGGCCGAGAACGGAAACAAGGCACACCTTGCATTTGAGCAAAAGATCCATGCCATTACGGGAAAAGCTGTCAGGAAGAACAGTAAGGATAACAACTTTTCTATGGATCAGCCCGATATGGCTGCCCTGCAGGAGATCCTGATGACGATGGATCCGGCTACGGGGAAGGTGCCCAGGGAAAGGCTGGTGAAGGCCTATGAACAAACGAAAGCCTTGTCGCTGCTGAAAAATGCCAATGATTTTCACTGGACAGGATATGCTTCAGATATGGGCGGACGAACACGTATGATGATGTTCGACCCCAATGATGCCGCACATAAAAAAGCCTGGGCGGGAGGCATCACAGGCGGGTTGTGGTATAATAACGACGTCACCTCTTCCGTCTCTTCATGGATACCTGTGGGAGATTTCTGGAGCAACCTTGCCATACGATGCATGGCGTATGATCCGAATGATCCCCTCGTTTTTTATATTGGCACCGGGGAAGCGGAGACTGCCTTGCAGACATACCGTGAGAGTTCCGGGCTGGGTACGGGAATATGGAAATCCACTGATGCAGGCCAGACCTGGGAGCAGCTGCCTTCAACTCTGGCTTTCTGTTTTACTACTGATATCCTCGTTCGGAATGAAAGCGGGACTTCAATCATTTATGCAGGAGTGGCTTCAGGATTGTACCACGGGACACACCAGAGTCAGCCCACCGACGGGCTTTTCCGCTCTGCCGACGGCGGGAGCACCTGGCAGCAGGTGATGCCCAATATCATTGGACAGACCTCCCCCTATGCGGTTCAGGATATCGCAAAAGGCGCCGACGGAAGGATCTATATCGGTACCCGTCCGAACCTTGCAGGCCAGGGAGGCGCTACCATCCTTTATTCCGATGCAGGCACCGCAGGCAGCTGGACCATCAACAATACTTACGAACAGGAAATCCTGGGCCTTTCAACGTATAATATTCCCGGGAGGGTTGTACTTGCAACAGCCCCATCAGACGCTAATGTTGTTTATGCCCTCATTGCAGGCGGCTTCATAAACCCCGCCGACAATTTCAAAAAATTTAATTGCGTGGATGTTCTCAGATCGGCGAACAAAGGAGTTAGCTGGACCAAGAAAAGCATGCCAATGGGAAACGATACCACGGCTTTTGCAACCATCGCCTGGCATGCGATGGATATTGCTGTTGACCCGAATAATCCCAACCAGGTATTTGCCGGCGGGCTCGACATGCACCGTTCACCCGACGGAGGGAACAACTGGCAGCAGCTCAGCAACTGGTACCAGTACACAGGGAATCAGCCGGGCTACATTCACGCCGACCAGCATGAGATCGTTTTCAGGCCGGGTTCTTCCAAACAGGTTCTTTTTGCGACAGACGGCGGGGTTTTCTTCACCTCATCCGCCGACTCAGTATCACCTGTGTTCAAACAACATAACCACAATTTCAATACCCTCCAGTTTTACACCTGCGACCTCAGTCCGACCGCCGGAGCTAATGAGTTTATCGGCGGTCTGCAGGATAACGGAACACTCTATTACCACGGAACTCCGCTTACAAACTACGATATGATCTCAGGTGGTGACGGGGCCTTTTGTTTCTGGGATAAGAACCAGCCGCAGTATTTTATCGCATCGGTGTATTACAATATGTATACGTTCTATATGAACGGAGGAAGCATGTCATCGACCTACGGGAACTCCGGCGTGTTTATCAATCCGGCCGACCTCGACTATAATAATAACTATCTCTTTGCAAATGCTACCGATGTTACCGGGACAAACCTCCCCAATACCCTGCTCAGGATCTCAAGTATCTATACCACAAATCCGCTCGAAACGTATATTAACCTGAATACCGGTCTTTCGGTGTATTTCTCAGCCGTGACCTATTCTCCTTATTCTCCACAGGGAAAATCCACGCTGTTTATGGGTTCAGCATCAGGCCGGCTGTTTAAAGTTACCAATGCACATTCCAATGCTCCCCAGGTAAATGAAATTACAGGCAGCAGCTTCCCTGCAGCCAACATCGGCTGCATCGCTTTAGGAGGCTCCGAAGACACCCTGATGGTGATCTTTACCAATTACGGCATCCCTTCGGTATGGAAGTCGAATGATGGCGGACAAACCTGGGCCGACAAGGAAGGGAACCTTCCTGATATGCCCATACGATGGGGGATTTTTTATCCCGGTAATTCAAACTATGCTCTCATTGCAACTGAAACCGGGGTATGGGGTACAGCCGACATGAATCAGGGGGTGGTAAGCTGGACTCCTTACAATACGGGACTTGCCAATGTGCGGACCGATATGCTGAAGTACCGCATTTCAGACCATACTGTGCTTGCAGCAACCCACGGCAGGGGATTTTTCACGGCAGGATGGGACATTTTAACCGGGATGCAGGATGCAGGATACAGGATGCGGGATGTGAGCATATATCCTAATCCATCAACAGGCAAGTTCACCCTTTCAGGTGAATTCAATAGTAATGATGAGATCAAAGCCGAGATCCTCAATACATCCGGTCAACTCATTTCATCACGCATCCTGCATCCACCATCCTGCATCCTGCATCCCGCATCCTTCGACCTTACCAACGCCCCCAAAGGCATTTATATACTGCGGATGACATCCGGAGTGCAAAAGCTTGCCGAGAAAAAAATTGTGATCTACTGATGAAAGCTGTTTCCTACCCATTGTTTTCGGATGAATTCTTCATGAATGAGGCCTTGAAGGAAGCACGGAAAGCCTTCGACAGGGACGAGGTCCCGGTGGGAGCTGTCGTAGTATGTAACAATCTGGTGATCGCCCGTGCCCATAATCTCACCGAAACCCTGAATGATGTCACAGCTCATGCCGAAATGCAGGCTTTTACATCTGCTTCGGGATACCTGGGAGGGAAATACCTTGATGAATGTACTTTGTACGTCACCCTCGAACCCTGCCTGATGTGCGCCGGGGCTTCCTATTGGACCCGTATAGCAAAAATTGTCTATGGAACACCGGATGTAAAACGGGGGTTCACTCTGGTCCAAAAACCCTTACTTCATCCGAAGACAACCATAGAAAAAGGAGTTCTCGAAAATGAATGCCGTGAGCTTCTAAAGGTTTTTTTTGCCCGTAAAAGAGAGAAATAATTTTGCAATGAAACAGAAAATATTAAACGTTGACCTTACCGTAAACCTTGAGCCTTCGATTAATTTCAGCCAGGATGTGTTTCAGAAGAAAGACATCAAAAACCTGACTGAAGAGCTTGCGCGCACTGCAGGGTACCTCTGGGACCGGCGCTGGGCCGAACGAAATGCCGGAAATATCTCGGTGAATATCACCTCCTTTTTTTCCGACAAGGAGCTCGTTAAATTCTCAGCCTATCCATTTCTTCCCCTGAGCAGGGAATTTCCAGGGCTTAAGCGACAGCTGATCCTTATAACCGCTGCAGGTTCCAGAATGCGTGATGTGGCAATGGATCCTCTTGAAGGACTTTGCCTTGTTTATATAAGCGATTCCTACAAAGCATATCATATCATTGTGCCTGACAGGACCGGGAAAAACCAGATGCCCACTTCCGAATTGCCTACCCACCTTGCAATACATGAAATGCTGTGTCTAGCAAGTTCACCTGCAAAGGTTCTTATGCATTCGCATGTTACCGAGCTCATTGCCCTCACACATGACCCCAGGTTTAAATCATCCGAATCAATAACCCGCATACTCTGGAAGATGCATCCCGAAACCCTGTTGATGCAGCCGAAAGGGTATGGATTTGTTCCTCATGTGATCCCCGGGACCGAAAAGATAGCTTCACTTACCTGCCGGAGTTTCGAAAACCATACTGTGGTGATCTGGGAGAAACATGGAGCCCTGGCAATTGGGAAAACTATTTCGGAAGCCTTTGATGAACTGGACCTTGCTGCAAAAGCCGCAGGCATTTTCATGAGCTGCTCGCGCAGCGGGATCGAGCCCGAAGGACTCACCGATACCG
>SESA01000239.1_pt1 | contig 38384 bp, 47 predicted proteins | sample 3171451 | NCBI WGS metagenome assembly SESA01 (sample SAMN06051862, study PRJNA518727) | freshwater metagenome | biome: subpolar coniferous forest; feature: holomictic lake; material: water; isolation source: holomictic Lake 227, 8 m depth | place: Canada: near Kenora, Ontario | collected...
CACCGCCTCCGCCATAGTCTCCCGCGACGCCTCCGGGAACTTCACCGCTGGCACGATAACCGGCTCCCTAACCGGCGCGGCCTCCCTGAACGTCCTCAAGGCCGGTGATGTCATGTCTGGCCCTCTCCAGTTCACCACAGGCACGGTTACGGGCAACGCCTTTAGCGTGGGCGGCTCTACTCTTACGGTTAAGGCAGGTAACGTCGGCATAGGCACGACTGCACCGGCCGCAATGCTACACGTCCGTGGACAATCCGCACTATCAGCAACCGCACTTATTTTTCAGGTGTCATCAAATACGACTACTGACTTTATGACCGTGAATAATACCGGGAACGTGGGAATTGGAGGCGCACCGATAGCGGGACGTAAAGTATCAGTTATAGGTAACGTGGTTGATAACGGAATTTTATTGCGGACTACTGACAATAACCATAGCGCTCTATTACTGGACTCCAACGCCGACCAAGGCCTCATTTATATGTACGATAGTGAGGTACTGAAAAACAACATTGTGGCAACGGGTAACAGTTATTTCAATGGCGGCAACGTCGGCATAGGCACGACCAGCCCGCAGTACAAACTTGACGTGTCCAGCGGCCTTATAAACGCCAGCGGCTCCGGTTCAGGCTTCCGTGGTAATGGGGCCAGCGTAACGGGAGTGACAGTTCAGGTATCCTCAAGGACTGCTACGGGGTTTAATGTAGCAACAGTAGTTTATGTCGGAGTAACAACGACTACGATAACTATGAGAGGCGCGAGGCCGTATAATTGCCGCTGGGCCGTTACGATAAATAACGCATCTGCGGCGGTGCGTGTGTACCAATACCGCTGGATAGTGGACGGCGTGGCAGATCCCGATATTCGCCAACAGAACCTCTCCGGTACGTCCACGGAGTATATAGGAACTGAATACGAGGCTGACGCTGGGACTACCGCCGGGGAGCATACGTTTTGCGTTGAAATGCTGACCAATAACGCTGCCGGGACACAGACGCTATTGCACCCGAAAATGAGTTGTCGGGAGTATTAACGGGCACGGCTAATCACTGCCAATAGTGGGCTGGGGACGGGTTGGAACGGGCGGGATTGGGGAGAGGGTTTAAGCTAGAATTCGGGCTGGAAAAAATAGGTATTGACAACAAATTAGGAATCTGGTAAATTACAGAAGACGGGAAAAACAAGGAGAGGGCATGAAAAAAATTATTCAGGGAATGATGCTGGTGATGGTGGTGTTGATGGCTATTCTTTTCTTCCAGGGGCCCGCCGCCGCGCTGGAACTTTTCGAGAACAAGAACGTTTCGATCACCTCAAGCTACCCCCCGCAGTACCTGGGATGGAAAGTGGTACTGGGGAGCACCACGCAGAACGTGGCGCAGTATTATAAGGTAGCCGCGGTGGTGCCGGGCTTCGGCGAGACGGTGGCGAGCGGGGTGACTACGGCTTACTCCACCTACGCGCCGCTGTCTTCGACCAATACGCTGCGGCTGATGTGGGCGCCGGTGGATATGGCGACTTCATATAAGCTGTACAAGAGCGCGAACAATTCCACGTTCTATCTGCTGGCGACCATTCTTGCGCCGACGCTGACCTATATTGACGACGGCAGCATTACGCTGGCCACCGCCTACTCCGCGCCGAGCCCGAAGACCGGAAACCTTTACGTGGAGAACGATGTGACCGTGGGCGGGGATCTGACGGTGAGCGGAAGAATAAACCCTTACTCCACCGGGACGTTTACCGCTGACAACGTTTCGGCTACCTACGGAGTGGCCGCGGCTACCGGCGCTTTTAGCGCGGGCGTTACTGTGGGCACTACGCTGGTTGTGACCGGAGCGGGCAGCGCGGCGACCATAAACACCGGGCAGGGCGCTTACGAGCTTTACAAGATGAACCAGAACGTGAGCATGGACGCGAGCCCGACTTTTGTGGCCGTGGCGCATACCGGGGCTATTACCGGCGCGACCACGATTGCGGTGCAGGGTGCGGCCTATTTCGGCTCTAACGCGAACGCGACGGTGAGCACGATAACCGCGGCAGGCGCGGCTTCGTTCGCGGGATCGGTTACTTCCGCAGGGACGTTGACCGGCGCGGCGCTTAATATATCAGGTTCAGGACAGGTGTTGCTGGGGAACGCCACCTCTACCGAGATTAAGTTACTTGCGCCCGGCCAGGCCAAAGGCGCAATGATAATAAACTCCACTACCGGGCTGCTGTGTATTTCAACCGCCACGGTTGCGGGGTCGTGGGTTAAAGTTTCAGACGCGGCCGCTTGCTGGTAATACTGTTGTAAAATTTAGCCGAGCCGCCGACGGGCGGTGGATGGGCTTAACCCCACGGCTGGACGGCTTGTTAAGAAGCCATACTGCGCGAGTGCGCGGTGTGGCTTTTTTTCGGGCCCGATTTAAGAACGCGGTGCGGGGCAGAGCGGTGAGCGACCAAGCCGGGGGAACGCGAAAGCGCCGGCAGTCCGAGTGAGAGGGAGAGACCATGTTCACAAGATTATTCCGTTTCCACCAAGCCGAAGATAACGCCGGTACGCCCGGCGGGGGCAGTGCGGACGGGGCAGGGGCCGGGGCGGCTGGGGCCGCGGCCGGCGCAGGCGGAGCGGCAGGCGCGGCAGGGGCCGCGGGCGGAGCGGCCGGGGCGGCCGCGGGAGCAGCAGCGGCGGCAGGAGCGGGTGCTGCAGGCCAGGCGGGAAACGGCGGGACGCCGTCCGACCAGGAACAGTTCTTCGAACTTGAACCGGGGCAGAAATTAACCAAGGCGCAGTTAAAGGAAGCCTGGTTAAAGTCACAGGACTACACGAAAAAGACGCAGATGACGGCGGCTGAACGGAAGAAGTATCAGGCCGCCGCGGCGCACGCGGACCAAATAGCGGAAGAATACCTTGCAGAGCTTAAGAAGCTGCGCGGGGAGAAAGAACCGGAGCCGGAAGAAAAAGGCCCAGAGCACAAGGTTACGGAGCTGGAGAAGACGGTGCAGCAGATGCAGGAGCGGGTACTGGCCGACAAGTGGGAGCGCACTTACGCGCCCGTGGCGGAGAAGTACCCCGACCTGGACGACATTGAAGTGGCCGTTAAATTCAGCGAAATGGTGGCGGCTAACAAAGAAGATCCGACGACCGGAGTGGAGAACAGCAAGGCGGGACTGATGAAAGTGGCCGAGATGATGGCCCAGGAGCGGACGGGGAAGTTAAACGCGCAGCTGGAAAAAGAGCTGGGCAACCCCGCCAATAAAATAGCGGCTACTCACGACGAGAAAGTGATAGCCGAGCTTCTTAAAAACCCCGCCAACCCGAAACTGCAAGCCTATAACCAGATGGTTATTGCACAGTACAAAGCGGGGAAACTCCAACTGGCCAGCGCGGCCGGAGATAACGGAGCGGGGCCCGGCGCGGGAGCCGGCACGGAAAAAGCGGAGACCATTGACCAGGTGCGCACGCGGCAGATGCTGAGGCTGAGAGAGTAGACTTCCAACCAATCAAGTTACGGAGGATCTTTAAAATGGGAAATTTTAGCGCATTCGAGACAGCGACGGGCATACTGAAAGAGCAGCAGAAAGGGATGATAACCCAGTTACGGAACGAGGAAAGCCCCCTGCTGAAAAAGATAATCCCCAACACCGACAAGGTGGTGGGCAGCGACGTGAAGTTCAGCGCGCAGATAGAATATCCGCAGGGCTTCGGCTCGCGCAGATCGGCTTCGGGCGGGTTTCCTACCGCCGTGGCCGGGAAGTATCTGCCGATCATAGTGCCGACTGGCCGCGCCTACTTCACCTGGGAATTCGACCGCAAGATGCTGGAAGCCGCGGGCAACAGCAAGGCGGGCGAGGCGGCTTTCGTGGACCTGCTGGCCACCGAGCTTAAGGGCGGCAAGACCGTGTTCAATCAGGAAAAGGGCCGCCAACTGTTCGGCAGCAAAACCGGCTATGTGTTCGTGTGCGGCACGACCGGCGCGAGCCTGATAGTGCAGCTGGCAGCGGGCTCCAACATGGAGTACGCGGTGGTGGGCCAGCACCTGGACCTGATAGATTCCACTACCGGCCTGGCGATAACCAACGGCTCCGACAGGACCGTGGAAGATGTGGACGTGGCCAACCTGACCATTACGCTGGATACCGCCGGCGGCGTGGTGAGCACCGACAGCGACACGCGCATTACCCGGCAGGGCAGCTACCTGGCCGAAATGACCGGCCTGGAGCAGATAGTGAGCGACACGGAAGATATCTACAACGTGACGACCGCGCTGGAACGCCGCTGGAAAGCCTACGTTTCCGGCTCTACCGGCGCGCTGACCGACAAGAAAGTGGGCGCCGTGGCGCTGGCCGCGAAGATACGCTCCGGGGTATGGACCGACCTGATAGTGTCCAGCCCGAAGATGATGATGCAGATGGCGGCCGCGCAGAAAGGGACGCCCTACATTGACATGGGCCGCACCCCCACCCCGCCGAAAGACGTGGTGAGCGGTTACGACCGGATATTCGTGATGATAGAGGGGCATAAGATGGAGTGGATCTCCGACTTCAACTGCCCGGACGGCACAATATACGGCCTGGCGACCGAGTACATCGGCGTGCAGCACCTGGGCGAGCCGGACTTCATAAAGATAGGCGGGGAAATACTGCATCCCAACCTGTTCAGCAACGCCGGGACCGACACCGTGAAAGCGGTGCTGGCGTACTACGCGGAGTTCACCTGCGAACGCCGCAACCCGCACTGGAAGATGACCGGCGTGACCAACATGAGCGGCTGGTAAACAGCGCCGGAGTGCATAGCGGATAAAGAACCCCGGCGCGGCCTGACTGCGCCGGGGTTTTTCTTAAAGCGGACGACGGACGGGGCGATAAAATGACGATTGACGAACAGATGGTTTTGTTCTACAAGCGGATACGGCAGACCGCGGCCAATTCCAATATAACGTCCACGGACGCCATGGACTATATTAACGACGGGCGCAAGGCGGAGGCGCTTAAGCGGAAATTTTACCGGCTGGATTTTACGGATACCGCGGTGGCTGGGGACAACGTGTGGGCGGTGGACAGCGATTTTACGCCGCTGGAGAACGCGCGCGATTGGGCGACCATTAACGGCCGGCCGATAACCATGAAAGGCGTTGGCGAGTGGGCGTATCTGACGCAGGGGAACCTGTTGATAGTTTCCGGCTTCTTTTCTACCTGGGGAATGCTGGACAAAGGGAATTTTTATCTGTATCCGTCGGCCAAAACCGGAGACGTGATACTGCTTAAGGGTACGGGGCTGCCCGCGCCGCTGGCGGCTATTACCGGAGCGGACCCGGCCGCGCTGACCGACGCGGAGGCCACGTTGGGCGTGCTGGCGGGCGCTATGCAGGCGCTGGAAGACAACAACGGGGAGCCGGGCCCGCTGCTGATAAAAGACTACAACGAATACGCGAAACTGGTGGAGGCGCGCGCGAAGCCGCGCGGAGCACGGCTGCACGCCGCGCCGGAGATGTGGCACTGATATGAGCATTTTTTCTAAGATAGCGGAGAAATACCGCGAGCTGACATATACGCGCATTTGCAATAATCTGCCCGAGTTCTGCAATTATGTGCCGAAGCTGAAAACGCTGGAGCGGGTGGCGCGGTGGGTGGAGCGGTGGATATGGTACGACTATAACGAGTTCCCGCTGCGGTGGCGGAGCGCCGCCAAGTCGCTGGAGCAGAGGAACGACGCGGGGGATCAGTTCGGGAACTGCACAGAAATGACCGTGCTGCATAAGAAAGCGGCGGAGATACTGGGCTACCACGCGGAGAATTTATGTATTTTCGGGTACAATGAGAAAGGGGAAAAGGCGGCGCACGCGGCCGCGGCTTTCTGGGGGAAAGGGAAGAAAGGGGTTATTGAGTACGGGGACGTTATTTATTTTCCGCTGAATACGCCCTGGGACGAGATAGCGTTGAGCCTGCGGCCGGAGTGGAAAGCTGCGAGATGGGGATGGTACAATGATGAAGCGGAGCCGATAACGCCGATATGGTAGAGACTTTTTACGATTGGCAAAAGCGGAGGTTGGTTAAGGTGGAGAAGCTGGGGCCTGACGACGTACCGGGGAAGAAGCCGCAGATACCGATGAGCGGGTTAAGTTCGTTCGCCAGCATTCACCAGCGGCACATTGAGAAGAAAAGCAAGGCCAACAGGAACGGGAAATTTAAACCCAACCGGGGAAAGGCCGGGAAATGAAAGATTACGACGGAGAAGAACGGAGGGAACCCAATAAGCTGCTTGAGCCGCGGGTGCGCGATCTGGAAGAAAAAGAACGCGCGGGCTATAAAAGCCGGCAGGCGCTGCATAAGCAGATAGGGGACCTGGACGTAAAGGTGGGGGAGAATTATAAAAATTTAAACGCGAAAGTGGAAGAAAACCACAAAAACCTGAACGATAAAGTGGAAGAAAACCATAAGAACCTGAACACAAAATTAGACCTGGTGCTTTCAAGGATGGAAGACAACAGCGAGGATTGCGGCGAGCATAAGACGGAGACGGCGCTGCTTAAACAGGCGCAGGAAACGCTGACCGAGGCGCTGGCCGGGATAACCGAAGCGGTGGGCAAGATAAAAGACGACCAAAAAAACATAATTTACTTTCTGGCGGCCGGGCTGCTGGGGATAATAGGGTGGCTGGTGGACGCGCTTTACAGAAAACTAACGGGTGGGTAATTATGCTGATACGGATTAAAAGAAAATGGTTTACCACGCAGGCCACAATAGGCTTGATGACGATAGACGAAGACAGCTTTTCCTGTTTCACCATTGAAGACGTGGCGCGCGCGGCCGGGGTTAAGATACCCAAAGAGACCGCGATACCGGCGGATATCTATAACGTGATAATGGATTTAAGTAACCGGCATAAATGTATTATGCCGCACATTATGAACGTGCTGGATTTTGTGGGGGTGCGGTTTGATATTGCCAATAAGGCGACACAGGTAGAGGGCTGCATTGGTGTGGGACACGGAAAAGACCTGGCGGCGAATGCGGTATGGGATTCGGCCAGCACGCATAAGGTGTTATGCCAGAAGATACAGGCGGCGCTGGACCGCGGGGAGCTGGTGCAGCTTGTGATAACCAACGAGCAGGAGAGGACGATATGAAAAAAACTATTTTAATTACACTGATGCTGCTGGGGATGGGGTTTGCGGCCGGGGTGGCGTGCGCGCAGGAAGTGGCCGAGCCTGCGGCGGCCGTGACCGCGCAGGAGGCGGCCGCGCCGCCCGCGCCGGAGCCGAGCACCAACCTGTTTAATTTCGGAGACTTTTTCAAAAGCATTCGAATAGGGTACGCGGTGGACCAGCACGGGGCCCGATCCAGCGTGTTTTATACTTCCATTCTGACGTACCATACCGCGGCGGCGGTGGATCTGGTTTCTTTTAACATCGGATACGAGGGGATTCTTAAGCGGCCGACGCTGATGATGGGTGTGCGGATGGATAACATTGTGCCGCTAATGGTGAGCGGGACATGGGGAAAGAAGCACATTAAGACCGCCACGCTGCCGAGTTTTGAGGCGGGGCCCTTCCTTTCGTTCTGGCCGAAAAGCTCCGATAACCTTTGGGTACTGGAAGTGCGCTACGGGCTAGGCGCGGCGATAGGGCTTTAAGGAGGGAATATGGATATAGGGACCACGCTGGTAAACGGGCTTTCTTCGGTGTTCTCCGGGGGCGCGCTGGGGACGATAGGGACCATTGGGACCGGGATTCTGGATTTCTACAAGATGAAGCAACAGAACGCGCAGGACCTGGCCGTAAGGGCCGCGCAGCTTGAAATACTGAAAGTTACCGGCCACAACGAGGAAACGATAGCGGCCATTAAGGCGCTGGAAAGCAGCTACGACGCGGACAAAGCCACCTATGGCGAGAAGCCGGGGCTGGTGGATACGGTGCGCGGGCTTACGCGGCCGCTGCTAACGATGTACCTGGTGCTGATAAGCACGATATTAGGGATATGGGCATTCGGCAGGGTGACATTCGCCGAGACCATTATGGAGATAGCCAAGGGTTGTATTGAGATGTGCCTGTTCCTGACCAGCGTAGCCGTGGTGTGGTGGTTCGGGGACCGCATGAAAGAGAAGTTTTATATTCGGACCAAGAGGTAAACACTATGGAACAACCGAAGACGCAGTTTTCTAAAACCATAATGGTTAAAAAGGGCGTGCTGTTCCTGGCGAAGCTGGGCTCTGGCTGGCTGCTGGCGCATGGGTTTAAGGTGAGCGTGTCCTTTTGCGGTTTCGAGCTGGATACCGCCTCTGAGGCCAGTATTGCCGCGGCGCTGGGGGCTGTGGTGACTATGGGCTGTAACGCCCTTAAGATAAACTGGCCGGAAAGATTTGATTGGCTGTAAGGAACCGACATGAAAATAAAAGGCGCGCGGCCGGGAGTGAGGACCGAGTACGACCTGGGGCCGTGGGATGGCGGTATTGACGAGAAGACCGAGCCGGGCGCGCTGGGGGCTAATTTTTTGCACGCCGCGGAGAACGTGCTGCTGGATGAAGTGCCGGGGGTGGTTACGAAATGCTGGGGCAGCAAGAAAGTGGCCGAGATGCCGACCGGGGTGCCGGCCAGGTTCGCCTATGAGTATAAAAAGAACGACGGCAGTACCTACTTTCTGGTTTCTGACGGTGCGGAACTTTACGCTACCAAGGATATGGTGGCATTCGGAACGGCGCTGATAACCGGGTTGGACGAGACGGCTTATCTGCAATTCGAGACGATTGACGATAAGTGCTGGATAATGAACGGTTCGGATTTTACGATGTGGTTTGACGGCACGGATTTTGAGGTTATGGACCGGGAGTATGGAAACGCTACGCCGGCTGTTACCGACGCGGGGACTTCCAGCACGCAGATAATTGACGCCGCCCTGCCGAACGACCCAATTACGCCGGCGAGCACTGCTTATTGGGTGAACCGGCGCGTGGTGATAGTGAGCGGGACATACGCGGGTATGGAGGGGCTTGTTACCGCATTCAACCCGGCGACGCATAAACTGACCATTGAGGGGTTTGATAATGATCCCGGCAGCGGCGTGAGCTACATGGTGGGGCTGATAATGGTTAAGGGCGCGGTGCTGCGTGCGCGGGGGATTGAGCTTTTTGTGGGCTGCACTTCCGAGAATGGCAGCGAGGTGCGGTTCAACCGGACAGACGACCCGGATACCGGCATACGGATGCACGTTGACAACCCGCGCGCCTGGCCGGCGAATTACCAGATAGTTATTACGCAGAACGACGGGGACAAGGTTTATTCTTTTAGCCCGGTTTACCGGGACCGGGTGCTGGTGACGAAAGGGACCGCGATCTACAGGCTGGAGGCGGATTCTACGCGCATTTATGTGCCGGTACTGGTAAGCCAGGAGGTAGGGTGCCGCTACCCGGATAGCTGGGTGGTGAAAGGGGAGCTGCTGCATTTTCTGGGGAGCGAGCGGAGCGGGCTGCTGGATATGTATGTGACCGACATGGTGAGCGTGAAGCCGCTGCATAAAGACGGGAATTTAGTGCCGAGCTTTCAGAATATGTTTAAGAGCGAGAAGAATTACAAGTACCGGAGCCGGGCCAGCACGGATGATTTTAACACCGGGGACGTGAGTACCTTTTGCGAGACGAAGAACGGGAAGCTGGAATGCCGGACCGTGGCGACAAAGAGCGATTGGGACGACGTGATGGTGGCCGCGGAGAACGTGAGCGCGCGGGCCAGCGTTGAGACCGATAGCGTGGTGCTGGACGGGATACCGGCCTGGCCGCAAAAGTACGAGTGTAACGAGTTGCCTACAGCGGCGAGCCCGGTGTGGACGAAATACGCCACCGGGGAAAAAACAGAGAGCATTGTGGCCGGGAAACTGCTTACAGCCGTGGGGGGAATAGGCGCCGGACGGCTGCATTATTTCAGAAATAATGTATTTAGTTCCATAAAAAACACCTATGCCTGTTTTAGAGCAAAAGGTGTTGTATCAGGGAACATAACCGGGTCAATAGATTTTATTGTTCAAAATGGGAGCAAGCAGATTAAAGCGCAATTAATGTTTGGCTTGAGGTTAATGCGGCTTTATGTCAACAGCGTGAATCAGGGAGACGTTGATTTTAGCGATTATAAAACCGTAAATGTTTTGCTGGATAAAAATGGGAAAGGGATGGTGTATGTGGATGGCGTAAAATTATGGAGTGGAGACGCCATAGCCGCCGCAGAAAACACCACAGAGGGCTACACCAATAACGCCATAGTGTACGCCGCAACAGCTTTTGGAGCCACAAATCTATATCTAGATTTTATCTACGAGGACGCGGATTTTGATCTGCTTACTACCGAGATGCCGGCTACGCTGCCGACTACCGGGACGGTAGTGGTAAAGCTGGATTACACACGCGCGCCGGAAAGTTATGGCGCGGTATGGCTGGGGATGGGGCACGATTACACCGGGACGGTGGGGGTGGTTATTGACCCGACGCATTTTACCGATACCAGCCTACCGGGTGAAGATGATTTCTGGCTGGGAAGATTAGGAACCGCGCTGACCGGCGCGACCGCGGGGAGATCTCAATTAGTGGCTGCATTCAACGCGACCACAAAAATAATAACTATAGCCGGCTCCGGATCATTTACGCCCGTACAGGGGGACACCTACCAGATAAATAGGGGCGGCAGCTTCACTATACAAACTCAAAGCAGCGACGACGATATTACCTACTCCGCGCTGGCGTCTTTATACAATGGGCAAATACCAGGCACAGCCAACGCAACGCCGAAGAAAAGATATTTAAAACTGGTGATAACAATGACGCGGCAGGATTGCGCGAACGGGCCCGAGCTGGTGAGCCTGATATGCGGATTTTTATGGAGGATGAAAGCTATTCAGGTGGGCTCCAATATTACGGCATGGAGGAATTTTATCTCCGATACGACTACTCCGAGCGGGGCGCAGCTTGAGATGAGGATACGACTGGCGACTACAATAGCAACACCGCTGGAGGCTGATTTTGGGACCTGGCGGCCTATAACCAATTCAAACGACATAGGCACTATTTTAAGCGATACGCCGCCGCCGAAAGCGGGTGAGGGCCGCTGGTTAGACGTTAAAGTGGAGGGCGGGATAGGGGCGCTGGCGTTAAGCGGCTACCTGGAAAATTTCTCGCTGAACTGGCAGGAGGGCGGGGCGGTGGGCGCTAACCTGGGGCTGGTGGTGGCCGCGTTCATGTATAAAAAGCGGCTTTACCTGACCGGGATGAGCGCCGTGGCTACGGCCAACGACAGCCTATTTGTGCTGGACACGCGCAAGGCGTGGACAAAATTCACCGGGCAAAATATTAATAGGCTTATATCTTTTAACGGACAGATATATGGGCTTTCAAGCCTGGATGAAAATATTAAGCAGATGGAGGTAGAGGGCAGCTATTCGAACGACGCGGCGCCGATAGTGGGGTTTATTGAGCCGGGGGCTATGGACTTCGGCCACCAGCGGGTAGAGCTGCAAGCGGTGAAAGTGGGCAGCGTGGGGATAAATTCTACCGTGGAAGTATTGACCTCATACGAGGGCGATACATGGGTGAGCTTGGGGACGCTGGTGTTTACCGGGGACGGGACGAAGATACTGCGCGTGGCGCGCGGGCGGATAGGGAAGCAGCATTTTTTCAGGCTGAAAGGGAGCGCGGCCGAGGGGCTGGCGATAAACTTGTTTAAGGTGGCCGTGGTGGCGCTGCCCGAGGAGCGGTAATGGCCAGGCTGAGCACGACTTACGGGCTTAATGGGGAACCGGAGACGCGCATTGAGCGCGAGTTTGACAATTTGTATAAGACCAAGGGCGACGCCGCTATGGTTAAATACTTCGCCATGCCCAACGTGCAGACGGTGCCGCAGTTACAGCTGATACTTGTAAAGGAAAGCGGAAAGTGGTATACAGTAATAAGAATAGATGATACCCTATACCGCATGACTGAGTGGATAGCTATATAGGAGACAATATGCAGACCCAATTCAACGCACCCCAGCAGGATATGTACGCGGCGGCTTTGGCCAGGATTAAGGCCAATTCGGCGGCGAAGCGCGGCATGGCGCTGCGGAGCGCGAATGCGGCCGGGGTGGCTAACAGCGGCGTGGGGCAGATACCGATTGCGCAAGTAAACAACGAGGAAGAACTAGCCGCGAACCAGGCCGGGGCGCAGATAGCAGCGCAGCAGGATCAGGAACGGCTGCAGGAAAAAGAATTTGGCCAGCGGAAAGAGCTGATGGCGCTGGGGAATGAGTATTCTCTGGCACAGCAGGCGGAGGCTTACCGCCGGCAGAAGGCTATGGCGGGGAACCAGCTTTTCGGGCAGATTGCCGGCGGCGGGCTGGCGGGGCTGGGTTCGTACTTTGGAAATAAGGGGTAATTTTATGGCTGAAAATATTGCTGGCATTGCGGGATGGCGGAGTGGCGCGAAGAAGAACCGGCCGGGATTTTTACCCGAGACCGAGCCGGGCAGCGAATCCAACGAGTTCAAGAATTATATCGCGCAGGGGATTGCCCAGCAAGAGGAAGACGCCAGCGCGCAGGGTCTTTATAGAGAGGTGCCGGAAGCCGTGGCCAACCCCGAGCTGGCCAAGGCCGGCGGCGAGAGCACGCGGAGCCGCATAGGCCGCGCCCTGCAGGCGGCCAGCGCGGCTATTCAGGCGAATGTGGGTCCTACATACCCGGGCATGGGGTTGGGGAGCGCGTTGGCGCGCGGCGTGGTGGGGTTCAGCGCGGCGGACGCGGCAAAGGCGAGGGCGGACGCGGCGGCGGCGGAGAAGCAGGCTACCCGCGAGCAGCAGTTGCAGATGCTGGGGATTAAAGAGGCGGGCGATACCGCGCGGATGGAGACGCCGGAGAGGGCGGCGGCGAAAGCGGGGGCGGTGAGTGATGCGGAATACGCCAACAAGGAAAAACTGGCGAACCTGGCGAATACCAATTATATAAAGCGGACTGACGCGCTTAAAAAAGGGGCTGTATCGGCGGCTACAAGCGAACAGGCCGCGAAGTGGTGGGGAGATTCCTGGGATGATGCGATAGTACAGGGGAATGCGATATTAAAAAGCACCGGAGATTTCCCTGACGACGCCAAACTTGCAGCTATGGCGCAGAGGAACTTTGAGAACAGGAAGAACCCGCCAGCAGCGCCTAAATTGAGAAAGTTGTAAAGTTATGGCTGAAAAGACGCTATACTCAAAAAAACAGCTTGCCGAGATCTTCCGGGAAGATAACCCCAAGCCAGAGTACAAAGATAAAACCGACGACGAGATTTTGGCTATTGCCAAAATTCTACCCGGTGGCGAGGAATGGTTGACGCACCTTGCGCCGGAGCCTCCGCCGCCACCCGCGCCGCCGGGAAGAATACAGCAATTTAAAGACCTGACCGTGACCGCGTTCAAGCGGATGGCAGAGCAGGGGCCGGGGCCCGGTGCGCGCGAGATGGAGACGCAGGACGCGCAGGCGGCCGCGGCGGTGGCGCGGCCTGCGGCGCCGGCCATACCGACGCCGGCGGTAGATTTTAACAGCTTGGCGGACGCGGCAAAGGCGCGGCTAATAAACAGCCTGCCGCCCAAAGCGGAATTCACACCGGAGCAGATAGCGGCCACCACCATAAATCCGGTGGATATCCCTAAAAAACAATTCATTTCCGAGCCTATGGCCGGAGAGCTGCTGCCTGATACTGCGGGAACTATGCCTGCGCGGCCTGCGGCTGCGCTGGAGCAGCGGGAAGCGGGGTTGGTGCAGGGAGAGCGGCCGGGGGCGCTGAAACGCGCGTTAAGGACCATTATAGAGGGTTCGCCGTATGGCGGGACGCGCGAGAAGCAGATTGCGGCCGCGCAGAACGCGGTAAATATTTCCCGGCAGACGGGACTACCACCGAGTTTTATTAAACCCAGCGACCAAATATCTTTTGCGCGCGAGTTAGGGGCGGCCACGCAGCCTACCGGCCGGGAGCTGCTGGTGGACCCGGCCATGACGGCGGCGATACTATACGGCGGCGGGCAGGCGGCCGCGGCGGGGAAACTGGCGGCCTACGCGGGGCGGACGGCGCTGACGCTGGGGGCATTTGAGGGGCTTAACAGGGCCATTCCCACAGATACGTTTATTCCGAGTGACGCGAGCAGCGCCACCAGCACGGCTATTGAGCTGGCGGATTTTATCGTTAAGGGCGCTATGGCCGGCGGGATTGCCGGCGCGATCCGGCCGGTGGGGAATTTTATTAAGGCGAAGTTTGCGGAGACACCGGCGACTAAAAATATTCCAGCCGCGGTACAGGATAAGATAATAAATTCCACGTTGGAAAATTTGATAACCAGAGATACCAAAGAATTCGGGCAGACTATTCCCGCACCTAAAATTGAAACTTCCAAGGAACAAGTTATAAAAAATGCAGAGAATAGGCTGGCAGAATTAAACCTTAAAGCTAACGGCCAGGAAGCGTTAGAGATAAAAACTCCCGACGGGAAAATACGCCAGGTGAAAGAAGTATTATCCAAGTTTTTAACCCGCAGCGAAATGAGCGAGCGGAAGTTTTTAACTGAAAATATAAACAACGCAGAAAAGTTGGCTGACAAATACGGACTTAAAATAAAAACAGAGATACCGCCGACCATTCCAGAGCCTAAAGCGGCGCAAAAGTTTCCGGAAGAAATTGCGCCGCTGGAGACGATCTGGACCGAGCCGCTGGAAAAGCTGAACGCGCGGGTAGCGGAGCGGAATATTAAGCCGCCTTACTGGATGACGCCGGAACAGATTGCGGCTGATGAGGCGAAATATCCCGGCGGTGAAGCCTATCGGAAATGGGCGGCCGAGATAGAAATAAACTCCAAGCGCAGCGGGCACCAGGTCCCCGAACAGTTGATAAAAAAATACGGGCTAGAACAGGCCGAGATAGACGCCATTGACGCGGAGAGAGCCGACAAGGCGGACACCATAAAGGCACTAAAAGACCGCAACGCTGGCAGCTTAACACCGGCACTGGTAGTGCTGCGGCGTGGCGGAGGATTTAACAAAAGGGCATTACTGGCATGGATGGGGGTAAGAGAGGGGGGCAACTGGAAAGGGAAAGAATTTCCGGAAGAAGCGGGGCCCTGGGTACGCGTTAAGGGCGGCATGAGCCCGGAGGATTTTGCAAAGGAACTTTACTGGCAGAAAGTTATTCCCGAGAACGATCCCGCACTGGCCATGGAAGTGCTGCGCCAGAATATTGCGCTGCGCGCGGCTGAAAAGGCCGGGAAAGATATTACCGAGTTTATGCCAAAAGTGGAGGACCGGGAGTGGAACGAGATGGGGCCCGACGCGCCGCCGATGTACTCACTTAAGAAGCCGAAAAGCGGGGATCTGGCGGGGCAGACATTTATTCCAGGCAGCGGGCCCGCTATGCCTACCGGGAAGATACGGCCTGCCGAGTTTGTGGACCAGGAGGCGTGGTTGGACGGATTCCGCGCGCCGGCGCCGGAGGCGAAGACGCCGGGATTATTCGACAAGCCGGACGAGGGGCCGGGGATGAAGCCGAGCGGGCTTTCGGGCAGAAGCTGGGGCACTAATATGGCGCTGGAGCCGGTGCCGGGCGCGAAGAATGTTTACAAGGCGCAGATACGGCAATTCGCGGAAAAGGCGTTTAATGTGCCGATTTACGGCCGCGCTACGATACGGATGGGCGACGCGGTGGGTAAGTATTTCCCGCGGGGGCGCTATATACGCGAGGTTACATGGGGCGAGCTGGAAGTGGAGGCGCATGAAGTTGCGCACGCGATAGGCGATACGCTGTTCCAGAATAAATTTAAGGGGCATTTCAGCGAGGCGGCCATTAAGGAGCTGCGGGCGCTGGATTATGACCAGCGCAAGCGCCGGCCGCATGAGGGGTTTGCCGAGTGGTTCCGCTACCTTATGACCACAGACCAGGCGGAGACGAAAGCGCCGGCGTTCACGCAGGAGTTTAAGGCGAAGATAGCGGGCACGCAGATAGAGAAAGACATAGGCACGCTGAAAGGGATGTTTACGGATTGGCAGGGGTTGGGCGCGGTGCAGCGGTTTAAAAACCAGACCGATAAGAAAGGCGAGACGCTGCCGGTGGTTACGGCCATGGACGCGGTGGCGAATAAGGGCCGGGAATTCTACCGCGCTTTTGTGGATAAATTTGACAGCTTTAAAATAATGGACACGCAGGCGCTTAAGGGGGATTGGTGGTTTAAGCTGACGCCTTATGAACTACTGACCAGGTTTGCGGGGAAAAGCGGATCTATTGCGAAGCGGTGGGTGATGGATGAAGCGGTGGACCTGAACGGGAATAAAATAGGGATCAGCTTGCGCGAGGCGCTGGCGCCGGCTATGAAAATGACGCCGGCGGGATTTGTGGATAAAGTGGAATTTGAGAATTTCATGGAGTATTATATTGCCAAAGGCGTTATAGAGCGGCACGCCCGCGGCCTGGAGACCGGGCGCGACATTAACGACGCTAAATTTATTGTGGAGAAATTCAAGAGCCCGGAATACGACGAGGCGGTGAAGCTGCGCACGGAATGGGAGCACAATCTTTATAGCCTACTACTGGGCAATACTTACACGCCAGCGGAGCTGAAAGCCATTCAGGATATTTTTGAATACCATTTATCTTTCAGGCGGGCGGGGAAAGAGGCGCTGGGCGGGGGCTCGAGCTCCGGCGGTTTCTTAAAGCCGGGGAAAGCGGTGTACCGCGCGACCGGGAGCGGCCGGCCGATAATAAACCCGTTCGAGAGCGATATTGCGAACACGCAAAAGATAATTGAGATAGCGCAAAAGGCGACCGTGGCGCAGAGCCTGGCGGAACACGCGGGCTACTTTCCGGAAACATTCGGCCGCGCGCTACGGCTGGTACAAGCGCCGCAAAAGGCGGTTACGTTTACCGCGGCCAAGCTGCGCAGCTTTCTAGTGAGCGAGGGCGTGGATATTGCCGACATGAACCTGGACAGGATGGTGACAATATTCCAGACGATAAGCGGCGGGAAGGATAACATTATTCCCATAATGGTGAACGGGAAGCGGAATTTTTACGAGGTGGACGAGCAGTTATGGAAAGACATAAATAAGGTGGGCGTGCCGACGCTTAATGCGTTCACGAAAGTATTGCGGCCATTCGCACAAGTGAAGCGGATAGGCGCGACGGGGCTTAATTTCGCATTCCAATTACTGCGCAACCCGATGAAAGACTGGCCGACGTTCATGGCCTATACGAAGTACACGCGCAACCCGGCGACCATGATAAAAGACCTGGCGGTGGGAACTTACCACGGAGTAAACCCTGACGCGCTGGCGAAGCGTTGGGAGAACATGGGCGGCGAGATGAGCACGTTTTTCGGCAGCAACCGGGAGGGGGCTTTTAAGGCTTACGACGAGATACTGCTGGAAAGCGGGAAGTGGCCGAGCAAGGCGCTGCTGGTGGCTAAACACCCGATTTTTGCGACGATGGGACTGCTGGGGACCGCCGAGAAAGGGCCGCGTATGGCGGAGTTTAAGGGAATGTACGAGAAGCTAACGCTGGAACACCCGGAGTGGAGTGAGGAAGTGCGCGTTACGCGGGCGTTCAACGCGAGCCAGGACGTGACGACGAACTTTTCACGGTCCGGGACATGGGGGCAGCAGATTAACCAGGGAGCGGCTTTCTTCAACGCGAACGTGCAGGGATTTGATAAGATGATCCGTGAGATCAAAGCGGACCCGGCGAAGTTCCTTATTATGGGGAGCACGCTGCTGACGCCGCCGGCGATTGCGGCCTGGTATAAAAACAAGGATAAAGAGTGGTACACTAATCTGCCGTATGCGTACCGATACGGTAATATTTTTGTGGAGACGGATAGCGCCATTTACCGGGTGCCGCAGCCGTTCGAGCTGGGGATTATTTTTCAGGCGCTGCCGGTGGCTATTCTGGACGCGGCCTACAGGCGCGACCCGGAGGGATTTGAGGGAATATGGAAGCTGGTAGGGACACAGATACCGAACCCGATACCGAGCGTGATGGGCCCGGTGTGGAATGTGGCCACCGACAGCGACTATATGGGGCGGCCGATAGAGGGTGAGCGGCTAAAGCGGCTGCCGATGGAGGACCGCGTTAAGCCGGAGACGATGCCGATTGCGATCGAGATTTCAAAGGCGTATAACAAATTGGGGAAATATTTTGGTGTGGAGCTTTCCCCGGTGCAAGTAGACTTCCTGCTGAATGACGCTACCGGCGGATTCCCGCGCAGGACGGGACTGACAGGCGGGAACATTAAAGAGGCGGCGGATCTGCCGGTGGTGGGCAGCATTATCCTACGCGAGCCTTTCAACCCGCGCCTGCAACTGGAAAAGTTTTTTGCCGAGCGGAAAGAGCTTACGGAACTTTCAAACGCGGACCGGGCGACGCCAAAGCAAGAGGCGAGATTGAGCAATTTAGAGGCCGCGTATACCTATGGGCTTAAGCCGAGGCTTGATGCGATTAAAAAGGCGCGCAACGCCGGGGACATGAAGACCGTAGAGATGAAATACAAGGAAATGCGGGTACGGTTGGACAAGCTGAAACGGGACGCGGAAAAATAGGCCCTTGACAAGCGGCGCGGCTTCTGGTATGATTTTCAGACAAGACGAATGACTGAACTTTAGGCGGTCGTTTTTGAATTTATGCAGGGACGGGCGAACCTAAAGCGCCGCGGTCCCTGCACTTTTTTTAGGGGAGGATATTAAAATGGAAATTACAATGGAGATGTTAAGCAAGGTTTCGAAGCCGTGCGAGGATGGCGCCGCGTGGTTTGTAAAACAAAAAGAGACCGATATGGTTAAATTAGCAAAGCTGGCGATTGAAGATGGATACGACGCCATGAAGTACGCGAATTGGGGATTAACGCGGTTAATAACCAGGGAACAGCGTATTAAGTACGCTTGCTTCTCTGCGTTGCAAGTTTCCTTTTTATGGAAGAAGCGGGACCCAAAGAGGTTTGCGGTTTGGAAGAAGTGGGTGGACGATGGTTGCCCGGAGGGTTCAAGGGCCGCCGCCGACGCCTCCGACGCCGCCGACGCCGCCGCCTCCGCCGCCGCCTCCGCCGCCTACACCGCCTATACTGCCTCCGCCGCCTATGCCGCCTATGCCGCCTATGCCGCCTCCGCCTACGGCGATGCCCCCTACGCCGCCTACGGAGCCGCCTCCTACGCCGCCGATGCCGCCTCCGCCGCCACCGCAAAATCGCGCTTACTGGCTAAAATTATCCGGTACGGGGTGAAATTGTTGCTGGAGAAAAAACCATGAAGACGATACTGTTGAAAGTGGGGGATAAGTGGGAACCGGGGATGTGTTTTGGGGAGAATGGGGATAACTCCTGCGCGTTCGCGGGGATGGGGTGTTCCAGCAGGATTCCGGCACGGTGCCCACTGGCAGGGGCACGCTTGGCGGTGAAAATTAAAGTAGTGGGGGACATAAAGAAAGAGGGGGATATTTACGCGGTGAGGGTAAAACCATGAAATGCGAGGAATGCGGGAATTTCGGGTATAGGAAAAAGAACGGGGAGCCGGTGTGTAAATACGGGCTTAATTTTAACTTCCAGCGCCAGGCTTATGATGAGGAAGTTGTGGGGTGTAAGGACGCGGAAATAAAAAGATTCAAGGTAATTACCGCGATTGACCCAGGGTGCAAAGGTGAAGCTATAATTACAACATGGGCTGTAGACGGCGATAAAAATGTGACAATACTTTCCAACGAGAGAATACCGATATCGCCTATTTTTGTACCGACAACGGAGGGGAAACCATGAGCGGGAAATATTGGGATATTACGGTTAATGCGTTCCGGGGGTGTTCACACGCGAGCCGCGGGTGCGATAACTGCTGGGCGGAGAGGTTCGCCTGGCGGTTGGCGAATAACCCCAAAACGCAGGTTTACTATAAAGGGTTGGTTACAGAGACCGGTTGGACTGGAAAGACGTGGCATGAGACACATTGGGACGCAGGACTTCCAAGCAAACCGAAGAAGATTTTATTTAACGCCATGGGTGATCTGTTCCATGAGGCGAACAAACCGGGGGATATTCAAGATTGCCTGCAGACTATTTCGCTGGCGACGATTCATACTTTTATTATTCCTACAAAGCGGCCGGGGGTGGCGCTGTATCACTTACAGGCGTTTAAGTGGAAGCTGGATAACGTGGTGCTGTTGGGGAGCGTGGAGGACCAACCGAGCGCGGACGAGAGGCTGCCGTATATTGTGCAATGCCGGCCGTTCGTGAAAGCGGTGGGGGCGAGTATTGAGCCGCTGGTGGGGGGTGTGAGCCTGGCTAAGTTCGCGCCGTTTTTGGGATATCGGGAGTTTTTAGGGCGGCTTAAGGACAATGGGGACGTTTCTACCGATGAATTAAGGCTGGATTGGGTGATATGCGGCGGCGAGACGGGGCCCGGTGCGCGGCCGATGCACGCGGATTGGGCCAGGAGCCTGCGGGACAAGTGCAAAGCGTCCGGGGTGCCGTTTTTCTTTAAGCAGTGGGGCGAATGGCGCGGGACTACACGGATGGGCGTTGCGCGCGCCGGCAGGGTGCTGGACGGGGTGGAGCATAACGGGGGGATTTTATGATGGAGTATATGCCGGAAAATTGGGTGACGCTGGTGATAGCGTTTGCGGGGTTTGTGGCCGGGTTCTGGATTCGCGGCCGGGTGGATAATGTATGAGCATTGCGCTTAACCCGATAGTGCAGGCCGAGATGGAGATGCGCGCTATGCTGGCCGGGGTGCCTGGCGCCGCTATGGCTATTCATATGCTGGTGGAGATAGTGAAGCGGGCGATCATGCAAGAGCGGCTGATGATGGGGCAGCATGAGGATTGCGGCGCGGACAACCCGAAGGGGACCGCGGCGCTATGCAAATGCTACTGCCATAAGGGGCATTACCGCCATGTGTGGATTCCGGTGATCAAGACGCCGAACATTAACACCGACGGCAGCTACCATTTAATTGACAGGTGCAAGTTCTGCCCTGATGTGCGGTTTCAGGTTATCAAGCCGGAATTTATAAAGGAAATGTTTAAGCTGGTTTCAAGCGAGTTCCTGATACGCGGAACGCAGCAAGTGCTGACGAAAGAGGCATGGCTGGAAAGCAGGCCCGAGCCGGCGCAGGGGAAATTGCTGCGGAGGGGGGAGGTATGATGGAAAAACCTTATTGCTGGTATTGCAATGTGCATATGTGCCTGATTTTGGCATATAGCGAATGCCTGGAATGTGAGGCGGGAATGCCTGAGAGATTTGAGTCTACGGCGTGGCCGTGGTTTCCGGTGATGTGAGGGGGAAATTATGAAATATTCTGACGAAATAGTGGCGGCGGCGGCGTTGCTGATTGAGGAAATGCCGGGGTATGGGTGTTTTTTCTCTATGACCGATGGGACCATGACGCTGCCGCAGGATCTGATTGCGCTGGCGTGCGCGCTGCCGAAGAAAGAGAAAGAAGCCGGAGCCGGGCCGCAGGCGCTGATGGACCTTTGGAACGAGCTGGCGGATGAGCGGCTGCCGCGGTGCGCGAAGCTGACCGATAAGCGCCGGCACGCGGCGCGAGCCAGGCTGAAAGAGTTTCCCAAAAAAGAGCAATGGGAGCGGTTGATTGACGCGATTAATCATAATCCCTGGGCGCTGGGGGAGACGCCAAACCCTGGGTATCAGAACTGGAAAGCGGATTTTGACTATCTGATTAAGCCCATGACGATGGTACGGTTTATTGAGAAAGGGATGGAGCGGAGGGCCAGCGCGCCGAGCGATCCGCGCGAGGGGTACAGCGAGAGATTGGAGAGGAGATAATATGATGGGAATATTAGCATTTATAGCCCTAGGCATGGCAGCTTATAAAGATGACGCGATAGCATTCGCGATAATACTTCTGGCAGCAGTTATCTACGAGAAGAAGATATAAATTATGGACACTAATTTACCTAACAACCCGGAGATGGAGATGGCGGTTATTGGCTGTATGCTGATGGCCGGGCCGGTGGAAAAAAACATACTGGACAACATGGACCCGGAGTGGTTCTACTCCGAGCGGAACCGGCTTATCTACACGGTGCTGAAACAGTACATTGATACTGACACGCGGACGGACCTGGTGTTGGCGTGCCAATGGCTGACCAATGCCGAGATTTTGGGCGAGATTGGCGGGCAGCGGTATTTGACCGATTGCATGGATAAGTGTTCCACGCTGGCGCATACGGAAAGCTACATTACCGAGATGCGGAAGATCTACTACGACCGGCAGATAATTGCGACGATAAAAGAAGTGGAGCAGGACCCGAGCCCGGATAATATTGAGAAGCTGCGGTGTAAGCGCGAGGAAAAGGACGGAGCTAACGCGCAAGGTATTTTGAACCTTAAAGACTGCGGGCCGAAGATACTGGAATTGGTTTCGCCACTGGCGAAAGGGATGTATGATATTTTCGGATTTGAGCAATTAAACGAGTACCACAACGCGGCCGCCGCGGGGGATATTATTTGCGTTGGCGCGCGGCCGGGGGTGGGGAAGACGGTGCTTTCGGCGCACATGGCTATTAATTTTGCGCGGGTATACAAAGAGCCGGTGTTGTATTTCACGACGGAAATGACCTACGAAGAAATGCTGCAGCGGATTCTGGCGCCGTTAAGCGGCGTGCCTGGGTGGAAGTTCCGCAAGCGGTATTTTGATAAAGAGGGGAACGACGCGACTGCGATTGACAAAGCGGCGGCCGAGCTGATGAAGCTGAATATTTTTATTGTGGATAAACAGAGCCCCACGCTGGCGGAGATCCGCGCGGCTATGGCGGCGACCAAAGCGCGGTTGGTGATTGTGGATTACCTGCAAGTGCTTAACCTGGAAGTGGACGATGAGGGGAAGCCGGCCGCGTTCGGGCGGTTCATGTATGGCTGGAAACACAGCCTGCGGGGGATGGGGGCGGTGGGGGTGATACTGTCGCAGCTGGCGCGCGAGGTTGACGGGTTGACTTCGAAGCAGAGCCCGCAGATGAAAGACCTGAAAGGGAGCGGTGACATTGAGATTGCCAGCAACTGCATTGTGCTGGCCTGGCCGCACAATAAGAAAGACAAAGACACAAAAGACGAAGTGGTGCCGGAGATTAAAAATATTAAGCCGGTGGAGTTTGTTTTTGTGAAGAACCGGACCGGGAAAAGCGATGTTTCGGTGCAGATGATTTTTGATGAGAATCTGATATGCTTTCACGAATGGAATACCGATACGGCTATGAAGTTTGCCGACCAGGTTATTGCGCGCAAGCCTAAGGAGAAAAAAAATGAAAAGTCTAAAACTTCTGCAACATGGGGCGGCGGCTCCGGGGATACTGATTCCGGCGGGTTCACGCCCGACCCCGGAGAGGAACAATAGCGCGACGATGGAGGCGTTCTGGAGCTACCTGGGGGCGTGCACGGCCAGGGGGGCGGCGTCCGAGCGGACCAAGCGGGCTTATGGGGCGGCTATTGGGCTGTTTCTGGCCTGGTGCGAGGGGGAGGGGATCGATCCGGTGGCGGCGCGCGAGCGGGATATTGAGGATTGGCGGGCGGCGCGGATGGCAGCGGGGGACGCGCCGGCGACGATGGGGTTGCGGCTTTCGGCTGTGCAGACGCTATACAAGGCGCTAAAACGCGCCGGCCGCGTGGCTTTCAACCCGGCCGAGCATGTTAAGGGGCCAAAAGGGAAAGAGGCAACGGTGGACGCGGTGATGAGGAAGATCGTGTTTCCTGACCAGATGATTGTGGTGTTGGGGAAGCTGGAGGCGGACGCGCGGGGGGACCGGGACCGGGCGATACTGCTGACGCTGTACCTGCTGGGGCTGCGGCTTTCGGAGGCCGCTGGGCTGGATTGGGGGGATTGGGGTGGGGATACCATTGCTTTCAGGGCAAAAGGCGGCCTGGCGCGAGAATTGAGCGTTCCTGAGGGGCTTAAAGCGGTGTTGGGGAAGCTGCGGGACGGCGCGGGCGGGGTGGCGGCCGCGGGGCCGATGTTTATGGGGGATGGGGGACGGTTTACGGTGCGAGGTATTCAGAAGATGGTGGTCGCCAGGCTTAAGGCGGCCGGGCTGGCCGGCAGAAGCCCGCACGCACTGCGGCATAGCTGCGCTACGGTGGCCGCGATTGCGGGTTCATCCGCGTTTGCGATTCAGGACCAGCTCGGGCACGCTTCGCAGAGGACTACCGCGATTTATACGCGGGTGGCGGGGAGATTTTTGGAAGCGCCGAGCATGGTGGTGGCGCGGGGGTTGGGGATATGAAATATCGGCCGCTAATTCGGTACTATGGGGGAAAGTCGCGGATTAGCGGTTGGGTGACTTCTTTTTTTCCTAAACACAGGGTTTACACCGAGGTTTATGGTGGAGCTGCCAGCTGCTTGCTGCGGAAAGAGAGAGCTTACGCTGAAATATACAACGACCTGAACGGTGAGCTGGTGAATTTGTTTAAGGTGGTGCGCGACCATGGGCCGGAATTACTGCGCAGGATCTCGCTGACGCCGTTTTCCCGACAGGAAATGCTGGAGGCATACGATCATGCGGTGGACGCGGTGGAGCAGGCCCGCCGCACCATTGTAAAAGCGAACATGGGGTACGGCTCCGACAGCCTATACCGCCAGAATGGCTTTCGCGGTAGCGTGAACCGCGCGGGCTCGACGCCTAGCCATGATTGGGCGTCTTATCCGCCGGCGCTGTCCCGCATTATAGAAAGATTCCAAGGGGTTGTTATTGAAAGCATGGAAGCTGTGGGGGTATTGCAAAAGTATGACGCACCAGACGCGCTGCATTATGTGGACCCGCCATACATGGCGTCCACCAGGCAAGACCGACACGGTTACAAGCACGAATTAACAGATCTCGACCACTACGCATTGGGGGGGTATTAAACGGCCTGCAGGGTAAAGTTATAATAAGCGGATACCCATGTGAACTATACGAGGAAATTTATAAAGGATGGGAGCGGGTAGAGAAAAAATCTTTTACGTTTTGCGCTAAAGAGCGGATGGAAGTTTTATGGATAAAACGGTAAGGGATTTTTACGTCATGAAAATTGCCAAAGTATTCCCGCAAAAGAAAAGCATTTGGACGCCTACGGACCAAGATTGTTATTTTGGGCCGCCGGATCTGTTTACTCCAAAATATGATGAAGTGCACATAAGCTGCGTTTTTACCTGGGACAAACCACGCGCAGAAATGTTGGCTAAAAATTGGGGGGGGCATGGCAGGGTGTTGATAGGTGGACCAGCGTATAATAGCCCATGTGATGATTTTATACCGGGGAAATATATTGCGCCTGGCGTGATATTTACTACGCGAGGATGCCCAAATAAATGCAGCTTTTGTTTTGTGCCAAAACGGGAAGGAAGTTTTAGAGAACTGCCGATTGTGCCAGGAAATATTATCCAGGATAACAATATCCTGGCTGCCAGCGAGAAGCATTGGACTGCGCTGATAGAGATGCTGAAAGGGCAGCACACTATTAAATTCTCCGGCGGGTTAGAGGCGCGACGGTTGATGGATAAAAAGATTCAAGATCTGCGGGGGCTGCGCATTGCTGAATTATATTTAGCTTGCGACACGGCTGCCGCGTTGCCGACAGTGGCGGATAGGATTAAAAAATTAACTTCCGCCGGGTTCACGCGCAGCCATATTTATGTTTATGTTATTTGCGGGAAAGACCAAGACGAAGAAGAAGCGCGCATGGAACAGATATTTTTAGCGGGCGGACAACCTTTCGCGCAGCTTTACCAGCCGGAAGTTAAGATTAATTATCCGCGCGAATGGCGTAATTTTTCTACCAAGTGGAGCAGGCCGGCAGCGTTCGTTTCAAACATGGAAGATTTATTTAAAAGATAAGGCAAAAACAGCGCCGGCGGGACCGTGGGGATCTCGCCGGCGCTGTTTCATTGGCGGGGATTATTTGGCTTTGCGTGCGCCGAATTTAGCGCAGTAGCGGGCGGCCTCCTTTTCGGTTAGGAACGGGGTGAGGTCCACAGCCAGGTCGTCCTGCAGCGCTTTTATCACGCGCGGGGACCAGGGGGATTTTCCGTTTACCGCGTCCGACAGGCGGGCGCGGGTGAAGTGGTGGCGGGTGGCGATATCCTCAAAGGATTTTGTGCGCTCCGACATTTTCATTTTTACAAACCACTCCCGGCGCTGGGTGGGCGTCATGTTCTCCAGCACGGTTGAAACCACGGCCAGGTCGTAGGGGATCTGCCGCGCGGTTTGATATTCTGCTATTTTTTTCATAATGCCTCACTTTTAACCGATTAGCCATAGCGCGGCGGCTACAGTGAGCCATAAGGCGGTGCCGCCTATGGCCGTAACGATGTATTCTCTGGTAGTCATTTTGGGGCCTCCGTTGCCTTTATGATGGCGGCGGCTATTATGTCCTGGAGTTGCGCCGCGCTGGGGATTGGCTGCTGGCCGCAGGCGAGCTGCTGGAAGTAGCCCAGGGCGCGCAAGAACGCGCGCAGGGCGGCTTCCCTTGTGTTGATAGCCTGCACTATGGCGGCGGCGTTAGCGCGGCCTTCCGCTTCGCTTATGGAGCCATAGGGCGGCTCCAGGTTATCCGGTTCGTGCGTCCGCGCGTAGACTTTGGCGATTACCACGTTGTCCGGGCTGAGGATTTCGTGATCGTGGCCGGATTCCGACAGGCGGGCGCGCCAGGGGGCCGGGGTTGGGTTGGGTTCGGGGTTCATAGTTTACTCCTTTTTGTTGGGCGGGGGTTTCGCGCAAAGGAAATTGTGCGCAAATTCCCCCCAGCTGCCCATGTCGCGCACGGCCTCCAAGATAAGCTCAAAGGCGTCAACGCTGACGCGCTCCGGGGTTGATGCGCTGTCGCTCTCGATGATGTCCGAGATCATATCGGCGCAGGCCGTGGCGGTTGATTCGCCCTGGTTCCGCAGTTCGCGCAAGAGCGCGGGTATTTTTTCCGACGTGTACATACTGTTACCTCCTAAAGATTGCACGGGCTTGCCGCCGTGCTGTGCGTTATTCCCCGGCCTCCTATCCGGGGCGGCTCCGCAGTTTACCAGGCGGGGAAATGCTGGTCGTCCGTGTAGAGGGCGTCCAGCAGGGCTTCTTCCGCTTCCTCCGAGTGGGCGGGCTCCTGGGGCTGGGTGGTGGCGGCCAGGATGGCCGGGGTGCCAGCGGCCAGCTTCTCTAGCGCGGCCAGGGGCGAGAGCGGGGGCAGGTACTGGCGGGTGATGATATTCTTAAAGGCGTTCCCGGTGCCGTCGCAGGTGGGGCCCATGTACATATAGTCCCCGGCGTAGTTGGGGGTGCCGCGCACGCGCGAGAGACGGCCCGCAGATATGGCTTCCTCAAATGCCAGGTTGGGATTTTTCCAAGTGTTCATACTGTTACCTCCTAAGTTTTGCCCGGATGGTCCAGGGTATTACGCTATTCCGTGCCCGGAACAGTTGGGGCAAGTTTTACCGCGCAGTTCGCCAGTGCCGGAACAAATTACGCAGTAGTTTGCACGACGGCGGCGGCGCGGCTTTATCCCAGCTGGCCGGGAATTTTTAGGGCATGATACGCAAATTTCAGGGCTGAAAGTTGCGGCGGCTATCTTCGGACATTTACTACATTTAAGCAAAGGCATACTACTACCTCCCCGCGCCATTGAGTTGATACCAGCCGCGCCCGCTCATTTCGATATGGGCGGCTCCGGCGGCGTAAAGCTCGCGCATATCGCGCTCGATTGTGCGCGCGGACACGCTGAACCGCTGGGACAAGGCCACGACATGAAGCGGACCGCTTTGGAGTAAGGCCCAGATACGCAGACAACGCGCCAGGACCTGCCGGGGTGGCTGTACGATACCATTTGAAACGCGCATAAAAACCTCCTTATAAACTGGCCTCATCAGCCGCCGCATTACGGCGGGACCGGGCGGGGGCCCGGTTTCGGCCTTACAACAGCCCTTTCTCCTTAAAGGACATAAAGCCGCCAGCCGTGACTATTACATGGTCGAGTACCTCAATCCCCAGTATTTTTCCGGCCTGCACCAGCCGCTTAGTAAGTGAGAGGTCCTCGTCCGACGACTCAAGACAGCCGCTGGGGTGGTTGTGGGACACAATGACAGAGGCGGCCAGGTTGCGCACGGCGGGCTCAAAGACTTCGCGCGGGTGGACAAGGTTATAATTGAGCGTACCTATGCTCACAATGTCGCGCTTTATCTCCTGGTTGCGGGTGTCAAGGTAGAACACAACAAAATGCTCCTTTTTGTTGGTGCGGATGTCGTGTAATTCCTCCCAAATATCGCGCGGTTTAAGATATATCCCGGCTTTCTTCCCGGTGATAAGCCGCCGGGACAACTCAAAGGCGGCCAATATCTCACAGGCGCGCGCGTTGCCGATACCGCAGGCTATCAACTCGGAGTAGCTGGCCTGGGTGATGTTGGCTCCGGTGTTGGCGAACTTGCGCAGGAGATCCCCGGCAAGGTCCAGCACGCCGCGCTCCTTGGTGCCAGTGCGCAGGATAATAGAGAGTAATTCGGTATTATCCAGTTTTTCGGTTCCCTGATAGTGGGCTACCTTGTTCCGGGGCCGTTCTATCCGGGGCATGTCCGCTATCCTCATTCCGTGAGTATCCATAATTCTACCTCTGACTGTTGGGCCCGTTGCGCGCCGGGTGTGCGCTGACATAGAGAGTATAGCAGACAAAAAGCACATTGTCAATCCCCCCACAATCACGACGGAGAGAGCAAAAAAACAACACAAACGCAACATCACGCCGGGCTCACGCCGGGCTCACGCCGGGCTCACGCCGGGCTCACGCCGGGCTCACGCCGTAGCCTATAGGTCCCAATATCGCCAGCCAGGCGCGCAGCGCGGGCAGCGGCTCCGGCGGTGGGCATGGTCAAGAGCGCCGCCCAAAAAGCCGCGCAAGAGTTTTTTTAGAACTACGCCGCATGGGAAGCAGTAAATGGAACACAAAACGCAGGGGTGGGCCGATTTGCGCAGTAGCGGGAGCGGATGGACGGCGGCGGGGCTGGGGCGGGCCGGACAGGATGGAGCGCGGCGGCTCCGGCAGACGGCGGCGGGCCAGGTCCGGTTGCACGCTGGCGGGGCAGGGAGTGGGCGGGCGGCGGTACGCATAAGGGATATTATACGCACCGATTTGTGAGGCGGTCCGGGCCCGGCGGCGGCGGTCAATCGCGCACGGCTGGCGGGCGGCGGGGTGGAATTAACGCAGGGACAGGGCGCGGCGGGGCGGCGGGGCGGGTTTCGGCCTGCTGGGGAGGGGGGGAGGGGCCCGAAAAGCGCGCTGGGGCCCCCGGCGCGGGGCTGTTTTCGATATCATGCCGCAGGCTTCCCATGCGCGGCATATTTCTAGGGTATCATGCGGTTTTGGAAAAACTCTTGCGAAATTTTTTAAAATTTTCTCTTGGTCCCCCTGCGCGCGCTGTCGGCGGCCAGGCAGCTCGAGGGCGCGCTTAGGCCGCCCTGTGGCGCTATAGATGGCGAGATCTTGCCTGTGGCGGTGTAGATGTGGGGATGGGGTTGCCGGCGGCGGGTGTAGGCCGGGTGCGCCCTGGGCGCGTATGGGCGCGGCGGGGCGCTGCAGGAGGGGTTGGAAGCTGCGCGGAGGGTGGTTGGGGTGGTGTAGAGCGGCCTGCGGGCTCCGGGCGTTGTCCAGGCTTTATCCGCGCGCGGATAAAATTTTGGGATAGCGGATAAAGGGCGAGATCTGTGGGGCGCTGGGATGGGTAAAGGTTCCCGCGCGTTCCCCCTTGATAATCCCCCTCTTTATTCTGTTTCTGTTACCCTCTAAAGTAATACCACTGATATAGATATAAAGATGGGGAAAGCGAGTAGGGGAACAGAGCGGGAAGAATGCCTGGCGCCGCCGCCGGCCGCGCTCCGGGTTTTATCCGCGGGCTATCCGGGGAGCGGTGAAACTGCGGAAATATTTTATCCGCAGCGGAAAGAAATTAACACGGAAAAAATTTTTTCTCCGACGTGAAACGAGGGGGTTGACAAACTTATTTTTTTTCTGATATACTGTATCTATGATAACTTCCTGCACGGAGTTGGCGGCATACACCGCAAAAAACAATGTTGGACAGCGGCTCTCTACGTGCAGGTAGGGGGCCGCCTTATTTTTGGGGGAAAAGATCATGTCTGGAGACGAGAAATCGGTGACAAAAAGGTGGCTTTCGCATATTCTCCCCACGTGTACCAGCTCGGGTGAGGCCGCGAAAAAAAACTCTTGCGCGGAGATTTTTAATCTTCCGCTTACGCGGGAAGAACTGATTTTTTTGCGCCACACAGTGACAAGCTCGCTGAAAAATTATCCGCAGAATATGGAGACGACAAGGAAACATGAGGGGATGATTTGCAAGCTGACGCGGATTTTGTTATCATAAAAATTTCCGGCGCGGGCGGCCTAACCCCCCTTTAACCCTGGTCCCCGCGCCGGACCAAATTTTAGAGGAAGCATGAGAGCGAGACTGATCGGGGAAATAATTTTTGAAATACGACGGCGAGCAAAACTTTGCGCCAGCGCGGAAAGGAAGCGCGGGATGATGGAGGCGGCGCAATATTTTGAGAGCGAGGAAAAGAGAGAGGAAGCGCGGCGGTCGGTGGGGAAAGTGGACCATGCTACTTTCAGGGCGGTGAGGAAAGCCGCGGACGATGAAATACGCGCGGCCGCACGGCATGAGATGGGAGTGCAGGCTGATGGGGAATAATATGGGGCACGCGGGGTATAAAATTTGCAACAGCAAAAACTGCATTCACTATATGGGCGGGGCGGTGGGGGAGCGGTTCTGCCTGCGGGGGTTCTGGAGCGAGACGAAAAAAGAGAAGATGCCCAGGCTTAACAACGACGCGGCGGTTATAAGGCCGAGGGAATGTCTACCGGGGATGGAGGGGATAAATGGAAAGCAATTCTGAGGGTGCAAAAGATACGCTGTTAAATTCAGAGTTAAAACTGGCGACAGCGGAGCGGCGCCGGCGCATTGACTATAAGGCGAAGTATTTTACCATGCGCGGATATGCGGTGATACTAGCCGTGGCGCTGGCCGCGGTGGTGTTCGGGAAGCTGGTGGCGGGGGAGATCCGCGGGATGATGAAAACCGAGCCTATTATTGCTTTTTCGGTGGGAGGAAAATAGATTGGTTGGTGCGCGCTGAAACTTGCCGGGCTTGCATACGGCGCTCGAAAAGACGACAGCCAGCCGGTGTCTTGCAAGTTATGACTGACCGGGGACACCAACAACTGCGGAGTGACGCTACGACTAGCAGGGGAAGAAGACCGCCTGTAGGTAAAGGGTAAAGCTGGTACGGCTACACAAACCTATTCCAGCCCTCCGCACGGATTTTAAAATTATGAAAGACGTGTTAGTGGCTTGTGAAGAAAGCCAAGCGGTGACCAAAGAATTACGAGCGAGGGGAGTGCCAGCCTACTCATGTGATATTATAGATTGCTCAGGCGGGCACCCAGAGTGGCACCTAAAACAGGACGTGCGAGAGCTTTTAGAAAAAAATTGGTGGTGGGGGGGGGGGTAATAGCTTTCCCGCCCTGCACAGATTTAGCTGCTTCCGGAGCTGGGAGTTTTAAAATTAAAAAAAGCGACGGAAGGCAAAAAGCGAGTGTGGATTTTTTTATGCTTTTAGCTAATTGTAAATGCGATAAAGTGGCGATAGAAAATCCGGTTGGGATTATGAGTAAGATTTACATGCCTCCGGATCAGATTATTAATCCGTTTCATTTCGGAGATAAGACTGCAAAAAAAACATGTTTATGGCTGAAAGGACTACCTAAGTTATTATGGCTTCCTATGGGTGGTCTTTTTCAGAGTACCGAAGTTACACCGGAGTTTATCATCTATAATTCCAAAAAAAAAAAATGCGGTAAAAGTAAATACGCGGCGGCATGGAAGAACCATTCCAGAGAGTTACGCGGGCACATTAGGAGTAAAACTTTCCCAGGGATTGCGCGGGCGATGGCGGAGCAGTGGGGACCACTGTTTACTTGACAAAGTAAAAGACGCGACGTATAATTTGAGGTATGGCAGATGCAGACGATAGAGAGAGCGGAAAGGTGGGGCAGGGAGAGCGCGGCAGCGGTGCTGGCGGGCTCCCTGCCCTACCGTTTAAAGACGCTGGCAGAGATGCGCGAGAGGCCGGCATTCCCCAAAGAACAGGAGGCGGCCAGGCTGACGGAGTTAGAGCGGGGGAAAGAGGGGTGGCTGCGGGAGGTGAGCGGGGTGCGGCCGATAGTGGGGATACTGCTGCGGGAGCGGGCAGAGAAGCGCGGGGAACTGCCGATATGGCCGCCAGAGACGGAAAGGAAAGTGCGGGCCGCGGGGGAGAGGTTGCGCGCGCTGCGGGCGGGGAAGTTACAGAGATAAAGAAGATCGGGAGAAAAAATTTTGCGGCGGTTTATATTGCGGCCACCGAGGAACAGAAGCGGCTGGCGGCGAAAGAGGGGGCCACGGACGCGCAGAAAGCGGCCGGGGTGGGGCGGGTGGTGAAGTTGTCGGACCAGGAGGCGGTTGTGCTGCGGACGTTCCTTGACACAAGGGACTACCAGGCGGCGCAGGCGGAGGCGGGGAAGAAGCCGGACGGGAGTTACAGGTTAAGCGTGCAGAGCGTGAAGCGAATGCTGCGGCGGCCGAACGTGCGGGCGGTGATAGAGGCGGCGGTCTTAAAGGCGACTTCGCGAGAGGGGGTTGACCTGGATTGGGTTTACTCTGAGAACAGGCTGGTTTATGAGGGCGACAAGAAAAAAGACGCGGGGCAGATGGCGGCTATGAAAAATATTGTGGAGTTGGTTAAACCGCGGGGGACGGGGATGGTGATACAACAAAACAACATCAATTCGGTTTATGCGGGCAAGACGCGGGAAACTGTTGAGGCGGAGTGGAGCGAGGCGCAGCGGGACGCGGGCGGCGGGGAATAATGAAAAATTTACAGAAGTTCTTAGTTAGAAATTTAACCACGTCCACCAATGCGCCTTTGAATGAAGAAAAGTTTAAACGCGACATTAAAAAGGCTATAGATTTTTTAATAATAAAAGAAAGCATAATTCCCTATTCGATGATTTACGAAAAAACCGTCGGGATAATAGTTGTTACGGATTAATTATGTTGAGCGGACTTACGGCGGAGGAACAGAAGTTAAAAGAGCATGACCGGGAGTGGGGGCTGCGGAGCACGTTCTACCTGGGGCGGCGGGTGCTGGGGTATGATTTTTATGAGCGGCCGCACAGGGGGATTTGTAATTTCGTGGACCGGCTGGAGAGCGACAAGACGCAGCTGCTGCTGGACCCGCGCGGGTGTTTTAAGACTTCCATTATCTCGCAGGCGTATGTGACGCGGCGGATAATAAAAAATCCAAATATCAGGATACTGATGGACAGCGTGGCGCTGACCAATTCCGTGCATAACTTAAAAGTTGTGCGCGGGTTTTTTGAGGGCAACGCGAAGTTGATCGAGCTTTACGGGAACTTTCACGGAAAGAATGAGACATGGAACGACAGCGAGTTTACGGTGGCTACGCGGACCAATCTGAGGCTGAAAGAGGCGACTGTTACCAGCAGCGGTATTGACAAGGTGCAGATAGGGCCGCATTACGATCTGATCATAGCGGACGACTTGCACAACCTGGCGAACTGCCAAACGGTTGAACAGGTACAGAAAGTTAAAGACCATATCCGACTGGTGTTCGGGTTGCTGGACCCGAACGGGGAATTTATTATTGCGGGGCATAGGTGGAGCTACACGGACGCTTACTCGATGGTGATGGGCGATACGGACCGCGTGGAGGAACTGGAATTTGCGAGCCTATTCACCGGAAAGACTTATATTCACGGCGCGATAAACTCCGACGGTAGTTTTTATTTTCCGGATTGGGGGAAGCGGTTTAATATTTCCACCAAGGATTACCTGGAACGGCAGCGCATAGGGTTGGGCGTGGATATGTACAGCGCCATGTTGTTAAATGAGCCGGTTGTGACAGGCGAGGGGCAGAAGTTTAACCAGCGCTATTTTAAGCGGTTTGCGGAGCCGCTGCAGGCGCGGGAGCGCGCAGAAGCGCCGCTGCTGCCGAAGCTGAATTGGTATCTTACTATTGACCCCGGCGGTAAGAAAAAAGGGAACGACGATTGGGTTATTTTTGAGGGCGCGATTGACGCGGCCGGGAACCAATATTTTACGCGGTATCTGAAAAAGGTGAGCAAGACCAGCCTGGCGGCGGAGGATGTTTACCGCTGGTGGCTGCAAAAGCGGAAAGAGGGCGCGCCTTACCAAAAGATAGGGTTTGAGGTTTGCGGGCAGCAGGGGCAGATGTTGGAGCACATGAAAGAGTATCTTTGGGATAAGTACCAGGTACAGTTGCCGTTCAAGGAACTGCCGCACTCCGACGATTCTAAAGAGGTACGCATTGAGGGGATGGGGCCGAAATACGAGAACGGGAAAATTTTTCACAGTAAGCAGATGAGCGAGGCGTTCGGGTTGGAGGACCAGCTTTTAAAGCACCCAAAGGGGCGCAACGACGTGGCGGACGCGGCGAGTATGCAGGAGGAACTGGCGGTGGCGCCGCGGGTTGTTGTGAAGCAGCCGCCGCCTAAAAACCTTGATGAAGTTTTAATGCGGGCGGAAGCGGCGCGGCTGGGCAACGCGAAGCGAATGCGCAGGGTGCATCCGATTTTGGGTAGTGAATAAAAACTTACGGAGGAACAATGAGAACTGAATACCTAGTGAAGCTGCCGGACGGGAAAGAGGCGAAGATATACAAAGAGGGGGCGCATTATCACGCGATTAACGCGGCGGGGGCGCTGATAGGCCAGCCTTTTATGAAGCTGGGGCGGTTGATGGAAAGTCTTAAGGCGGTGCCGGTGGGCGCGCAGAATATGCCTACCGATGAGGAACTGGCCGCGCCAGTGGCCGCGCTGCCGGCCTGCAAGGAGTACAGGGCGAAGAACGAAGCCGGGGAAATAATAACGATCTTTTTCAACGGCACGCATTACAGGGTGAATGCGGAGGACGGGCACGCTTTGAGCCAGGACTACCTGCGCCTGGAGCGGCTGCTGGAGTGCTGCAAGGCCGAGCTGGTGGTGGAGTTGACGGAGCAGCCGCTGGTTCCGGCCGCGCCGGCGGATACCAGCAAGTGCGGGCAGTTCAGAGAGGGGATATGCGCCATGGATAATACCGCGTGCGACGGACAGTGCGGTGAGCACGCCAGTCGCGCGCCGCGGGAAGCGGCGGCGGGAGAGGTGAACGTTCCGCCCGCCGGTTCACTGCGCGCCGCAGAACGGGACGCGGCAGAGCGGGCCGACAAGCGCCAAGCCGCGACCAAGGAACACACAGACGAGTATCCCACCGCCGCGGAGCAGAACCCGACGCCGGCCGAGAAGAAAGAGCACCACCATAAAAAGGGGCGGAAGTAAAAGCGGGTGGGTGTAAGGGCCCGCGGGTGATCCCCGCGGGCCCTTCTGCTGATAAGGGGACTACAAGGGACTTGACAAATTGGGGGGGGAATGTGGTATATATATGGTAATGGCAAACCAATTTATTTTATTTCTGGTTATTGTGGTGCTGGCCGGGCTTATTATCTGGCGCGAGCGGCAGGCCAGGATTGAGCGGAAAGACCTGATTGACCGGATTATGAGTATGGATTTTCAGGTTTACAAGCGGGCCGAACGCGGGGGCGGAGAGACGGCTACCAAACATTTTATGCCGACGCGCATGACGGACGCGCAGATGGCGGCGGCGGCGGAGTTGAAAGACCGGAGCGCAGCCATAGGGGCGCAGCCATGACGCCGGAACTTTTTTTATCACCATGGTTATAACGGCGATATCGGTTTTTTTAAGCTTAAAACTGAGAGACAGAAACAGTTGGAGACATAAATAATGTTTGATTTTTTACAACGCTCATGGAAAGGTGATTCCCCGCGCGACCATGTGATGGGGTTTTACAAGGCTATGGAGCCGATCCATAAGGCGCTGTGCAAAAAGTGGTACTACAATATTGCTATGCAGGCGGGGAACCAGTGGGTGCAGTACCAGGAAAACAGCAGTGTGTTACAAGTGCCCAGCGCGCCGCCCTGGCGTGTACATTCGGTGAACAATAAAATACTTCCGCTCTCCGTGGTGCAGCGGATTAAGCTGGTGCCGAATAATCCTACTATCTCCACGCGGCCGGCCAACATGATAAGCGAAGAAGATAAAAACGCTTCCGATCTGGCGCGTATGTGGCTGCGCGCGAAGCTGAAAGAGAACGATTTTAAGGACGAGCTGGACGAAATAACGCTATGGATGGTGCCTGCTACCATGGGGTATATGTTTACGTTATGGGATGCGCGGATAGGCGAGGAAATTAAAGACGAGACCGGGAATGGGCTCGGCGTGGGCGAGGGCGATATTGTGCAGGAAGCGGCCAGCCCGTTCGAAGTTATAAACGACTACTCCGTGACGCGGTTTAAGGATATGCGCCGCGTGCTGCGCATGAAGATACGAAGCTGTGAATTTGTGGAATACAAGTACAAAGTTAAAGTTAAACCGCAGAAGATAGACGCCGAGACGATGTACCAGATAAAGGCGCAGATGCTGGTGACCGGGGCCAGCAACATGACGGACATTAAAAAGACGATGGCGGACCATACCATTGTTTATGATATGTTCGAAATGCCGAGCAATAAATATCCTGACGGATTTCATCATATCTGCACGGAAGATGAGGATTTAATTACCGACCCCCCGCAGCAGACGTTGAACCCTTATTTTATGTACGACTGGAAAGGGCGTAAAAAATTTTTCCTGCCGGTGGACCAGGCGCAGATGATACGGCTGGCCGGGGTGCTGGTGGGGACCAACAGCGTGGAGCAGGCGGCGGCGCCGCAGTGCCAGCTTAACCACGGCGAGAGTAATATTCAGGAGAATATTAAACGGCTGGGGCGGACCAAGGTTTTAGCGCCGCGCGGTAAGATAGTCGAGGGGGCTATGATAGAGGACCCGTCGGAAGTGGTGGTGGAGTATGACGAGACGATCGAGGGGGTGATAACGTTTGAAAAGCCGCCCGAGATGGCCAGCTATCACCTTAATTTTATTGGCAGCCGGCCGGCCGCGATTCAGGATTCATTCGGCTTACACGACCAGAGTATGGGCGTGTTGCCGCGGCGGGCGACCAGCGGGAAAGCGATAGGATTTTTAAGCGACGCGGATGATGAGCGGCACACAGATCCGCGTAAAAGCATTGATAGGCTGATAGAGGGCAGCGCGCGGAAGATGCTGGCGCTGGCGAATAACTGCTACACCGATGAGCGGGTGGCGGACCTGATAGGGGACGACGGGAAACTTGTGCAGCAGAAGATAAGCGCGACCATGTTCCGCGCGATTGACGTGACCATTACGCGCGATACGGCGCTGCCTACCGGGGCCGGGGACAGAATGCAGTTGGCGAAAGATATTCTGGAGATGAACCCGACGCGCGAGCAGCTTGATATTATGTTCGCGTTCATGGAAGCTACCGATATTGAGGACCTGAAAGGGATATTACAGGGGAACTCGATGGCGGAAGAAATTTATGTGAAGATGGAAAACTACGACCTGGCGAAAGGGATTGACAGGCCAGTGGGAACTGGCGAAAACCACCAGATGCACATTAAATATCACGAGAAGCTGCTGAAAAACCCCACCACGAAGCAGGACATTAAAATGTTGGTGATGCAGCACATCAATAACCACCGGGAACAGGACGGGCTGGAAGCACAGCAGGGCATTCAGAACGCGCAGGAAGCGGCCATAGAGGCGGCTGCGCAAGGCGGAGCCGCTGGCGGGCAGGGGCCAGCCGCGGGTGCGCCTGGCGAGACCGCGGGGGCTATGCCGGCAGCCGGCGCTATGCCGCAGATAGGAATGGGGCCAACGAATACAGGAATGAATTAAGGAGAGTTTATGAACTTACCGATATATCCCAAGAGCCAGTTTACCGGGGAATTACAGGCGTGCGGTTCTGAAAAGCTGACCGTGACCAGCGGCGCGGTGGTTACTCCGACGGCCGCAAAATTGACGGCGACGGGTAAGCACCCGGTTTGCAGGGCCTGGCTGACCATTGAGACCGGGAATATACGGTACACGGTTGATGGAACCGACCCCACCGTGGACAACGGGCACCTGGCCTACGCCGACGGCAGCGCGGAAGTGCTGGGGCATACCAACGTGGCAAAGCTGAAAATGATAGCCATAAGCGACACGGCGACCGTGCAGGTGACTTATTCGCGGTACGAGGAATAACCGATGAAAAAAATAATTTTAATCCTGGCCGTTATGGCTATGCCGGCGGGGGCACAGGTAAGCTCCAGCGGGGGGCAGTATGTTTTAAAAACTACCGCGGCTACGACCTATGTGCCGTATTCCGGGGCGACCAAGACGTTAAACCTGGGCGCGAGAGGGTTTATTTCTTCCGGCGCGTTACAG
>SESA01000240.1_pt1 | contig 38373 bp, 25 predicted proteins | sample 3171451 | NCBI WGS metagenome assembly SESA01 (sample SAMN06051862, study PRJNA518727) | freshwater metagenome | biome: subpolar coniferous forest; feature: holomictic lake; material: water; isolation source: holomictic Lake 227, 8 m depth | place: Canada: near Kenora, Ontario | collected...
CTCACGACTCACGACTCACGACTCACGACTATAGCTTGAGCCTCACGAGTTTCCATTTCTCGAAATCGCCTCCGATGTCCTTTACCAGGAAATAAGCATTCCCCTTTAGTATCTGTATTTTTTCGGGGAAGGGCAGGGGTATTTCAAAAGTGCTTACCAGTGTTCCCGATTCAAGGTTTATTTCCCTGATCCTGAATATTCCTTTTTTACTGAAGGTAGTGTATGCCTTCCTGAAGTAATCGTCGATATATATTTTTCCGCACCACCTCCAGTCGGAAATGGGGATGAAAACACCAAGCAGTCCGGCAAGAATATTATCCTCATCCGCCCGGTGAAAATCGATGGGTATCTTGCGGTAGATCTTTCCTTCTTTGTTCATTAATTCAATGACATCTTTGGGGAAATTGAATATGGCCATATCATTCTCACCAAGTTTTACCATTGGTGCGTTTATTGTACTGTAATTGAATAGTTTGTTGGCCATGATCTCGTCAGCATCCACGGTTGGCATCTTGCTTTGATTTGAGACATCGGCCAGGTTGCTGTTTTTAGGGTTAAAGCCGCTGGCCGATAAAGCCTGCTGGTTGTTCTGCATGGTATTGTTCCAGAGGTTATAGAATTTCATGTCATCCGACAGGTTTTGCCTGGCCTGATCATCCTGCACACTATGTATGTATTGCTTATTGTGAGCTGTGTCGTAATAGCCGAAATTCGTTCCCAATCCATCGGGGGATAATTCCTGGAAGTAAAGTCTTCCCCCTAAGCTGAAAAGGAAAGGTTTAACTGTCTTGACCAGTTTTTCATAGGTTGTATGAAAGGGAAATTCAAGTTTTTTCAGGTGTTCATCATAAAAACACTGAAACGAGTTTCCCATGCTTGAAATATAATGTACCTGCCCCAGGAAATCTTTAAAAAGGCACTTCGGTTTTTGTTCCGGGACATTTGAAATCGTCAGCGTATCACCATTTGTTTCCAGGAGTATCAATTCAGCATTCTTTAGATTTGTCCGGAATACAAGTAAAAGAAGTTTATCATCCATGATTTCATAATCAAGAATGGAATATTTCAGATCCTTGTAAACAAAGCTGAAGTTTACCGCCTTTATATCGATTTCTTTCAGTGTGTAAGCCTTGGGGCTTAGCGAAAGGCTGATTTGATTTTGCGAAACTCTGTCAATGTCATAATACAGAGGTTCATATCCGACACAGGTGACATTTAGGGAGGCCGGGAGTCGTTTTACTTTCAATGTAAACATTCCGTCGGGCCCTGTAAATGTCCCATCCTGTGTTCCGCTGATCCTGATATTTACGTAAGCAAGTGGTTTCCCTGTTTGGTTGTCGGTGATCCTTCCATGAATAACCAAAGGCTGTGCGTACAGGTTTGTACCTGAAAGTAAAAGCAACGAAAGTAAAATGAATTGCCTGAAAGTATTTTTGTTGTCACCCGGCATAGTATCAAGCCGCATGTTGTAAGGCAGGTCTTGCCCGGCATGCATAGTAAAGATATGATACTTTCCGGAATTTATGCTGCTTTGGTTCACTCACGAGTCACGAATTACCGTCACGATCTTCTTTCGATTTACCCTCTCGTATTACCGTCACGATCTTCTTTCGATTTACCTTCTCGTATTACCCTCACGATCTTCTTGCGATTTACCTTCTCGTATTACCCTCACGATCTTCAGAACCCCGCCACCAGTTTCAGATTAAACATCCTCGGCGTAAGGTAATTCGGAACAGCATACTGCTTGCCCTGGATATCGGTAATCCACTGGTAGGAAATTGTGTTGTTCAGGTTAAGCAGGTTGAAAATATCCAGTCCTATCCACATGGAATTGAATACCCTGAATGGATTTTTCGCACTGAAATGGGTTTTTTCCCCTATAAGCTGTTTTGAAAGCCCGATATCGACTCGTCGGTATGGCGGCATGCGAAGCGTCTGTTCTGCAGGGGGCGAGTCGGGCGGACCAAAGGGCAGTCCGGTCCCGTAAACCAGTGTAAGAGCCACTTTCCAGGTTGGGAAACCGGGTATGTAATCCTGAAAGAAGATCGCCAGGGTTACTCTCTGATCAGTTGGACGGGGGATCCAGCTTCCCTGGAAATACTCTTCGGTCTTCATAAATGAAAGGCTGGCCCAGGATTCGGCTCCCTTCACAAATTCCCCGTTGATGCGGAAATCTATGCCATACGCATATCCGTGAGCATCATTGGTTCCGTAATACCTTATCCGCATGTTATCGATCTCATAAGGGATGAGGTCCTGAATGTATTTGTAATAGACTTCGGTGACGAATTTGAACGGACGTTTCCATATCTTGAAGTAGATATCTGAACCCAGCACCGCCTGGTACGAATTCTGGGCCTTGAGTCCGCTCACGATTTGCCCCTGCAGGTCGGTCATTTCCCTGAACGTCGGGGGCTGGGAATACATACCACCCGAAAGTCGGAACACCACGTCGGTATTCCAGTGGGGCTTGAGAGAAATATTCACCCTGGGATTCAGCAGGAACTGTCCGTTGTAATCGTAATACAGGGTTCTGAGTCCGGCTGTGAGGCCAATGTCATTGCTTGCATTCTTGAAGGTCCATGTGTTCTGCAGAAAGGCATCAACTGTATTTGAGTTTATGGTACTGTTGGCCCAGATCACATTGGTGAGAATAAGGTCGCTGTTTGGCGGATTTGTTGATCCCAGGGAATCAGGAGGATGGGGGAGGGAATAGCCTGCCGAATCCTGGAGTTCCCATTCATTCATTTTGTAGGTGAAGAATTCGTGCTGGTACCTCAGGCCCCAGATCATCTGGCTTTTACCTTTTTCCCAGTTTCCCCTGTGTTCGAGGTTAAATACAGTGCCATTCAGATAATCCCTGGCATGATTGAGATAAGCGCCTACCCCAAGAACCTCAGTAACCTGTCCTGCATCCCCGCTCAGGGTTTCAAGCTTTCCAAGCCAGTATTCCCCGGAAATATCGAAAGTCTGGGCTTCATAAGTCTGGTAAGCTGAAGCGATCAGTTTCAGCCTGAGGTTGTCACTTGGTTTGAATGTGAGTGTCGCTGAAGCCAGCCAGCTCTGGTAGCGGTCAACTTCGTTCCCGTCGAAATATATCTTGATTTTATAGGCTTCATCGAGAGTGCCGAAGCTGGTTTCCTGTGAGGTGGGAATGAGCTTATAGGAGTTATTGGTGAAGCTGCCGAAAACAGATAGTTCCCATTTTTTACTGAAATCATAATACACCATTCCCTGGACGTCGAAGTACCTGGGTTTATAATTTCCCTTTGTGTCGAGGGCCTTGAGAAAGTAGGTGTACGATTTATAGCGGGCCCCGAGCAGATATGCGAATTTTTTTCCGATTTTTCCTTCAATATGAGCGTCGGCACCCAGCAGGCTGATATCAAAAGAACCTGCAAAACTGCTGGGTTTTTTGTATTTGATATCGAGTACGCTCGACATCTTGTCGCCGTATTTGGCGTCGAATCCGCCGGCCGAGAAGCTGATACCCGATACCAGGTCGGGGTTCAGAAAGCTCTGTCCTTCCTGCTGTCCTGAGCGTACGAGGTACGGACGGTAAATCTCGATATCGTTCACGAAAACAAGGTTTTCGTCATAGTTGCCACCCCTGACCGAATACTGGGAGCTGAGTTCATTCCTTGAACTTACGCCTGGCAGGGTCTTGATGAGGTCTTCAATGCTGGCGTTGATGGTGGGAATATACGTTATTGCTTTGGGATCAATACGGGCGAAAGTATTTGTTTTAAGCTGCTGGTCTTTTACCTCTATGGTTGAAAGCTGGGTGGTCGCATGCTTCATTTCAGGATTCAGAAGTTTGTTCTCCCCTGCTTTCAGGGTTACTTTAACTGAATCAGTAGTGAAGCCAAGGATGGAGAAAATTATGACCACCTCCTTTCCCGCCGGGATTTTAAGATCATATGAACCGTCCCTGGATGTGGAGGTGCCTATGGTCGTGCCTTTGAGCGCAACGTTGGTAAATTCCAGCGGCCTGCCGTCGGGATCATAAACAAATCCGTGTACCCGCCCTTCCTGGGCAGCAAGTGAAGCACAAATAAGTAATAAAAAACCGGTAAGGAAGTATCTGAAAGCCTTCATCATTGTTCTTTAAGCCGTTCTTCTTTTTTTCTGAACTTCCCGTCTTTCCAGGCTTTGATGAATTGGGCCCAGGCAAAAGGATTGAAAATGTTAAAGGGTTGTTGTTGCCCGAAATAGTAAAGTTTCGATGTGGTATTCTCGATGTAGTTGTTGTAGTTCATGCGGGCATCCATGGGATAATTGAGAGCAGCCAGCCTGAGGGTGTAAACATCCAGGTTTCTCTTTGCAATTTCATAGTCGTCGTCGGGGATCTTGGTTTCGACGAAAGCTCTTTTAAAATCTTCCAGGGTTGGCCAGGGAAATATCACGGCTGCCGAGAGAGTGAGGGTGTCGTTGGTCATCAGCTGGATGAGGGAATATTTTTTCTGGGTAATGGTATCGGGGATGATGAAAGAAGCAGGTCTGAATCCGATGGCGGTAAAAAGCACGGTATCGTGCTGATGGGCCACGAAGGAAAAGAAGCCGTAAACATCGCTGGAAGTGCCGTAGTTGGTGCTTTTCACCTGGACTTTGGTATAGGGTACCGGGTTCAGGCTGTCGGCTGTGATGATAATGCCCGAAAACTGCACAAGCTTGTTGTCATCCCTGTAGTACTGTGCACAAACATTCATTCCGCTGCCAGTGAAAGCGATGGCCAGTGCCAGAAAAAATGTCCTTAAGATCATGCGCGGGTAAAGGATTCAGGTATAATATAACGGTGATTCAGGCAATTTATTTCCGTTTACTGCGGGTTTAACATAAAAGAAAAAGGCTGTCGTATATAACACACGGCAGCCTTGATCAGCCTATGAAAATGCTTATTTGGTCAGATAACCTTTTTCTCTTGCTTTCTTAAGGGAGGCAGAGATACCGTTTTTGTTGATATGCCTGATTCCTTCGGCAGAGACCCTGAGGGTAATTTCTTTATTTTCTTCAGGAACAAAGAATTTTTTTGTCTGAAGGTTAGGGCTGAACACCCGTTTGGTTTTATGATTCGAGTGTGATACTTTATTGCCTCTGATTGCGCCTTTTCCGGTTATTTCACAAGTTCTTGCCATGGCCTGATGATATTATTGATTTTCAAATGGGAGTGCAAAGGTAGGAATACTTTTTGAAACGGCAAAAGGATTATTAGAGAATTTGCGATTTACGAGGTGCGATTTACGATTTCATTTACAATTTACGAGGTACGATTTACGATGTACGATGCAGGATGCAGGATGCAGGATGCGGGATGACTGGGTGACTGGATTACATGTTTCTTTTTTTGTGTTACACATTTATCTTTTCATTATTTTTACTTTAACAAATGAAAAGGGGATATGAAGAAGCTTTCTCTGGTATTGTTGCTGATTCTGTCGCTTATTAAGGCTAATCCGCAGAACCACTGGATCACTTATTCAAGGAATAATTCGGGGATCCCGTCTGATACAGTGAACTGTGTGGCCATGCAATCCGATGGTAGCATTCTGGCCGGAACAAACCGCGGTGCGGCCTTGTTCGACGGTAAGGTCTGGACAGTATTTAACCGGCACAACTGTCCGCTTCCGGGGGATACCATTCAGGCAGTAAGCGTTGATCACAGGGGATTTCGCTGGTTTTGCACCAACAATGGCATAGCTTATTTCGATGGTTCCATATGGCATGTGCCAGACCTGAGCGGGGTTGGTATTACTGTCAAATCCTTCGGTTCAATGTGCATCGACAGTTCGGGAGTTGCGTGGTTCGGACAGTTGGCAGGCGACCTGGTTTGCCGGTATGACGGGAATGCGTGGACAAATCTGAACCTGGGACATGTTTCAGGATGGCAAACAAACAGCATCAGGCAGATCCTCGTTGCATCGGACGGCACGACCTGGTTTGCCAGCAGCGGGGGAGGGCTGGCACAGTATGAAGGAAATACCTGGAACTTCTGGTTCCCGACCAATTCAGGACTGCCCGATTATTTTACTTCGGCCATGGCTTTTGACGGGAACGGCACCCGATGGATCTCCACCTATTCGAAGATCATGAAAACCAACGAGAACCTCAGTCAGTGGAATCTGGTGAAATCGATTTACGATACCCGTGCCCTGGCTCTTGATTTGAATGGGGTATTATGGATAGGTGTCTACGGACTAGGACTCTATGACTTTGACGGGACGGTATGGAAACAGGATACGGGATTGCAGGAAAATCACGTAAAATGTCTGTTCATCGACCGCTATGGAAACAAATGGGTTGGAACACAGGGCGGATTGGCCTGTTTCAATGAGCGTGGATTGGGTATTGGCGGATGGCATTCTGCCGCAACAACAGCGGTTGTTTTTCCCAATCCGGCAGAGGATGTGATAAACATTCACTGCAATGCCAGCGGGGCTGTAGCTTCGGTCTTCACCATGCGGGGAGAATATGTGATGAAAACGCCTCTCCCATCCGCAGTCAATAAAATAGATATTTCAAACCTTAAGCCGGGAGTTTATATGATATTCATTACAGTATCTGGTCATTCAGAAGTATTGAAATTCGTGAAATTATGAGATTTTTTAGTTTGATCCGGTCATCGGTCATCTGGATAGCACTTTTCTTATATGTACCTGCATCGGCCCAGTGGAAATGGATGCATCCCCAGCCTTTCGGGGGTTTTATTTATACGATGAAGTCTCCCGATCCACGCCATATGTGGATGGCAGGCACAGGGGGGACCATAGTTTGCACCAGGGATGGCGGCAGGAGTTGGGAAACCGTTATCCTCGATTCTAACAGGGTGATACAATCACTTTGTTTCACTGATTCCCTGCATGGTTGGGCAAGTGCATCGGGGGGCTATGTTTACAGGACAACAAACGGGGGAAGGTATTGGGCCCAGATCAAACTTCCGGATAATGATCCAAGAGATATCTTTTTTACCGACACCCTGAATGGATGGGTAGGTGATTACTGGACGAACAAACTATACAAGACTTCTGATGGCGGGAACAGATGGGATTCAGTGTTTACAGGAGTAGCTTCCGGTTCATCTCTTATACAGTTTCCCGACTCCCAACACGGATTTGTAGGTGGGGGTGCTGTATATATGGCACGGACCTATGATGGAGGATCAAGCTGGATGTCTTCGGTGTTAAACCTGCCTCAGACACCGGGAGTGATGTGTTTTCCCGACACTTTAAGCGGGTACATGATGCTTCCTTCCTGGGATTCAAAAATCAGATATACGAATAACGCAGGGCAGACCTGGACTTCAAGAAACATGCCCTTTTTTACACCTTATAATCTTTTCTTTAGTGACAGAAATCATGGATGGGTTGTTGGCAATTCAAGTGCACCCATACCGGTTTATAACGAAGGAAGAATCGCCCGAACAACTGATGGCGGAGAGACTTACAACAATGTATTCCCACTTTCAAACCGTTCATTTATGAGAGCGGTTACAGCTTCCGACAGTATGCACGCCTGGGCCGCAGGTGATGGGGGAATGGTGTTTGCAACATCCGACGGAGGTGTAAACTGGGAGATGAAAAGCCTGAGTTTAGGCGATCCCGTAATGATCAATGATGTGTTTGCTCTCAAAGAAGAGCACAGGGTTTGGGCGGTTGGTCAAGGCGGGTTCATGATAAAATCAGTAGATGACGGACGCAGCTGGGAGAGGGTGGGATGCGGTTCAAATCTGGAACTCAAAACAGTCCATTTTTTCGATAAGGATCATGGGATCATTGCCGGGGAAGCATCGCGTTTATACAGCACTACCGACGGCGGTAACCATTGGGAAAGGATCATTACAGGAGTTCTGGGGAATTATACCGATTTGTGCTTTCCCACAGACAGGCACGGCTTTCTGACTGCTATGCAAGCCATCCTTGAGACAAAGGATGGAGGGAATACCTGGGATACCTGCATCAGGCTCAACTTACCAAATGAACTGACCAGTATCAGTTTTTCCGATTCGCTGCATGGATGGGCGGTTGGGAATATTACAACAAATATATTTTATGCTCAAATCCTGAAGACGAGTGATGGGGGAAAGAGCTGGACTGAGATCGAGCCAGGGACAGCGGATATCAATTCGATCTTTTTTTCCGATTCCTTGCATGGGTGGATGTGTGGCGGAAGTGACAGGCTTTTCAGGACCTCCGACGGGGGCCTTCATTGGACCGGAAGCAACATCAAGCGATATTCAAATTTCTATTCTATTCAGTTTACTGATTCCTTGCATGGATGTGTCGTTGGGGATGGCGGACTTTGGCCTTATTTTGGCGGAATTGCAGCATTTTCTGATGATGGCGGAAAGACCTGGCATCGCGATGATGCCTGTGTGGGCACACCTTTACACTCCATTTTTTTTACAGATTCTGGTTTTGGCTATGCTGCCGGTGAAGAAGGTGCAGTAGTTCGTTGGGGCGAAAACCCGCTCGGGATTGGCGATCTTTCAAAAGATGGAGCAGAGAATTCAAAACTGCATGTCTTTCCCAATCCCGCCGGCGATCAGATCACTGTTGAATTTGACCTGGAATCTACCTCTCAGGTCAGTCTGGAGATATTGAGTTCCCTGGGAGTTCAGGTATCAAACATGGATCTTGGACACCTCTCTTCAGGCATGCATCAGGAAAGTATTAATATTTGCTCTTACCAACCCGGGATTTATATTCTCATCCTAAGAAGCAACAACCGAATCCAAACCGGGAAAATCATCCGGAAGAACTAAACCTGCACTTATTTTCGAAAAACAATGAGAAACCTGATTTTATCCTTTCTGATGTTCATGGCTGCTTACGGGGTGTTTCCCCAGAACTTCCCCATCGGCCACAGCACTGTATATTTCATCGACCCGGCGAGAGGCAACCGGCAGATACCGGTCGAGATTTATTATCCGGGGGTTACGGCAGGCAGCAATGTGGTTGTCGCCAACGGAAAGTTCCCTGTGATCTCCTTCGGGCATGGATTTATGATGACGTATAATTCTTACCTCTACCTGAAAGACTCCCTGGTGCCGCTGGGGTATATCATTGCTTTTGCAAATTCCGAAACGGGGTTATTGCCTAGCCATCTCGAGTTCGGGAAAGACCTGGCTTTCGTTTTAAACCAGATGAAGGTTGAGGGTACTAATCCCTCATCCGCCTACTATAATCATATTGATTCAACTTCGGCCATAATGGGACATTCCATGGGAGGGGGAGCTTCTTTTCTTGCCTGTGAAAACAATACGGTTCCAACTGTCCTGGTCACCCTGGCCGCTGCGGAAACAAATCCTTCGGCTATCGCCGCTGCAAGCCATATTGCCATTCCTTCACTTGTTTTTTCTGCGGATGAGGACTGTGTAACCCCTCCTGCCACCAACCAGATCCCGATGTATGATTCGCTTCAGTCTTCTTGTAAGGTGTTTCTAAATATCAAGGGGGGCGGACATTGTTATTTTGCCGATTACAACCTGGCCTGTTCGATCGGGGAAGCGAGCTGTTCAACTATGATCGAAATCAGCCGTGATCAGCAGCATGCAGCAGTCATTGATTTCCTGGTTCCTTACCTGGATTATTACCTGAAGAATATCCCTCTCGCCTGGACTATTTTCAACGATTCGCTTCAGAATTCCCAGCGGATCACTTTCATGAAATCCTGCACCACCACAGGTTTGAATCTTCTCCCGGCTGACGAGCGTTTCAGAGTTTCGCCAAACCCTGTGCACGATCAGCTGACTTTGACATACAGCAATGAAAAGGAAAAATTGTCTAAAATCGTATTGCGCTCACTCACAGGGGTAGTGTTATTTTCGAGGCAGGACAATAATCTCCATGGACAAGCAACAACTGAAATGGACCTTTCCTGCTTCCCGGCAGGCGCCTATTTGCTTGAGGTGACAGGCCGGACTGGCATTATATCGGTTCTGCGCGTGATCAAACTATGATCACGTGTCAAGTGAGAAGGTTCTTCCTGAGCAGGTTAAGCGCCTGCAACGCAGCAAGGCGGATATTTCGTTCCCGGTTGCCGCCGTAAAGGAATTTCTTTGAGAAAACCTCTTCGGGTGTTGCAATGGCGATCCACACTGTTCCCACTGGTTTTTCAGTTGTGCCGCCATCCGGGCCTGCAATACCAGAAACGGCAATCACATAATCAACATCCAGGTGGCTTTGGGCGCCAATGGCCATCTCGGTGACGACTTCTGAACTCACCGCCCCGAATTCCTCAAGGGTCTCTGGAAGTATACCCAGCATCTGCTCTTTTACGTCGTTATGGTAGGCTATGATAGATCCCTTGAAATATGCCGAGCTGCCGGGAATACTGGTCAGGAGATGTGAAATATAGCCGCCTGTGCAGCTTTCTGCCGTGCCAACCGTGGCATTCTTTGCTTTGAGCAGTTTCCCCACGATTTCTTCCAGCCGGTCCTCATCCGCCCCGAAAATATAATCAGGAATTAAAGCCGAAAGTTTTTCAGCTTCTTTTTCTACAAGACTGCGGATGGCATTCTCCTCATCCCCCGTACCTGAAAGTCTGAGGCGAACCATCCCGGGCTGGGGAAGGTAAGCCAGTTTTATTGCAGCCGGCAGATTATTCTCCCATTCTTCAATGATCTCAGCCAGGAACGACTCCCCAACGCCCTGGGTTAGTATGGTCTTGTGATAAATTGACTGCGGATGAAATTTCGTTTTCAGCTCAGGGATTACATATTCAGTCATCATGGCCTTCATCTCGAATGGTACGCCGGGCATGGAGACGTAGATTACCTTGTGCATGTCGGAGGCTGCATCCTGCATCCTGCATCCTGCATCCTTCATCCCAGATCCAGGATGCAAGATGCGGGATGGGATGTCTTTTTCAAACCACATCCCCCTTGCGGTGCCCAGTTTATTGGGAATATTGATACAATCCTCGGGAAGGAAGGCCTGCTGACGGTTCAGCTCGGTCATTTTGAATCCCCGCCATGCAAACATGGTTTCAATATCTTTATATGCATCCTCGCTGAATACCAGCCTTGTTCCGAAAAAATCGCAAAGCGTGGTCTTTGTGATATCGTCTTTGGTGGGGCCTATGCCACCTGAAATCAGCACCACATCGCTGCGTTCCCCTGCCTTCCACAAGGCATCAAGGATTTGTTCCCTTGTATCTCCTATGATCGTAAACTGCTGCACCTTAAAGCCTGCAAGACTGAGTTGCTCTCCCATCCAGGAGGCATTAGTGTTGACGACCTGTCCGATGAGCAGTTCGTCGCCTATGTTAATGATCTCGATGTTCATCCGGCAAAGATTGAAATAATTCCGGAATAGAAAAACCGGAATAATACTTAATTTTGATTACTTGCATTGATTTCAATTTAACCTGAAACTAATCGTACTTCGATGAAAACAAACCTGTGGTTTCTTCCGGTCCTGTTCAGCGGACTGCTTCTTGTGTCCTGCAATGCAGGAAAGAATGAACACTCATCAGATATGCCTCTAAGCAGGCTTAACTGGTCGGAGAAGAATTATCATGTGCTGAACCAGCTGATCGTTGATTACGGTAATGAGGGAAAATATTATGATAAGGAAAAACTTCCCTATGCGGTATTTGACTGGGACCAGACCTGCGCCCATTTCGACGTGGAAGAGGCACTTATGCGTTTCCAGATGTTCAACCTGAGGTACAAGATGACAAAGGAACACTTGAGATCCATGCTGAAAGACGATATCAACGGGGCGACAAAACTCAGTGCTGAGTTCAATAACATCAGGCTGGCCGATATCAACCAGGATCTCCTTGACGATTACAGTTTCATATATGATAATTATTCAGGACCGGGAGGGAAGAAGAACCTGGAAGAAATGAAGCAGACGCCCCAGTACAAAGATTTCATTGCCAGGCTGCTGTTCTTATTGGATGGGTATGCCGGCACTCCTGAGATTGGAGATGAATATGCCCTGGTATGGGTAATTTCCCTGTTTGCAGGGTTTACTCCCGCTGAGGTGAAGGATCTCGCAGGGGAAGCTGTTTCCTTTGAACTGGGCAACCACATTGGAATTGAAACACTTCAATCTCCGCCTTCACTGAAAACAAGATCAGGTGTTGTGAGCCGCTCGCACCGGACCGGTTTACGGGTGATTCCTGAGATCCAGGACCTTTTCGCCGCCCTGAAAAAGAATGGAATTGAAGTGTTCATTGTTTCGGCAAGTTATAAACCGGTTGTTGAAGCTTTTGCAGGAGTCGGGGCATATGGTTACAATATCGATCCCGACCATGTGATCGCGATGGACCTTGAAACTGGGAGCGACGGAAAGATCATTCCCGAATACAAATCCGGTTGGGTTAAAACCTACAAGCACGGCAAGGTTGAAGCCATAAACCAGAAAATCAAATCACAACCCGGGATGAACTGTGATCCCCTGCTCACGGCCGGAGACAGTGAAGGTGATTACGCCATGTTCACCGAATTCCCCGGAACTAAACTCAGCCTGATATGGAATAGGGTTAAGGGCGGAGATTTGGGAAAACTCTGCAAGCTGGCGGTTGAGCGAATGAACGAACCAATGCCAAGATACATTCTCCAGGGCCGCAATGAAAATACAGGGCTGGCGATACCGTCTTCCGAGTCAATATTGCTTGGTACAACCGAGCGACAGCTGCTTTCAAAATAATGGCAATTAGGATATTCCCTTCTCTCAGACGATCTTTTTCACAGTCAGTATGATGATCCTGAAATAATTGCCAATGCTGGGATCATTGATGAACTTCATGTTCAGGGCAATCTTGGCGGGCATAATGATGCTGATATAATCCTGTTCGGGGTGGGAGGATTTGCCAAGGATTTCATTTTCGTTGATGTATTCAAGCGAAGCGTAATCGGTAATCCCGGGTTTTACTTCCAGTACCCGTTTTTGTTCAATGGTATATATGTCGACATACTTCCTTACCTCCGGGCGCGGGCCTACCAGGCTCATATCGCCTTTCAGAACATTGATCAGCTGCGGAAGTTCATCAAGTTTCAGTTTCCGCAGATAGTATCCTGACGTTGTGATTCGGCTGTCGCGGCTACCAATGGTTAGCCCAATCTTCTTATCGCTGCCTGTCCTCATGGAGCGGAACTTCAGCATACTGAAGTCCTTGTTATTCCTTCCGACCCGTACTTGTGTGTAAAACACCCCGCCCCTCGAATCCAGGGAAATGATGATTGCAACGACAATAAATAAGGGAAGGCAGAGAAGCAATCCGCAAACAGAAAAAAGGATGTCGAAGAATCGAATCATAGGTTAGGTAGCGAAATGGCGAAATGGCGAAATAGCGAAATAGCGAAATTCAACATTATTCACGAAATTGTTTATTTCATTGGTGTTCATTTACTCATGTAATCTTATATTTTTTCGGGTATTCGTGCATGCTTCGCAAGTCGGCTTCGCCGAACAACATTCAATATTCGATATTCAAACCTTTGAGATGAGCACCTTCTGAACTGCCGTCACCACCGCCCGCACTACTTCATCCACCATGGCATCGGTTAGGTCGTAATACACCGGCAGGGTGATTTCACGGGAAAAGTTGTCATATGCCACGGGGTAGTCTTCCATGCGGTAGCCAAGTCCTTTGTAAAAAGTCATCAGGGGAAGGGGCACGAAATGCACGTTCACCGCGACTTCCTGTTTGAATATTTCTTGTATAACCTGGTCGCGCTGGCTTTCAGTTATGCCACTTATCCGCAATAAAAAAATATGCCATGAAGAATGCCGTTCAGGGGTTTCGTAAACCGGGACCTGTGCCCAGGAGTATTTCGAAAGGGCAGCAGCATAGCGGTCGAGAATGTGTTTGCGGCGCACCAGCATATCTTCCTCGTAGCGCTGTATCTCGACAAGCCCCATAGATGCCTGGATGTCGGTCATATTGCATTTGTAACCGGCTTCCACGATATCGTACCTCCAGCTGCCGATCTGGTTTTTAGCAAGGGCGTCCTTGGTTTGTCCGTGCAACGACTTGATATTCAGCCTCTGGTATATCTGCAGGTTGTCGAAAGGTTCGGGGAGATTGAAACAGATGGCGCCTCCCTCTGCTGTGGTCAGGTTCTTCACTGCATGGAAGGAATACACGGTAATGTCGGTAAGTGAGCCTACTTTCTTTCCCTTATAAGCTCCTCCGATGGAATGTGCGGCATCTGACATCACCAGTATACGGCCCAGTTGTTCTTGTTCCTTTGTTTTTGCTTTAAATTGACTGCGGATGTCATCCCGGCTGACCAATGCGTTGATGGCATCGTAATCGCAAGGCCAGCCGGCTATGTCGACGGGAATGATCACCTTGGTGTTGGAAGTAATGGCTTTTGCGATGGCTTCGACATTGATGTTGAAATCCTCGCCCGAGTCGACGAACACAACCTTTGCCCCGCAGTGGACCACCACGTTGGCGGTTGCGTTGTATGTGTAAGCCGGGACAATGACCTCGTCACCCGGACCAACACCGAACCAATGGAGGACAAGTTCCAGTCCGGCCGTAGCAGAACTCAGGCAAAGCGTTGATTTTTGTCCGCCGTACTCACTCAGCATCTTCTCGAACCTCTTGGTCTTCGGGCCTGTGGTGATCCAGCCCGACCAGAGGGTGTCGACGACTTCATCGACGATGCGCTGGTCCATGCGGGGAGGGGAGAAGGGGATCATTTGTTGAATGTTGAATGTCGAATATTGAATGTTGAATGTCGAATTTTTGAATACTTGAATACTCGAATTTTGAATGTTGAATTGAATTAAGAATAATCGAGTAATCGAATGTTGAACTTAGAATTAGTTTTTAATAGAACCATATATACTATAGAACGTCTGACAGCATCCATGCCTGAACATGGTGGATTCCTCTCCTGTCGGGAAATTTGATTTCATCCAGCGAAACTACGAATTTTTCATGATTATCAGGAATTGCCTCGAGCGCAGAATACTCTCTTTCAATGGTCGTTTCATCAACGAGTAAATAGGACGATTGAAGATAAATGGTGCGATCATTTTTTATCGCAACAAAATCAACTTCCCGGTTTCTCATATGACCGGTGTAAACCTGGTAACCTGAGGTTGCCAGTTGAAGGTATATAAGATTCTCCAGCATGCAGCCGATACCTGATTCGAATCCCGGGTACAGATAATTTTTGAATGCGGCATCGTTGATATAGTATTTTGCTGTCCCTGAAACGATTTCTTTCCCCTTAATGTGATAGCGCTCAACCTGGTGAATAAGAAAAGTGTTTTTCAGGTATTCAATGTAACCGGCAATAGTTTCATAGTTAGTCTTTCTGTTCCGGCTTTTAAAATAATTGATTATGCTGTTGATGGAAACCATGTTGGACATATTATTTACCAGAAAAGAAAATATATCCTCCAGCAGCCGGGCATCCTTGACAGTATATCGTTGCAGGATATCCCTGAGCAGAATAGTATCCTTCAGGGCCGAAAGATAATGCCTTTTAGTTTCCTCGTTCGGCAGATGAAAAAGTTCGGGGAGCCCTCCGGTTTTCAGATATTGCATGAATCCGGATTTTGACTTGTCAAGTTTACCTGCGGATACGCATTCATCAAAACTGAAAGGAAAGACTTCAAATTCGACGTACCGGCCCGATAACATGGAAGCCAGTTCCCCTGAAAGCAAATTGGAATTGGAACCGGTAATGAAGATCTCGTACTTCTTTGTAAAATCCTGGGAATAAGAATTTACCAGCTTCTCCCATCCCTCGATTTGCTGGATCTCGTCGATAAGCAGATAGCGTTTTCCCTTGGGCTTCAAATTCTTCTCGAACAATGTTATCAGCTCATCCAGATCTGCATAATTGACAAGGAAATCGAAATCGGTAAATTCCTTATTGATATAGAGGACGTTCCCGGGTTTTACGCCTTTGTTGTACAATTCAAGAATGATCTGTCGCAAAATATAACTCTTGCCCGACCTTCGTTGTCCGACAAGGACTTTGATAAGCCTGGTGCCAAGAAAATCCCTTATCTTTCCCAGATAGACAGCCCTGATAATGCCGGAAGCGGGTGGCTTTTTGCCCCAGAAGTTATACTTCTCGAGTATTGCAAAATTATCAGTCATATCTGAATATTTTCACAAAATTACAAAATATTCAAACACAACTGAAAATATTGCAAATATTTATTGACTAGATTTAAGCCAGTTAACTATGTTGGATTCAACCCTGTTCATGACATTTGAGGTATCACCTCTATTGAACTGTTCGCCAGTGATCCGTTCGTAGAGCTCGATATAGCGTTCGGTGATCTCGTTCACGAAGGAATCGGGCATGTCGGGAACGGTTTGTCCTTCTTTTCCCATGAAGTTGTTGGCCATGAGCCATTCGCGGACGAATTCTTTCGACAGTTGTTTTTGCTGCTCGCCTTTTGCCAGTCGTTCTTCGTAACCTTCGGCATAGAAATACCTGGATGAATCGGGGGTATGGATCTCGTCGCAGAGGTAGATCTTTCCGTCAGAGCCTTTGCCGAATTCATACTTGGTGTCGACCAGGATGAGCCCGTGTTTTGCGGCGATCTCGGTGCCCCGTTTGAATATTGCAAGAGTATATTTCTTAAGCTGTTCCCATTCTTCCTTCGGGATGATCCCCTTGGCAAGCAGTTCCTCTTCCGAAATATCCTCGTCATGCCCTTCGGCTGCCTTGGTGGTAGGAGTGATGATGGGTTCTGGGAATTTCTGATGTTCTTTCATACCGTCGGGAACCGGCACTCCGCATATCGAGCGGGCTCCTGATTTGTAGGTCCTCCAGGAGCTGCCAGTAAGATATCCGCGGATGATCATTTCGATCGGATAGATCTTGCAGAACCTGCCGATGGTCACATTTGGGTCCGGACTTGAGATTTTCCAGTTCGGACAGATATCGGCAGTGGCATCCAGGAATTTCGAGGCGATCTGGTTCAGGACCTGTCCTTTGTAAGGGATGCCTTTGGGAAGCACCACGTCGAATGCCGAGATCCTGTCGCTGGCTACCATGACCAGGAATTTGTCATTGATATTATATACATCCCGCACCTTCCCTTTATACAGGGATTTCTGTCCGGGGAAACTGAAGCTGGTTTTCGTCAATACATTTTGCATAGTGTCACAATTTAGGACAAAAGTAAGAAAATATTGATAATGCGATGCGGGATGCAGGATCAGGATTTGTTCCCGTAAGCATTGATGATTCGGCTTACGAGTTTATGGCGGATGATGTCGGAATTGTCGAGGTAGATGAAGTCGATACCCGGGACGTCGCTGAGGACAGACTGAACATGAACGAGGCCTGAAACCTGTTGTTTCGGCAGGTCGATCTGGGTGATGTCGCCGGTTACGATGAATTTGGCAGATGCTCCCATTCGCGTAAGGAACATCTTGAGCTGGTTGGGGGTGGTGTTCTGGGCTTCGTCGAGGATGGCGAACGCATTATTCAGGGTACGTCCTCTCATAAATGCAAGCGGCGCGATCTCTATGGTGCGGTCTTCAATGTACTGGATCAGTTTTTGTGCCGGAAGCATATCGTTGAGTGCATCATAAAGAGGCTGGAGATATGGATCGAGTTTTTCTTTCAGGTCGCCGGGGAGGAAACCCAGGTTTTCACCGGCTTCCACGGCAGGTCTGGTAAGGATGATTCGGTTGACCTGGCGGTTCTTCAGAGCGCGAACAGCCAGGGCGACGGCAGTGTAAGTTTTTCCGGTTCCTGCAGGGCCGATTGCAAACACCAGGTCGTTGCGGTCGCAGCTTTCGACCATACGGCGCTGGTTTGGTGTGCGGGCACGGATCAGCATTCCATTCTTGCCGTGCACAAGAACTTCCGGACTGGTCTCCGGGGCAAGGATTGGCGAGATGTCTGATGCTTCGAGCAGCTGGGCGATGTCATCCTTCGTAAGCCTTCCGAATTTTTCAAAATGCAGCATCAGGGAGGTGAACTTTTCCTCGAAACCGAGAAGGTCTGTTTCCTCTCCAAGTGCTTTCACATAATTATCACGGCTGAGGATCTTCAGTTTCGGAAACCTGTTCCTGATCAGCTCCATGTTCTGGTCGTTGGGCCCGAATATGTCAAGTGGGTGGACCGATTCAATGCGGATGATTTTCTCGCTCATTAAAATTTTGCGTACCTTTGAATACGCAAAAGTACGAATAATTCGATGGCTGTTATTACACTGACCAGTGACTGGGGTACCAAGGACCATTATGTGGGAGCTGTGAAAGGCACCATTTTGCGGCAATTACCTTCGGCTGTTATTGTTGATATAACCCACGACATCCCGGCTTTTGACCTGAACCAGGCGGCTTTTATCATCCGCAATTTTTATAAAAACTTCCCTGAAGGCAGTATTCACATCCTGGCAGTAAACACTGAGGCCTCCATACGTCATCCGCATACACTGATAAAATATGAAGGGCATTGGTTCATTGGGGCGGATAACGGAGTGTTTTCACTCATCTTTGATGATAAACCCGAACTGATCATCGACCTGGATGTGATCCAGGATTCGGATTATTTCACTTTCCCTACGCGGGATGTCTTTGCCAAGGTAGCCTGCCATATTGCAGAAGGCAAGCCTGCAGAGGAGCTTGGACACGTTAAAAAAGAATTTTTGCAGAAGATGGCTTTCAGGCCGGTTATACAGGGCGATCTGATCAAGGGTCAGGTGATCTACGTCGACAATTACGAGAATGCCTTCACGAATATCACCGAAAGCCTTTTCAATTCAGCCACCAAAGGGCGGAAGTTCGCCATCACCTTCCGGTCGGCAAAATACCGTATCACTCATATCAGCAAGTCGTACCAGGATGTTCCCGAAGGTGAGATGCTGGCTCTGTTCAGCAGCAGTGGGCATCTTGAGATTGCCATGAACAAAGGGAATGCTGCAAGCCTGCTTGGGCTTAACCTTGACCAGGCCGTGAATGTCGAGCTGGACTGAAGCCCGCGGCTAATAGGACATCAGAGCGACGAGAATCAGTAAAAGAAAAAATACAGGGAGGCCTATCGTCACATAGGATAATGTGATCAGAACTTCTTTTGCCAGTGTTTTTCTGGTGCTTTGCCCGTAATACCGTTTGAGAGCGAAAAATCCGTAGACAAGAAAAACAAGGACGATCCAGAAAATGCTGAGATTTACGAAAAATCCAGCAAGCATGAATAACAGCAAGAAAAGGAAAAAGAAGGAATGCAGGTGAAGTGAAAATATCATGTGTTCGAAGTACAGCCTCTTCCGCCTTAAATAAAACAGCTTCAGAAGAAGTGCAAAAACCGGGATCAGCACGAAGATCAGTTTTGACGCCGTATGCTCGAGTACGGTGGTGAAAGACTGTCCGGTCGAGACCATAATCTTAAAGGACTGTCTCATCAGCAATTTTGCCCAGCCAGGCTCGTTGCCATGATGTTTTTCAACATATTCTCTAACCCCTATACTGTCGATTTCCTTCCGCATGGAATCCCTTTCGGCATCGTCAATTGGTATTCCCTGCAGACTGTAATGAAGTTTGTTTGCCTCTTTTTTCGCTGCGGATGTTAATATGTTTTTTGCGGGTGGGTCCGGTTCCTTGCTCTTTGCGCCGCTGAAGGGGAGGATGATAAAGTAAATTAAACTGATCACGAGGAAGAGCCTGAACGGTTCAACGAAGGATTTGCGCTTTCCCTTCATGAATTCCAGGGTAAGCCAGCCCGGCCTGAAAAGCAGGGGCTTCAGGGTATCAATCGTTTTCGAATCAAAGTGGAAATAATCGAAAAAAGAGTCACTGACCAGATGTCGGAATGACATATCGTCCCGATCAAGCCGTTTTTGTCCGCACTTCGGACAATACACATCATTCGTGTTCATCCAGGTGCTGCAGTTCAGGCAGGGACCGGGTTCATGAATATGAACCTCTCTCGGTTTTTTGGTTATTGCCAGTTTCATAGCTCAAACGTACGAATTTTTCGTGAATCTTAATCCATGGTTGCTTCGCTGTACATTTACCGGTGCTGCTACGGTCTAAATGAGCTCAACACTTCGGGAGCACATTCACACCGCGGTTTTTTTGGGAGCATCTTTGCATCGCCGCTACGGTTGCTGCGTCGCTCACTTTTGTATTCCCCTGGTATTTAACAGAGAGTTTGTTCGCTCCTTGAATCCTAATGCGGCTTATGCAAAATGCTCCCAAAAAATATATCCATCATCAGTAATCTGTCATCCGTCATCTTGCATCCTGCATCCCGCATCCCGCATCTTGCATCCCGCATCTTGCATCCCGCATCCCGCATCCCATATCCTGCATCCAGCATCTTGCATCCTGCATCCCTCATCCCGCATCTCCAAACCGCGCTTGCTGAGTTCCGGGGAAATAATTACCTTTGCAGCCCTCAAAGCGGGAAAAATGTTTACTCTCTTCAAGAAAGAAATCAGCGGGTTTCTCAGTTCATTGATTGGCTATGTTGTTATTGTCGTATTCCTGATGATGACCGGGCTGTTCCTCTGGGTATTCTCAATGCAGTTCAACATCCTTGACTTCGGGTATGCCAATCTCGACGGACTGTTCATACTTGGGCCTTTTGTTTTTCTTTTCCTGATCCCGGCAATCACTATGCGTTCATTTGCTGATGAAAAGAAAAGCGGGACGCTTGAACTCCTGATGACACAACCTCTGACCGATCTTCAGATCATCATGGCGAAGTTTTTCGCCGGACTTGTTCTGGTTATTTTCTCATTGCTGCCCACATTAGTTTATTTTTTCTCTGTTTATAAACTTGGATTGCCGCCGGGAAACCTCGACACGGGTGGGATCTGGGGATCCTATATCGGGCTGATGTTCCTTGGGATGAGTTTTGTCGCAGTGGGTATCTTTTCTTCTTCTCTCACCGATAACCAGGTAGTTGCCTTTGTGCTGTCGGTCCTGATCTGCTTTTTTCTTTACCTGGGCTTTGATTTTGTATACAACTTCGTGTTGTCGGGCAAAATCGGGTTAATCGTAAAAGACCTCGGACTGAATGCACATTATTCTTCAATGAGCCGGGGAGTTATCGATACCCGCGACCTGGTTTATTTCCTCTCGGTTACGGCTCTCTTTGTATTCCTCACAAAGCTTTCACTTGAAAGCAGAAAATGGTAGGGCTATGGTGAAGGGAAGCACAAAAAACAGGAACATTAAAAGAAGCAATGTATTTCAGTTGCTTCTGGTTGTCATTCTCATTGTTCTGATCAACATTATCTCGGGGTTTATTTCAACGCGTTTTGACCTTACAGCAGAGAAGCGATATTCCTTGTCACCGGCTACCAAGAAGATTGTTAAAAATCTTGACGATGTGATGTTTTTCAAGGTCTATCTTGCGGGTGACCTGCCGCCTGCCTTCCAGAGGCTGTCGAACGAGACCAGGGAAATGCTTGACGAATTCAGGGCTTACAGTGATTTCATTCAATATGAGTTTGTCGATCTCTCTTCCATTGCAGATGAGAAAGACAGGAATTTTGCTTATCGCAACCTTGCGGAAAAAGGACTTCAGCCTACTACCCTGAGAATAAATAAAAAAGGACAATCATCCCAGCTTGTGATTTTTCCGGGTGCTGTGGTCACTTACAGGGGACATGAAACTCCTGTTCAACTGCTTGCAGGCTCGAACCTGGGCGAGGACCCCAACATGGTCCTGAACAATTCGATACAGTCACTTGAATATAACCTTGCAAGCGCAATTCAGGTCCTTACAAAGATCACCAAACCAAGGATCGCAATCCTTGAAGGTCAGGGTGAACTCTCGGCCATGGAAACCTATGACCTTGAAGCAGCGCTTTCACAGTTTTACAATGTTGAAAGAATCACGATCAACCATAAGATAAATGCCCTTTCGATGAGGGTTAAACTGGATTCGGTCAGCGACAGGCTGGCCAATAAATATAAGGCCCTGATCATTGCCAAACCTTCGCAGGCATTCGACGAAAAAGATAAATTCCTGATTGACCAGTTCATCATGAGAGGAGGGAAAACCCTCTGGCTCATCGACCCGGTGTATACCCCCTGGGACAGCCTTGAAAAGTATAATTCGACCATGGGTGTGGCTGTTGACCTGAATCTTGAGGACATGCTTTATACCTACGGTGCAAGGCTGAATTCAAATCTTGTGCTGGATATGAGTTCCATGCCAATACCGCTGAAAACCGGGCAGATGGGAAATCAGCCCCAGTTCACATTTTACAGGTGGTTTTACTTCCCTCTGCTTACTCCAACCATTAATCATCCCATTGTTCACGGACTGAATGCGATCAAAACCGAATTTATCAGCACCATCGACACCGTGATGGCGGCGGGGATCAAAAAGCAGGTCATTCTCACCTCATCGCCCTATGCTTATACTGTCAATGTTCCAGCTCTTGTTGACCTGGAGATGCTCAGACAGCAGCCCGATGAGCGTCTCTTTACTCGTGGTCCGTTTACAGTTGGCGTACTTCTTTCAGGTGAGTTCACCTCATCGTTCCTGTTCAGGATACCACCTGAGCTTGCAGGAAATAAAGAGCTTGAATTCAGGAAAAAAAGCAAGCCCACCATGATGCTTATTATTGCCGACGGGGATATTGTAAAGAACCAGTTCAATCTTAAAAAAGGTTATCCGCTTCCCATGGGATATGACCAGTGGACCCAGGAAACCTTCGGGAACCGCGATTTTATCCTGAATGCGGTGAATTTCCTTTGCGACGAGACCGGTCTTATAACTGTAAGGTCAAGGGAACTCAAAATGAGGCTGCTTGACATGAAAAAAGTCGAAAGCGAGGGCTTGTTCTGGAAATTGCTGAACCTGCTTCTGCCGGTGTTTCTCGTCCTCGTTTTTGCGTTGATCAGGTTCCGGATCCGCAAAATGAGGTATGCTGGAAAAGCCAGGTAATCAAAATATATTTCGTTGATATGAAGAAAAACAGATACATTCTTTTACTTGTAATACTGCTGGCCATAGCTGTACTGATCCTTTTTCTTAAAAATTCGACCAGCACTTTCAGGAGCTCTAGCAGTGATTTCGCTCTTGCCGACACTTCATCAGTCACCAAGATCTTCATGTCAGACAAGAATAACAATACAGTCAAGCTTTCAAGGAAGGAAACCGGAGCCTGGATCCTTAACGACAATTATTCAGCGCTGAAATTCAACGTGGACCTGATGCTGAAGACCATGAAGGACATACAGGTCAAGGCTCCGGTTGCACTGGCAGCCCACAACACCATTGTAAAGCATCTCGCGGTAAACGGGGTCAAGGTTGAGATCTACCAGATGGTTTACCGAATTGATTTCTGGGGAATCAGATGGTTCCCTCATGAAAAGCTGACCAAGGTCTATTACATTGGAGGCGCCACACCCGACAATCAGGCCAGTTATGCCCTGATGGAAAACTCCGAAGAACCTTTCGTGATCTATCTTCCCGGGCTCAGGGGATTCGTCACACCGCGCTACAGCTCCATTGAACGCTACTGGCGAGACCTTACCGTATTCAAAAACCAGATCGAAGAGATCAAATCAGTGAAGCTGGAAGTTCCGCAGAATCCAGAGTATTCATTTGAGGTCCAGGTCGAAAAGGGGAGGATCAGCAGGTTTATCTCACTTATCGACAACAAGCCACTTCCCAACCTCGACACACTTAAAGTTCTCAACTTCCTGTCGGGATTCAGGGATGTGAACTTCGAAGCTTTTCTGAATGATATGGATAAGCATACAAAAGATTCAGTGCTCAGCACGGTTCCCTTCATCATCATCACAGTCACTGATACTGCAAATAAAACCAAAGTCGTCAAAACCTACCACAAGCCAAACCTCTTTGGCCAGAAGGATTTTATGGGCAGGGTTTTACCTTATGATCCCGACCGTTTATATGCAATGGTGAACGACGGCAAGGATTTTGTGCTTATACAGTTTTTTGCCTTTAACAAGATCCTCAGGCCGAAACCGTATTTCCAGAAAGGATTTCAACTTCCGACAACTCAACCCGACGGAGCGAACTAAAGTTTTCTCCTTTGCCTGAAACCAACATCTAATCATCCGGCAATGAAGATTCTTATTCTTACTCAGTATTTCATTCCGGAGACAGGCGCCCCCCAGAACAGGCTTATGCAATGGGCCAGGCTGCTTGCACGTAAAGGTGCAACGGTCGAAGTCCTTACAGCCATGCCTAATTACCCTGAGATGGAGATCCATAAGGAATACCGGGGCAGGTTCAGCTGTACCGAAGAGATCCAGGGAATAAGAGTCGTGCGTTCATGGATCTACGCCGGCACCAGTAAAGCCATACTTCCCAGGCTGCTGAATTATTTCAGTTTTGTATTTACTTCACTACTGGTCGGAATTTACCGTACCGGCCGTTACGACTATATCTTCTGCGAATCACCCCCCTTGTTCCTCGGGATCACAGCCTGGCTGCTTAAGCTGATCAAAGGAGCGAAACTGATCTTCAACGTGTCGGACCTCTGGCCCGAAAGCGCCGAAAAACTTGGCCTGGTGACAAACCGTTTCCTTCTTGATTCAGCCACTTCACTCGAACATTTCCTGTATCGCAGGTCATACCTTATCACCGGACAAACAAAAGGCATTGTTCACAGCATCTCATCCCGCTTTCCTCAAAAGAAAGTCTACTGGTTTAAAAACGGGGCCGATGTGAGTGAACTTGAAAAAATCCAGCCTGTTCCAGGACTAAGGGAAAGTCTTGGATTTACTGCGGATGACTTTCTCCTGTTATATGCGGGGATACTCGGGCATGCCCAGGGACTCGAAGTAATACTCAAGGCCGCGGCAGCACTCAGGACCTCTCCCGGCATCAAATTCCTCATCATGGGCAGCGGTCCCGAAAAGGACAATCTGCTGAAGTTAAAAGAGGAGATGGCTCTTAACAATGTGTACTTCCTCGACAGCAGGCCCAAGAAAGATGTCATTCCATTCATCCATATTTCTGATGCAGCAGTGGTCCCACTGAAAAAGCTCGATCTTTTCAAAGGCGCCATCCCCTCGAAAATTTTCGAGAACCTTGCCCTGAAAAAGCCCATTTTGCTGGGAGTTGAAGGGGAAGCGAAAGAATTGCTGATCGATGAAGGGCATGCCGGCATTGCATTTATTCCCGAAGATGCCGCAGATCTTGCCTCAGGGGTTCTATATTTGTACACACATGAGAAGGAAAGAAAGGAACTCGGGATCAACGGCTACAATTACCTTTGCAGGGAGTTCAATCCCGAAATCATCGTTAACGAATTCTGGAACCTGATCAATGCGAAATAAAATTCATCAGCAGGTATACCTGTATTGCTGTCTGGGCATTGCATTCATGCTTCCGGTCTGGGGAAAACTCGTCCCCACCCTTATCGTGATCCTGATCCTGAACTGGCTGCTTTCGGGAGATTACATCAGGACGATCCCGGTTCTGTTCAGAGATGTGAACCGCAGGAAAATCCTCTCATTCGCTACATTATACGTTCTTTACCTCATCGGTCTTCTTTACACCAGCAATTTTCAATATGCCGGTTTCGACCTGGAAGTGAAGCTCTCGCTGATTATTTTTCCTTTGATATTTTCGACTGCGGATCTGGGATTCCTTAGCCCCAGGCATCTCCGCATCATGATGCAGGTCTATATAGCCGGTTGTGTGGCCGGTTCCCTCCTGCTGTTTGGCCATGCTATCGCCCTGTGGTGGGATGGAGTCCCCGGCGCTTTCTATTATATGAAGTTAAGCTGGTACTTCCACTCAGCTTACTTTGCCATGTACCTGAACTTCGCAATAGCCTTCATCATCATCGAACTTCTCTCACGATCTTCCTCACGATCTTCCTCACGCCTTTCCTCACCCTCTTCCTCACGTCCTTCCCTTACGTTCTTCCTTACGCACTTCCTTACGTACTTAATAATACTCGCCTGGTTTTTCATCTTTATTTTCCTTCTGAGTTCCAAGATGGGCCTGATCTGCATGGTTTTAATCGCCATGCTTGCTTCAGCTGAACTCATCCTGAAGCAAAAAAAAGTATTCCTCGGACTGGGGATCATTATTATTTTCCTGATGTGCGTCAGGGCCGGCATACATATATTCTCCGGCACTTCAGCAAGGATTATCCAGAGTACCGAAACTCTCGGAGGGGCAGCGCCTGAAACATCAAAAAGCACCTCCGACCGTATTGCGATCTGGAAAATCTCCCTTGAGATAATTAAGTCCCATCCTCTCTTCGGGGTTGGAACGGGGGATGTTAAAGATGAACTTGTTGCCAAATACAAGGAAGAGAATGTGGAAGAAGCGCTTGAATTAAAACTTAATGCACATAACCAGTACCTTCAGACTTTCGTCACATTAGGAATTCCGGGTTTGCTGGCGCTCCTTCTTATGCTGGTACTGCCAATGTTTACGGCATTCCGCTCAAAACATTACCTGTACTTTGTTTTCATTCTGCTGTTCGCTCTGAATATCGCAGTTGAATCGATGTTTGAAACCCAGGCAGGAGTGGTTTGGTATGCGTTTTTCAACGTTGTACTCTTTGCTGCAAACCATGAATCGTGATTAACGAAAAAAAGGCGCCTTGAAGCGCCTTTTTTTGAATCACAATGAACATCTGGTAGTTTAAACAAGTCCCTGTGCCAGCATGGCTTCAGCAACCTTTACAAAGCCACCGATATTGGCGCCTTTTACATAGTTGATGAATCCGTCGCTTTCGGTTCCGTATTTTACACAATTTTTGTGGATATTGATCATGATGGTATGAAGCCTCTGGTCAACTTCTTCACGGGTCCAGCTGAGACGCATGGAGTTCTGTGACATTTCAAGTCCGGATGTAGCAACACCACCTGCATTGGCAGCTTTGCCAGGTCCGTAGAGGATCTTCTTTTCAATGTAGATAGTGATTGCATCAGGTGTCGAAGGCATGTTTGCACCTTCCGATACGCAATAGCAACCGTTTGCTACGAGTGTCTTTGCATCATCACCGTTGATTTCGTTCTGGGTTGCGCTGGGTAATGCAACATCGCATTTAACTTCCCATGGGCGTTTTCCTGCAACGAATTTTGCTTCGGGATATTTGTCGCAATATTCCTTGATACGTCCGCGTTTCACATTCTTTAGATGCATCACGAAAGCAAGTTTTTCAGCATCGATTCCCTTAGGATCGTAGATGTAACCTTCGCTGTCGCTGAGGGTAACAACTTTACCGCCAAGCATTGTGGCTTTTTCAGTTGCATACTGTGCAACGTTTCCTGAACCCGATACGCAAACGATCTTGCCTTTGAAATCAAGACCGCGGGTCTTCAGCATTTCAGCTGCAAAATAAACCTGGCCGTAACCTGTAGCTTCCGGACGGATCAGTGAACCACCCCACTCAAGGCCTTTGCCTGTGAGAACTCCTACGAATTCATTGCGCAAACGTTTGTACTGTCCGAACATGAAACCGATTTCGCGTCCGCCAACGCCAATGTCGCCAGCAGGTACGTCTGTATCGGCTCCGATATGACGCTGCAGTTCAGTCATGAAACTCTGGCAAAAACGCATTACTTCATTATCGCTCTTTCCTTTAGGATCGAAATCGCTGCCGCCTTTACCGCCGCCCATAGGAAGGGTGGTAAGTGAATTCTTCAAAACCTGCTCAAAAGCCAGGAATTTCAGGATGCCAAGGTTCACAGTCGGGTGGAAACGCAGGCCACCTTTGTAAGGACCGATAGCGCTGTTCATTTCAATACGATATCCTTTATTGATCTGGATTTCGCCTTTATCATCTGTCCAGGGAACACGGAACAAAATGGTGCGTTCTGGTTCACACATCCGTTCAAGGATCTTTGCTGCCTTGTATTTAGGATTTTCTTCCACGAAGGGGATGAGTGATTCAACCACTTCCATTACAGCCTGGTGAAATTCTTTCTCACCCTGGTTCTTGGCAATGATCTTTGCCATGAATTCATCAACGAGTTTCTGATAACCTTGTGACATAGTTAAGTGTTTTTAATTAGTTTATTAATGTTAATAATTTCACAATAATTCGCAAATGTAGGAGCCTCCACAACCTGAAATCCGGCTTCAGAAAAAAAAAAGAAAGAAATTTTCATTAAACAACCTCTTTACTTACCGGCGGTAAGTGATACACGTACACGTTCTAAGGATATTCCGTAATGTGCTAAAATTGTGGGTTTCCGTTGATAAGGGAAGAAAGATTTCTATACCTTTGAGCGTTAAAATCCGTCGTTTTATGACTATTCCGGGGCAGGAGAAAAAAGACATCAAAAAGGAGAACATCGACCTTGACCGGTTGGTTTACGAGAACCGGGAACGGCTTAAGGAACTGGCTGCCCTGAATTCCACCACAGCAATCCTGAAAAAGAATCTGTCGGTGCAGGACACCCTGTACGATGTTTGCAGGATAATACCTTCTGCCTGGCAGTATCCTGAGTTCACCGTTGCCAGGATCAGGTACGACGATATGGAGTTCACCACCCTTGAATTTAGTGAAACTCCATGGTGTCAGAAGCAGGACTTTGAAAGTATTGACGGGCTTACCGGGAGTATCGAGGTGTATTACACCATGGAATTCCCCAGGTGTGATGAAGGCCCTTTTCTGAAGGAAGAAAGGGACCTGATCATGAATATGGCCAGCCTGATCGAAGGCTTCCTGAACGGAGTCAAGGGCCGTGAAGGCCGGTATATCACAAGGGAAAGACTGAAAGAACTCTCGGCCATCAACCAAACCACGAATATCCTGAGGGCAGGGAAGCCGGTTGAAGAAGCCCTTCACCAGATATGTATGATTCTTCCTTCGGCCTGGCAGTTTCCCGAATTTGCCGTATGCCGCGTCAGATATGGGAAGATAGATATCATGACCCAGAATTTCAGGGAAACCAAGTGGTGCCAGCGGCAGTTGTTCGAAACCATCGACAGCCAGGTTGGCTCTATAGAGATCTATTACCTGAAAGCCTTTCCTCTCGCGTTTGAAGGACCCTTTCTTGAAGAAGAACGCTACCTCATTATTAACCTGGCCAACCTTATCACGGGTTACCTCAACAGTGTCAAAGGCAAAGCCATGTTCCGCAAAAGCGGATCCTCTCAAAACGACGGGCCCAAAACCGAGTCTGAACAGGAAACCAAAGCCAGCCGGAAGCTTCTTCAGACCTTTCTTAACAGGATGAATTTCAACCGCGACCTCTATCACGACCTTATGCCTTTCAAAGTGAGGGAGATCCTGCTGGTTGCCAATCTTTACGATGCTTACAGCATTGAAAAGGAAGGAAGGTTCTCAGAGCATGTGCTGGGTGAGTTTTACCAGCTCAGTCTTTCAACAATGCCGAGGATAACCGGGGTTTCAAGCCTTGAAGAGGTGATGGAACAGCTGGGGTCGAAACATTATGACCTGGTCATCATCATGATGGGAACCGATAAACAGTTCCCTGTTGAACTTAGCCGGAAGATAAAGGATCTCTATAATTACATTCCCGTATTCCTGCTTGTCAACAACAACACCGATATAGCGCTTTTCGAAGAAACCCCCGAAAAACTGACATGGATCGACAGGGTTTTTGTATGGAACGGCGATTCCAAGATTTTCTTTGCCATGATCAATTACCTTGAAGACAAGGTGAACGTTGAGAACGATACAGGGATTGGGATGGTAAGAGTGATACTCCTTGTCGAGGATTCGCCCACATACTACTCCCTCTATCTGCCTATGTTATATAATATTGTACTGGAGCAGACCAAGACTATTATCGAGGATGTGACAACCGATGAGCTTTACCGCATCCTCCGCCTGAAAGCCAGGCCCAAGATACTGCTGGCATCGACGTATGAAGAAGCGCTTTACATATTTAATAAATACAAGGAGTTTATCCTTTGCCTGATATCGGATATCCGTTTTAAGAAAGATGGGCGGATGAACGATGCCGCGGGTTTCAGCCTTGTGAAACAGACAAGGAAAGATCTCAGGGAGCTCCCGATCATATTGCAGTCATCCGATAATTCCAACGCACAGCAGGCTTTTGAGCTGAAGACTTCGTTCATTAACAAGAACTCAGAAACACTGCTTGCCGATTTCAGGAGTTTTATCACGCATTACCTCGGGTTTGGCAATTTCATATATCGGGATACAGGAGGCAGCCAGATCGCAGTTGCTAAATCCCTGAAGGAGTTTGAAGAATTGCTCAAATCAATTCCCGAGGAGTCGTTGCTGTACCATGCCCGAAAAGATCATTTCTCGTTATGGCTTATGGCCAGGGGAGAGGTTCAGGCCGCCAAGATCATCAACCCTGCCAAGGTCACTGATTTCAAGAAGCCCGAAGATCTCAGGGAATACCTCATTACTGTGATCCAACACTTCCGCAACGAGCAGAATGTGGGCAAGGTCATCCCGTTTGAAGAAGGAGCCATCACCGATGAAAGGAATATAGTTGCCCTTACCGAAGGCGCCCTGGGAGGCAAGGGCAGGGGACTCGCATTCATCAATACCCTGATCTACAATTACGACTTCAGCAGGATTATACCGAATATCAACATCCGCACGCCTAAAACAAGTATAATAGGTACCGAGGAGTTCGAATATTTTCTCGACAGGAACAAGCTGAGGGAACAGGCCCTTCTCGAAAACGACTACATCCTGCTGAGGCGCAGGTTTATTTCGGGAAAGCTTACCGAGACCCTGAAACATAAGCTTAAAGCAGTTATTAAATCAATCAGGAACCCACTTGCCATCAGATCGTCAGGGCTGTTCGAAGATTCCCTGAACCAGCCGTTTGCCGGGATATTTGAAACGTATCTTATACCGAACAATCACCCTGACCCCAACGTGAGGCTTGAGCAGCTGATGGATGCTATCAAACTTGTTTATGCATCGGTGTATTCTTCGGTTGCCAAAGGCTACATTGAAGCCGTCAACTACAGGATCGAGCAGGAAAAAATGGCTGTTGTGGTTCAGGAAGTCGTAGGGCACAAACATGGCGATGTGTTTTATCCTCACATCAGCGGGGTTGCGCAGTCATACAATTACTATCCATTTGCTCATATGAAACCCGAGGAAGGCTTTGCGGTCATTGCACTCGGTTTAGGCAGATACGTAGTTGAAGGGGAGAAAGCTTTCCGTTTTTCACCTAAATATCCAAACCTGGAGATCAATACCCCAAAAGATCAGTATAAGGGTTCCCAGTTGCATTTTTATGCGGTTGACCTGAAAAAGGAGAATGTGAACCTGCTCGAAGGTGAAGATGCAGGCCTCAGGATGCTGGATATAGATGATGCAGAAATGCATGGCACTCTGAAGCACCTGGCTTCGGTGTATTCGGTTGAGAATAACCGGATCACGGCCGGACTTAACCAGCCAGGACCGAGGGTCGTTAATTTCGCCGATATCCTGAAGTATAACTATGCACCTCTCGCCAAGACTGTCGAAGTGGTACTTGACCTGGTCAAGGAGGCTCTCGGGACGCCGGTGGAGATTGAATTTGCCGTTGACCTCGACAAGGACAGCGAGAACAGGGCTTCGTTCTACCTCTTGCAGATCAAGCCACTGATCGGCAACGTGACCGATTACAATGTGGATATGAGCAAGATCAATCCTTCGGATATCCTGCTTTATGCTGAAAAAGAAATGGGGAACGGGATCATTGAGGATATTTATGATGTGATTTACGTTGACCCGGATACTTTCGACAAGAATAAAACGGTTGAGATGGCCGAGGAGATCAACCGGATCAACCATGAATATTTTAAGGAAGGAAAGAAATACGTTTTAATCGGACCTGGCCGCTGGGGAACAAGGGACCGCTGGATCGGCATCCCTGTTGCATGGCCCCAGATCAGTTCAGCCAAGATCATTGTTGAGACCAGCCTGGAAGGATTTCCGCTGGATGCTTCTTCGGGATCGCATTTCTTCCACAATGTGACATCCATGAACGTGGGCTACTTCTGTGTGCAGCCTGAGATGTCGGGAAGCTACATCCGTTATGAAGTATTGAAACAGCAAAAGAACATCCGCAAGACCGAATATTTTACAATTGCTCACTTCGAGCAGCCCCTGACAATCAAAATGGACGGCAAGCAGAGGATCTCGGTAATTACCTGGAAACGCTAAAAATAACAAGAAACAAACATACCTATGCGAATAACACGATTGAATTCTAAGCAAGCTGAAAGCGGAGGCGAGGAAGTTGACCTCAGGCTTATCGAGCCTCTCATTCAAAAGAACAAGGGGAAAAAGGGAAATCTGATCCCCCTCTTGCAGGGTGCCCAGGAAATATACGGGTTTGTGCCCCGGATGGTCTTTGAAAAGCTCAGTTCCGAATGCGGAATTTCCCTCAGCGATATGTTCGGAGTAGCAACCTTTTATGCACAGTTCAGGCTTAAACCCGTAGGCAGGAATATCATCAAAGTATGCCACGGAACAGCCTGCCATGTGCAGAATGCAAAGGAGATATCCGAATCCCTTGAAGAATCCCTCAAAATAAAGGATGGTGAGACCACCGAAGACAGGGTTTTTACCCTCGAATCTGTTGCCTGCCTTGGCTGCTGCTCACTCGCCCCTGTAATGATGATAGGCGACCAGACGTATGGTAAACTCACGGGGAATGAGGCGGTGAAGATCGTAAAGAATATTAAGTTATCAGAAAGTAACTAAACAATGTACGATTTACGAAGCCCGATTTACGATTTCATTCCCGATTCGGGATTTACGAATGAAATTAATTTTCGGATTTCTAAATCGTAACTCGTAACTCGTAAATCGTAAATACAAACCTAAATGGGGCTTCGTAAATCGTAAATTTTCTAAACCATGAACACAACAGTAACCGTCGGCCTGGGAAGTTGCGGCATCGCAGCGGGAGCGGGCAAGACTTTTGAGAAGATAAAAGCATTTAAGGAAAAGGAGAACCTGCCTTTTGACCTTCAGAAAACATCCTGTGTTGGCATGTGCTATAGGGAACCTTTGGTGGAGATCACCGATGAAACCGGGACTTATCTGTATGGAGATGTGAGCGAGGACAAGGCCGTTGAGATCATTGAAAAGCACATTAACCAGCACGACCCGATCAGGGATTACATTGTATATACCGACCTTTTTGATGCAGCCGAAAACGATTTCATCAACTCCCAGGTCAAGATCGTTCTTCGCAATTGCGGGTACATGGATCCTGAATCCATTGCCGAATACGAGGAAAGGCATGGGTACACCGCCATGAAAAAGATCGTCATGGAAAAAGTATCACGTGAAAACGTCATAAAGACCATCCTGGACTCGGGCCTCAGGGGCCGCGGTGGTGGCGGTTTCCCCACAGGGATGAAATGGAAATTTGCCAATGCCAGCAAATCGGATCAGAAATATGTGATCTGCAATGCGGATGAGGGAGACCCTGGTGCATTCATGGACCGCTCGGTGCTTGAAGGTGACCCGCATGCAGTACTTGAAGGAATGATGATAGCCGCCTATGCAATTGAAGCCTCGGGTGGTGTGATTTATTGCAGGGCTGAATACCCGCTGGCAATTAAAAGGCTTAACATCGCCATAAAACAGGCCCATGAAAAAGGCTACCTGGGCAAGGATGCCTTTGGCGTCAAAGGATGGAATCTCGATATCTATATCAAGGAAGGTGCAGGAGCATTTGTTTGCGGAGAAGAAACCGCGCTCATCGCCTCTATTGAAGGTGAGAGGGGAATGCCCCGTAAACGTCCGCCTTTCCCAGCCGTTTCAGGTCTTTGGAAAAAGCCAACAAATATCAATAATGTCGAGACTTACGCCAATGTTCCATGGATCATTCTTAACGGAGCGGCTGCTTATGCTCAGTACGGAACCGAAAAAAGCAAGGGTACCAAGGTGTTTGCGCTTGCCGGGAAGATACGCCGTTCAGGCCTTGTTGAAGTCCCGATGGGAATTACCATTAAGGATGTAATTTTTAAACTGGGCGGGGGAATCAAAGACAACAAACGATTTAAGGCTGTTCAGCTTGGCGGACCTTCGGGCGGCTGCATTCCTGAATACCTCAGCGATACTATCGTTGATTATGATTCGGTGAACGCAACAGGCGCCATTATGGGTTCGGGCGGTATGGTCGTCATGGACGAAACCACATGCATGGTCGATGTGGCCAAGTTCTTTCTCGATTTCACCCGTAAGGAAAGCTGCGGAAAATGTACTTTCTGCCGCATGGGTACCATGAGGATGCTTGAGATCCTTGAGCGGATTACCAACGGCGAAGGGAAGGAAGGTGATATTGAAAAACTGGAAGAACTTGCCTACCAGATTAAAGACAATTCTCTTTGCGGATTAGGTCAGACTGCTCCCAATCCTGTTCTTACAACGATCAAGTATTTCAGGGATGAGTATGAAGCTCACATCGGCCATAAAAAATGCCCGGCGAAGGTTTGCCGTCCTCTTCTGACCTATACGGTTGACGAGGAAAAATGCACAGGCTGTATGGTCTGCCTGAAGAACTGTCCGGCGAAAGCCATCTCCGGCGAACGCAAGAAAACCCATTTTGTGAACCAGGAACTCTGTACGAAGTGCGGTATGTGTTTTTCGAAATGCAAATTCCAAAGCATCATACTTACATAAGGTATATGACTATGAGAATTTACGATTTACGAAGCCCGATTTACGATTTCATTCCAGATTCCGGATTTACGAATGAAATCAAATTATCAGATTCTTAAATCGTAAATCGTAAATCGTAACTCGTAAATACAATCGTAAATCTGTCTTCTTAAATCGTAAATAAAATTGTAAATCTGTCTTCGTAATTCGTAAATATTTTTTCCATGTCCGACAACTCATTAAATATAATTTTAAACGGAACCATCGTAAAAGGCTATCCAGGCGAAACCATTCTTGAACTTGCAAACAGGAATGGGATTGAAATACCTACCCTCTGCAACGATGACCGGCTTGAACCCTTCACTTCCTGCTATGTTTGTGTGGTTGAAGTTGAAGGTATGCGCGGCCACCAGCCTTCATGCTCTACAAAGATCGCTGAGGGCATGAAAATCATCACCGACAATGAAGGCATACGCAAGTCAAGGAAGATGGCCCTGGAGCTGATGCTCAGCAACCATTATGCCGACTGCCTCGGCCCTTGTAAGCAAACCTGTCCTGCAGGCGTAGATGTTCAGGGATATATCTCCCTGATCGAAAAGGGAATGTACAGCGACGCTGTTGCCCTGATCAAGGAAACCAATCCGTTGCCGGCAATCTGCGGCCGCGTTTGCGTTCGTCCGTGTGAACGGGAATGCCGCAGGAACTTCCTCGACGAAGGAGCTCCGGTTGGTATCGACTACCTGAAACGCTATGCAGCGGATCATGATCTTGAATCCCCCGATAAATATGTTCCCGCAGTAAAGCCATCCACAGGGAAAAAAGTAGCCGTAATAGGTGCCGGTCCAGGTGGATTGTCGGTAGGCCACTTCATGCAGATAGAAGGCCACCAGGTTGACATTTATGAGGCTGCCCCGAAATCAGGTGGCTGGTTGCGTTATGGGATTCCCGAATACCGTCTTCCCAACGACATTCTGGATAAGGAAGTGAAAAATATCACCGACCTGGGGGTCAACATTTATTACAATAAAAATTTCGGGGGAAATCTCAGCTACAAAGAGATCAGGGCAAAATATGATGCTCTTGTGCTGACCATAGGATCGCAGAAAGGAACAGGTGTTGGTTGCGAGGGAGATGATGCAGGTAATGTCTATTCGGGTATTGATTTCCTGAAGAACATGGAAGTAACCGGACAGAGGTACAACTTCAAAGGAAAAACCATTGCAGTGGTTGGTGGCGGAAATACAGCCATGGACTGCTGCCGCACCTCGAAGCGCTGCAATGCCGACAAAGTATACGTGATATATCGCCGAACTGAGAAGGAAATGCCTGCCAATCCTATCGAGATCCATGAATCTAAGCTCGAAGGTGTGGAATACAGGTTCCTCACACTTCCGAAGAAAATCAATAAAAATACAAAAGGAGAGGTGGAGTCGATAACCTGTATCAGGATGGAACTGGGGGAACCTGACGCTTCAGGCCGCCGCAGGCCGGTGCCTGTTGATGGTTCCGACTTCGACCTTAAAGTCGATTATGTTCTCGCAGCAATCGGACAGAAAACCGATGTGAATTTCATTGATGACATCAATGCGCATGCCGAAGGCGGACAGCTTCAGATCAATAAATGGGGAGACCTGGATGCCGATAAGGTCACACTTCAGACCGGTATTCCTTCGGTTTTTGCCGCAGGTGACGGGGTGACCGGTCCGGCAACCATCATCGAGGCAATTGCCCAGGCAAGGACCGCTTCGCACAGTGCTCACCAGTTCCTGATGGGCCTTCCGTTGAAACCAATGCCCAAGCCGTTTACCAGCAAACGCGACAATTTCAAAAAGCAAAAAGCTGAGGATTACCTCAATAATTTCGGCAAACAGCTCAGGGAAGAAATGCCCACCCTTCCGGTTGACGGCAGGATGAACTTCAGCGAAGTGGAGCTTGGATATGCCGGTGAAGAGATTGCCCTGCACGAATCCCAGCGTTGCCTCGAATGCGGGTGTACCGCTTTCTTTAGTTGCGACCTTCAGAAATACTCTACAGAATACAATGCCCAGCAGAAATCATTCGAAGGAGAATTCAGGGAGTACCAGGCCGACTTCCGCCATCCTTATATCGAAATTGACAATAACAAATGCATCCTCTGCGCCCGCTGCGTGAGGATCTGCAGGGAAGTTGTGGGGGCCAATGCACTCGGACTGATCAACAGGGGATTCGACACTTATGTGGCCCCGGCCCTGGGAGATGCCCTCCAGGATACCCATTGCGAATCATGCGGGATGTGTATTTCGACCTGTCCGACAGGTGCGATTACCGAGAATGTGATTTTCAAACCGGGCCCGGTGAAAACCGAAACTCATGAAAGCGTTTGCACCTACTGTTCTGTCGGATGTGCTGTAGACCTGCAAAATGTTAAAGAGTTTACATTCGGCGTCAGCGGAAGAAAGGGAATTGTCAACACCGACGGAAACATCTGCCGTTATGCCCGCTTTGGCTACAATTATATGAACAGCAGTTCAAGAATCACAAAACCTCTGCTGAAAGTCAACGGGAAATTTGAAGAGATCACTTTTAAACAGGCTTTCAGCCTGATAAAAGAGAAGATCACTTCGGTACTGCCCGATGAAAATGCATTCTTCGGAGGCGCAAGGCTGACCAACGAGGAGATGTATCTTATTCACAAGCTTGCAAGGCTTGCCGTGAAGACAAACAATATCGGCAGTTTCCATTATCTCGGCAGGGGAGAGAGCTACAGAAATAACTGCGAATTCAATGTTCCTTTTGGCGAGATTAAAAATGCAGGACTGATTTGTTACATAGGAACCGAGATCAACCGCGACCATGCTGTGGCAGGGTTCATGGCCCAGAACACACATTTCCTGAAGAAGATCCCACAGGTTCTGATCACAGTGAAGGGAAACAACAGCCTGTCACATAAGGTTGACCAGGAACTGAAGATCAAATCATATTACCATTTTATCAAGGCCCTGAATCATTATATCCTTTCAAAAGGAATCGAAAATGGACTCTTCCTGCGCGACAGGGTTGAGGGGTTTGAGGAATACAAAAAGGCGTTGCTTTCTCTGAACTTCAGTGATCTGCTAAAGCAGGCCGGAATCAGCGAAGCTGAACTTTCTGCATTCGCTGAAATGTATAACAAGGAGATGAATGCCGTGATCCTGTTTTCTGAAAAAGAGATTTCAGGTGCCGCATCAAAGGAGCTGTTCAACCTGGCGATGATTACCGGGAAGCTTGGCAAGACTGCCAGCGGACTTGTTTCTTTGAGAGAGAAGAATAATTCCCAGGGATTATTTGATATGGGTGTTAGTCCGCATTACGGAATTGGCGGACAGGCGCTGGGAGAAGCAGCATATGTTGAACGCCTGAAAGAAAAATGGAAGACTGCTGAAATTGCGCCTATAGCTGCAGAATGCCTGCATGGTAAATTGCAGAACGGCAAGGTGAAAAATCTTTTCATTTTTGGCGAAGATCCTGCCGGATGTGATCTTGAACAGAGTACTGCTGATTCTATCCTGAGCAAGCCTGAGTTTATTGCAGTGCAGGATTACTTCATGACCGAAACGGCACAAAAGGCTGACCTTATTCTTCCGGCTTCCCTTCCTGTCGAAACAGGCGGTTCTTTTACCAATACACAGAAAGTCATTCAGCAGTTTCAGGCCGGGCTCAAACCAAAGTCAGGGCTTGACAATCTGCAACAGATCGCAGGTATACTTGCCGAATTCGGGCATGCTGTCAGTGATAGTCCGATCAACGTTTTTATGGAATTTGTGACACTTTTCCCTGAAAAGAAAGAAGAGGAAAAACTTCATCTTCGTATAACCGAAAAGGATAATCAACAGAGGAAGTATGATTACGGATGCGACGCTGTGACTAAATTATTCGAAGA
>SESA01000241.1_pt1 | contig 38372 bp, 29 predicted proteins | sample 3171451 | NCBI WGS metagenome assembly SESA01 (sample SAMN06051862, study PRJNA518727) | freshwater metagenome | biome: subpolar coniferous forest; feature: holomictic lake; material: water; isolation source: holomictic Lake 227, 8 m depth | place: Canada: near Kenora, Ontario | collected...
AAGATAGTGGGTTTAATTATATATGAATCTATTAAACTTTAACAGGTGAAAGAAGATTTAAAACTTGTTCCGGATTACGTTGTTGAAGTAGGCTGGGAAGTATGTAACAAAGCCGGTGGGATTTATACCGTCATCTCGACGAAGTGCCTTACCATGGTTGAACAGCTCAGGGACAATTATATTCTTATTGGTCCTGACGTCTGGAAAGAGACTCACGAGAACCCTGAATTCCAGGAGGACAGGTTCCTTTATAAATCCTGGAGGGAGAAAGCCGATACAGAAGGCCTAAGGATTAAGATCGGGAGGTGGAACATCCCGGGGAAGCCCCTGGTTTTTCTTATTGACTTTACGCCTTTTTTCAGTGACAAGGATAAGATACTGGCCCATTTCTGGGAACAGTATAAGCTTGATTCACTGATGGGGACCTGGGATTATCTTGAGCCTGCCCTGTTTGGATACGGAGCCGGCAAGGTCATTGAAAGCTTTTACAATTATAACCTTTCCCATCACGACAAGATCATCGCTCATTTCAATGAATGGACCAGCGGGACCGGGCTTCTGTATGTTAAAGAGAAAGTCCCGCAGGCAGGGACCGTGTTCACTGCACATTCAACGGTGATCGGGAGAACTATTGCCGTCAACAACCTGCCGTTGTATAAGCATTTTGACCAGTACCATGGTGAAGCTATTGCAAAGCAGTTTGGCATAGTTTCGAAATATTCCCTCGAAAAGCTCTCGGTGGTTGAGACCGATGTTCTTACTACCATTTCACCCCTTACGAATGATGAATGTTATCAGTTTATGGGGAAGAATGCGGATGTGATAACCCCGAACGGGTTTGAGGACAGTTTCGTACCCGTTAAGGATGCATATTACCAGAAAAGGGCGGATGCCAGAAATAAGCTGTTCCAGGTTGCGGAGGCGCTCACCGGAATGCCTGTTCCGAAAAACAGCATCCTGATCATGACAAGCGGGCCTCACGAAGAGAAAAGCCGGGGCTATGATCTTTTTATTGACGCTTTATCAAAGCTTAACACAGAATCGCAGATACCCGAAAGCCTGATTGCGTTTATCCTGGTTCCTGCATATGAAAGCGGGCCCCGTAAGGAATTGCTGGAATGGATGTCGAGAAAGGAGCTGAATAACCCCCGCTCCGAGCAGTACCTTACCCACGTTCTCAATGAGCCTGATCACGATATGATCCTGAATAAGCTCAGGCAGTCGAAAATCCTGAACAGACCTGATGATAAGGTGAAGATATTTTATGTGCCGGCAATAATGAACGGATCAGACGGGATATTCAACCTTTCTTATTATGATATGCTGATCGGATTTGACGGTACAATCTTCCCATCCTATTATGAGCCCTGGGGATATTCTTCCCAGGAAAGCCTGTCGTTTCATATACCCACAATTACGACCAGCCTCACAGGGTTCGGACAATGGGTGAAGAACCTGTACCCGAATGTTAAGGATTGTATTGCAGTTATTGACCGTGACGACGATAACGATGCAGAAGTGATCAGCGAGATCGTTAAAACCGTGACAAGCTGCGCTCTGAAAAATGAAAAAGAGATCATCAAAATCCGTATAAAAGCCTATGAGATATCCCGTTCGGCATTATGGGAAAACCTCATTTCGAACTACCATGTTGCTTTCAATAAAGCCTTAGAAAAGTCGATGGGAAGGGGAGAACTGTATGCCGGAAAGCAGCCTCAGATCACTGCACCCTCCCTTAAAACGCTTAACGATGATAAACCTGAATGGAAAAAGGTCCTTGTAAAACAAAGGCTGCCCGAAAATCTTGCAAACCTCGATCTGATTGCAAAGAACCTCTGGTGGTGCTGGAATTATGAAGGAGCTGAGTTGTTCGAAGCGATCAACCATAACCGATGGTACGAGTTGAAGTTCAATCCTATTGCCTTGCTCGAATCCCTTTCGTTCAAGGAACTCCAGGAACTCAGCCATAATGAGGAATTCATTGCCCGGCTTGAAAAAGTGACAGCAAGGTTTAACAGTTATCTTGCCAAATCAGCCGATAAACCGAAGGAGATGATAGCCTATTTCAGCATGGAATACGGCCTTCATGATACCATCAAGATCTTCTCGGGGGGCCTGGGTATGCTTGCAGGTGACTATCTTAAAGAAGCCAGCGACTCAAACGTGAATCTTGTCGGGATCGGATTATTATACCGGTACGGCTACTTTATGCAAACCCTGAACCTCTCAGGAGACCAGATCGCGAATTATACTCCCCAGAAGTTTTCACAGCTTCCTATCATACCGGTTTACGATGAACAGGGTAACTGGCAGAAGATCACTTTTGCTCTTCCCGGCCGGACTCTTTACGCCAAGATATGGAAGGTGGATGTGGGAAGGATCCCATTATACCTGCTCGACACTGATATTGAAGAGAACGACGAAAGCTATCGCAGCATAACCCATCAGCTCTATGGCGGAGATCTCGAAAACCGCATCCGACAGGAAATAGTTCTGGGCATCGGGGGGATCAGGTTGATGGAACTGCTAAAGATAAAACCCGACGTGTATCACAGCAATGAAGGACATTCGGCTTTTATAGGGCTTGAGCGCTTGCGTAAATTGATACAGAATGAAAAGCTGACTTTCGTTCAGGCGATAGAAGTAGTGAGATCCTCAACCCTGTTTACCACGCATACTCCAGTACCGGCAGGTCATGATGCCTTCCCCGAAGACATGATGAGAAGATACTTCTCCCATTATCCCGATTATCTGAATATCAAATGGGAACAACTGCTGAACCTTGGCAAGATGGTCGACAATGATCCCGATGAGAAGTTCTCAATGAGCGTTCTTGCTGCCAAATGCTCCCAGGAAATCAACGGCGTGAGCAGGATACATGGACGGGTTACAAGGGATATGCTTCAGCCTCTTTACCCTGGCTATTATGCCAATGAGCTTCACATCGGTTATGTGACCAACGGAGTTCATTATCCCACCTGGACTGCTAAATCATGGCAACAGTTGTATAAGGAAAAATTCGGTGAGGGCTTCCTGCGTGACCAGTCAAACCCAGAGTATTGGAGGAAGATCCATGAAGTTGATGATATAGTCATATGGCAAACCCGTCAGAAGCAAAAAGATCAGCTTGCCGATTTCCTACATCAGCGTCTGTATATAGATATGACAAGGCGGCATGAGAATCCCAAACTGATCTTTCAGATTCGTGAGGCAGCCCGCCCACCAGCACTTACTATCGGATTCGCCCGAAGGTTTGCTACGTATAAAAGAGCCCACCTGCTTTTTAGCAATCTCGACCGCCTGGGAAAAATTGTCAACAATAGTCAAAAACCGGTGAGATTTCTGTTCGCAGGGAAAGCACATCCAAACGATAAGGCCGGGCAGGACCTGATCAAACGTATCATTGAAGTCTCAAGGATGCCGGCCTTTCTGGGCAAGGTTCTTTTTATCGAGAATTACGATATGGAGCTTGCCAAGTACCTCATCAGAGGTGTTGATATATGGCTGAATACGCCGACCCGCCCCTTAGAAGCCTCCGGGACCAGTGGTGAGAAAGCGGTGATGAACGGAGTTGTCAATTTCAGTGTGCTTGACGGATGGTGGGCTGAGGGTTACCGGCCCGATGCTGGCTGGGCCTTGCAGGAAGAAGCCACGTACGATAATAGTATGTTCCAGGATGACCTTGATGCTGAAGTAATATATACGATACTCGAAGAAGAGATAGTCCCTATTTATTACGACAGGGACAGCAATGGCATCCCTTCGAAGTGGATCTCATACATTAAGAACACGATTGCCGAAATCGCCCCGCATTTTACGATGAAACGTCAACTCGACGATTATTACCGGCAGTATTATGCAAAGCTCTTTAAAAGGACAAAAATCATTACAGGTAAAAATTATGAAATGGCCCGGCATATCGCCTCCTGGAAAAGAAAAGTCCTCAGGGGTTGGGAGGGTATTGAAATAGTTTCTATTAAAACACCGTTTACAGAACAGAAACCTCTTGCACTGGGCGATACTTTTGCAGCTGAGATAATTCTGGACCTGAATGAACTATCGGCTACGGATGTCGGACTTGAGGTACTCTTTGGAGCAAAGGTGAACGACCAGGTAGAAGTTCCCATCGCCATTGAAGAGATGAACCTGTCAAGGGCTGAGAAAAACATTGCGGTCTTCGAATGTAATATCCCGATCAACCAGGCAGGTGTGTATGATTTCGTATTCAGATTATTTCCGAAAAGTCCACTGCTTCCTCACCGGCAGGATTTTCCACTTGTGAAGTGGATCTAGATGAATTACGAATTACGAATGACGAATTACGATTTATTTAAACCAATTACAAATTGCCAATTACCAATCACCAAAAACCAACAACCAATCACCACTCATGAAATTACTGGAAGGAAAAACAATACTGATTACCGGGGCGAACCGCGGGATCGGCAGAGCAATTGCAGTATTTTTCGCCCGCAATGGAGGACATATCGCATTCTCAGATATTGCATACGATGATACTTCAAGGTCTCTCGAAGAGGAACTAAGGCAATTCGGGGTTAAAGCCCGGGGTTATGCCTCCGATGCAGGATCTTTCGAAGATAGCGAGAAGCTTGTAAACCAGGTCGTTTCTGATTTCGGCGCAGTGCATGTCCTTGTAAATAATGCCGGGATCACCCGTGATAATCTGCTCCTGAGACTAACCGAATCGGATTGGGATCTTGTTATAAAAGTCAACCTAAAATCAGTTTTCAACCTTACCAAGGCTGTTCAGAGGCATATGATAAAACAGAGGATGGGCTCCATCATAAACCTCAGCTCTGTGGTTGGCATTGAAGGTAACTTCGGACAATCAAATTATTCTGCATCCAAAGCGGGGATTATTGGCTTTACCAAGTCGGTGGCCCAGGAACTTGGATCCAGGAATATTCGTGTAAATGCCATTGCACCTGGATTCATCGAAACCGAAATGACCCAGAAACTTCCCGAAGAGATCAGGAAGGAATGGATTGAAGATATTCCCCTGAAGCGCGGTGGTACACCCGATGACGTTGCAAAGCTTGCGTTGTTCCTTGCTTCAGATCTATCGGAATATATCACTGGACAGGTTATAAGTGTTTGCGGCGGACTTCATACCTGATAGTTTGGTCGTGTGAGCCTGTTAACCGAATATTCTCCCTGGTTCCTTCTGATTTGCCTCATAACGGGCGCGGTGTTTTCATTTGGTCTTTACTACAGAAGCAGGAAAAGACCCGATAAACCTGTTGTGCTTTATGCCCTTCTGCTTCTGAGATTCTTTTCGGTCAGCCTTCTTACGTTCCTGCTCCTGACTCCACTGGTAAGGACAACGACAAGACTAATTGAGAAACCCCTGATAGTCATAGGGGTCGATGGCTCCCAGTCAATGGTTTCTTCTTCAGATTCTGCAGAAGTCAGGAAGGAACTCCGCAGCGAAACAGAAAAGCTTCAGAAGGAACTCTCCGACCGGTATGAGGTTGCTCTTTTTACATTCGGACAGAATGTTTCATCAGGTCTTCCTAAGGATTTTAAAGCAAAATATACCGATATTTCAGAGTTCATTTCTGACCTTGGCAGCAGGTTTGCCAACAGGAACCTTGGGGCAGTAGTTATTGCCAGCGATGGCATTTATAATAAAGGCACTAACCCTTATTATGCTGCCCAAAACCTCACTGTCCCGGTGTATTCCATTGCAGTTGGAGATACTTCCCTGTATAAAGACATCCTGATTAAAAATATCAGTGTAAGCAGGCAAGTCTACCTCGACGACCAGTTTCCCTTCCAGGTTATGGTCGAAATGGATAAGCTCCCCGGCAAGGAAGTCAGGTTAAATATCCGGCACCTGGGAATGGTCGTTTACTCCAGACCCGTTGCAGCTACCGGGGAACGGTCAGTAATCAGGCTCAGTGGCATGCTTCAGGCTAAAGAGAAGGGTATTCAGAAATATTCCGTTGAAGTTGAAGGGGCAGGAGAGGAGTTCAATAAAGCCAATAATAAACGGGATTTTTATGTCGAGGTTCTTGAATCAAGGATACTCGTTGCCCTTGTATACGAAAGCCCCCATCCTGACATCTCTGCGATCGTCAGCGCTCTTGCTTCCACGGCAAAATTCCAGATTACCCAGTTGAACCCCTCGGAACTGCTCAGGAACCCCGGTGAGTATGATCTGTATATTTTTTACCAGCTGCCCGCGGCTTCTGCCCTGGCTGACCCCTCCAAACTGTTGCCGGCAGGATCGCCTGTCCTTTATTTCGTAGGAAGCCAGACCGATATCGCCGGTTTCAACAGGCTTAAAACCGGTCTTGTCATAAACTCCCAGCGCAAGAACATCACCGATATACAGGCTGTTGTAAACCCTGATTTCTTCCTCTTTGGACTTGACCGGCAAACAACCGCCCTCGTCCCTGAATTCCCTCCACTGCAATGTCCTTCGGGCACTTTTGAAACTGGTGTGACATCCGATGTTCTTTTTTACCAGAAGATCAGTAATGTAAACACTAAATTCCCGCTCTTTATGTTCTTTGACCTGCCTTCACATAAAACCGGGATCATAGCAGGTGAGAATATCTGGAGATGGAGGATATGGGAATATGTAAATAAAACAGAAACCAGGAATTTCGATAACCTCATATGCCTTATAGCCCAATACCTGTCGGCCAGGAATGATCCCAGTCCGTTCAGGGTGAATTTCAGGAACAGGATTGAGGAAGGAGACCCTCTTGAGTTCGATGCAACTCTTTTTAATCCTAATCATGAGCTTATCAATCAGCCTGACGCAACGCTTGAACTGAAAAATGAAGAAGGCATGATTTATCCCTTCACTTTTTCCCGCACCGAAAAGGCGTATTACCTGAATGCCGGATTTTTCCCACCGGGCAACTACAGCTTTGAAGCAAGGGTGAGGACATCCGGGGCCATGTTTAAAAAGGAAGGACACTTCAGCATTACACCACTCGATTTAGAATTTGTCAACCTGGTGGCCGATCATGCATTGCTGAAGAAATTATCTTCAAGATTCGGCGGACAGGTGATCAGCCGTAAAGACATGCCTAAGCTTGCCGGATTACTGAAGAACCGCAGTGATCTGAAACCTATCATCCACCTCCAGAGAAGATATAGTGACCTTACAGGTGAATGGTGGATGTTCGTTCTGATCATCGTGCTGCTGTTTGCCGAATGGGCAGTAAGGAAACGAAACGGAATGTAAGCCGGAAATCCTGCCCGGCAGTATCAGAGATCTTTTCTTTTCATCACCCAGAAAACAATGCCGATCATGATTGCGGCATAGCCAATGGGGATAAGGCAGGCTGTAAGGCTTACATTGCTCTGCAGTTCAATCCCCATCATTTTCTTCAGCATTGGGATGGCAGGGTACTCGGTCAGACGTATTACTGCATTTACAGGCAGGTAAGTATAGATTTTGTTCTCGAACATAAACGGGGCCCTGAAGAAAAAATAGATAACCGGTTCAATGATCAGGGAGTACAAGGTGAAAATTGCAATGGCCAGGCCAGTATTCCGCATTATAAATCCGCAGAAAAAAGCATAAACCATGTAACAGATGAGGCTTATGAAAAAGCCGGAAAGGAATGGGAGCCCCTTCGAAAAGAAGTTTACGTCGCTGAAACCTGAATGCGAAAGCCCGATGAAAAAAGTGCCCACTGCAAGTATCACCGTAATAATCACAGCCATCAGCAGAATGATCAGGAGTTTCGAAACAAGGAATTCATACTTGCTCATCCCGTTGATGATGCTTTGGCGGATTGTTTTATATGTAAATTCATTCGTAATGAGGATGATCATGATGATAGCCGGGAAAATCAGTACATACCTGATACTTGCAAAAAAAGTAACATTCTGCCATACATCGGGAAAATAATAGATAGCCACATGAGGAAAAGGTATCGGCATGCGCTGGTTAACGTTGTTAACCATATGATTGATCATGAACTCGGCAAGCAGTATACCAGCGGCGAGGAAAACGAAGTACAGGCCCGTGAGGATCCAGAACGCTTTATAGGTGCGGATCTTCTTGAATTCTATCCTGAGCAGTTTGATCATGGCTTGTCCTGTAAAAGTTCCAGAAAATGTTGTTCCAGGCTGCGTTTCTTCTCGGTGAGATGACTCAGCGATATGCCTTTCTGAAAGAAAAAGGCATTGATCTCAGATGTGGTTACCGGCTTGTTAAAGTGTACCTGGAGAATTCCGTTAACTTCGTTTACCGAGCTGTAACCAGGGTATTCAGCAATGGCAGTGCGGGTTCCCCCCATGTCGGAGGCAGCAATTTCTATTGAATCAGATACTGCGAGTACATCTTTTACACTTCCGCTGAAAAGCATCACCCCTTTGCTTAATACGAGAACATAATTGCAGATCTTCTGAACTTCGTCGAGAAGGTGGGAAGCCAGGATGATTGTGATGCCGCGGGATGCAACCAGGGAAACCAGGTCCCTGATCTGGGCAATGCCCTGGGGATCGAGCCCGTTGGTTGGCTCATCCAGTATCATGACATCAGGTTTGCCAAGCAGGGCTGAAGCTACAGCCAGCCGTTGCCTCATCCCAAAGGAAAAAGTTCTGAACTTCGAAAACCGCCTCTCGTAGAGGCCGCTCAGTTGCAGCACCTCTTCTATGTCATCATAGGGTTTGTCTTTGATGTCAGCAACAATTTTCAGGTTGGTGACTGCATCAAGGTATGGGAAGAAATTCGGGCTTTCGATCACAGAGCCTATCCGCTTCCGGCTTTCTGTCGTGGGCGGATTTCCAAACCAGCTGAATGTGCCACTGTCGGGAGGTATCAGGTCGAGCAACATGCTTAAGGTGGTTGACTTTCCGCTTCCGTTAGGCCCGAGCAGGCCGAAAACCTGGCCTTTCCTTACCTCGAATGAAAGCTGGTTTACTGCTTTGATCCTGCCAAAACTCTTAGAAAGATTATCAACACTCAGAATGGTTTCCACCGTGAACGGATTATAAAGATGTGCTTTAGACGAGTTTCTGCGGGCTTTGTTACAGATCAGTAGCGGTAAATTAAAAAAACAGCTGGTGTTTTACCGAGGCCCGGCTTCATTTTCTTCCAGTCACCTACCGAATATGCTGAGATTTTCTCATTCTGCCCCGTTAGTCCAATGCCTATCCCCAGCATCGTGCTCTCACTGCAGGACTGCAATATCGACTGGAACAACTGTTCATTCCTGTAAGGGGTCTCAATGAACATCTGGGTTTGTTTTTTTTCGCCTGCTGTCCGTTCAATTTCCTTAAGCTTCCTTGACCGGAGTTGCTTATCAACGGGAAGATAACCCAGGAATGCAAAATTCTGGCCATTGAAACCAGAGGCCATCAGTGAAAGAAGAATCGATGAAGGACCGGTAAGGGGTTTTACAATAATCCCGTTCTCATGGGCTGTTCTGACGATCTCTGAACCCGGATCGGCAACACAGGGACTGCCGGCTTCCGATAAAAGCCCTACATCCCTGCCGGTTTGAGTGTCAGACAGGTATTCCTCAAACGATGGGGGAGGAGAATGTTCGTTGAAAACGTGAAACGTCACTTTGTCAAAGTCGGCGGTTAATCCTGCTTTCCTGAGGAACCGGCGGGCTGTCTTCAGCTCCTCTACAATAAAACAATCAAGACTGCGGATGACCTTCAGAGTACCTTCGGGTAAAACATCTTCGACGGACTGATCACTCAGGACCGATGGAATGAGATAAAGAATACCTTGCTTCATATTACCAGGGTAAGTCGTTAAGGTCAACATTACCTCCCGAAAAGATCAGCCCGACACGTTTTCCTTTAATGTCTATTTTGTTTTCCATAATCGCAGCAAATGGGACAGCGGATGAGGTCTCAACGATGATCTTCATCCGCTCCCAGATAAATTTCATGGCTTTAACAATGCTGTCTTCGCTTACTGTGACAATGGAACTGACATGTTCACCGATGATAGGGAAAGTTATACTGCCCAGGGAAGTCCTTAATCCGTCGGCGATGGTTTGAGGGTTGACTGAAGGTACAAACTCACCAGTAATGAATGACCTGTAAGCATCATCGGCCTGCTCAGGTTCTGCTGCGACCACAATCGCTCCTTTGTTAAAATAATGTACCGAAAGAGCTGTCCCGCTAAGCAGTCCACCACCTCCTACAGGAGCAATAATAATGTCAAGACCGGGGATCTCTTTAATAAGTTCAAGGGCGGATGTGGCCTGGCCCGCAATGATACGTACGTCGTTATAAGGATGTATCTCCACAGCCCCGGTTTCTTCGATGACCTTCTGAAGCGTGGTTTCCCGGGCCTCAAGAGTTGGCTCACAAAACGTGATCAGTCCGCCGTAACCCCTGACTGCAGCAATTTTGACCGGGGATGAATTGGAGGGCATCACTATATATGCCCTGGCACCTGCAATGCCGGCAGCCCAAGAAAGAGCCTGGGCGTGGTTGCCACTTGAATGCGTTGCAACGCCCCGGGCAAGTGTTTCCCGTTCAAGGCTCTGAACAGCATTGGTGGCACCTCTTGCTTTAAATGCTCCTACCTTCTGGAAATTCTCACATTTGAAGAAGATATTGGAACCGAACATCATGTTGATAGTACCTGAGGTGATGACCGGTGTGTGGTTGATAAAAGGCCTTATTCTTTGATATGCCTCATTGATGGCGGTAGCAGATGGAATGCTGTTTATCATGAGTTTGAAGCCTTTCCTTTTCTGAGTTGTTCAGTTAAAATGTTGCAGGCAGCGTCAAGCTGACGGTAAGTTGATTCGAATGCCTGAAGGTCATGGTACCAGGGATCGTCAACCGGCATGTTTTTGCCCGGGTAAAGCAGGTTGAGCATGTAATCGACTTTTATCATGTCTTCTTTGTTCCTGGCCATGGAGGAAACGCTGTAATAATGTGAGGAATCCATGACATAGATAAGGTCGAAAAGGTCAAAGTCCTGCTTTCTGAACAACCTGGAAACGTGCTTTGAAATATCGATGCCGTATCGTTTGCATACCGTTTGCGCCCGTTTATCAGGATGGTCGCCAACATGAAATGCCTCAAATCCACAGGAGTCGGTGTCGGCGGAAATCCCGGCCGAATGCAGCTTGTGCCTGAGAATTCCTTCAGCCATAGGCGACCGGCAAATGTTACCGGTGCATACGAACAGGATCTTCATATAAAAGAAAAGAGTTTATAATTTGATTCGCTTGTCGAGCTCTTCAACAAATTGCCTGAACTGTTTATCGGTTTCGACGAGGTTATTAACGGTACGGCAGGCATGGAGTACAGTTGCATGGTCCTTGTTCCCGCAGTGCAGGCCTATACTAGCCAGGGATGATTTTGTATGTTTTTTCGAAAAATACATCGAAAGCTGCCTGGCCTGTACGATTTCACGTTTGCGGGTCTTGGAATGGATCATCTCAACAGGGATGTTGAAATAATCACAAACAACCTTCTGGATATAATCGATAGAGATCTCCCTTGAAGTATTCTTGACGAATTTATCGATCATTTGTTTCGCAAGATCAAGGGTGATGGTCTTTTTGTTGAGGGATGACTGGGCAAGCAATGAGATGAGCGCGCCCTCGAGTTCCCTTACGTTGGTATTAATGCTGTAGGCAAGGTATTCAACCACTTCGGGGGGGATGACAATGCCGTCATTGTATAATTTTTTCTGAAGGATGGCGATCCTTGTTTCGAGGTCGGGTACCTGAAGGTCGGCGCTGAGCCCCCATTTAAAGCGGGAGAGAAGACGCGGCTCAATGCCTTTCATCTCGACAGGTGGTTTGTCGGAAGTAAGAACGATCTGGTTGCTCTTCTGGTGGAGGTGGTTGAAAATATGGAAGAACACATCCTGGGTCTTTTCCTTGCCGGCAAGATTATGAATGTCGTCGATGATAAGCACATCGATCATCTGGTAAAAATGAACAAAATCGTTCTGGTTATTGTTCTTAACCGAGTCGATGAACTGGTTGATGAACTGGTCGGTTGTAACATATAAAACGGTTTTCTCAGGGAAACTGTTTTTTACCTGGAGGCCGATTGCATGTGAGAGGTGCGTTTTGCCAAGCCCTGTATTACTATATATAAGGAGAGGGTTAAAGGCAGTCTTACCCGGATTGCTTGCGACGGCATAGCCTGCTGACCTGGCAAGCCGGTTGCAATCACCTTCAATAAAATTTTCAAACGAATAACTCTCAATGAGCTGGGAGTTAACTTTGATCTTTTTTAATCCCGGGATGATAAATGGGTTGGGGATCTCTTTTGAAGTTCCCCGGTTAAGGTCTATCGGCATCGAAACTGCCGGGTTCGATGTGGCTTTTTTCTCAGAGGTCGGGACATTGATAGTGAACGGGCCCGGGTCCGCTTCTGAATTATCAACAATAATACTGTATTCCAACCGCCCCTTGTCTCCGAGTTCTTTCTTAATAGTCTTTTTCAGTAGTCCTATGTAGTGCTCCTCAAGCCATTCATAAAAAAACTGGCTGGGAACCTGGATTGTCAATACACTGTCTTTTAGTTTAACCGGCTTTATCGGAAGGAACCACGTTTTAAAGCTTTGATAATTGATGTTGTCCTTAATGACTTTGAGACAATTTTCCCAGACTTCAATAACGTTCTTTTCCATTAATTCAATTTACCTTGAATGGTTTGTGCGCAATAAAATTATAAATATCTGTTTGTCAAGGTTTTGGATTTTATCAGTGAGATTAAAATCCACAAGAAAGGCATACCTTATTCGATTAACAAAAGTGAAGAAAAAAAGTTTATAAAAAAATTTTTTTATCCTTGATTTTTATATTTTTTTAGCATGTTTTTTCCCTGTTTATTTCATCTAAAACTTCTGCTGGTCCTGATACATGCTTAATTGTCAGAGGATTGTTGCATAGTCTCCAGGCAGTAATTCGGGGTTTTTAGAATGATTCTAAATTTCATTGACCTTAGCATCCAAACACTTAGCAAAATCAATACTTTGGTTAATTATAAAACAGACTGATTATAAACATAAATGGCTAAAATCTCTCAAGTAGCAATAGATGTATATATGTTCTGAATTCTCATAAGTTTGTTTATCACCATCTCCACTTTGCTCTTCCTGACACCTAAAGTTATCCGGCACTCATTATCGAAGTTCTGCTCAAGAAGAATGAGGTCTTCGTCTTTTTGAATTCTCATTACATCGTTCATGTTTTCATAGCGAAATGTGACGAGAATTTTCCGGGTAACAATTTTCTGGGTTCTTCCGGCATTTTCGAGGGCATCGGAAGCAGTCTGCCTGTATGCATGAATAAGCCCGGGAACGCCCAGTTTAGTGCCTCCGAAATACCTGACTACAATGACCAATGCATCGGAGAGGTTCTTCGACAGCAACTGTCCGTGAATAGGCCTTCCTGCTGATCCCGAAGGCTCTCCATCATCGCTGAAGCGGAAAACCTGTTGCTGAGGCCCCAGGCAGTAGGCAAAGCAATGGTGGTTTGCGTCGTAAAATTTTTTACGGATGACGGCCAGCGTCTCCCTGATCTCAGCGTCGGCTGAAACAGGGTATGCGAGTCCTATGAATTTGCTTGCTTTTTCACGGTACACACTTGCACCCGTGTGTTCGAGGCTGAAGTAGGTATCATCGGCAGCAGTCATAAAGCTAAATTACTGCTTTATTCAAAACCTCAAATGTCATCCGCCATAATTATACTAATTTTATCGCATGGACACAGGGATTCAAACTGCAGGGGATATAAGGAAATACTGTTTTTCGGTATTAAGACCCATGGTTGGGGATGAAGAGGCAAAAAGCATCATTTATATTCTTTTTGAAGATTTCATCGGATGGTCCAAAGCACGTTTGCATACCGATTCAGCCCGGGTTCTTCCGGGTACCGACATTCTTCGCTTCGTTGCTGCAACCGCCTTGCTTGAGACCGGATGCCCTGTGCAGTATGTTACTGGAAATGCCACTTTCAACGGGCTTAAACTTACAGTGAACCCATCAGTTCTGATACCAAGGCCAGAAACTGAAGAATTGGCAATGATAGTCGCCGGGGACCTGAAATTGCTCGAACTGTCGGGCTTTTCAGCGCTTGATATAGGTACAGGCTCGGGATGTATTGCAATTTTTTTGAAGAATCTGTTCCCCGGCATAAATGTATATGGCCTTGATGCATCTGATGAAGCCCTGCATGTGGCCCGTGCCAATGCGCTCAGGCATAATGCAGATGTCATGTTTTTCCGGCACGATATACTTGGCAGTATGATACCGCTTCATAATATTGGCTTCGACCTCATTATAAGCAATCCGCCTTATGTCACACTCAGGGAAAAAACTGCGATGATGCCGAACGTGAAGGATTTTGAGCCATTTTCAGCGCTGTTTGTTCCGGATGAAGACCCCCTGCTTTTTTACAGGGCAATTGCAGGGTTCGCCCGATCGAGGCTGAAGGTAGGAGGATTACTTTACCTTGAGATCAATGAAGCATTCGGTGAGCAGACATCTGATTTGCTTGAGAATTCAGGATTTTCAAGCCATGTCATTAAAGACTTTCGTGGCAGGGACCGTTTCATCCGGGCCGGACTCAAAGACCATTCGTAAAGGGCTTGAGTATATCCTTCACTTCATCCGCAGTCAAAAAAATATCAGTTGCTCCGAATGAATAGGGTGCAACATCATAGTGGTTATAAACGAAACCAATCCCTGCAGGAGTGAGGTAGAAATTTTCACCGGGCTGGATTTCATTGACAAAGTACCCGTTTTCACTCAGTTTGCCCGACGAAGGGATACTGTTCATTTGCTTAAGCTTCTTTGTAAGCAGGATGCTGAGATCGCTCTTACGTCCTTCGGGCATGAGGTCAGCAAGCCTGATTACCGCGCCTGTCTTAAGGTTTACGTTTTGATAATCCAGTGTTTCAAGCCCATGGGCGCCTCCTGAAAACGCATAGTTCAGGATATAGAAGCAGAGGATTTGATTTTCATTGGTTACAATATGCATGAAACGCAGAAGCTGCCAGTTGAGTGCACCGGCTTCAGGCATCTGTTTATAGAGATCCTTGTTGGCGTTCATATAATCACGGCTGAACATACCCGCGTTACGGGCGAGCAAAGTATCGGGGTTATTGCCCGGGTAGCCTGAGTTGTCGAATGCCTTAAGAATGATTTTACGCAGGCTGTCAGAGACGAAAGTATTCCCCGACTCCATGGGGGAGAGAACGGCCATGGAAACCTTCCCTGCAGGGCTTTTCTGTTTTCTTACCAGGGCAGTAACCTGGTTCAGGGCATATACGTTAAACTGAACGCTGCCTGCTTTATAGATTTCGCTGAAATCAAAATGCAGGTTCTTTTTATCTCTGCCTTCGTTGAACTCTCCCTTAAAACTGACTGCGTTAAGGAGTTGTCCTTTTAAACAAGGGTATTCGCTCCCGAAAGGCCTTAGCTGGAAGTTGCCTGTTGCGTCCATCCTACCCGACAAATCAAGGGGTTTGCCAGGTTCAAATGAGCTGAAGATGATTTCATCACCGTTCCGTGTAAAGCTTATGCTGCCATAAAGACTGTCGTTGATCTTAACCAGGTTCATTCCTGAGACGACCGTTCCAATACTTCCCTGAAGATGCCAGTAAGCTTTTTTAGGAATACTGAGTTGGGCCAGTGCCTGAGATAGAAGGAGCGTTGCAATGACTGCAAGCAAGCAGGTATACTTTTTCATTGGTTTAGGTTTTGTTGGTAATGCCTCGAGCCGAATATTGAACTCCCGATCCTTACCATGGTGCTTCCCTGTTCGATTGCAATGTGGAAATCTCCGGACATTCCCATTGAAAGCTCGCAGAAATCGCTATCCTGCAGGAAGAATTCATTTTTGAGCATTAAAAAGTCTGACCTCAGACTGCCGAATTCCTGTCTTACCAGGTTTTCATCATCGGTGAATGTGGCCATACCCATAAGTCCGCAAATTTTTACATGCCTGGTTTCCCCGAAATCAGCGGACCTGAGGAGTTGAAATGCCTCATGCATGTCGAGTCCGAATTTGGTCTCTTCCGTTGCAATATGAAGCTGGAGCAGGCAGGGGATAACCCGGCCTGCTTTTGCTGCCTCTTTATCGACCTCCTTCAGAAGGCGGAGGCTGTCGATACTGTGTATCATGTTTACGAATGGAACGATCTGCCTGACTTTGTTTGTTTGCAGATGGCCGATGAAGTGCCACTGGATATCTGAAGGGAGTGAAGGCGCTTTCGTCACAAGTTCCTGAACCTTGTTCTCCCCGAACAATCGCAGTCCGGATGAATAGGCTTCAAGAATAGTATCACAACCATATGTTTTGGAAACGGCGATAACTTTTACACCCGGCGGTATGCCCTGTAAAACAGATCTGATATTTTCACTGATATTCATATTTAAGGCGAGTGTAACAAAAGTAATGATTTGCGGGTTTATTTCATTCAATTACCTTTGCCTTCATGAAAAAGCTTTTTTTGTCGGTATTGCGGCAGCTGGTTTTCTGGATTGCCTTTTTCAATTTTACCAGGCTTGTTTTCCTGGTTTATTATTCCGGACTGGTTTCGATAGAGGGCATAAAGTTTTCGGAAGTCCTTGCCGTGTTTCCGCATGCCTTTAAACTGGATCTTGCCACAGCCTGCTATTTCCTGGTCTTTCCCTTTGTCCTTTTATTGCTGCAGTCATTCTGGAGCCCTGCATGGCTCAATACCGTTAATAAGATATACAGCGGTTTTATGATCTTTGCTTATTCACTGAGCGGGGCTGCAGAAATGGGTATCTATGCCGAGTGGAAGACCAAGCTGACATATAAGATTGTCAAATACCTTTCTAATCCTTCGGAGATTTACAACTCAGCCGAAACCGGTACGTTTTTTCTTTTACTTCTGCTCCTGGTTGTTATTTTCGCCTGTGGACTTTCAGCCTATATTTTGTTTTTTTATCCGAATTACACCAGGGAGAAAGTCTCTGTATGGCATTCGCTGGTTTTTCTTGTCATCATGCCACCGCTTTTATTCATTGGATTAAGGGGAGGGGTTCAGCAGATACCGATCAACCAGAGCCAGTCGTACTTCTCGGGTCATAACATCCTGAACGTCGCCGCTGTCAATAATGCCTTTAACCTATACATCAGTATTTTTGAGAATCTCGGGAATTTCAGGGAGAACCCGTTCAGGTTTATGGATGACAAACAGGCTGCAACCCTGATGAAGGACCTGTATATGGTTAACAAGGATACCACTATTAATTTTCTGACTACTTCAAGACCCAATATCGTGCTTCTGATTTTGGAAAGCTGGTCGGCCGACCTTGTTTTTGAACTTGGAGGTGAGCCTGGCATTACTCCCCAGTTCAGCAAACTGGCAGGGAAAGGCATACTGTTTAATAAAATGTACGCTTCAGGCTCCAGGTCGGAACAAGGGATGGCCTGCATTTTCGCAGGCTTCCCGGCTCATCCGATATCATCGATCACTGTTCAGCCTGATAAGTACGTCAAGTTGCCAAGTCTTGTAAGGGAACTTGAAAAAGCGGATTACAGTACGGCATTTTATTTTGGCGGACAGCTTATTTACGGGAATATTAAGAGTTACATTTTCTTCAATGGCTTCCAGCAGATCATGGAGGGTGAGAACTTTCCGGCATCCATACCCAGGGGTAAGCTTGGGATACATGATGAATATTCCCTTGGTTACATGCTGAACGATCTTGACAAGTTCAGGAAACCGTTTTTTGCTTCTCTTTTTACTGTTTCAACCCACTCTCCATGGGACCAGCCTTACCCAAAACCCTTAACCTGGGGAGGGAACGAACATGATTACATAAATGCTGCATACTACACAGATCATTGTCTGGGAGAATTTTTTGCCGGAGCTGGTAAAAAACCATGGTATGCGAACACCTTATTTATTATTGTTGCCGACCACAGCCATAATTCTTACAGGAACTGGCATCCTGAATCGAGGGAATATCACAAGATTCCATTGTTGCTGTATGGGGATGTCATTAAACCCGAGTTCAGGGGGACAGTCTGGAGCAAGCTTGGCAACCAGCACGACCTTCCCGCAACCTTGCTTGCCCAGTTAGGGCTGCCGCATAAGGCTTTCGTATATAGCAAGGACCTCTTTAATCCATATTCAGGCGACTTTGCATACTATACGACCGAAGACGGGGCAGGCTGGATCAATGGGTCAAATTACTACACTTTTGAAGCCCATCCGTTTATCGGGTACCATTGGAGCTATTTTGCACCAGGAGCCGACAGCACGAAACACATCAACGAAGCCAAAGCTTATTTGCAGACGGTTTTTGGGGAGTACCTGAAAGATTAGAGGATGCGGGATGCAAGATGCAGGATGCAAAATTTTATTGCTAAGCGCCTGATCTGCAGGTGTGCTGCGTTATCAAAATATCTTGCATCTTGCATCTTGCATCTTGCATCTTGCATCTTGCATCTTGCATCCTGTATCCTGTATCCTGCCTTATTCCAGGCTATGCACCACCAACCCTGAGCGAAGTTTAGGTTCAAACCATGTTGTTTTCGGAGGCATGATGTTCCCTGAATCGGCAATATCGATAAGCTGTTTCATCGATACCGGGTACAAAGCGAAGGCCGCTTTCATCTCACCGCTGTCGACCCTTTTCACTAATGCTCCCAGCCCCCTGATACCACCAACGAAATCGATACGGTTTGAAGTCCGCAGATCTTTGATATCAAGAATTTCGTCCAGAACAAGCTTCGAAAGAATAGTGACATCCAGCACCCCAATAGGGTCAGAATCATTATATGTGCCGGGTCTTGCCGTAAGTGAATACCATTTTCCTCCGATATACATGCTGAAGTTATGCAGTTTTGCAGGTTTACAGATGTCGCTGCCTTTTTCTTCAATAATAAATACTTTCCCGAGCTTTTCGAACAACTGCTCCGATGAAAGACCGTTCAGGTCTTTTACAACCCTGTTGTAATCGATGATCGACAGCTGATTGTCGGGGAAATGAACAGCAAGGAAGAAATTGTATTCCTCAGTTCCATTATGTGAGGGATTTTTTGTCTTTTTTTCGTTGCCAACAAGGGCTGCCGCAGCGGTCCTGTGATGCCCGTCGGCAACATAAGTATAAGGAACCTTCGAAAACAGGGAAACAAGAGCTTCAACAGTGGCATTATCTTCAATAACCCAAAAGTGATGCCCAATGCCATCCACCGAAGTAAAATCATAATCGGGCGCATGATCACTTACAAATTTGCTTACGATTTCATCGATCTCCTTAACGGCAGGGTAAGTAAAGAACACCGGTTCCATATTCGCATTGGTGATCCTCACATGTTTCATGCGGTCTTCCTCTTTGTCTTTACGGGTGAGCTCATGTTTTTTAATGATCCCCTTCATGTAATCTTCAACACCTGCACAACCAACGAGTCCATACTGGGTCTTGCCGTTCATGGTCTGTGCATAGATGTAAAGGTTTTCTTTCAGGTCGGGTTTCAGCCAGCCCTTGCTTCTGAAAATTTCAAAATTTTCCTTTGCCTTGTCATATACTTGGGGTGCGTGCACATCCATATCTGAAGGAAGGTCGATCTCAGGTTTAATAATATGAAGCAGGGAGTAAGGGTTGCCCTTTGCTTCTTCACGGGCTTCCTCTGAGTTTAGCACATCATAAGGCCTTGATGCCAGGTCCCTTACAATCTCTTTGGGCGGCCTGAGGCCTTTAAACGCTTTTAGTATTGCCATAGTAATGAATTTGATTTAATATATGTATATGTGTTTTACTGCCGTTTATTCGGTAGAATTGAAATAGTAAGAAGATAACAGAATAATGAACCAGATAAATGATCACTCGGTTTCATCTTCATCATTCCCATGGTCACCGATCTTGACACTCCTCTGAAGGGAACCGATTAGGGCTCCGATCATCTTGGTCATTTCCATCAGCTGGTTTTTTGATTCATCGTAATGCTTGGGAGTGAGGATGTTCCGGTGCAGCGCAAGAGTGGTGAGTACAACACATTCCCGTACAGAACTTTTTGCCATCTTGAGATAATATACAAACTGGCTTTTATTCCTCGAAGAGCCTTCGGCAATGTTCAGTGAGATGGCCTGAGCAGAAACAAGGAAGCGGTCAAAAAACGTTTTTACGTAAGGTTCCGTACCTGCGTTTTTTGCCATGTCATATCCCCAACTGATATATTCCAAGGATTTGTGGTAGATTCTCAGATCTTCAAATCTGAAAAAGGTAGTGGGTTTGTCTTGTCCGTTTTCCATTGTTTAGGCGTTTAATTAATAAGAAGTGAGTTTTGAGAATTTTAAGTTGGGTGATGAGTATTCCATTGACGGCTTGCAATATTTCTCTGCCGCAGCCTCGTAACCTCTCATTTATTTACCTGGTACGTCTTGTCCCCGTTATTAATGAAGTTCACAATCTGCCTGGCTGCCGCAATCCCTGCATTGATGTTGGCCTCTTCAGTCTGGGCGCCCATTTTTTTCGGGGTGCAGAAGAATTTCGCCTTGAAGCCTGCTTCGATTTCAGCTTTATTGGCAGGCTCAACATCCGACAGATACGCGAAATCTTTTCTTTCCTGGAACATTTTCAGCAGATCAGCTTCATTGATCACCTCGGCCCTTGCGGTATTGACCAGGACTGCGGGTGACGGCATCCGTGAAAGCAAGCCAAAGTTCACACTCTGTTTGGTTTGGCTGTTTGCAGGAATATGAAGTGATATAAAGTTGCATTTACTGTAAAGTTCCTCTACTGAACCAAGCCATTTTACCCCATCCTTTTCAATTGCATCCCTGGGAATAAAGGGATCGAATGCATACACTTCCATACCGAACCCTTTTGCGATGCGGGCAACATTTTTTCCCACTGCTCCATAGGCATGGATACCAAGTTTTTTATCTTTCAGCTCAAATCCCGATTTCCCGTTAAAGAAGTTCCTGAAATAATAAACCATCAGACCCAGAGCCAGTTCGGCCACTGCATTTGAATTCTGGCCTGGAGTATTCATAACCACCACACCTTTGGAAGTTGCGGCAGCAAGGTCAATATTATCATATCCGGCGCCTGCACGGACAACAATTTTAAGTTTCTGGCCAGCATCGATCACAGACTTGTCTGTTTTATCTGAGCGAACGATCACTGCGTCGGCATCTGCAACAGCCTTAATAAAATCATCCTGGCTGGTGTAATTCTCGAGGAGAGCGAGTTCAAAACCGGCCTGTTCAACGACCTGCCTGATCCCTTTAACTGCAACAGGAGCGAATGCCTTATCAGTTGCAACGAGTATTTTTGTCATAGTCTGAGAATAAAGGGAGGTGTTTTTACACCTCCCGGGTTTTTACTTAAGCGTTATCTTTTTCAAATTCATGCATGCAGTCAACCAGTGCCTGAACACTCTCATAAGGCAGGGCATTGTATGTTGAGGCGCGGAACCCTCCGACTGAACGATGGCCCTTGATACCGATCATGCCCTTTTTCTTGGCTAATTCCATAAAACCATCTTCCTTATCCTTATACTGCTCTTTCATCACGAAACAGATATTCATGAGTGAGCGGCTGTCGGGAGCAACTGTACCAACGAACATTTTGCTGTTGTCGATTGCATCGTACAGAAGCTTTGCCTTTTTGATGTTCATCTCTTCCATAACCTTTACGCCTCCCAGACCCTTGATCCACCTGAGAGTTTCCAAACAGGTGTAAATTGCAAAAACAGGGGGGGTATTATATAATGAAGGCTCCTTAAGATGTGTTGCATAGTTGAGCATTGAAGGGATTTTCCTGTCAACCTTGCCGAGTATGTCTTCCTTGATGATGACAAAGGTTACGCCTGCAGGGCCAAGGTTTTTCTGGGCTCCGCCATAAATAAGAACATATTTTGAAACATCAACAGGACGGCTGAGGATGTCACTCGACATATCTGCAACCATCTGAACCGGGCTGTCCATGTCATACCGGATCTCTGAACCATAAATGGTGTTATTTGTCGTGATATGGAAATAGTCAACATCGGTAGGGATGGTAAAGCCTTTCGGAATATAAGTGAAGTTTTTATCTGCGGATGACGCTACGACGTTGACTTCACCAAAGAACTTTGCTTCCTTGATGGCTTTCTGCGCCCAAACCCCGGTTTCGAGATAAGCAGCTTTCTTGTTGAGAAGGTTGTAAGGTACCATGTCAAACTGAAGGCTTGCACCGCCACCAAGGAAAATCACCTGGTAGCCGGCAGGAATGTTCAGGAGTTCTTTGAAGAGGTTCATAGCTTCATCAATGATTGCCTGGAAATCCTTGCTCCTGTGGGAAATCTCAAGGAGTGACAGGCCGATTCCGTTAAGATCGAAAATAGCTTTGGCTGAGTTTTCAATAGCAATCCGTGGTAATACCGAGGGACCTGCATTAAAATTGTGTTTCATAAATGAGGATGTTTTAAGTGTTATATTAACAATTTGATGAATGTTCTGGCATAAGCGTAATATTGTAGCAAAATAAGCAATTTTCGGCCGAAAAATCAAAAATAAGATTTTTTTTCTGAGAATACAATGTCTGTTTGATCTTCCGGCGGTTTCAGGGGTTCAGGGCGTCGAACTCCTTTACATAATTCCAGGAATACTTCCCGTATATAAAACCTTCGGCTGTTTCAGCTGCAGGAACATAGAACCTGTACTGTCCTTCCAGTTGCGGATCCATGGGCATGAGATGGTCGAAAACAATCATCAATCCCGATTTTTCTTTGGTTTCATATTCTTTCTTCCTGTTGTTCCACTCAGGTTTTGAGGGGATTTTCTGGACCTGGTACTTAAGGCTCATGCTTGCTGTTGAGGAGAACCGGAATATCACCCGCTTTTCTTTGCCTTCCTTGTACCCGTGAAACACCGGCAATCCGAAACCCGGGACCTGCCCGTCGAACGAAAGCACCTCGATGACCTTGCTGCTGATGTCTTTGCTGAGACCATCCCAACCGAATAATATGTAGGAAGTTTTACCGGGGGATGATTCAAACGGGATTATTTTATAGTACAGGGCACCGGGCCAGTGCAGGGAATCTCCGGTGAATGTCGATGGTTCAGCAATTGAATCGGAAAAGTCCTTAAGAATTACAGGAGGTTTGCTTTTCGGAGAATCCTTGAATTGAAGGATAGCGAAATATCTGTTAACTCCTCCATGAAGCGGCAGGTTCCAGTTATAAATCCTGAATTTATTGTCGGGGGAGGTAAGTTTGGCTAAATGCTTAAGGGAATCCCAGGGATAAGAATAGGATCCGGGTAACGACAGGGCCAGCTTCAGCATTTCCTGAAACCCGAGGCTTTGAGCGATTTCAGAACTATCGGTGCCGGCTTCCTTTATCCCGGCGAATATCTCTTTAAGTTCCTTTTCAGCCCGGAGCAGTTTTAAATTTCCCTGTGAAAGTGTTGCCAAAGGCAGAAAAATAAGCAATACGGGCAAGAAGCAGCTTAGTGTGGCAGTTCTCATCAAATGTGTAATTTTGCAGCACGAAGATATGGACATCAGAAACCGAATCCAAACATTTATTGAGCTGGGCAAACTCCTGGCTGCTTTTCCGGAACATAACGGCAGCGAGGCTCAGCATCCGCTTTCAGAAGCGGCTTTGAGGGCTGAAGCCTTCAATCCCTGGTTTACTCAAAACAATATTAGATATGCCTTAAACTCCCTTGGAGAAGCAATGAGGGGCGAAAAGCTATATGAATGGCTCGTGCCTTACAAGGCTTCATATGAGCGACCCGGCTATGAAGGAAAGAAAGTAGGAGTGGTCACAGCAGGCAATATTCCCCTGGCGGGGTTTAATGATTTCCTCAGTGTATTGCTCAGTGGTAATATATTCTGCGGCAAACTCTCGGGCCAGGACAATATTCTCCTTCCGGCCATTGCCTCAATAATTGAGTCCATGGAGCCTGAATGGAATAAGTACTTTTGTTTTACTGATGAACCGTTCAGGAATGTTGATGCCATCATAGCCACCGGCAGCGATAATACATTCAGGTATTTTGAGTATTACTTCTCACGTTATCCGCATATAATCAGAAAGAACAGAAACGGCGTTGCCGTTATTCACGGTAATGAGAGCAGTGACGAACTTTCGGGACTGGCTTCGGATGTTATGATGTATTTCGGGCTTGGTTGCAGGAGCGTTTCCAAATTGTTTGTCCCGCGTGGCTATGACCTCATGAAACTGCTGCCTTCGTTTGAGCCATGGAACGACCTCATCCGCCATAATAAGTATTATAATAATTACGAGTACCAGAAAAGCATACGGATTGTAAATAAGCAGACCTTTTTCGACTTCGGGAACCTCCTGCTGGTAGAGGAAGAACGGTTGTCGTCTCCCGTTTCGGTTGTGAATTTTGAATGGTATGATTCGCTTTCGGCTCTCTCGGCAAGGCTTGACGATGAGAGGCTCAATATTCAATGCGTGGTTTCAGCCTCTGATCCCGGTACAGATTTTATTTTACCCGGTATGGCGCAACAACCGGGACTGGGCGATTATGCCGATGGCATTGATACGCTCAACTTCCTGCTAAATGAAATTTAGTCTAAAAATATTTGTTATTCAAAGAAAAGTGCGTACTTTTGCACCCTCATTTGCAAATTAAGTTCAAAATGAAAAAAGATATTCATCCAAAGGATTACAGACTGGTGGTTTTCAAGGATATGTCAAATGAATATTCCTTCTTGTCCAAATCAGCAGTTAAAACAAGAGAAACGGTTGTATGGGAAGACGGTTTGGAATACCCCCTGATAAAGCTTGAGATTTCTCACACTTCTCATCCCTTTTATACCGGCAAAATGAAGCTTGTTGATACGGCAGGCCGTGTTGATAAATTCAAGAGCCGCTATAAGAAACATCTGGATTTAAAGAATGAAAAATAATTACCTGTAGAAATACACCGGGCCCTTGTTTATCTGAACAAGGGCTTTTTTTTATCCTTTAAGTTAATTAGTTTTGCAAAGGATTTTCTGATTATTAATCTTAATTCTCATCCTATGAATTATATTCTGTTCGATGACAGCATTGTTAGGACCAATCTTCTTCCCTTGACATTCATGCGGCCGATTGCAGATATCCGTATCGGAATAATGACGATCAGGGAAAAATGGGAGATGTATCTCAATGCCGGGACTTCGACACTGACAGATGCATATCTTTCAAGGAAATTCAAAATAGTTAAGGAGGATGAGAATGTACTTCTCAATGCCTCGGTTTGTCCGACGCCGGAAATCGTTGAAGCGATACTGAATCTCAAACCAAACCAGACCGTGGTTTACCAGGATACCATCATTGCAGTTCATGTTAAAGCCAAGGATCTTGACAGCCTGGGGGATGCTTCAACCGACGGAATAGAGGAGGTCAATATTAAAAATCCGCCGATGCGCATTGGCCATACCTGGGAGATTTTTTCAAAGAACGGCCTGGCGATAAACGAGGATTTTGATCTTATTACCAAAGACAGGAAGTCTCAGAAACTGAGTAAGACCAATACTGTGATCGGGGAGGGGATAGTTTTCCTTGAGAAGGGAGCAAAGGTGGAATGTGCGATTCTCAACACCACTGATGGCCCGATATACATCGGTAAGGACGCCGAGATCATGGAAGGAGCGGTAATCCGCGGTCCTTTCGCACTTTGCGAGGGAGCCCAGGTTAAAATGCTTGCAAAGATCTATGGTCCCACTACAGTTGGCCCGTTTTCGAGAGTCGGAGGGGAGATCAATAATTCGGTTCTTTTCGGATATTCCAATAAGGCTCACGATGGTTTCCTTGGCCATTCAGTCATTGCGGAGTGGTGTAACCTTGGAGCCGACACCAACACCTCAAACCTTAAGAATACATATGATACGGTAAGGCTTTGGAGTTATGGCAAGCAGACTTTTGTGACCACCAATCAGCAATTCTGCGGACTAATCATGGGCGATCACTCCAAATGCGCAATCAATACGATGTTCAACACGGGTACGGTGGTTGGCGTAAATGCCAATATCTTCGGCTCAGGGTTCCAGAGAAACTTCATCCCTTCGTTCACCTGGGGAGGAACTGCAGGCCATACAAACTATGACCTGAAAAAAGCTCTTGAAGTTGCGGAACTTGTTTATGCCCGGCGTCACAAAACCATGGATGATATTGACAAGGACCTTCTTTCAAGTGTTTATAATCTCACTTTGAAAAATAAATACCTGTAACCTCATAATTTCTGGCACATTATTTGACAATTATTTTGCCCGCTTTCTGAGGCGGGCTTTATAACTTTTATATGGAAAACAGATTCGCAGACAATATATTTCTTGAGATGTCGGATATGCTGGATTCGGAAACCGAATTCATCCCTTTACTTTCCTCTGAAGATGAAGAACTGATGAACAACGAGGAAATCCCCGAAGAACTGCCGATCCTGCCTTTGCGAAATACCGTGCTGTTCCCCGGAGTGGTGATCCCGATCACCGTCGGCCGTGACAAATCGATCAAGTTGATCAGGGAATATTACAAATCGGGACGCATTATCGGGGTGGTCGGTCAGAAAGATGCCGGGATTGAAGACCCGGAGTTCGCTGACCTTCTGACAGTGGGAACGGTTGCGTATATTATCAAACTCCTGCAGATGCCCGATGGCACGACAACCGCCATTATACAGGGAAAGCGCAGGTTCAGGATGAAGGCCCTGCTTCAGACCGAACCCTACATCAAAGCTACTGTCGAATCCTTTGATATTCCTGCCATGGTTAACAAGGAAGACAAGGAGTTTCAGGCACTGATGTCGTCGATCAAAGACCTGGCGACCCAGATCGTCAACAAATCTCCGAATATTCCATCGGAAGCTGCATTTGCTATTAAGAATATTGAAAGCGCCTCTTTCCTGGTCCACTTTATCTCGTCAAACCTGAATGTTGACGTGAGTGAAAAGCAGAAACTTCTCGAAACCGCCGATCTTTCCGAACGGGCTAACCTCGTGCTTTCCCACCTTACAAAGGAACTTCAGGTTACTGAACTGAAGCAGCAGATCCAGAACAAAGTGAAAACTGATCTCGACAAACAGCAGAGAGATTACCTGCTTAACATGCAGTTAAAAACGATCCAGGAAGAGCTTGGCGGGAGCCCGAATGCCCAGGAGATCAATACACTCAGGGAACAGGCAAAAAACAAGAAATGGAGTCGTGAAATTGCTGAGATCTTTGAAAAAGAGATCAATAAATTGCAGCGGATGCATCCTGCCGCCGCTGAGTATTCAATACAGGTAAACTACATTGAAACCCTTGTCCAGCTTCCCTGGAATGAATTTACAGAAGATAACCTTGACCTGGCGCATGCCATGCAGGTCCTGAACGAAGACCATTTCGGACTGGAAAAGGTCAAGGAAAGGATCATTGAATTTCTTGCAGTCATTAAGTTGAAAAAGGATCTGAAGTCTCCGATCCTTTGTCTTGTAGGTCCTCCGGGTGTGGGAAAAACCTCTCTTGGCAAATCCATCGCCAGGGCTCTTGGAAGAAAGTATATCAGGATGTCTCTTGGCGGATTGCGTGATGAATCAGAACTGAGGGGCCACCGTAAAACATATATTGGTGCAATGCCGGGAAGGATCGTGCAAAGCATAAAGAAGGTCAAATCATCGAACCCGGTTTTTGTTCTCGATGAAATTGACAAAGTGGCAGGAATGAATTTCAGCGGAGATCCCCAGGCTGCATTGCTGGAAGTTCTTGATCCGGAACAGAACAGTGCGTTCTATGATAATTTCCTTGAAGTTGAATATGATCTCAGCAGGATCATGTTCGTAGCCACCGCTAATACTCTGGCAACAATACACCCGGCTCTCCGCGACAGGATGGAAGTGATTGAACTTCCCGGTTACCTGATCGAAGAAAAGCAGGAAATTGCGCTGAGGCATCTTCTTCCCAAGCAGTTGAAAGAGCATGGAGTGAAAAAATCCCAGCTGACCATTGGCCGGGCTGCTCTGCAGCAAATCATAGAGGAATATACAAGGGAATCGGGGGTGAGGTCCCTTGAAAAAAATATTGCCAAAATCATCAGGAATAAAGCCCGGGCTATTGTTTCCAATGAAGAATTCAGTAAGAAACTTGACAGTGATGCAATAAAGAAAATCCTGGGTGTCCCGATTTTCCAGGCTGAAAAATTCATTTCTAACGAAATAGCGGGTGTTGTTACAGGCCTTGCATGGACCTCTGCAGGAGGAGAGATCCTGTTCGTTGAAGTGAGCCTGAGCAGGGGTAAAGGCGACCTTACCCTAACCGGGAACCTTGGTGACGTAATGAAAGAATCGGCCAGTATTGCACTTGCATATCTGAAAGCACATTCATCAGATTTCGACATCGATCCGGATGTTTTCTCAAAGTGGAACATACATATTCATGTTCCGGAAGGAGCAACACCGAAAGACGGGCCCTCGGCCGGGATCACGATCTTTACAGCCCTGGCCTCTGCATTTTCACAGAGAAAAGTTAAAGAGAGGATTGCGATGACAGGTGAAATAACGCTAAGGGGAAAAGTACTTCCTGTTGGAGGGATCAAGGAAAAAATTCTTGCAGCCAAGCGCGCAAAGATAAAAGAGATCATCCTGTCGAAAGAGAACTGCAGGGATATAGAGGATATAAAGGCGGATTATATCGAAGGTCTCAGCTTCACTTATATTGAAGAAATGAAGGAGATCAGCGAAAAAGCTTTGACCGGAACCCTCGTAAAAGATCCATTGAAGCTTAACTACTGATCCCCCTCCTTTAAAAGAATACCTTACCTGTTTACGACAAGTTTCTTCGAATAGTTTCTTCCGCCTGTTGCCAGGGTATAGATATATATTCCGTTTGGCAATGTTCCCAGTTCAGCCACAATGTTATGAACTCCGGCAGCATACGATTTGACCGGGCTCTGCCATACCGTTACTCCAAGGGGATTCATTAATGAAATCCCTGCATCGGAGTCAACCGGAAGAATAAAAGAAATTGTAGTGCGGGTTCCGGCAGGGTTAGGTGAGTTCTGGCCTAAAACAACGCCAGACCTGTCTGCATTTTCGGGAACCCCGACAATGGTTGATCCGGCCTTAAGTACAATCCCACTGTTTGGATCGAAAAACACTGATGTGGGTTGTTTGTTGAAATAAAAGGAGAACAGTTCGTTGTTGTCAGAGTTCATGAACCTGACAATAGTATCCGTATAATCGGCAAAAGCTATCCTGATCTCAAGGGGCATTTTAAAGAACGGGGCATTTGACTGCACCTGCCTGGCATTGAAATCAACCTGCCAGCTACCGCTCCCAAGGTTCTTGAACTGGTATGTGTTTGCATACACCGGGTGATTGGGTGTATAGATCCATTCATTAAAGAACCAGTCGTAATTGTCGCCGGTTACATTGTTCACGATCTGGTTGAAATTGGGGATAGTAGCCGATTTGTACTTGTAATTGGTATCGGCGCAATACGTCTTAAGCACCTGGAAAAACAAGGAATCCCCGATTGTATACCTTAACTGGTGCAATGCGCATGCACCTTTGCAGTATGTGATGCTCCAGTCAAACAGAGTATTTACTGAAGGAGTGTTAACAGCCCAGTCTGGTTCAGAGATAGCCCATCCGGGGTTCCCCTGGAGGTAAGAGCCGGCATAGCTCTGCATGCTCTGGATATAGGCCTGATAACCGCCCGAACTTTCATCCCAGTATCCTTCAGCCCAGCTTGCAAACCCTTCATTTAACCAGATGTCGGCCCAGGTGGCGCATGTGATCATGTCACCGTACCACTGATGGGCAAATTCGTGCGACATAAGGCTTGTCTCCCAGCAACCCGGACAAAAGCTTGTGAGGGTCTGGTTTTCCATGCCGCCCCAGGCAAATTGGGAGTTAAGCGTCGCAAAACCATTCTTTTCGAAAGGATGTTCACACCAGTTCCTCGAATAATATGAAGCCATTGAATCAATCAGGTTTTCCTGGGGATAAGGATATTCACCTGAATTATAATAAAAACGCATTGGGACACTGTCGGAAGGGCTTGTTACTTTATGATAATAAACAATATCAAGCTTGTAATTTATCTTTCCTGTCATTACCATCAGGTAGGTCGCGATTTTATTGGCACTGACCCAGTGATATGTCAGGGTGTCGGCATTAATTGTTGAATCGGCAAGCCTTCCGTTGGAACCTAATTTTGCATTGGTCGGGACTTTTGCAGTGAGGTCAAGCAAAGCCTTGTCTGAAGGGGAGTCATAGCAGGGAAACCAGTGACGGGCACCCTCAGGTTCGCAATCAGTATAAACAAACCCGCCTGATGCGTAAAATGCATTATCAAGCACACTTTTATGTTTATAATAGATCATGATCTCAGCCACCTGGCCGGGACTATACGTGTGGTCGAGGGTCACAGTCAGAACATCAGCAGAATGCGAGAATGAAACCCCTGCGAGCCTGATAGAATCGATCTGTAAAGAAAAATTGGAGGCATTGAGTTTTATGTTGCTGATTACGCTGTCGGCCCTGAACTGAATCTTTACGCTGGCTTTGAAATCGGTAGGATAAGGTGAAAGGAAACATTCCCGGATGTTCGCGTTGATGGTGTATTTTAATACATCATATGCATGCGGACCTGCCGTGGCCGGATTTGACGGCAGTGCAGGAAGTTTCTTCATGCTGGATTTTCTCTGGAAACAACTGTAGGCGCCGGTAGTCTTAATGTCCTTCTGTGCAAAGCCCGTTGTTAAGGCGATCAGGATCACGAAAATAGTAAATGAAAATCGTTTCATTGTTTGATATTATTTAATGATGTTAAGTGGATTATAAAATAAATGACCATACAAAAGTACAAAATTGCTACCATATCATAACCTCATTCGTCATGGCTGATGGATTTGTAATAAATTTGCCATAGACATGCTTTATTTCTGAAGTCCTATATATGAGTGCTGGAAACAGGTCATGGTTGGCCGGAACCGTAATAATTGCTTTACTATTTTTTTTTGTTGGCTGTGGTACTCTGTCAGAAAAGGAAAAAAGCGGTAATGTCTTCAGGTATAATGAAGCAGCCGGGATCACCTCCCTCGATCCCGCTTATGCCCGTGACCAGTCGGTGATCTGGCCGGTTAACCAGATCTTTAACGGACTTGTTCAGCTGGATGCCGGTCTCAAGGTAGTTCCATGTATTGCCCGCAGATGGGAGATCAGTCCCGACGGACTTGAATACAGTTTCCACCTGCGCAGGGATGTGAGGTTTCATATCGACCCGGTTTTTAAAGACCCCCTTGGCAGATTGGTTATAGCAGGGGATTTCGTATTCAGTTTTAACAGGATACTGGATCCTGCGACTGCCTCTTCAGGGACATGGATATTTGACTGTGTACAGAGGACCGATAATGTACCATTCTTCAGGTCTCCTGATGACAGTACTCTGGTAATCAGGCTAAAACAGCCCTTCCCGCCCTTCCTTTCAATGCTGGCTATGCCTTATGCTTCGGTTGTTCCCAGCGAGGCTGTTGAGTTTTATGCAAAAAAATTCCGCAATCATCCGGTTGGCACAGGGCCTTTTATGTTCAGATACTGGAAGGAAGGCGTAAAACTTATACTCTCGAAAAATCCAGGATATTTTGAACACGATGGCATGGAGCGGCTGCCGTATCTTGATGCCGTAAGCATCAGCTTCCTTTCCGACAGGCAATCGGCATTTCTTGAATTCGTTAAAGGGCGACTTGATTTCCTTTCCGGCCTGGATCCTTCCTTTAAGGATGAACTTCTTACAAAACAGGGCAGGCTGCAACCAAAATACGCACCTTCAGTAATTTTACTGACCCAGCCATACCTGAACACCGAATATCTTGGATTTCTCATGGACCAGTCAGGCATAAAAGGACAGCCAAATCCGCTTTATGATAAAAGGGTGAGGCAGGCTGTAAACCTGGCTTTCGACAGGCGTAAAATGATCAGGTACCTCAGGAACAACACAGGCTGCCCGGGGGTTAATGGTATTATTCCAAAAGGACTGCCATCCTTTGACTCATCAGTTATCTGGTACTCCTATGATATTGAAAAGGCAAAGCATCTCCTTGCCCAGGCAGGATATCCGGGCGGGAAGGGCATGCCGGCTGTCACCCTTGTATCCGCCCCTGATTATCTTGATTTTTGCAAGCATATACAGCAGCAGCTTGCCGAGATAGGAATAGAAATGAAGATCGAGATCAATACACCGGCTGCAATCAAGCAGATGAAAGCTGAAGCCAGGCTGCCTTTTTTCAGGGCTTCATGGATTGCCGACTACCCGGATGCTGAAAATTACCTTCAGATGTTCCTTAGCCGGAATTTCTGTCCGCGCGGCCCAAACTACACTCATTTTAAAAGCCCTGAATTCGACCGTCTTTATGATCTTGCCATGGCCAACCATGATGATTCCCTTCGTTTCGTGCTTTACAGGGATATGGAACGGATTGTCATGGAACAATCTCCGGTTGTGGTTCTATATTATGACCAGGTGCTTCGTTTTGTAAGAAAAGGTGTCAGCGGACTGGGAACCAACCCAATGAATATGCTGAGCCTCAAGCGCGTCAAGATCAGTCGTCAAAAGTGAACGAAAGTCCATCCCATGCAAGTTTTACATTGGAGGGAAGGAGTTTTGCTACCTCCCGGTACTTCCCCATCTGGTGGCTCACATGCGTGAGATAGCCTTGTCTTGGCTTTAATTCTTCCATAAGGTCCAGGGCCTCTTCCAGGCTGAAGTGAGAGTAATGTTTTTCTTTTCTCAGGGCATTAAGGACAATAATTTCAGAACCTTTTATTTTTTCCTTTTCGGCGGATGAGATCCTCACGGCATCCGTGATGTAGGTGAAATCCTTAAAACGGAAGCCAAATACAAAATGCCTGTCTTTGTAATGTATCGCCCTGATAGGAATAACTCTGAGACCCGCAACCTCAAGTGGCTTGTTTGTAAGGTTGTGCAGCTCGATCTCAGGCACCCCGGGATAAGGTTCCTTTTCAAAGGCATAGGAATATTCCACTTTGATGATCTCCTGAACCGATTTTTCGGCGTAAACATTGACAGGTCTTCTCAAAACATAATTGAACGCCCTCACGTCATCGAGTCCGCCAAGATGGTCCTTATGCCCGTGCGTCATAAGGATTGCATCAATGCTGTCAATATGATAGGTGAGCATCTGCTGCCTGAAATCCGGTCCGCAGTCAACAACTATCTTACTGTCATTCCATTCGATAAGAATAGAGGAACGTAATCTTTTGTCACGCTTGTCGCGTGACCGGCAAACATTGCATTTGCATGCTATAACAGGCACTCCCTGTGAGGTCCCTGTCCCGAGGAATGTTATTTTCAATTCAGAGTGATAAGAGTTTTTGTTCAACATCCTTCATCAGCCACATAGGAGTTGAGGTGGCTCCGCAGATACCAACAGTATCGTCCTTCTCAAACCATCCTTTAAAGATCTCAGGTATTGAACTAACGAAATATGTATTATGGTTTTCCTGCCGGCAAACCTTGAACAGCACACTTCCATTGGATGAATTCTTGCCGGCCACAAAAATAATTTTCTTATACCGCTTAGCGAAGATCCTTAAACTTGGCTCACGATGGGAGACCTGCCGGCAAATTGTATCCTTTACAGTGACCTGGATCCCGGCATCCTCAAGCTTCTTAACGATTTCATAAAAACTGTCGATCGACATGGTAGTCTGACTGTAAAGAGTTATCCTTTCAGGTATTTTACCCAGGTCAAGGTCTTCGAAATGTGCGAAAACGGTAGCTTTATTCCCTATCTGCCCATTCAGACCGATCACTTCCGGGTGGTTTGGTTTACCATAGAGGAATACGTTTTCACCTTTCTCGAATGATTCCCTGAATCTTTTCTGAAGTTTCAGGATGATAGGACAGGAAGCGTCAATAATGTGATTCCTGTTCTTCAGAGCCATCTGATAGCTCGATGGAGGTTCCCCGTGGGCGCGGAATAAGATGGTCTTGTTTTCAATGTTTGCAAGCTCGTTGTTAGAAATATTTACCATCCCTTGCAATTCAAGACGCTTAACTTCCTCGTCATTATGCACGATCTCTCCAAGGCAGAACAATTCACCTGAAGCCTGGAGTTCTTTTTCAGCTTTTTCAATGGCTCCGACGACCCCGAAACAGAAGCCCGATTTATCATCAATCTCAACTCGAAGGTTCAGCCTGCTCATGCTATTTATGAAAGGTATTGTTCGAGGATGCTGAATAAAAGGGCTTTATTTATAGGTTTGGGAATGTAGTTGTCGAAACCGCTTTCAAAAGCTTTCTCCTCATCTCCGTATAAGGCGTGTGCCGTCATGGCGATAACCGGTAGTTTGGGCCTGAGTATCTTTGACATGCGAGTTGCCTCATACCCGTCCATAACCGGCATCTTAATATCCATGATAACCAGTGAAATCTCATCATGGGAATCTATCAATTCTATTCCTTCCTTGCCATTTTTAGCCCAGAGCAAGGTCGCCTCAGAATGCTTCATGATTGTCTTTATAAGCAAATAATTGGACTCCTCATCCTCAACCAGGAGGATTGTCTTATTGTGAAGGAAACTCAGTGCACTTGAATCAGCCAAATTACCCCGGCTGCTGTGCCAGCTCAGATCCCTGCATGGGATCATGAAGTAGAAGGTCGATCCTTTACCTTCTTCCGATTCAACCCATATTTGTCCGTTAAGAAGTTCCGAGAGCCTTTTGCTTATTGACAGCCCCAGCCCGGTCCCCCCGAATTTCCTGGTAAAGGATTCATCCGCCTGCCTGAATTTCTCGAAAATAATCCTCTGAAGCTCAGGGGCAATACCAATGCCAGTGTCTTTTACAAAGAATCTCACATCCTTGCCATTCCCTAGCGCATAGCCATATTCAATAGAGCCCTGTTGCGTGAATTTGACAGCATTTTTCAGTATATTGCTGAATATCTGAAGAAGTTTGACCTGGTCTGTAAAGAGATAGAGATCCTGGTGTGAGGTATCGGGGCTGTAATGTATTGCGAGGGTCGACTTATCCATGCTTTTGATCTCCGTATACAGGATTTCGTTAAGCTGGCTACGGAACTTCTCAAAGGAAAAGTGCTCCATCTCGACCTTGATGTCCCCTGCCTCTATCATCGAGATATTGAAAAGGTCTTCAATGATATTTAAAAGGTTCTTCCCGCTTTTATTAATGATCTTGATGTATTCTTCCTGCTCTTCCTGCTCCATTTCCTTGCCAATGATTCCGGAAAAACCAATAATTGCATTCAGGGGAGTCCGCAGCTCATGCGACATAGTAGCCAGGAATGCCGATTTCAAACGGTCGCTTTCTTCAGCATGTTCCTTGGCTTTTATCAATTCGAGCTCGGTGCGTTTTTTTACATATGCCATACCTATGCTGATTGCGGCTGTTGTAAGCACGCTTTCCTCGGCCTGTGACCATACTCTTTCAGTTGTGCAATCGTCAAAGCCGATGAATCCCCAGAAATTCGTCCTGATAAAAATCGGAATTACCAGAAGAGACTTTATCGACTGATTTTCGAGCATCATCCTCTCCAGGTCGGGAAAATCCTTGACGAACCCACTCACCGATTTCCCTCCCGACATACGTTCAAACCAGCGTGGAAATGAGGTCTGGTAGGAAGTAATATCGTTTTCGGGATCTGACCTCATACCGAAAGAACCCTCATTGACCCATTGATGCCTTAGCTTCATACCGACATCCATGATTTTGGGATCGACAATGTTCTCAAAAATGTATACCCTGTCGGCATTGATTGCCTCACCCAGGATCTCCAGGGCTTCCTGGATCGCAATTTCCAGATCTGACCTGTGAAGCAGACTGATTACCGCATTTGTAACAGATTTCAAAAGTTTGTCGCGATGCCTGATAGCCGACTCCTCCAGCTTTCTTTCAGTGATATCCCTTGTTATTCCATGGATTGCGATAAGCTTGTGGTGTTCATCAAAAACTGCATTGGCATGGACTTCGCCTGTTTTTACCGAACCATCCTTGCAGTTATGCTGGATCTCGAGTATGACTGATTCAGAACTGTTAAGCCGGCCCTGGTCAGATAATTTCTTATACTCAAGAAGCTTGTCCAGCACGATTTTATATGACTCCCTGGGGTATATTTCATCTTGACTCAGGCTCATGAATTCCTGAACTGAAAATCCCCTTTGCCTTAGAATTGAAGGACTTACATAGGTGTACTTCATGTTGATGTCCATCATCCAGATAACATCGGATATGTTTTCAGCCATGGACCTGAACTTTTCCTCACTTTGTTGTAAGGCGATCTCTTTCTTCTTGAGCTCTGTTATATCATGAAAGGCTACATAATGCCCCGATAATTCGCGCTTTTTATTCTGCAGGGCAGTGATACTGATCTCTATGAACTTCGGTGGTAATGAATATACTCTGTTTTCAGCCTTGTTTTCGAAAGCTGAATCCAGCAACTGAAACTGGCCTGAAGGCAATTCATTCAGCTTTTTCCCGGTGATTTCCTCATCATTCTTCAAACCCAGGATTCTCCTGGCCGACGGATTAATATCGACAATCCTCTTCGCCGAATCAATCACGAGCATCCCGTCGGGCATAGTCTCAATCAGCAGGGTCCTGGCCTTAGGTGAAAGATCAAGAAACCTGAGGTTCGCAATAGCATAAACTAGGACTATCCCCGAAGCCGAGAAGGCAATTCTTGTCAGGTCAAGGCCTGGAAGAGGGTTGATACCGAAAAGATAAAGGATGTTCCCAACCCATGGAAGGATGCCGGCAATGACAAGAGCAGCAAGCTGATACCTGAAAGTATGCCTGTAGAGCAAAAGGGATTTAACCAGGATGATAATGCTTGATAATAGCATAAGGTACGAATAGCCCATAAATCCGATCCAGAACCATATCCCATGCTGATAAATGACCTGGTTCGAATCAGGCGGACCAGCTGAATAGCCTGTCCAGATCAGGTTGTGGTATTCATTGGTGAAAGCGGCAACGAGGGTAAACGCAGGTACAATAAAAAGTGACACGATCCAGGTGGTCTTGAACTTTACACCGGGATATGTGTACTGTAGCGTTAGCAATAAAAATAAAACCGGGGCTGCAACACCTCCTATATACTCGATCTTTGAAAAAAGAAACTTGACGGGAACTGCAGTCGCCGATGTCTCGAAAAGTCCGCCGAAACACCACCATGAGGTAAACATCATGAGTACCGACAAGGTCAGTCCGCCTGAAACCTTGCGGTGCTGAAAAGCAATTATTGCAAGCATCAGTGATATTACCCCCGACAGGGCATACAGTAAGGTATAAATATTTACATCATATAATGGCATAAACTCATTTTTCCGGCCGGTAAATTTACAAAACCTGCGTTTGATATTATAATCTTTTCAGGGATTTGGCGTTATATCCTTTTGTTGTAATTTTGCAGTAGTCCTTCAATTTTCAGAAACTTAAGTTTATGTTGGAAAATATCAGGAGAAAAATAGGACGATACTATTTTAATAAAGAGAGTGTAAAGCTCTCCCAGGCTCACGGCATGGTCAATCTTCCGCAGGCAAAGAGGGTAGGGATCCTTTATACTCTGGATGACATTCCCGATTACGATAAAGTGTCGGTGTTTGTAGCCCAACTCCAGCTTGAGCATAAGGAAGTGAAAGCACTTGGATTCGTTAAAAGCAGGAACCTGATACAGAGATTTCTGCCCAGGCTGTCCTTTGATTTCTTTTCCAGGAAAGATATTACCTGGTTTTACAGGCCGATACACCAGAGTGTAAAGGATTTTATGGATAAGGAGTTTGACCTCCTCATCGACCTCAGCCTTGCCGATTCTTTCCCCCTTAAGTATATTGCCGGCTTGTCTAAAGCCATTTGCAGGGTGGGTAGATTTTCTGAGGACAACACCAGCTTTTATGACCTTATGATAGATGCCAAACCTGCCGTTACCTTTGATGAATATCTTTCTCAGATAAGACATTACCTAACCGTTATTAAAACAAATGAGAAGTATCCGCAATAAACTGAAAGGCACTGGGGTGGCTATAGTCACTCCATTTACCCGGAACGGGAAACTTGATCTGAAGTCTTACGAAAAGGTGATGAATCATATTATTGAGGGCGGATGTGAATTCATCGTTATTATGGGGACTACCGGGGAGTCACCGACTCTTTCAGTGGGGGAGAAAGCAGAACTTATTTCCTGTTCTGTTGAAAAAAATAAAGGGAGGGTGCCTCTCGTGGTTGGTATCGGGGGAAACAACACAGCCGATGTCGTTTCGGCAATAGAACATACATCTTTCAATGGTATTGATGCTGTATTGTCGGTAAGCCCGTATTACAATAAGCCACAGCAGGAAGGAATTTTCAGACATTTTAAGGCAGTCTCAGAGGCATGCCCCTTACCGGTAATCCTTTACACTGTACCCGGAAGGACCGGCAGCAATATAGCGGCCTCCACCACG
>SESA01000243.1_pt1 | contig 38095 bp, 47 predicted proteins | sample 3171451 | NCBI WGS metagenome assembly SESA01 (sample SAMN06051862, study PRJNA518727) | freshwater metagenome | biome: subpolar coniferous forest; feature: holomictic lake; material: water; isolation source: holomictic Lake 227, 8 m depth | place: Canada: near Kenora, Ontario | collected...
CACCTTCAACAGCGAAGCTGTCGTCGTACTGGCGGTTCACGTTGCGGGTGAGCACCAGGTTGTTCTCCAGAATTTCCAGAGCCTTCCGGGTGATCATGTCGATAGTAAGGATAGAGTTGGACACAGCGTGTCTCCTGACTTAGCGGTTACGTTGCGCCTCGTACTTCTTGATCTGGCGCAGCCGTTCCGCTTCAATCCACTGCGAATCCGTCATGGTCTTGGTAGACCTAGGGTCCGTCGTGTCATAGGCAGGTGATCCAGAGGATCGGGCTGTAACAGGTGCAATCGGTGCCGGGGCAGATGAAGATCGTTTGACAGGGGGATTGTTAGCCAGATTGGCTTCAATTCGCCCTATCTCTTTTGCCTGCAAGATTGGCGGCAGCTTGGAAATCCGATCAGCCTCTTTTGGATTGGTCCCTAAGTGATATGCGATATCAGGGCCAACGTCGGAGTACTGAATGGACTGGGCCATCACATCCGTGATTTTTAGGTTTGGATTGTACGCGACCTGTTCAAAGTCATCGTACTTGTTCCGAGCCTCTTCTTCGCGGTCGTGGTAGGCTTCGAGGATGCTAGACTGTTGCTGCGCCGCTTCACGCCGTGCGAGCAATTCTTCGGCCTTACGTTCGGCTAACGCTTCCGCGTAGGCTTCAGTAGTGTCGAAATACTCTGGCGAAGGCATATCAGCCGGGGCTGATCTGACTTGTTCTGCGGTGCGCTGGGTCTGCTCTCGTTCCCATTTGCGCTGTTCTCTTGCGAGACGTTTGCTGATCGCTTTGTCCAAATCTTCCTGAGAGAAAGTCTTGGGCGCTTCGTCTGCAACATCTTCCGGCAGTTGATTGTCTACAGGTTCAAGCGCCGCCGTGGCTTCTTGATCTGGCGCGGGTAGTTCCGCTTGGTCGAAAACTTGAGTTTCCTCAGTCATGTAGGGTTCCTAAGAACACCTGGTGTAACGCACCAGTACGGTAGTTATAGCTATCTCATCAAACGGAAATTGCAGCAACTTTTTCTTGAAAGGCTGCAATGCGAGCGTCAAGCGCTTCGCGGTCCTGTTTGATGCTTTCGCTTTTGGCGTCGAGGGTCAGTGCGTAGGCTTCATTTGCCGCAGTATTTACTGCAAGCGCCTCCTCACGGGCCGTCAGAGATTTGTTTTGAGCGACGGACGAAGCTTCAAAAGCCTCAATGCGAGTCTCCAGATCGGCCTCGGCTTCATCAAACGCTGCCTTCTTGGCTTTGAAGTCAGCAGACTTTTCCTTGTGGGCCTTATCACGTTCGGCAAAATCGGCCTTAGCTTTTTCTACCAGCGCCTTAGCTTCATCCTTGTCGGCGTTGATCTGCTCAACGGCACTCATGGCACCTTGTCGGGCTTCAAGTTCGTCGCGTAGCGCAGCCATACGGCCTAAGTCGGTCAAGAAATCTTTGGTGAAATATTCGATCAGTTTGCTGCTGTCGATTCCGCCGCCGTCGTTAGAAATGTTCATGGCAATGCCTCAAGCGTAATAGGTGATATTGAGTTTGGCCCCGGCCACTTGCTCAATAAATTTGATCTTGGTCAGATCACCGTCGTACTGAAGCGTGACGCCTGCGGCCAATGGCATACCCACCGTAGCGCTGGGATTGACGTCATCATCGCGCCAGCGAACCGCTTGAGTTTCTGGCGTAATCAACGCGATGGTAGGTCGCGCGTTCAAGCCGTTTAGGTCCGTTTGCGGGACAGTCAAACCTGTTGCAGCGGACAGCGAAGTGATCTGCTGATAACCGAGCCTGGTGGTTACTGCTTTGAGCGTAAGTGCCATTTAAATCTCCATCCGTAAGCCGTTATACCACAACCAAAAAAATAGGGAAGACACCCCGTTTTTGCTCAATAAAGCCTTTTATACGTAGCTTATAATCAGCTTAACTTGTGCAGCCACAATTGCAGTTGTGTCGGCGTCGGCAATGAGGTTGGTGATCGAAAACGAAATACCCGTACCGAACCTGAGACCTAAGGGGCCGAACTCAAGGCTGATCTGGCCTGTGGCGGGGATCGGAATAGTCAGGGCTGGAACCGACGTACCCACGGTGGGAGCAGTCGCGAGGTTGAAGATTTTCAGAAACGCAGCCGCTGCACCGACATTGGAGGCAGATATGGCGTAGATCGTCCCTGCGGTCGCCTTGACCGACGTGGCGTTGGTCGTGGCCGCGCTGGATAGGAGCGAGGCGGTCGGCGTAAAAGGCTGAGTTGCTGTGGCTGTGACGGTGCCAGTAACAGACTGCGTAGTGATGGGAAGGTTAGCAGGACGGTCGGCAGAGAAGCCCGTGAAGGTCGTCGTACCAGCCGTCGTGGCCGTCGTCAGTTGGACGCGGAAGTATCGGGCCAAAACAGTAATAAAGGATATACCCACAGCCGTAATAGTGCCTGACGCAGTAGTGCCCGTGCTGTTTTGATAGGTGGCATTGGTCCACGTTACCTGATCATTCGAGAACTGATAGGTGACTGCACCTGTCGTACCCATGCTGACACACTGCATGGTGATGGTGCGGACTTGAGAGCAGTCTACCGAGATTAGGGTGGTGTTGATCGCAATGACGCCAGCCACGTTATAGGACAAAGCCGTCATTGGGTTGATAATGACGGGGACCGAGGCTGCGCGGAGTTCCGTGTTGGTCAGGGGACCAGATACGGGGACCGCAGTGGCTCGCAATTCGGTGTTGGTCAGTGGTCCCGTAGCCGTTACCGTTCCTGAGACAGGTTGCGTGGCCTGAAAGAATGTTCCCGACACGGGAACAGCCGTTGCTCGAAGTTGGGTGTCTGTTAGAGGTCCAGTAACTGCTAAAGTACCAGACACAGGAACAGCCGTAGCGCGGAGTTGAGTATCCGTCAAAGGGCCTGTAGCTGTCACTGTCCCCGAGACGGGAACGGCTACGGCCCGCAGTTGAGTGTCAGTCAAAGGCCCTGTTACAGAAACGGACGCAGCAATGCTGACAGGCTGAGTGGCCTGATAGAAAATGCCACTAACAGGCAGGGCGGTTGCCCGAAGCTGCGCGTCGGTCAACGTGGCGGGCTTGATTGTTCCAGATGGCGTGTAGACGGCGTTTGTGTTTAGATTGAAGTAGGTGACAGATATGCCGTTGTCGCGGCTCACAAAGAGCGCGCCAGTTCCGTCCGTCAGGAGGACATCTGCCAGTGCGCTACCGCCCCCGCCCCCGCTTGACGGGGCATAGATCGTGCCGACAGGCGTGTAGACGGCGTTGGTGTTCAGGTTGAAATAGGTGACCGTCGTGCCGTTGTCGCGTGCCACGAATAGCGCACCGGCAGTGTCCGTAAGTAGGACATCAGCCAAGCTTCCCCCGCCACCGCCTCCGCCCGTCGTAGGCAAGGGATTGGTGCCGTCAATGGGCAAGCCATTGGAACTGTTTAATTTTACAGCTTCTGGAGCGGAGCCTACATGCATGACTTACGCCAAAAATTCGAGTTTGTAGAGCGTGCTTAGATACAGGCCCACAATCTCATCAATAATGTTTTGGAGGGGGGTATCTGACTTGTCAAAAGCCTCGTATCGGCACTCTTCCAATTCGGCCAACTGCTCCCGAAGGAACACGATGATGTTAACCGTTTTCTTGGCCGATTGCAAAGTGATCGGCCCCATCAGACCATTGCGGCCCTGATAGGCTTCTGCCAGCGAATCAGCCAGGCCCACGATCTCGTCGTAAAACGTGTTCAAAGCCATGTGTTTGGAAAAGCTGCGGGTGTTCAAATGCACCGAATGGGCTACATCCCGCGCTAGGAACAAATAGCCGATAAAGTCGGCAGGTTTCTCGGTCATTGCGGCATTCCCTGCATAGGCATCTGTTCAGGCGCACCTTGTTCAGGCATAGGTGGTTGTTCTGGAGGCGGCATTTCAGCGGTTTCGTCGCCCATTTCAGGCCCTTCACGACCCGGCATCTCGCCAACAAGTTCGCCGCTGCTCATCATGCCGTGGACCGTACCCATGACGATATCTTGGATTTGTTCGGGCGACATAGACGCTTGAACAGCCGAAATGCGCTTGGTTTCCGCGTCGTAAGCCTTAATTTTGGCTTCAAACTGCTTGACCTCGACATCCTGCGCTTCAATGGAGTTCTGGATGTTCTTAAGAACACCGTGAAGCTGGTCAAGTTCTTGTCCCATGCCTTGAATTTGCTGCTCTGCGGCTTGCAATTCGGGCGATTTGTCGTCGTCGGACAGCAGTTTGGGGTCGATGGTCTTGCGGAAGCGCTTTGCCATCTCTTGAGCGCCAGGCCAGTCCATGTTTTTGACGAATAGGTCGCCTGCAACCTGCCAAAGTTCGGGATTGCCTTGCAAAAGCTGCGCCATGCCGTCAAGCGCCTCTTGACGCTTGGTCATGTAGCTTGGGCCGGTCGTTACAACCACGTCGTACTTGCCGACATTGGGGTTATAAATCTTTTCGAGGACAATACCGTTCTCGTCTTGAATTTTTTTGACAGGCTCTTGCTGATCAGGGTTCAATTTGACCATGCCAACTTCGCCGTCAAGGCCCACGATGCGGGCCACACGCTGCGTGTCGTAGATTTTGGGAATCAGATCGACAAGTTGGCGCGTAATATGGCGAATAGCGCGAGCAAGATTGTCCACGTAATGATATGTGCCCGTATCACCCTGTTTCTCGCGAGCAAGGATCGCTTTTCCTGATCGTTCATTGCTGGTGGCCCCTAGGCTAGAGTCATATTGGCCGGTGGTGGACTTGATGTCATCTGACGCGCCCGCTTTGGCCTGTAGGAGGCCGCTGGACGCCATTGGAGGCTGTGCCCGCTGCGGAAGTGGCAGCATACCACCAGCGCCATCAGTGACGTCCGGATTGACTTCCAGATAGGGCCAGTTGTTGGTGTTGGCCGTCTTCCAGTTGTTCTCGTAGCCCTCAAACTGGCCCCCGTAGCCAATGAAGGGTGCCTTGGGTGCCAGTGCCAGCATTTCGGCTTCTTGGCTGACCCAGTAGTTGTACATGCGCTGGGCGTCCTTGGCGTTACGCACCAAGCCCGACACATACATGCGGCCATCGACTTCAAACTCGTTACCGACCACGCGCACGACGGGGATCCACTTGCCAGCCCACTCGCGCTCTTCAAGGATTTCAAAGCCGTTGGTCTTGCACCACATAACCTTCTTACGTTCGGCCATACGCGAACGCAGGGGCTTGCCATACATGGCAGCAAGTTGCTTGTCTTCGGGCGTGCCGTCAAAAGCCGTCTGATTGTCGGGGTAAAGGTTGAGCTTTTTGTGGTCGGTTTCGTAATAGAAATATTCCGCGATCCGCACCGTGTTGTCGCCCAGCCACTGGCCGATACTTTGATCGCCCACGCCTTGCGACATGAGCGAACTGACGGGGATAGCGTCAGGAAATTGGTGAGTGTATTCAGCTTTGGTGATGTCTTCGGTGATGAAGCACCACTTGGCGTCTGAGCCGCACGGGTCTTGAATTGTTGGGTCCATGTAGACGCTAAACGAGTTGCGGATGCGCCCGATCAGGATGTCTTGGTCGAAGCTATCGTCGCTGCAATAGTCCGTCAGGACGCGCAGGTAGCCTTCGCCATATGTGACCTGGTTGTCGCAGGCCGTGTCGTAGGCCACGTCGGCGTCCGACATGTACTCAATGTGACGCACCATGCCGTCGAAGATTTCAGCAACCTCAACGTCGCCCTTGTCGTCGGCGGGGATGACCTTGCCGCTAGGGCGGTTCTGCCTCTGCTCGTTTGTCACCTGACGCACATGCTGGGGCAGCTTGTTGATGGTCAAGCAGGGGCGTGCGTTGATCGTTTGGCCCTGCACCGAGCCACGGGTAGCCAAGACATCCGCAGGCCATTGCCACTGGTTGTCAGGGCTACCGGCCATAAAGCGCAGGTCGTCCAACTCGTCCTCACGGGACTCACTATAGGACGAAATTGCCATGTCGAGGCGCGTCCGCATAGTGCTTAAGCGGTCGCTGTTGCCTTTTTCGCCGGGGGCATTGCCGCCGACGTTAGCTACCTGACCGGCCTTAATGATACCCGTGTTGTCCATAAGCGTTACTTTTTGCCTTTTTGGGCCATTCGCTTGGTCGCATACGCGATTGCAACGGCCTGCTTAATCGGTTTCCCGGCGTGCGCTTCGGCCTTTACGTTGGCACGAAACGCGGCTTTGCTGGCAGACTTCTTAAGCGGCATATTACACGCAGTGGATAAGGGCGTAGTTGATGATCACAGCTTCTGACTGCGACGTGCCCGTCAAGTTCCGCAGCGTGATAACCGCAGCGCCCGTGGTCAGCGAACTTGTATAGGCGGTATAGGTCGTGGCGTCCGCCACCGAACCGCCAGACACGTTCAGGATCAAGATGTCGTTGTTGCTGATAAATGTGTTGTTCAGCGTGAACGACACCGCAGTGTTGCCTGCAAGCGCGGCGTTATTCAGGGTGATGCGGCCAGCCGACTTGTTCAGCGTGACGGCAGTGGCCTTGCTGGTCAACTGCGTGACCGCGCCTTGCGCGTCAACGGTGTAGCCAAACTCGCTGGAGGAGTAGATCTTGTCTGACCCAATGATGTTTTGGTCTTCGTAGGCAACGCCGATTGGCTTAGTGTTTACGGACATATTAAGACCCCATCCAGGAATTGGTTACACTGCTGCCGGCAGAATACGCTCGTTTACTCTCTTTTGCAACATAGGTCCGATGCGCGACCGGAAAGGCAAATGTGACGCAGATCGCGTCAGCCGCGTCGGGCGAGGCCAAACCGCGTGCCTTCATGTCTTTCTTGCTCTCAAGGAAGATAGACCCCTTGCTGTCGGGCTTCATAGTCGGGCTAATGAGGTCGGTCTTAAGGAAACGGTCGCCAGGTATGGAAGCGGTCTTGAGCCATTCGCGCATCTCACCCCACATCTCGGCACGCTTGTTGCCGTACATCATGGGGTTCTTGGCCTTGTTGCCGAAGTTGATACCCTTGACCTTGTAGCGCTGCTCCTTGAGCCGGTCCACGACGCCTGCGCCTAGCCCGCCTTCGTCAATCACAACAAGTGCCGGATTGTATTCCTCGATAGCCTCAATTACCCGTCCAACCGATTCCATCGTGTCATCGCCGCGAAAACGCTTAATGGCAATAATGTCCCGCCCCTGACGTACAGCAATAACGGTGGCGTCTGCGCCGAAACGCGCCGGATCAACACCAATGACGATGGGTGCTGTTTGATCCTTATAGCGCTCACGCTTCATCGCCTCATCGACAACAAGGCTTGAAATAAACTGATCGTCACCAGCATTAGGAAACATCCCATAGACCTCGACGTGAGCCTGGCTGCTGTCTGGGCCATACTCATCAATGATCTGCTGATACACCGCCTTGTCGGTGCCTTCAACGCTGCGGGCATCAACGATCTTGTTTACCCAAAAATCACGCTTGGAGTTGAAGGCCTCGTAGAAGTACCCCGTGTTGCGGCGGGGGTTGCTAAACGCCAGCCAGAAGCGGTTGGGCGTGTTCTCGGTAAAGAAGCCGCTTGCCACGGCCCAGATGCTGTCGGGGATACCGCTGGCTTCGTCGAAGATAAGCTGCACGCCGTCGTAGTTGTGCACGCCCGCGTAGGCGTCGGGATTTTCCTCCGACCACAACCGGCCCTCGACGGCCCAGTAGCGCGTACCCTTCTTGAGGTCGCGCTCAACCAGTTCGGTGATCCACTTGGCAGGCATGATGCGTGTGGCGGCAACCTCGTACCAGTGGCTGTTGAGGCTCATTGCCAGCCACTTGGTTATCTCGGCCCATGTGACCGAGCGTAGCTGCGATTCAGAGTTGGCCGACACGATGGTCGTCGATCCAATCCGCGTCGATAGCATCCAGATCACCAGCCATGAGACGAGCGCAGACTTCCCGATACCGCGCCCCGATGACGTCGCCATGCGGAACGTGTCGAAATCCAGCTTCCCATTGTTCTGTCTGATGTGTTCCTTGAGATCCGAAAGCACTTCCCTCTGCCATTTGCGCGGTCCCGTAAAATGTTCCAGCGGCGTGCCCTTTTGGCCCCACGGGAACGTGAACATGACGAATGCAAGCGGATCGTCCTTGATGGCCGGCGACCATAGCCGGCTCATCAACTGCATCTCTTCGGCGGAGCTATACTGCGTCGTTTGCACTATCGGTTTCCTTCGTGCTGTCCGTCAGCACGGTGTACGGCGCGTCCACGATCTCTAGCACACGCATGTTTGCCTGCTCAAGCGCCTGGGTGATGCTGATGCGCTGGTCCACGTCGATGTTGATCTGCTGCTTGGCTACCCAGCCATGCTGATGCTTGAGCTTCTCCAGCGCCATCTTAGCGTCGCCGTCTGCGATGGCGGCGTCGATGACCATAGCAGCTTCCATCTCGCTGTCAGCACGGCCCTTCATCTCGGCCATCTCGGCCACGGGGTCAAACTGCTGTAGCTTGCGAAACTCGGATGGCATTAGCCCTGCGGCCAGCGCCAGGCTGTCGCCCTTCAGGCCCGCCTTAGCCGCCTTGTAGATGGCGTCAAGACGCGCCTCGGTGGCGACGACGTTACGGGGTTCGAAGGCGATGTTGTAGTACATGTCCATCATATTAGTACCCTTTGGCTGGGTGCGGAAGGCATTTTATATTTTAAAAAAAATTTTGTTCGTGATGGCTCCGTACCAGAAGGCCCGGTCGCTCGGCCCTACCCTCCCCCATTGACAAAAATGTCAACAGCCATCCAGCCGCCAGCCGACCAGCTTGTCTGCCTATCTGAGGTAGCAAGCCGGCTCCTGGCCTCACTCAGAGTAGAGTGATAGGTCGGGGTAACAAGGCCGCATGACCTTTTACTATCTAGGGATAGGGCCAGGGCTATGGCTATCTAGCGTAATGATTGCGGCATTCTCGGTAATGGATTTGCAAGTCGGCTAGCCCATAGCGTCGCCAAGGCTCTGAGAGCGTCACTGACAGGATTTATGTGCATTCAGGCATGTTGCCCTATAAAACTTGCTGTTGCGGTTTGTTCACGTTCTGGTCTTTGGCGTGGTGGGTTGCTTTTTGTTTCTCGGCATTCTCGGCAATCGCGGCATGCCGTTTTAAACCGCAGCCCTACAACGTACACTTTCTACTATAAGTAGTATTCTATAGGGCAAAATCTTTTTTTATTATCCATGACCTAGATTACCGAGAAACTAGCATCAAAGCCTTACGCCATAAGCCTTTGACGACCGCGCATTTGATTGCCGTTTGATTACCGATCTAGGCACCGTAAAAAGTCCAATTTCGACCCCGCGCAAATTGGCCCAATTTGGCGTATCAGGTAGACCAAAACATTTTGCTATCCAAGATAATGATTGCGGCAATTTTCTCGGCAATGCGATTTTTCTTCGAAATGTTAACAAGAGGGCTTGCGTGCACACAAATCGTGTGCTTTATAGGGGTTACCGAAACGCAACAAAGGAAAGTCAGATTATGCCACTAGCTTGCGATTACCAACAAGCCCTCGCCATCCAAGACGCTGATAGCAGCGTCGATCAGTCCATTTCTATGGGTTATGACAGCGAAGAGGCTTTTCAGTTTGCTTACACTTGCGCGCGTCATCGTTTAGGGACTGGAAACAATCGCTTAGCTATTGAATTCGCCCAAGACGCTGTCAACGCGCGTTACTGAGCGATAAAACCGTCGCTGGTAATAAATCGCTCAAATTTTTTTACTCATCACAGACGGAAAAAACAGATGACTCTTCCAACACCACAAGCCCTAGGTGACGAATTCGTCAACGTCTTAGGCGATTGGCTGACCGATTATGAGATAGGCGAAATTCAGCGGCGCAATGCCACGCCTGACTATGCCGCATGTTGTGCATCACATGACTTTTGCGACGCTAATGAAGCCCTAGCATTTGCGTTTGAGGTTCTCGCTGAATGCGAGCTAGACCTTGAAATTCAAGCCCATCTTGACCTTTGCAATGCCGCGTTAGGATACGCTCGCTCGACCTATCTGACCGCTACAGTGATCTAGTGTCCATCTCTAGCCTAGGGCTTATTCCCCTAGGCTAGCATTAGACGACTAGCAACCCTCAATTCAGTTCAGTCAAGGAAACTCAAAGCATGGCTATTCAGTTTGACCGCCTCTTGTCTATCGATAGCGCCAAGGCCGAAAAGGCCACAAAGTATGGCTATCTAAACGGTATCCATTATATGGCGCCCTATAGCACGGCAGGCGTTGGCAACCTTTGCCCTAGCGCTACAGAAGGATGCAAGGCCTTGTGCCTTGGCAAGTACTCTGGCCAAGCCTCAATGGTTGCTGATCTAGAGAATGGCACCAATTCAACGCGTGACAGTCGCATTGCTAAGGCGCGCATGTTTATGTCAGACCGCGAGACATACTTGCGCCACCTAGAACGTCAAATCGTCAAGCTAGTCGCCAAGGCCGCCAAGGCCGGATTGACGCCTTGCGTTCGCCTTAACGGTTCTACCGACATATCGTTTGAGAATATGCGCTATGGACCAGACCGCTTGACCTTGCTCGAGCGTTTCCCTTCCGTGCAATTTGTCGATTACACCAAGATTGCATCGCGCCTAGCCAAGGCGCCTAGCAACCTTAGCCTTACGTTCTCTCGCGCTGAAAACAATGACGCGGCCTGTTTGACCGCCCTAGGCCAAGGTCACAACGTGGCAATTGTCTTTGCTGGCGACTTGCCTGCTACATGGCATGGTTACCCCGTCATCAATGGCGATTTGCATGACTTGCGCCACCTTGACCCCAAAGGTTGCGTAGTTGGCCTATCGCCCAAGGGGTCACGCGCCAAGGCGGATACTTCGGGATTTGTGCTGCGCGACTATGCGCCTCTGACCGTCGCGGCCTAGCGTCTCTGTGGCGCTAGGGTTTGCGCCCTAGCGTCACGATAGACCCTAGACCTATCAACCCTCACAAGAGAGACCCTCACATGACACGCTCCCTATTCACTATCGCTCAGGACGTCTACGCAGCATGGCCCAAGGTCAACTACGCAGCAAAGCCCTATCTTGAGGCTATGGCGACCTTGGACCGCATCACTGACAAGTATTATTATGACGATGGGCGGGAAATGGTTCTGTATTTCCTGTCCAACGCGTCAAGTTTTCGTGGTGAACAAGCCAAGGCGCTAAAAACCGAATTGAAGTCAATGCTAGCTAGCGCAGGATATTGAACCATGACCCGCAAACAATCCTATCTCTTGCTATTACAAGGTCAGTCTAACGATTGGCTTGTGGCAAGCTATAACAGCGCGTCGCCATATATGACCGCGACCCATAAAGCCTTGCACCTAATCGCATTGCGTCGGTCCAAATCAAACTAAATGAACCCCCTAGCAACCCTTCAATCTTGGCCTGATTTTGACATTGACGGCGACCTTATGTCAGAAACCCTCATAGGTTTTGATAATGCGCCCATAGCTTCCGCGCTCGCCACAAGCCATCACGACGCTAAAGCTAGGGGACAATAAGCCATGCGCGTATTAATCGCTTGCGAGTACAGTGGGACAGTTCGAGACGCTTTTCGCGCCCTAGGCCATGACGCTATGTCCTGCGACCTATTGCCGACAGATCGCGATGGCCCGCACCATCAAGGCGACGTGTTTGACGTGATGGGCGATGGATGGGACTTGATGATAGCCCATCCGCCTTGCACCTACCTGTGTTCGAGCGGGTTACATTGGAACAAGCGCTATCCAGAACGCGCCCTTAAGACTGCTGATGCCCTCGCATTTGTCCAAGCCCTGATGAATGCGCCTATCGCCCGAATAGCCATAGAGAACCCCATAGGGCGCATAGGGACAGCCATCCGCAAGGCCGATCAGATCATCCATCCCTATCAATTCGGCCATGACGCAAGCAAGCAAACCGCCCTATGGCTTAAAGGCCTGCCCAAGCTGACACCTACGCAACCTATCGCGCCGCGCATGGTCGATGGAAAGGCTAGATGGTCCAATCAAACAGACAGCGGCCAGAACCGCCTATCGCCATCGCCCGACCGCTGGAAACTGCGCAGCACCACCTACCAAGGCATAGCCGACGCGATGGCTAACCAGTGGGGCCAGGGCGAGGGGTAAAATATCCTGTTTACATTCCATTAATAATCTGATTGTATCCTGACAGTTCACTCACACGAAAGGCAAATCCAGTGACTCACTTCAATCTAATGCAACCTTCCGAACTGGCCGAACTCGGTCTCGCTAGCAGCGACCGCCTAGCGCAATATTTGGGCGCATCGCTGCAAGATCACGTTGACGAAATTGACGTGCTGGCCGACGCGCACAAGTCAGCGCTCGACCGCATCCGCGACTTGGAGCGCACGGTTGACGATCTAGAGGCTCGCAACGCTGAACTCGCCATTGTCATCAAAAAACTTGCAAAGGCCTAGGATCATGCGAACCACAATTACAACAGAACTCGATTTCGAGGGCTTCTCCATCGAGGTCGATGGCGAATATTGGCGCTATGAGGACGAGCAAGTGACCGACCTCACGCTGTGTTTCTTATGGATTGAGGGGCCAGACAGCACAGGCAAAACGCGCCGGTATGACCTGCTAAAAGGTCTTGACCGCCCCTCGCTTCTTTGCGTTGAACGCAACCTGTTTAAAATCCCCGGCATCGTCGAACGCCTATGCGCAGACATCGCCACGCAAGGTGACGACATGCACTTAGAGCCCGACACCTACGTTAAGGATTATTGAGCCATGACTGACCAAGACAAGATCGCCCGCGCAATCGCGGCATATGAAGAAGCCCGCATGGGACATCGCCCTAAACCTAAGTTCGAACTGCATCTGATCGACCACGATCATTTCTACGCCAAACCATCCCGTGGGACGATTTGGGACATGGTAATCGTGGCCGTGACCGGCGCTTGCTGGTTCGCAATCCTGTTTGGCCTATGGATCGTGTTCGGATGAGCGAGCACCTAGTCACTCTCAAACACAGCAGCCGGTGCCGGTGCAGCGCATGGCTTCCAGCCGGATCGACCGCACGTCTGACCTCATTCACCAAGACGCCATACGATTGCGTAGCCTGTAGACCGAGACCCAAATCATGACCGAATGCCCTAGCTGCTACGCCTATGAGCAGGAACTTGCCCAACTTAGGGCGCAGCTACAGCGTCTCACAGCCGACGCGGTGCCCTCAACGCCCATCACCCCCATGACAACCGTCCTGGGCCTCTCAGGGCAGCAGGAGGCCATCCTATCGGCCCTCTGGGCAGCGCAGGGCGGGGCCATATCGTCTAGCGCCCTGACCATCGCTTTGGGGATGGCTTCGAGCAAGTCGAGTGTGCGTGTGCAGGTGTGCCGGATCAAGGCTGCACTGGGCGCAGGGTGCATTGACAACAGGTATCGGGCTGGCTGGTATCTAACGAAAACAGGGCTGGCGCAAGTCACCCAACTAATGGAGCAAACTGATGACTAACGAAGAACGAGAGGCTCTGATCGCGCAGGGCTGGACGCCGCCAGAGCCGGTTGATCCTGATTTGGCGAAGGCTAAATATCTGGCGCAAACCGCGAGAGCCGAACGGCTTACGTCCAACACGGGTATTTATGATCTAGATAGACTGGCCCTCGCAGCCATCAAACGAGGCCGCGAACTGGAGCGAGCCGAGGCCAAGCCGGGGATGGTTTGGGTTAAGCATGAACAAAGCAGTGTAAGTCCGGCCCACGGCTCATTGGTCATAGTAAGGTTTCACAAGGGTCACTATGAAACCGGCCAATCATGTATGTTTGATTGGTGGAAAGTTGACCACTACGCCATCATCACCCAGCCGGAGGACGCGGCATGACCATAGAAGAACTTACTTTTGCAGCCTTTCAGCAGGGCCGTGAACAAGGCCGAGAGGAAAGCGCGGCGCAGATCGAGCGGTTGCGGGAGGCGGTGGTGCGAATATCGTTGCTCGGTGATAGAAGAAGCAAAATGCTTGCCCGCGCCGCCCTACAGCCCGAGGAGGACGCGGAATGAGCACGATTACAGAAATGGCCGACCAAATTGCCGAACGTGACGCCACCATCGCGTCTCAGGCGGCGCAGATCGAGCGGCTGGACGAGGCGTTGAGAGGCGTTCTGTCATGGGCCGAGCGCATTGCCGGAGACGGTAGCAACTTAACAGAACATGAGATTTGGGAGGAGCTGCACACTATCGAACTTGCCCGCGCCGCCCTACAGCCCAAGGAGGGGGAGTGATGAGCGACAAACCTCCCGTTTACGCATGGCCCCAAGAGTCTATAGACACCATGATCAGGCTCTATCTCAAGGGCGACAGCGCAAGCCAGATCGCCGCAGCCCTAGGCCACGGCATCACGCGCAACGCTGTCATTGGCAAACTGAACCGCATGAGAAACAAGGGGCTGCGCCCTGAATTGAGCGGGCACACTATCTCGGTTAAGAAAGCCCGCGGCCAACAGATCAACCGCATCAACGCAGTCAAGCTCATGACACCCTATCGGCCCCAGCCAAAACCGGCGAAGGTCATCCTGTTCAAGGCTCCGACCATGCCCAAGCCTCCCGCACCGCCGCCAGCAGCCGCGCACGAGCCGACAGGCACACACGCAGCCATCTTGGCAAACCTCCGCCCACGGGGCTGCAAATGGATCGTGGAAGACTTCCTGCACGGCCAGGGCGACGAGGCCCTAATGTGCGGGGAGGTTCAAGCTGGCGAAAGTCAGTACTGCGAGCACCACCGCAAGATCGGCAAGACCTCTTGGCCTGAAAAGCGAATCGAGGCTAGCAACCGCGGGCTAAGACGCCTAGGCGTTTGGTCTACCAAGAACGTCTACGGCTCATGAAAAAGCCCCCGCCGGAATCATCCAGCGGGGGCTTCTTCTAAGGAAGACTAACGAGCCTGTTTGGATTAGCGCAGCTTCGCGGTGAAGTCTACAACATTGTCGTCGTTTCCGCCCTCATTCTCCACCATTCGCCGCAGTGCACTCTTGCTGTTCTTGCGGGCGACATCTGGCGCGGCCCAGATGTTTTTCTTGGTGACATAATCGGTCGAACTAACCCGCCCTAAATCTTTCCATCCCGCCTCCTTCAAGGCGTGTAGCAGGGCGTTGGCGTGGAACTTGGCCGTGTCAGGCAGTTGGCCCTTGAGCAGATCGCCATAGGCTTGGAAGGGCGAACCGACCACGCCTCTGGCGAACTCACCCTTACGAGCGCGGATCAGCGCCACCAGCGCACTCTCGGTCGCGCTCATGCTGTTCTCGATCATGGACCGCTTATAGTCGGTCTCTGCCGGGGCTTGGTGCGGCGCGAAGGCCGACACGTCGCGCTGGTGCAGCCAAGTCGCGATAGCCTCGAAACCGCCGGACTGATACCAGTTGTGCATGGCGTCCGATTCGGCCTTGGGCATACGGCCCACGGACGACCAGACGCAGAACCAGCGGCGATCCTGAGAGGGTAGGCTGATCGGTATGGCGAAGTTGGTGAACGCCAGCACGAGCACACGGTTGACCATCTGGTAGGGGTGCAGGCCCTTGCGGTTGATTGTGAGGGTCTCAGGCGGCGCGGCAATGATTGGCTTGAGTTGGTTAGCCAAGGCGCGGCGCTGCGACGCTTCGTTCTCCTGAAGCTCGTTGATGACCATCAACTCGACCTCGATGTCATAGCCCCACGCGGATTGAAGGCCCTTGTTATCGACAATGGAGCGGTTGCGGTGGTTAGGCCCCGACAAGGCCCAGATGAACGGTGCCCACATCGTATCCTTGCCGCTGCCCTCGTCGCTGCCGTGCAGGATAGCGTGGTTGATCTTCTTGGCTGGGTTCTGGATTTTGTAGGCCATCACGTCAAGGCAGTGGTTCAACTCGTCAGGATCGGGGATCAGCCACTCGCAGTGGTCAAGCCAACGCTGGATATCCTTGTTATCCACAGGCACGGACAGGTCTAAATGCGGCCTGCCGTTGATCCAACGGTTGCCGAAGACTTCGCCGTCACGCGCTAGCAGCAGGCCATCGCCAGGTGCGTAGGTGACGCCCGTCAGGACTTGGGCACCCATCTGCTCGCGGTTCTCGTCGAAGCAGACCGACGCCTCGACCTTGCGACCTGTGTGCACCGACATGCAAGAGACGTGGCGGAACAGCGCGTTGAAGTTCGACCGGCTCAGTTCGCGCCGGTTCGCCAGTTCAAAGTAGGTATCGTCCGACAGGATGTAGGCAAAATTCTTGTACCAGTCCGCCTTCTGAAGCCTGCTGATCTGCTTGTGTTCGACCTCAAGCTGCCGCGCCCTGGCCTCGTTAGGGTAGGCGTCAGTTGGCTCTAGCTTCTCTAAGGTCTTGTTGTGGATTTCGGCCAGCAGTTCCTCGCGCAGACCTTGCGTGACCTGCGGCCCGCCGTTGTCGTGCACCCACTGCAAGAACTCCTTGCTGCCTAGCATCTGACAGTGGCCGTGGTAGCAGCAGAAGGATCGGTCGAGCGGCTTGTAGCGGGCCTCCGGGTTGCCATCCGTATGGCTAGCCTCGTTAGGGCAGACGATACCCATCCAACCCTCGGCGTTGACGGTCGTCAACACCATGTTGTGGTCGTTCATCCAATCGACGACGCTATCCTTGCCGGTGTCGCGCAGCTTGATCGACCGCAGTTGAGCCGTGTCAGGCGCGGCTGGCTCGATGCCGTGGGCTTCAAGAAACCCCTTCAATGTGATACCTGTGTTGGGGTGCCACTCGACGACCCGCGCCTCGAAATTGTCGCGGCCTTTCTTGAGGTTGACTGAGCCAGGAATGCGGCAGTTTCGCACCGCGTTGGTTGCGCCGGGGTCGGTATAGCCTGCGGCAGCGATGGCCTTGATGGCTGCGGTGAACTCCGCTTTGCTGGGTTGCTCCTCGAAGACGTAGCCCCACTGGAACGAACCGGGCGACGTCTCCATGATCCATGTCGGCTTGACCAGCGGCGTCTTGGACTTGGTGCCAATGTCGTCCAGCATCATGAACAGGACGTACTCGACGTTCTCAGCTTTGGCTGCTGGCCTGCCATTCTCGAAGCGGTCAAGAATGAACGAGCCTGTGTTGACGTACCACGCCTGCCCAGGCTTGATCGTGGCCGTGGCGGGGATGAACGACGGAAAGGTAGCCTTGGGCGCACCATCTGCATGGTACTGGCGCTCGCCATCCTTCAGGCTTAGCTTCTGGCGAACCACAAGCGCGGTCTCGCCCTGCTCGGCTAGCGCCGAGATGTATTCAACAAATTGTAAGTGGTCGATGCTCATCGGTCTTGCTCCCTACTTCCCATATCTATCCATCAGCGTCACTTCTGCGCCTAAAGGCAAGCCTCCAGCCCAGTTCGGAGGGGTACACATTACCCTTTTCATTTCTTCAGCCACCCGTTCTGGGTCGTCGGTCTCGATCACGATTTCATCGTGAACGGTTAGCACTACGCCAAGCGGCTCTAGCTGGCGCAGGCTATGACGTAGTATGTCATTGGCGATGGCCTGCGTGATGTTCTCGCAAGCCAAGCCTTTCCACAACCGCGCCCTCGGCCACTCCTTGGCGTCCTGCGCGGGCTTCCAAGCAGCCTTGGCGTATGTCACGTTGCCTTCCTCAAAGCGAGCGAAAGGATAGCACAGGATGCGGCCCGAAGGCAGTTCGTACCACAGGTGCAGCCCATCATAGAAGTACGTCACCAAACCGGCCTTGAACGGCTTGCCTACGTTACGCATGGCGCGGTGGTAGCCCTCCTCCAAGGACTGCCAGTAGCGGACAGACCACGGGTTAGCCTTGCGCCAGCCGTCAACCATGCGCTTGGCTTCGTGTTCTGGCAAGGACAGGCCGTAGGCCCTGCCCATCGCCGCGAACGCGCCCACGCCGCCCGCGAAGCCGCAGGCTAGCTCTTGGACCTTGCCGATCTGGCGCTGGTCCTTGGTGACGGACTTGACCGGCACCTTGAAGGTGGCCGCTGCGTTGACCTTGTAGACGTCCTCGCCGGTCCTGAAGAGTTCCAGCTTGGCGTCGCCCTCGCCAGACGCCCACGGCGTCACACGAGCCTCGATAGAGGCCCAGTCGGCCACGACTAGCCGCTTGCCCTGCGAGGGCATCAGTGCCGGCCTTAGCATCTGCTTGAGCACGTCGGTCGTGCGGGTGCCGTAGGTGGGGACGATCTGGTGGCCGCGCACCATCGCCTGGCGCACTAGTGCTGGGTCGTCGGCGCACTTGCGTGGAAAATTATGGACCTGAAGGCCATAGCTGCTTGCGCGTCCCGTAGCGCTGCCTCCAGCGAAGACAAATGCTCCTCTAACACGATGATCTTCCGCGTCCGCGAGTTTCGCAGCACGGCTGAACTTAGCAACGGACGACGCCCACAGATCGTCCGCGCACTGGATGACCTCGGCAACATGCGGTGGCACTTCATCTGGGTTTTCCTCGGCTAGGGCGAGCAGGTTAGCACGCACGGTCTTGTCAATCGACAGCTTGCCGACGTCATCCTTATAGACGGTGGCGAGCTTGATGGCTTGCGGCCCGACACGCTCCAGCACCCACTCGCGCATCTTGGGCGAGCGCACGGACACGACCGCGCCCTCGGTGATCTCGCGCACGAGGTCTTGGATCTCGGTCAGTTCGGCTGATGCGTAGCGCACCGCAGCCTCGGCCAGAGGCTTGTCCAGCAGGACGCCTCGGTCGTTGATGCGCTCGTTGACGTGATAGTCGGACAGTTCCTGATCGGACAGCGGGCGCTGCGTAGCAGCTAGCGCACGCATGGCGCGGACGTCCTGCTCGCAGTAAGCCACCATCTCGGCCATCAGCGCGGCATCCTCACGGAAGGTGCCATCGCCCTGCGGCAGGCACAGCAGCCGAATCAGTTGCTTGCCACGGTGGTCCTTACGCATCCCAGCGCCTGCAAAGCGGCCCGCGTCCTCTAGGTTGCCGGGCGCACAGTTGGCGCGGGCCTGCGTGGCCGTGCAGTAGAACTGCTCAAGGTCGTATTCGATCTGTAGGACGTACCAAAAGATCAGGCGCTCGAAGGCTGCGTTATGCGCCCTGATCTGCCCCTTGTGGTTCTTGACGCTGGCCGGAAACGCTTGCCCAGGCACCCACGTCTGGACATCCTCGTCGTCGAAAGCGTAGGACATGCACAGCACGTCGGTGCTGGCGTCCTGCGCGTAGTTGTAGGCTCCGTAGGCTGGAAGATCGCAGCGGCTACGGGTCTCGAAGTCGATCCAAAGTGTGCTCATTAGACTTGCGCTACTCGCCGGGGTGGGCAAAGGGAGAACCCACCCCGGCTTTCGCTCTCCTGATTAAGCGCTGCGACGGCGGCGGCGCGGCGCATCCTCATCAGGAGCCTCGACTTCGGGGTCGGCTCTCACCTCTTCCCCGGTCGAAGCGGCGTCCCCATCCATCGACGCCCAACGGACGACCTTGAAGATGGGGGTGTAGATGCGGCCATAGGACTTGTGCTGGTAGTGCTCCTTACCCAGCGACACGACGGCCACAGGCTTGGTCTGGTCTTTGTCCACCTGTTCGGCAATGGCGACGGCCAGTTCTTGAGCCGCACGCTTGCCGCCGACCGAGGTCACGGTGTAGCGAGCATCCAAGCCCTCGTCTTCGCCGTTGAGGCACTTCAGGCTGAAGCCCACCTGCTTCTCCCAGCCGCGCTTGGCTCCTGCGGGTGCAGGGTCCAGTTCGGGCAGGGCCTCGGAGATGGAACACATCTTCTCACCGAGAACCTCACCGTCGCCCCAAGCGATGTAGCCGTGGACGAAGGAGAACGGATTAATAGCCCACAGGCTATCGTCCTCAATCTCGGTCTGGTCAGCGCCGAACACCCAGTGGCCGGTCTTGTCCATCTTGAGGATGGTCACGCCAGCACCAGTGTCTTCCTTGATGGCGCGAAGGGCAGTCGAAAGCGACTGAACGGATGGCAGCGAACCGCCACCGAAGTTGATTAGGTCTTTAGACATGACTGTATTTCCTACGACTGAAGTTTGGACAGCGCCGACATTAGCTGCTGTCCGATTTGAACCGCGTCAGGCCGAGGATCACTCGCCGGGGCTAACGTGGAACCTGATGATACGGCGACCACTAGGCCGTCCGCAAATGGGATTTTCACCTTCTTCAGCAGTTTCTCGGCTGCTGCGGGTGAGATAAGTTTCTGCTCATATGGCTCGATGTCCGACGCAAGAAGAAACAACGACGCCTCTTCAGGGTTCGTCCACTGACGGGTCGCCCGCTTGTTGACCAGCTTCCAGCCGGGGACTGGCTGACCGGACTCGATCAGGTTCTGCGCCAAACCCTTCAGGTCGCTGATGAACTGCTCGATCATAGGCACCTGCTCCAGATAGTAGGCGATCTGGTCAGTAGGCATGGCTTCCAGCTTGGCCTGCACGGCGCGGTCTACAGCGCCAGTCAGGATCGGGCAGATCGGCTTGGCAGGGCACCAGCGGCAGTGGTCGCCGTGCGCCATAGGCGCGTCGGGCTGACGCGACAGCTTCACGGCCCGCAGCAACTCGGTCTCAAACTGAGCCACGCGGTCGGGCGTCGTCATCCAGCGCCGGACGTAGGGCGGCTGCACGATCACCAGTTCGACCTCGGTCACGCCCTTGAATAGCCACTCCAGCCCCGGCGTCCGCATGGCGGCGGCAGTGTAGAACAGATGCTGCGCGTTGTTCTCGACCTCGACGGTCACGCCATCACCGAACTTCCAGTCCAGCACGATGACGCGGTTGCCGATCCGGCCAAGCAGGTCAGCGCTGCCGAACACGCCGGGCAGGAAGTCACCGAACGAGACGCTGCTTTCAACAGCGAACTCCATCGTCTTGTCGGGGTCGATCTCGTCCAACGCCTTCAGGGCAGGGATGATCTTGCGTTCTAATAGGTCTTCGGTGAACTCGACACCTTGGTACATGCGGCCAAGGAACTGCGCTGGCGACGCATCCGTCTCCAGCACCTGCGCGATGATGTCGTGGAGCAGCGTGCCTTCGTCGGCGTAGCTGCTGCTGGGTTGGGGCGGCATCGTATCGACCAAGGCAACGGAGCCAGGGCAGGCGATGACGCGCTTGGCGGACGAACCGCCGACGATGCGACTATGAGCAGCCATTTAGTGAACCTTCCTTTACTGTTTGAGCGGCCACCATACAGGTACACAAATCTTTTGCAAGCCGGTTTACAGAAATAATTTACATGTTAGAAAGGGGTATGAAAGAAAGCGAAATCGAGACGTACTTTTGCTGGGCCGTGATGCGGCTAGGCGGCGTCACCTACAAGTTCAAGTCACCCACCCAGCGCGGCGTGGCCGACCGGATCGCCTGCCTGCCAGGCGGTGCGACGTGGTTTGTCGAACTCAAGCAACCCAAGGGGCGGCTGTCTGCGCTCCAGAAGGAGTTCGATCTAGAGATGCGGTTTACCAATCAGCATTACGCCGTGCTGTGGACCAAAGAGATGATCGACGACTGGATGGTTCATGTCTGCTCTTAAGTTGCGGGCATACCAAGAGGAGGCCGCGACCTTCCTCTATGAGCGCAACCGCGCCATGATCCTAGCGCCAGTCGGCGCGGGCAAGACCGCGCTCACGCTGACGGCCATGCAGGAGATGATTCGCGACGGCCACGCCAAGCGGTGGCTCGTGGTGGCCCCCAAGCGCGTCTGTACGGACGTCTGGCCTGTCGAGGCACCCAAGTGGTCGGGCCTTGCTCCAGCCCTTGCTGTAGGCTCTCCAGCGCAGCGTGAGGCGGCGCTAGCAAGTAGTGCAAGCGTGGTCGTCATCAACTACGACAACCTCATGAAGCTGAAGACGCTCGACGGCTTCGACGGGATCGTCTTCGACGAGTTGACGCGGCTCAAGAACCCTAGCGGCGCACGGTTCAAGGCGCTCGACGCCCTGATCGACAGCGTGCCGATTCGGTGGGGCCTGACAGGCTCGTTCACCAGCAACGGGCTAGAGGACGTCTTCGGTCAGTGCAAGATCATCGACCGCTCGCTGCTGGGCCGGTCTAAGGGCGCGTTCCTCCAGACCTACTTCGTGTGCACCAACCGTGACTTTGGCGACTGGTCGCCGCGCCCCAATGCGTTAGCCAAGGTCATGGAGAAGATCAGGCCCGCCACCTACGTCCTAGAGGCGGGCGAGTACGCCGACAAGCTGCCGCCGCTGCATCTGGTTGAGGTGCCCTGCGACCTGGACGACCGCAAGCCCTACGAGACCATGAAGAAACAGTTCGTGGTCGAGTTTGCGGAAGGCAAGATTACGGCCAAGACTGCCGGCACGGCCACCAACAAGCTACAGCAGATGGCGTCGGGGTTCGTCTACAACACGACACGGACGGCCAGCGCTACGCCCGGCAAGTTCAATACGGTGCAGGAGTCGATCTGGTTCAGTCAAAGCAAGTTTGACAGGCTCGAAGAGTTGCTGGCCGAGAACCAGCGCGACAACACCCTGATCGTCTACGAGTATCAGGAAGAGCTAGCCGAACTGAAGCGCCGCTATCCGCACGCCCAGACGCTGGACGACGACCGCGCCATCGAGCGTTGGAACGCAGGCAAGATCGAGTTGCTGCTCGTCCACCCCAAGTCGGCAGGGCATGGGCTGAACCTTCAGTTTGGCGGGCACAAGATCGTGTTCGTCTCGCTGCCGTGGTCGCTGGAACTGTTTGAGCAAACTATCGGGCGACTGCACCGCAGCGGCCAGACCAAGCCGGTCTGGTGCTACGCGCTGCTATCGAATAAGACAATCGACTGGACGATCTGGGAGCGCCTGCGAGACAAGCGCGATCTGTCGGACATAGCCTTAGAGGAACTGAAGAATGGCTGAACAAGTCACTTGGCGCTGGCTGAACGCCAACGCGTACCGCATGACCGAGGATGAGGTTCAGACGATGCTGGAAGACGAGATGGTTGGCGCTCGTCGTCCAGACATCATCCGCCGCCTACACCAGCGCTACTCCGCGCTGCGAACAGCGCGGGAGCGTGATGCCTTGATGGCTCGTCTAGCCCTTCATGCCGGAGCGTAGGAACGCGCCGAGCAGGGCCGTGAAGATCAGTTGCGCGGTCTGGATTGCGCTGGCGTCACCGACAGCGTAGGCGGCGGCGGCAGTGATGACCGCAACGGCGGCAGTGACGTAAGTCTTTTTGCCTTTAAGCATGGTCTTTCTCCTTGGGTGGGTCGGGGTAAACAGATGCTGCAAGCTGAATGTGTGGCGCGTCCTTGAAGGTCTTCCAATCATAACCGAACTCGACCTTGACGCCAACGTCCTTAGCGGCCTGCCTGAAGGCCGTAATGAGCCGATCATACAAAGGCCAGTCCCAGCGCAGCGAGCCTGCCACGAGCGGTGCTACGTCCACGGCAAAGCCATGCAGGTGCCGAGACTTCATGGTCTTGGACGCGCCCGACGCAAACAGTTCCTGTTGGCGCTTGATGGTACGCAGACCTTCAATCACCACGAAGTCGAGCGGCGAGATTTCAAGCGCCCGCATGATGACCTTGACCAGATCGGGGTGGACGCCGGTCAGGTTGAGGCTGGAGCGTTGGCTTAAGTGAAAGGCCATCAGTTCATCTTCAGCACGATGCCGAGAAGAAGCATGATGATGGTCCCGGCGATAACCACACCGATGCCTTCAATGCGTTTCAACCTGGCGCAAATGCCGTCGTAGCGCAGAGCGCATACTGCTTCGTGCGTGTCCAATCTAGCACCTGGATCTTTCTCTTCGGCCATGAAACGTACTCACTGTACTAAGGCGTTGTTGTTAGCATTGGCGGGGGCCAGTGCGTTGGTTGTCGCTGCCGCCGAAGAGCGCCAGAAACGTGGGTTACTGAATATTTTTTGCGCTGCTAGACGGTCTTTAGATGACATTAAAGCCATCAATTCCGCCGCGCTTTTGCCAGACGTAAATCCTTTGACTAGTGCCTCTTGCGTTTTAGGTGCCAGACGAATTTCGGTTAGCGCATCAGCAAACGTGACTGCGGCATTAATTTTAGGGTTCATGCCAGTTACTGTAGCGATGAAACGCGCAGGCAGGCTGCGGTCTCCTTTTAGAATTTCCACGGCTCGGGCTTGCCCAACCTTGGCTAGTTTGTCGATCCGCGCATCGCGTTCAAGTTCACCGGCTACGCGTTGCAGTCCAGGCAAACGCGACGGACCCATCTCTGCGCCCATCTGCTTAACAATGTCGTAACTGCCAGGACCAAAAATCTTTTCGACGGCTTTAGGATCGTTGCCATTTACCAAATCAAGGAATTTTTTGGGTGAGTCCTTGAGCATCTGCATGGCCTTGGCCGACAGTTGGCGACGCTCGATGTCCTTCATGCCTGTCGAGTAGGCATTGAGGTAATCGCGCCAGCCTGTACCGCCAGCCGCTTCGATAGCTTTGTCGATCATAGGGTTGATCTTAGACATAGCTTCCGCTGCGGCTTTCTCTTGTACGTCTGGCAATGCGCCTTTTAGCAAATCCCTAACGGCGGCATTGACGCTATTTTTACGGATGCTGTACAGAGCGTCGGCGTCGATGATGCCACCGTTTTTTGCAGTCCACTCTTGGATATCGGATATGACTCTGCGAACACCAGAGCTAAGTTCATCATTCGCTGCAAAATTAGGGTCATCTAATACGTTTGATAATTGCGAGGTTAAGGACTTTGTATCAAGAGGCTTAAGACCTGCTTCGGCAATATTTGCTGCCACTTGACGGGCGTCACGCGCAGCCTTACCCGCAGCCAAACTTTCCGTAGCAGAGCGTTCTGCTTGGTTAGCAGCAACATCTTCCAGTCGGATCATAGGGCCAGTTACGCGGGGCATCCCCGGCACAGGCTTAAAGTTCTGTCCTTCAACGCGGGCTGCGGGTTCAAGACGCGACATACGCCTTACAGTCTCAACGTCTGTTGCGGCTTGACCTTCGAGTTGACGCGCTTGCGCTTCTAAGGCCGGTATGGTTTTTCCACCAATATTGGCGTTGTTCAGCGCCTCTTGGCGCACAGGGTTCAAGAGCGCATTCAAAGTGTTTTTGGCTTGACCTTGCGTTGTCCTTGCTTCGGTTTGGGTTGCCCCGCCCGCCTGCGCGGCTAACACGTTGGTGCGGGCCTGCGCTTGCTGCTCAAGCAGCGGCGCGACATTAGGTGCGCCTAAGCCCTTCTCGATGTCGCGACCCATCGCGGCGAAGATTGGCGCTTCGATACCGGCTTCTTGCAGGGCCTGCGTGGCAGTCAGGTTGTCGGGCGCGTTCTTGAGTACCTGTAGCGCCTGCTGCCACTTGTCGCCAAGCGCCTGACGCATCATGGCAGCAGCGCGGGCAGCGCCTGCCGAACCCGTAACCTTGTCAAAGATGTCGAGGATGAATTTGCCTGCCGCAGGAGCCACAACCGGCAGTGCGCCGCCGATCAGTGTACTCAAGCCAACGTCTTGGTCAGTTAGCAACGCGCCGCCAGCGCCGGTAGTGCCGCCCGCAACGACCTTAGCCAGCACGTTAGGGGCCTCGAAGCCGCCGGATTCCAGCGCTGTCGCTATGGTTTCTGCGACTTCAGGCGTAACTTTAAGTGCGGGCGCAACGGTGCGAAGCGCGTTGCTAACAACAGGAAGCCCTCGTGCAATACTACCGAGACCACCTGTGCCGCCGTAAGCAATAGCGGCTTGTGTAGCGAGACGGGGGACAGCGGCGGCTGTGCGGTTCTGGGTGACGTTTTGGTATTGGGCTTCTTTTTGATTCTTGTACTCGCGAGCGCCAGGTAGACCAAAGAGCGCAGGCAAGCCCTGCGTAAGGTCTTCCGTGCCGCGCTTCACACCCGAAATGATGTCGAGGAATGGGTCCATAACAGCGTGACCCATTTGCGCCGAAGGCTTGTTGGCCGTAGAGGCCACGGCGTTTCGGAACACGTCAAACATGTCTCCGGCTATTCTGGGTCCACTAAGTGGCGGCAGAAAGTCGTAGCGCGTGCCTTTGCGGCCTTCGGGGATGCCGCCAGTCGAAGGCGCTGCTTCTGGCGCACCAGCAGCGTCTGGATGTTGTTTAAGGATTTCTTGTTTTATCTCATCGTCCGTAGCCCCGGCAGGCCCTGGTATCCGATAGGTTTTGCCGTTAGGGGCCTTCATTGCATATAGAGGCATCTAACTATTCCTCATTCACTACGGACGCACTACCCCAGCCGCCACCGCTAGGTGCTTCACCAACGACGCCGCCGCCAGCCGCTTCTTCTTGCGATATAAACTGGCCCTTGCGAGCCTTCATGATCTTAAGGATTGTTTGCGCTGCCGCTTTCTTGACGTCTTTAGTAACATTTGGATTAGCCAAGTCACCTGCCGCCCGGTTGTATGAAGCAACGTCTTTATCCGACTGTGCGCCTTGAAAACGCGGCACCATTTTAAGCACCAAATCGTACACAGGCTGAAGCGCACCGATAGCAACGGCGCCTTTTGTACTTTGACCAACGAAGGCCGCGCCTTTGTCACGCAGCGCACCGGCACCACTACCAGTAGCTTGGTCAATCAAACCGTTAGGTTTGACCGCCGCTTCAAGCTGCGTGATGGCAATGTCCAAATCTTTAACCGCGTTCTGACGCAAGATTTTGGTTTTTTCAAACGTCGCGCTAGGCTTACCCGCGCCGGGGACCGTCTTAACAAGGTTTCCTTTAATATCAAAAAAGTTGATATCGCCTGCGGCATTTGTCTGCGGGGTTAGCCGTCCAGCCGCAACTTCTCTAGCAAGCCGCGCCGTTTCTGCGGTCATGTTTTGACCGCGTATTGTGACGCCTTGTCCCGCTTTAGCGGTAGCCGCCGCCGACGCCGCATCTGGGCTAAGATTTATTGTAGCGTCTGTAACCGCCGGAGCACTACCGCCGGCAAATTTAGGTCTAACAGTTGTTCGGGATATGTTGCCCAAGTTTTGCGTAGTTGTCGTCTGCTCAAGTTGCTCTTGTGGCGTCAGCAAGGTATGTAATGTTTGGTTTTTCCACGAAGGCATCCCTTCGTCCGTTTGCGGAAGCGAAGATAGGATTGCGTCCGCATGGGCTTGGTCTAACTCTCCCGCTGCCACGCGACGGTTAACGTCAGACTTCACGCTATCAACCGTGTTATGGCTGACAATTTGCTTAACCGCGTCGAGCTTTTTAGCGTTTGTTTCGTTACGCCTAGCGGTTTCTAGCGCCTGTGTTTTTGTGTCGTAGTCTACGCCCGCAGTCCGCGTTTCCGTTAGATTTTTAAACAAAGCAGGTGCGAGGTTCGGCGCAACCTTAAACGCCGCCGCTTGTGATTGTGGATCATATGGATTGTAATTTGGAGCGCCAATCAATTTTGCCAGCGCGTTCTTTTCCGTGGCTTCGGTCTGGTACTTCTGCATAGCCAAAGCATTGGCTTGGATTTGCTGATGCTTCGCATACATATCTACGGGATCTGCAAGCGCAACCGAGGGCTTAAAGCTAAGAGCAATGTTAGGGTCGATAGGCATCTTGCTATCCTTATCCGGCAGTGGGCAGCGGCATACGATTAATATACTGCATTCCCATATAATTATTCATGCCTTGGTTCAACGCACCCGTCAGCGCATTGGCCGCGCCGACATATCCAGACGCACGGGCGTTGCCGGCACCAATAGCGTTTTCGGCTAGATTTGTACCTAACGTACCGGCAGCGGTTGTTAGTGTATTAGCGCCCGTCTGCCCTGCGCCCATGAGGCTTTGCAGAGGATTGAGTTGGTTGGCGCGGTTGGTTTGGTAGCGGTTGTATGCGTTCATGTATTCTTGGCTACCCATGTCCTGACCGTAACGCTCTGCGGCCTTCATAGCGCCGCCAGAGAGCTGCCCGCCACGGGCAGCGGCAGTACGGTCGAGCGCCTTGTTGCCTTCGGCCAAACGGAAGGCGTAGCCGGGGTCCGTCGTGAAATCCTGCATCGTGAAGTCGCCGGCGTACTTGCCGTAGCCTGCGTCGCCGGGGGCGCCAGACAGGCCAAGCATACTCATCAATTTGTTCTGGGCGGTGAGGCCAGCCTCACGGAACGGCGCTTGCAGTTCAACCTGCTTGTTGAACATCTCACGCTGTAAAGCGGCGGACTGATCAGCAGCTTGCGTCTGCGCTTTTGCAGCCTTACTAGACGCCGACGCGCCCATAGCGCCGCTAATAAGCGTTGAACCAACATTCGCAGCTACGGCTACCAATCCCCAAGTCATAGGGCGCATCCTTCAATTAGGTCCACGGCGTCATGCGACAGCGCGTTCAGTTCATCATACGACTTAGCAATAACATATTCTTCAATTTTTTCGAGGTCTGTTTCGTCGGTCACATGAACCGTCGTCCAGATCGTGTCTTCCAGCGCATGAACAGCGCGTTTCGTGCCGACCTCAGAGACAAACGTATGAGGCGCCTCAAAAATCTCATGCCCAAATTCAGTAGCGACGCGAACTTTGCCTTTAGAGATAAAGTTCAGGTGCGCGTGCTTGTGTATTTTGCCAATGATAATTGTTCCGGCGGGAATCAACATTTCCCGTGCATAACAACCTGGCGCAAAAATGTGGCGCACGGGGCAGTCCACCTTTTCTTCCATTTCCATCATGGCGTCTTGAAGCCGCAAAACGCTGTCTCGAAATTCAAAACCTTGCGTTTCTGTTGTCAGCATTAGCTAATCTCCCGCCCGCTTGCGCGGATGCTGATCGACGATGCCGCGCTCGCCAGTGTCGAGATGAACTGGCCGGACGATAGGGCGAAACCCACGATCTCAGGGAAGGTGTAGGTCTCGGCAGGCTGGAGCGACTTGGTCTTGACGATCAAGTTGCCGCTACCCGCCGCACCACCTAACGCCACAAGGTTGACGCTGATGGTTGCGGCGGTTGCGCTGTAGTTGGTCGCAGTCATCTTGTCGATGATCGCGGTGACGCCAGACGCGGTGTATTGCGTTGTCTGCGTGACCTCCGCGATCTTGGCTTCGATCAGGATTTTTACGGTGACGGCCATGTTAGACTGTCTCCTCGGCTTGGATGGTAACAGTTCCAGATGGTATATCATAAGCTGAAGAGCTAAAGTTGAACAATCGAATATATGCGTTTCCGTCGCTGGCGTATCGCACGGTTGTCATGACGGGCAAGGTGCCGACCTGGGCGAAACTGCAAGAGTAAAGCCACTTGTAGGTATAGGGCCGCGTGGGGTCCAGACCCGAAGCCGTAAGCCCCGGCAACGATATGCTATAATCTTGAGCGCTGCCCGCAGCCAAACTGCTAGGGTCAATGGTCGCAGAGCCTTGAATGCGCCGCCCACGGAAGTAGCCTAGCGTTGCGCCGTTGAGATAGTAGGGGCCAAGCGGACTGGCTACGCAGTCGTTGTCCACAATCTGAACGCCGACTAGCGAAGCCGTTTGAAGATAGATTCCGAATCCGTTTGATCCGGAAATTCCAGACTGATCGAATGATCGGTTGTTATAGATCAGCGAGTAGTTGCCGTTATAAGTTGCGTCTCCATAGCGAATTTCAATTCCGCCCTGAATGTAGGTGGTTGGATTCAGCGCCTTCCACCAACGGTTATTATCATAAACGATATTTCCGTAGCACTGCCCGCCTTGGCACCCAAAGCTAATTGCGGTTGCCGCGCAATCCTTAATGACGTTGTTGTAGCAACGCTCGTACAGGCCCCAAAGCTCATAGCCTGGCGAAGCCGTGTCGTTTTCGTCGGTGCCAAGGTAGGTGTTGAAAAATGGACCGGGAACCTTGCAAAGGCCCATAGCCTGAATGAAATTGTTGTAATAGTTGTTTCGACCAACGTTGACGGCAATTTCAGACGTAAACGCGCCGCCGTAGATCAGCCAGAGGCTTGTGTTGTTGAATACGTTTGAACCTTGGAACGCAAAGTCGTTTGATGCCGATTCAAAATAATTGAAACTAACCTCGCAGCCGCGTGGCACCTTGGCCGAATTTGAAATTGTAACGCCCACCGTTTGAGCGCCGCAATAGGCACCAGACGCCGAAGCACTAGGTACGGCTGGGAAGCTGATTGTTGGGTTTGAGGTGTATCCCTGGCCGTTGGTTGACCAGTTGATAGAGGTAGGAATAACAGCGCCGCTTGCGTTCGTGCTGTAGGTAAACTGAGCCACCTCAGTCGGTGCACCGCCGCCAGACACTACGCCAGAAATACCAACCTGATTAATAGAGCCGCCGGAACCCGCAACGATATTATACATCCGAGCGCCAATGTGCTGCGGCATAATGAACGAACAGCCGCGAACAAGGCTGTAGTCGCCGGAATTCATCGAAATTGCGAATTTGTCCGTGTTGATAAAGTTGCAATTCTCAACGCGGCCCCAGTCGCAGCCGTACCAGTTAATCAGCGCATTTTTAGAACCAATCAGCAAAGCACCATCAAACGTCAAATTTTCAACGGCGCAGTTATGGGCGTAGACGCCGTTGACCATGCCGTTGCCGGCGAGGGCCGTGCGTAATTGAAGGATTGATCCTGACCGACTTTCACCAATTAACTGAGAGCCGGGTTTAAGCGTTACCGCCGTGATGCTGTACGTTCCCACAGGGAAATACACAGGTTCGCCAAAGGAGGAAGTGCCGGAGTTGGTGATTGCCCGTTGCACCGCCAACGTGTCGTCAGTCACGCCGTCACCGACCGCGCCGTAGTCCTTGACGTTGACCATCTGGCGCAGTTTCGCGCCTACCGTTGTGGCCGTTGCAGCCGCGCCCGTGGCTTTATGGCCGATCAGGTCCGAACCATTGCTTGCCGCATAGACCAAGCCTACCGCGGTCACTGCTGCTGCCGTAGCAGCCGCCGTTGAATAGGGTCCGGTGTTGACGTTATCGACCGTCCAGATCTCAACGTCCGTAGCCGACGTCAGCGTGAACTTGTAGGACTGCAAGTCAAGCCAGATCTCGGCCTCTCCGCGAGAATCCAAGATGATGGGGTTGGGGTTGTTCGTCGTGCCTGCGCTGCTAGTGTAGGTGACAAGCGGCGTGGTTGTGCCAGCAGCATAGGTGTAAAGCTTCCCGCCAGCCAAGGGCTGACCTGCCGTATCAAAGAATTGAAGCTTGGGTGTAGGTGAAGGCGTTGCGGCCATGTTGGAACCCTTATGCGGAAATGTTGCTGGTAACGGTAAGGATGACAGACGGAATGGCCGGAACAGGCGCAGCAGAAGCGATGCTAACAATTTGGCAAGCTGTATCATCTGTTGACCACACCAATTCGAAATAATCGCCTGCGTTCATCTTTAGCACATAATTCCATGCGGGGACAGCCGCCGCTCCAGAGCCGGCAAGCGTGACTTGCCCTGCGCTGCTAGCAATGTCTGTGCCATTGACGCGGCACCAAATCCAAACATTCTTGGCTGCGGCTGACGTCTTGTTCAGTTGCAGCGAGAATTGGAAATTGTACGCGCCAGGGCGATCTACATAGACCCGCGACGTTGGCGTGCCTATCGTCGCACCGACAGAAATGTCAGTAGCGTTAAGGGTGATGGGGTATGCCGTATTGATCGCAGCCGCCGTCTGCGTCGTGCTGTCGTGAAATGCACCGTAGGTATATCGGTTGAGTTGCGGCGTAATGATGGGCGTTATGTTGAAGGCCTGTATCGCCTCGGTTAATGCTACGCTCAGTGCCTCTAAGGTTTTGGCGTTTTCAAATAGCTGCGAGATGGCATAGGATTCAGAGGATGGCATGATCTGGAGCGCCTCAATGGCGTCGTCAGACGATCCGCTGCCAAGCAACGTGAACAGGTTGTTGAAGAACCTAAACCACTCACGCGAAATAAGGCCCGTCTGCTCGTCAATGATCGGGACACGCGGGGCCGGGATTTGGGTAATGTTAGCCATTGGTTGGGCTGACCTGCAACTCAGCGCCCATGATGGCAATCTTAACAGGGTCGGTGCCGGTGATCTCGTACACGCGGTCGCGCAGCTTAACCGTCATGCCAAGCCTGCGCCAGATCGTGCGGTAACCGTACTGGCCTATCCGGCCCATAGAGCGCCAGTGTTCGTTGGACCATGTGTGACCACCGTCGTCGGACCAGCGCAGAGTGACTTGCGGATCAGCGCCGACAGTTCCTTCAAAGTTTTCGGCAAGATATTCGCCCGATTCCGTAATTAAAAAGTCGCCGTTTTCCGCCGCTAAATAAATTACGTCGTTAAAGGCATAGCCCTCTAACCCGACGCCCGTTTCACAGTCGAGTTGCAAAGCATGGTGCGCGGTGCGCTTCAGATCGTTCTGGCCGGTCGGCAGCGCCCGCCACAGACGCATCCAGCGTTGTGTAGCGCCGTTGTCGTCGTAGACGTTTAGATCGAATGCGTAGACGTTGCCGTTGGCAAAGTCGCCAATTGTGATCTCGTTATTGAAAACCATCTGGCAGTTGCCACGGTGACGGTCAAAATCATTGTTGATCCAACTAGCCCGCTCGTGCCAAGCGCCTGTAGCGACGTCAAAGACCCACGTTGTCTTGGCGGTAGGGAAGACCAGCACATAGAAGGCGTGGCCGTCTTGCTGGTAGGTATAACCGATAGCGTCGCTGATGTCGGTGTACTGTTGGATTTGCCATTCGACGCCGTGGGTGCTGACACGCTGTCCGGTGTAGCCGTTGGCACGATAAACGATGCCGCGCCCGCGTGCATCTGAGCCTAGCCAAAACAGGCCGTTGTCTAGCTTGGCGACCGAGTATGGGGCCGCGCAGCCAATCTCATTGAACGCGCCTTGGATGCGTGTGAAGGGAAAGTCCGTGCCGCCGGAATCGTACCAGACCTCAATAGAGTTGGTGCCAAACAGCCACAGTTCGCGGTGGTCTACGATAAGAGATGACAAACCATCAGGCGAACCTTCGGCGCTGGCAAAATCAAGCGCGTCAATGTTTGCGCCGTCAAAGATCGCCGTGATCCAAAACCGTTGGCTATTGGGTTCGTTAAACACGAAATAACCGTCGATGTAGGCCACGGTAATCGCGCCGGGGAAGTCCACATCGGTGATTTGTTGAAACACGCCCGTGGTCATGTTGTAGATGAAACCATCGGGATTACAGGCAATAAATATCTGGATGCCGTTGTCGGCAATTGAAACAGGCCCGGTGCCGGTAACGTCGCCTAGCTTGGTGGCCGTCCACATCGAATCAACGCGATAGAATTCCGTGCCTGACACGACATAGCCGTAGGTCGTTGTTTGCCACATGCCTCGGACGGGTCCGGTTCCACAAGTCGTCAGCAGCCGAAGCCCTGGCGTTCTACTCAGGAACGCAGGCTCAAGCCCGCCTTCGGGAATAATCTCTGGAAACAGATTGACCATGCGGCTGTCGGCAGCGTTTACGCTGCGGGCCACATAGGTCGCTCCGAGGATAGGCGTTTTCATGGGGCAGGGTCACCAGCCAGAATTTGAGCGGCGCGTTCGGGCGTAATGACGCCCTCAGTAGCTAGCATATTTACGCCAGTGATGACGGTTGGATCAGTCAGTTGGAGCGTGATCACCGCATTGATCATGTAATTGTAGTAGGCCACCGTCTCGTTCGTCAGAGCCGCGTTCTGGATCGCCATGACCTCTTGCGGCGTGAACAAGAACAGGAACTGGAGGCGCGTGTATTCGGGCGCTGGGGGCGGCGGAGGTGGTGGTGGCGGTGGTGGCGCAGGCTCTGGTGGACGCTCTGCAAGGATGACCCACTGGATACCCTGCCACTGGGCGACTTCGGTCCCCGTGGTGGCGGGCGGAGCGATGGGCGTGGCGTTAGGCAGAACGGGACCATAAGGGTCATACGCTACCGGATAGGTGTAGATCGACTGAGTGTCATAGGCGTAATACTGGGTCATGATTAGGTCGCCTTAACGTAAGCGGTTGTACCGATAACGGGCTGCACTTTAGGCAAATTAAATGTTGTAGCGGCGGTTGCGTAAACCACGCTGTTTGGCGTGATGTTTGGCGAAGTAACTGCAAATACCCCTCCGCCAAATGCTATGCCGGACCATCTGTTGCCATTGATCAACGACCTTTGCGTCCATGTGACGCCATCTGGCGAAGTGTAGATAAACACTGTTGAACCGCCGCCATGACAAGTAAGAACAAAATTGTTGTTTGCGTATGTTACACCTCCCGAACCAGTACCGCCGGGGAAGCTCGGCAAGGTGCGGGCCGTCCAAGTCTCTCCACCGTCCGATGAGCTATACGCGGAAGTCATACTTGTTGAAACCGCAACAAAAGTGCCGTTTCCGTATGCTGCCGAAGTAACAATTATCGGAAGGGCGGTGTTATTTTTTTGAACAAATGTAAGACCGTAATCTGTACTGGCATAACAAAATCCATTACTAGCAAAAGCTAGAAAAGTATCCCCGCCAAACACAACAGCATAGTAACTGCCGTTAGCGATTGTTCTTGTTGTCCAATTTACGCCGTCTATGGATGTAGCGTATTGTGCACTAGATGAGGCCGTTCCGGCACTAGTTGCAACCGCTACATATGTGTTTCCGCCGTATGCCACTCCCGAATAATTTCCAGAAAACGGCAGTGTAAAGCCGGTCCAATTTATGCCGTCAGGTGAATAAAATCCTGAAGTTCCACTATTTGTTCCGCCAAGCGCATCCCTAGGGCTTGTAACCGCTACAAACTTATTGTTTCCATAGGTCATGGCTGACCAATATGTGCCTGGAACAGTTCTCGCAGTCCACGTTATAGCGTCAGGTGAGGTAAACATAGCCGCACTAGCGGCTGCTGTTGCAAAAAGAACGTTTATGCTACCGCAACCAGCAAACGCTACAAAAAGCCCCGCGCCATACACGCAACCAGCATTCGACGAAAGGGAAGTGCTAAAACTTCTAGAGGTAGCCACATAACTTACGGGGGTCACTGGCGTAACAATTAAGTTCGACAGCGTTGGATAGGACGCAATAGAGTATGTGGTGAAATTTGATGTCAACGGCAAATAAGACGGAGCCGACAGGGCATAGAGCGAATAGGTCCAATCCCCAACCGCCAGCGCACTACCGCCAAAATTCACAAGGTTTGCTGCGTTAGCCAATTCTCATTCTCCATGTGCCTGAGATGTACTCGAATATGACGCTCACGCCTTTGGTCGAGAAAATGACGTCTTCTGCCAGCGTGTGGATCGTCGATCCGTTTCGAGCAACAGTAAGATTGTTAGTGGCAAAACCGTTAGCCGACGTAGTTGTACCGGCGTCAAAAATAATAATTGGCTTCTGACCCGCGACAGGTGAAGCAGGCAGCGTGACGGTAAACGCGCCCGTGGTGATTGTGTCGCAAGCCAACACATCGCCGGCAATTGCCGTGTATGCTGCCGTCTTGGTTGTCGCTGCGCCTAAGCCGCCCGTAACGGGGGCGGTGGACTGCCAGATCGTACCGTTGGATGTGAGGACGTTGCCCACGGTACCCGCCGCCGCTAGACCAGTGCCGCCCTGTGCGGGACTGAGAGGCGTCGTCAAACCAGTAAGGGAAGTAATGTCGCTGTTAGCGCCCGACGCAGCCGCTGTGATGGCTGTTCGCGCAGCAGCAGCCGTAGCAGCAACAAACAGCGCCTTGCCCGTGGTGGTGGCCCCTAGCGCCGTTTGAGCAGCGTCAGCCGTTGCAGCCGTAAAGACACCTTTACCAACCGTAGTGCCGCCAAAGTTAGTCAGCGCCGCGTCTGCGGTGGCTGCGTTGGAACCGCCGCTAGCAATGCCAAGAATGCCCGTCACGCCCGTGGTAAGGGGTAAGCCCGTCACGTTGGTCATAATGCCGCTGGCGGGAGTTCCAAGGGCAGGAGTGACTAGCGTAGGGGATGTAAACGTACCGCCCGTAAACGTCGCAGCCGTGAACAGCCGCGTGTTGGTCAGTTGCTTGGTTACGCCGCCTTGAACAATAGCAAACAGATCTGCGCCGGTAGCGGACGTTGCAACGGGCAAACCACTGATTTTAACATTAGCCATAATCAATAGTTCCCGGCAAAGATGTTAAACCGCTGGCGAGTACCTACGATGCTGTACGGCAGCGACATGATGTCGTCAGGATTGTTGATGCGCTTGATGTTGCGCTTGGACGTCATGGCGATTCGTGACACTTGCGGTGATGGCTCGACGCCAAACTCTGCCGCGATCTCGCAAGCCAAGTTGTAACGGAACGCCCGCAGATAGCCAGGGGGAAAGGTTAGGTCCGTATAAATCGTAACAGGCTGGTCCAATTCCGTGACCGAGATGAAGTGCCATTCCAGCACCTTGGTAGGCACGGGGTAGACGTACATGTCGATGTTTGGGTAGTCCATGTTCAGCCAGATGACCTGCGGGTAGGTGCTGGTCACAGTCTTGACGGCGATGCCATCGTACTGCTGCTGATTGATGATCTTGATGCCGTAGGAGATCCCGCTGGCGGGGTCTTTGAAATAGGTGGAATCATCAAGCTGGACAGGGCGGTTGCCCACGAAGTCGCCCGTAGGGCCAAGCGTGCGATGGATTTGGCCGGGAGGCCAGCTAAACACTTGGTCTTGAGTTGAAAAGGTCGAGAGCCGCTCTGTGTTCCATGAATCAATCATTTGATTCATGGCATCAAGGGCGTCTTGAGATGTGGCAGCAGAAGGGGTTTCACCTTCGGCAAGCATACCGATCAGCCGCAAAGCGCCGTTTATCAGTTCGCCTGCCGTGGTCATATTAGGCCCCTGCGTTTAGCGGAGGTCGTCCGCGTCTCTTCACTTCTAGACTATTAGCAGAAACTTCGGGTTCGATAAAGGCTTCTGGATCGTACTCCACCCAGCCCAGCGCTTTGTCGTGCTCAACTTCCATATCAATGCTAGCAATTTTGGTTCCGTGAACCGGATGCCGAAGGTAGGTTTGCATGAAATTCTCAATAAAAACAAATCGCCCTGCACCGAAATGATGCAGGGCGACTTTGGTTTAGGCGACGCGATAGATCGTCCAAGTGTTGGCCGCTGTGCGGTAGCCAAGCAGTTGGGCCGAGCTAGTGATAGCCACGGTAACCGAACCCACGAGGGTGATGTTGGTACCGGCGACCAGAGTCAGAGCGCCCGACGAAGTGCCGAGGTTGACGATGGTCAGATTAAAGGTGGAGCCATTTTTGGCGTTGGTGAGAACGCTGTCGATAGCCGCGCCGGTAGGCAGCGTATAAGACGCAGCCGAGGTGCTGGGGTTAGCAACCAACACTTGGCCGAGAAGTTGGGCCGTGGTCAGGGTTGCGGTTGCGGTTGCGGTTTGTGGTGTAGCCATCTCACCGAGAAAAATCTCATTAAGATTGCCGTCACCGATTTGGTAACCGCCGCCAACTGAAGGAAGTGCCATGATGTTTCTCCAAGAAAAAGAAGATTACACCCCGGCCTAAGCCGGGGCATAAAGGTTAGCCCCAGAGGCGAGCGGCCATTGCGGGACGAATGGCCGAGTAGCCATACAGCACGTCAATACGGCAGGGCATACGGTCGTTGTTGATGTCGTACTGACGAACAACGCGAAGCGAGATGCCGTTGTGTACCGCACGAGAAGCCATATCGACGCCGTTTGGCAGTAGCAAGTCTGCCGTGGCGAAAGTGATGGCATCTTTGTGGTACACGAGGTTTTGAGCGTACTGAGATGCAGACGAACCCAACATCGTGATGACCGCACCAGACTGCGGGAACGAATCCACAGTGGCAAGTGCGTTCGACGCGGTGTAGATCGCAGGAGCGATAGTTACCGAAGCCGTGGACGTGCCGGAAGCGTCGGCAGTCACAACGAACTGCTGAAGCGAACCAGTGGTTTCACGGGTCTGCGGGTTGACCGAGTAGACGCCAGCGATAGTGAACACGTCGCCCTGTTTCCAGGTGCTGCCGGTACCAGTGAAGGAGATCGGAAGCGTGGTCGTGCCTTGCGTCGTGATGGTTGAAGTGACCGTGATGGTCGTACCCCAAGCGCCCGTGGTGTGGACCTTGATCGACTGAGACATATTGATCTCGTCGTAGCCCAGAACGCCCGTACCCATCATGCCGTTCTTGAACTGCTTGCTGATGGTGTCGGTTGGGTTAAAGAGGCCCTTCATGCCTTCGACCAAACCAGCGTTAGCGGCTGGGTTGACGGTGGCATAACGAGGCATCATCGTTGCCGCGTTTTCGTTTAGCTTCTGCTGGGCTTGCAGCAGAACCAACGAAGTGGCTGGCGTGGTGCCGGGGGTGCCGACCGACGAATAGATGCCTTTGTACGCATTGGCGACGTCGGCGTCGATGGACGAGGCCAACTGGCTAATACGAGGCTTCAGAACGCGTTCAGCGAAGTCATCCAACTGCATGGTCAGTTCGGCG